>Ga0182019_10001506_pt1 | contig 11893 bp, 8 predicted proteins | sample 812E2MmetaG_FD_120483 | JGI IMG/M metagenome (GOLD analysis project Ga0182019, IMG submission 120483) | Permafrost microbial communities from Stordalen Mire, Sweden - 812E2M metaG | ecosystem: Environmental > Terrestrial > Soil > Wetlands > Permafrost | place: Sweden: Stordalen | collected...
AATTCGGCGACCGAGGCGATCACGACGAAGCCGAACGCTGCGCATTCACTGAACTGTACTTTTACGATCGCCGTTTTCTGCGAGCCCGCAGTGACTGACCCTTCGGACGACGCTTTTTTACATTCAAAGACGCCTGCATTCGTTTCGAATTTCTGCACATTGACTTGTTTTCCCGTCACCGCGCCGGCTTTGCTCGCGACGAATTCGTGTGCTGTGGCCGACTGCGGCACAGCAACAGCAAGTAGGCTCAGAAGCACCCCCGCGATAATCCTCACACGCTGCATCAGTCATGCTCCTTTTGCCCAGCGGCAGACCTGCCGGGCAACACAGCCTGGCTCACCGACGCACGAGGTACAGACCTATTCTGTGCTGAGGATCATTCAATTGCAGGTGCTGCAACCGATTGGTCCCGGCTTGGCAATATTGCAGCATGCACCGCACGAGTCAAGGGAATAAAGCGAACGTTTCCGTTTGATCGAACTTGCAGAATTGCTCGCCACACTCGATCAGGCCCGCGTGCGATGCACCTTTCCACTGCGCGTGCGGGCCCTACCAGAATGCTTTGCCCTGTGCACCACCACGCAGCCGCCAACCGCGATCCTGATCCGCTGTTTGAGCACAACGCCGCTTTGGCTGGTGATCTGCACGGGAGCGCTGAGCTTCTGGGCGCACATGCTGCGCTTTGCGCTCGGCGGCAGATTAGCCGCGAGCAGCGAGCCGGGGCCTTCGGGCAGCACGAGGTCGAAGACCTTGACGGGCGTGTCCGGAAGGGCGCTGAAGTTAGCTGAGCTGATGCCCTTGCTGATGTTGGTGTGGCCATCGAGCAGGAGCGTCACGCCTTCGCCCTGGAGCACGATCTCGAGGTCTGGAAATGCGGCGCCTCCATGCGAGACAAGATAGGCGGGACCCGCCATCGTGCTCTTCAAGACGACGGTCTGCGCATAGCCGATCCCCACCACCGAGCCGGGCGGGCAGCTCGCCGGGTTCGCTTCGAAGGTTGCCGCGCGACAGGCATGCTGCAGGGTCGTCAGCCGCGTGGGCAGCTGGCTCGGCAGCGCGATCTTGAGCTTGCCGACGTTTGCATCTCCCGCGCCAAAACTGAGCTTGACGTGCAAGGAGGCACCCCCCCGCACGCTCGTCTTACCCTGCGTCAGAGCCGTGAGCTTTGGACGGAACACGAGCTTGTGGCAGTCGACGGCCTGAAACGGAAGCGATGCCGGCGATGCGGCTCCTGTGAGGCTCTGGACGGCGCCGGTCGTTGCCATCGGCGCGCAGCTCGTGGGGTTGAACATGAAGCCCGCGCGATCGATGTTCAGCACGATTCGCGTGAGATCGAGCGGAACACCGTCAACCTCGCGCGGCAGACGACTACTGGCGATCGTGATCGCGGCGGTGTGCTCGTTGACCGCGATCGAGGCACGGATCACGATCGTGCCGTTGCCGGTCGTGCCGCCCAGCTTGAGAGGCCCGGCTTCCGCCGGCACGACGATCGAGAGCCCGAACGGCTGACCTGCATATGGGCCCGTGAGGAACACCTTGCCGCCGGTGAGCTCATACGGCTGACCCCCGGGCCCGGCAACGAGCGAGGCTCTGCCAATCTGCGATTCGGGCGCACAGGTCCCGGCATCCGCCTGCGCTTGGCCACACTGTGGAACGCTGGCGAGCTTGCCGAGCATTCCCGGAGGTGGGCTGAGCGTGAAGGAGCCAAGCTCCTGATCGCCATCGCGGCGGTTGATCACGATCGCGAAACCACCGTAGGCGCCGGCGCGTGCCGTTTCTGTCGTACCTGCCTGCATTGAAGGCGTGAAGCCGACACTCGAGCAGCCGGCGATCGCCACCTCGGGCGAAGACGTCTCGACGGCCACAGACGAGCTCCACGGTGTGAGCCGCGCGGTCGCGAACCCAGCCCCGCAGGCCAGCGGGTTGGCGAGCAGCGCATCTTCGCCCGAGTTGAGCATGAGCTTGAGGTCGGTGAGCGGCAGGCGCGGGCTTTCGCTGAAGGCGACGGTCACGGTCCCGGTGGCCTGATCGATGCGGGCTTGACCCAGGACCTTGAAGATCACGCCGGAGCCCGCCGCTTCGATAAAGAGCGGCATCAGGCGCCCGCTCTGCACATCCGCAGGGCCGCAGGGCGCGCATTCCGACTGGCCCAAGAAGATCCTGCCCACCAGTGGCGTTTCAAGCAGCGGCGTGGTGACCGTCACCGTGCCAACGGTGGACTGTGCAGGACAGCTCGCTGTCTCTTCTCGATGCAGCGAGAATTGCGCCGGCGAACACGCCAGCAGGCCGTTGGCGGCAGACGGCGAGAGCGTCGTGCCCAACGGCAGGCTCACATCGGCAGCGCGCAAGTCAGGGGCGCCGAGGACGCCGGGGTCTTCGCTCTGGGGCGTTTCGAGCTCTGCCGTGTAGCCGACCGGCGCCCCGGATTGCAGTGTGTCTGGATGAATCGCCAACTCCGGGTGAAACGCGAGGGCGTTGCATCCGGTCGTGCCGGGCAAGATCGCCGAAGGCAGTTTGGGTCCTTCGCCCGGTTCCTGCCAGGAGTCGCTTGAGAGGCCAACTTCAAGTGAACCGCCCGGGCAGGTCGTCGGCATGCGCAGGAAGGGACGCGCGACGAGGCCGCTGGGACAGCCCGTTTCGCACCCTGAGTGTTCCGGGCCCTGGCGTTCGCTGTCATGGCTCGGATCGGCGGGGACACCCCAGAGCGTCAGGACCGCCACATGCACAGGGTCGGCCTCGCTGATGCCGGTCATAGACGTGGTGAGCCCGTAGTCACCGTCACTGCGCAGATGGAAGAACACGGGTATGTGATTCTGGCCCGCCGCCGTGAAGCCAAGCTCGCCGGGCACCGCGGTCGTTGCTTGGAGGTCGTAGATTGGCGCGTACTGCGGCGCGGTGCCGCTGCCGTAGAAGAACAGCTGCACGTAGCCCACCTGTGAGTCTGCGGGGCAGTTGTGATCGCCAAAGGCCTGGAAGGCAGGCTGAGGGCACTTGGTGACCGCCTGCGGATTGCCCGTCATTCCCGCCGGCAGGGCGAGCCTGATATCGCGTGCCTCAGCATTGAGCAGGGGGCAGCCCGTGCTTTCGTGGCATTCGTTGACGTTGTCGACGCTGGCGACGTTCATCGCAACCATCGACGTGAAGGTGAAGTCATGGGAGCCCGCCTGCGTCGCCGTCGCACCATTGGACAACGTGAGATGTGAGCTGATGCTGGCGCCGAACGGAACCGGGTCGGCCGTAATCGAGGTGGTGCTCGATGCCGAGGCCGTTTCTGCCCCGCCGCCAGCAATGCTCACGTCGTTGATCAGCGGGCCGCTCGTGCCTGGCGGCACCGCCAGTGTGATCTTTACGCGCACCATGTTGCCCTGAGGCACGACAGTGCCAGCTTCGCTTTCGCAACTTGATGCGGTCGTACAAACCATCGGGACCGTGGCGAAGCTGTGTCCTTCAACGCCGACTTCGCCGCCAATCGCAGTCGGCGTCACCGCCGCTGGGAGAGAGTCCGTGACCGTGATCGTGCTTCCATCAGATGGAGCCGCTCCGTCATTGATCGCGATCAGTTCGTAGTAGTCGCTTTCATCGCCGGCAGCGAAGTTTGTCGGCGCCGCCGTTGAGACGATCGTCCAATGCGGGCGCGCTTGTAGCGCTTGAGTGCTGGGTGCGATGAGGAGCAGGACGAGAAGTGCAACTCCCAGCGCACGGGTGGTAAACGAGCACCATGCGGAGGTTGCAAGGCCCCCACCAGAGCTCATCTGATGCTTCTCCGCGCCTTGGCCCGTTTCGGCTTGGCGCAACGACGAAGCGCGTTGCGTCGCGCCCGGGTGTTATGCCTGATGCGCAACGCCCGTGTCCGGCACGACATGCGTTTGGCCAGGCTGTGCCCTTTCGCGGTCGACGCCAATGGCGAGGACAGGTTGCCCGAGGACCCGATGGAACCGCTCATCAACTGCGGCGGGGCCGATATCGAGCCGGACACCTGACAGGTGGAGGTGCATGGTTCAGGTCCCGTGGAGGCCACGAATCCGCCGTCCACACGCACGTCGTACACGTCGACAAGGTTGTCGTCATCGCCGGCAATGAGATGCGCGAGGGTGGCGATGAAGACATCTCCACCGCTGCTGCTTGCGTCGACGAACACGTCTTCCGCGGATGCATCGCCACTTGAAAGCAGAAAGGTGCACCCGCCCGGCGTTTCACAGCTGCCCGCGCCGCGCTGCTCATGCTCGAAGACCTTGCTGTAAGCGCTTGTTGCGCCTGCCGTGAGCGGGTCGGGCGAGGAGAAGAAGAGTCGTGTCCCGTCGTCACTGAGCACGCGCGACTGGTGAAACGGGGTGCTCGTCAGGTGGACGGGGGTAGCGCCGATGAATGAGCCGCCGGTCGGCTGCGCGCCGCTCGGATCGCATGAGGCGCACACGAGCGCGTGCGCTTCGCTGTCGTACTCAAAGACCTCGCTGTCGGGTTGGCCGCTTTCGCGGTCGAGGTTCGAATACCCGGTCAGGCTCGCCAGCGACATGAACGCGAGATGGCGGCCGTCAGGAGTGACATAGGCCTGCGATTCGGCCGGTTTTGCCGTCCAGTCGCGCGAGTCGCCCGGGCTGAGGGCCGACACAAACGGGACCAGGGTCGCCACGAACGCAAGTTCAGTCGTGCCACTGGCGGGGTCTTCGTGCCAGACATAGAGGTTCGGCTGGCCATCGACCCCCCGTCCGGCAACCAGTTCGCCAGTCGCGACGAAGTAGACGTAGGAGCCGTCGCGGGAGCTGCCCACCACACCTTGGACGCGCGCACCCGAAGCGGCGTCGCTGGGACTGCCGTCGAGGCTCAGGTCGATCAGCCTGCCCGTGTCGGTGTCATAGCGATACAGATCCTGGCCTTCGTTTGCTGGGCCCGTGTTGGACTGCGTGGTCAGCTCTGCCGAGCTCGTGAACAACACATGCGAGCCATCTTCGGAGGCGCCACGGAACTGGGCCGGCGCAGGCGCCGGGTTGGCCGGCGTCGCGCCCTGCGCGCGAACCGACACCTCGACCGTGCGCATCGCGTCGATGCGGTCATAGAGCTCGACCTTGCCTTTCTGTTCAGGGTCCGGCTGCCCGCCGTCGGCCGCGGCCTCGAACAGCACGTGCGTACCATCGGCTGACATTGCGTGGTTGACGTCACGCCACGCGCCGGTGGCCTCACCGGAGTACCTGACACCCCCGAGGGCCGGGCCGCCCGCACCCGCCACAGCGCCGCCGGGCGCGATCGTGCCGTCGGGCAGGATCCCCACCAGTCGCAGCTGACCGCCAGCGTTTTCGTATAGGTTCGCGAATTCTCCGACGGGCGCTTCGGTGCCGAGGAGGCTGTCATCGGTCTCGAACAGGATCCGTGAGAAGTCCCGCGACGCCCCAGCGAACGCGCTCGCGTCAGAGAGCTGCAAGCAGCCTTCCACACAGCTTGGCGGTGGCAGCACGGTCGGCGGCGCAGAGTTGATCAGCGAGTAGCTGCCGTCGGGCCTGCGTAGGAACAGGTTGTAAAGACGCTCGGCCCCGGGGGCGACATCGGGCGTCAGCGCCTGCTGGGGAACCTTGATCACGAGCTGCGAGAGATCTTCAGAGAAGTCATAGCCCAGCACCCAGCCGCCGGCCGGTGTTGCCTGCGGGCTCGCCGGCGTCACGTCAACTGTGCTCCAGCCACCTTCGGTCCTGGTGCTCAGATGCGCATGAGGAAGCCCGCTGCCGGATGCGCCCGGAAACGGGCCGAGCCCCATGTAGGCGACGGCCGATCCGCTCGCGGCGCTGTCGGCGGGAAACAGGAACAAGCCTTTGGAGACAGCGTCGAAGCCACCCTTGTCGAGTGGCGAGACCAGCTCGTAGGCGCGACAGTCGGGCAGGTTCACGGCTGCTCCGGTGCGCAATTCCTGGTTGGGACAAGCCGCGAGCGCGCGCGCGGGCCCGGCCATGAGCACGAGGCCGAGCACCGCGACAGCGAGCAACGCGAGCATCCATCGAGCAGGCGTAAGGCTGTACGCCACTACCTCCCTAGCCTCCTTCGCCCTTGCGGGAAAACGCTATTTCCATTCCAGCGTTCCGCTGACGAGTTCCACTTCCGAGTTGCCGTTGTATTCACCATTCATGCCCGGTTCGCCACAAAGGCCGCCGTTTGCGCCATAGGTCATGCTTTTATAGGTGGATTTCACTTCTACTTTGCCCGAGTTGTTTTTGTAGGAGACCGTTTTGAGAGCGCCGTTGCCGGTCGTTGGCAGCGTGACGCTGCATTCGCCGAGAGGCACTTCCATCGTGACGAGTTTCTTGATCGCCACCGTTCCTTCAGCGTTGAATTCGAATTCGGCTTCCGAGACGTTGACAACGAAGCCAAACGCGGTGCATTCAGTGTATTTGAGTTTCTCGATCGTGACTTTCTGTGATCCCGCCGTCACGGACCCTTCGGATGCCTCTTTTTTGCATTCGAACACGCCTGCATTGGTTTTGAATTTCTGCACGTTGAGCTGTTTGTCTTTTGTCGTACCAGCTTTGCTTGCGACGAATTCGTGCGCCGACGCCGACCCGGCGGCGAGCGCCCCAAGCGCAAGCGCGGCAACAAGAGCTTTCCCGACCATCCCCACGCGGTGCATTAACCCATGCTCCTTTGTCGATTGATGACCTCCAAGATGCCCACCTTGGCCCGCTCGTACGCGCTCCTCCCAGCATCTGCGACTGCTCCCCTGAGCCGAGAGCTCCTAGACCCCTCGTCCGAGCCCGCCGACTATTACAGCGAGTCCAGCAACTGTCAAGACGAGTATTTAGGTGTTTCCGACTATGCAAAATGTCCTGCAAATCGACCCTATTCCACGAGTCATTGCCAACTGTGGACACTTGCGTCACGCTAGGACCCCCAAAAAAAACCGGGCAGCCAGAGTAAGGAGCCAACCACATGTTCGCAGCAGATCGACTGGTCACAGGCGTCGACTTCGTCCCGATCCCGACGCGCGACTTCGACTCATCCGTCGAGTTCTACGGCTCGACGCTCGGGCTCGAGCGCTCGGCCTACAACCCCGATCGCGGCTTCGCGGAGTTCGAGACCGGCAACCTCACGCTCAGCCTGATCGACTCGCAGAAGATGGGCCTCCAACACAGCCCCAATGCGAACGCGATCGCGCTGCACGTCGAGGACATCGAGCAGGCCCGCGGCACTCTCGAAACGCGCGGCGTCAGCTTCGCCACCGACACGCTCGACACGAGCGTCTGCCACATGGCCTTCTTCGCCGACCCCGATGGCAACGCACTGATGCTCCATCACCGCTATGCCCCGCGTGTCCCCGAGCGCTGACCCACGCCCTCGTGGCGGCCGTATATTGGATCGATGAGCGAGCCCGCACCGATGGAGATGGCCCTCTTGCCGGGCGCGCGCCGGCTGCTCGAGCTCCACGCTCGCGAGCTCCCGCAGCGCGACGATCTCTGCGGGGCCTTCTGCGGAGCACTCGCGCTCGGTGCGGCCGGCCTCACGGAGCGCCGCGGCGAGCCACTCGAACAGGACGCCGTCGCGATCGCCGCCGGCAGCGTCATCTCCGGAACGCGCGCGGACGGCATCCTCCCCTACGGCGAACCGGGCAGACGCGACTATCGCCTGGAGATTCCCCGGATCGAGGATTCCGATCTGTCGGGCACGACCGCAGCTGGGGTTCACGACGCGATCATGGAGCTCTCCGCAGGCGCGCTGCACTCGATCCCGCTGACAGGACCATGGAGCGCCGAGACGCTCGACGGGCTGTTTGAGGCGGCAGCCGCGCTCGAGCGCCCGGTCGCCCTGATCGCGAACTTCGCCACCCACCACCTGTGGGGCTCCAAGGCGAACGCGCCGCAGCTGCTCGCCTACCTGCTCGACGGCGATCAGGCCGGCCCGCCGCCCGACTGGCGCGTCGGGCACTTCGCCTGCGTCGTGGGTCGCATAAGCGGACCAGGCGGCAATCTCTACGCCGTCGCCGATACCTACCCCGCGCTCGGCAACGGCGGTGTCCACATGCAGCCCGCCGAGCGCCTGGCAGCGGCCCTCGAGCGCGCGGACATGCCCGCAGGCGGGATGCTTGCGGTCGTCTTCGAGCAGGACGCAGACACGCTTCGCCGCGAGACGCTCGCGGTGGGGCTGCGCGAGGGTCTTTGGGATAACGGCACGATCACGCAAGAGTCGCTCGCGTGAGCCAGGAGGAGCTGGTCGCGCTCGTCTGCTGCGACCTCGGCTCGATCGTGCGCGGACGCTCCCTGTTCGCATCGGCCATTGAGGAGGGACTCACACAAGGCGTGGGCTGGGTGCCGGCAAACCACGCCCTGACCCCGCTCGGGCCCGTCGCCGAGCCCAATCCCTTCGGATCGACCGGCGACTTGCGGCTGATGCCGGATCCCAGCACCCGCGTGCGTATCGAGGGGGATGCAGAGTCCGGCGAGAACGGGAGCACGCTGGACTTTGTGCTCTGCGACATCGCCCAGATCGACGGACAACCTTGGGAGTGCTGCCCGCGCAGCTTCCTGCGTGAGACCCTGGCGGTACTCGAGCATGAGCTCGCGGCCCGCGTACTGGCGAGCTTCGAGCACGAGTTCCAGCTGCTGCAGCCGACGAGCGCCGATCAGCCCGCGCCGGCGTTGCCGTTCTCGCTGGAGGCACAGCGAGCGAGCGAGCCCTTCGCCACTCAGGTCATGAACGCCCTCGCCGAAGCGGAGGTCGAGCCCGAGCGGTTCTTTCCCGAGTACGCCCCTCACCAGTTCGAGATCCCGCTGGCAGCCGCAGAGGGACTCAGGGGCGCCGACCGCAGCGTGGTCTTCAGGGAGGTCGTGCGCGAGGTCGCCCGCCGACTCGCGCTGCGCGCGAGCTTCGTGCCGTTGCTCGATCCCACCGAGGCGGGCAACGGCCTGCACATCCACATCAGCCTGCTCGATGCCGAAGGGCTCCCATTGCTCTACGACCCCTCGCGCCCCGGCTGCCTGAGCGAGCTCGGCGAGCACTTCGCGGCCGGAGTCCTGCGCCATGCGCGCGCGCTCAGCGCGCTGACTGCATCGAGCCCAGTCTCCGCGGCGCGCCTGCAGCCGCATCGCTGGAGCGCCGGCTCGGTCTGCCTGGCCCAACAAAACCGCGAGGCACTACTACGGATACCGCCACTGATCTCACTCGGTGGCGCCGAGGCCGCCGCGCAGCTGCGCCTGGAGTACCGCGGAGCTGACGCAAGCGCCAACCCTCACCTCGCGCTCGGCGCGATTCTCCGCGCCGGCCTGGAGGGAGTGCGCGAGCGCCTGCCCGCGCCACCAATCCTCGACCGTGATCCGGCCGAGCTCGACGCGGCCGACGCGGAACGTTACGGCGTCGGCGCGCTACCGGGCTCGCTCGAAGAGTCGCTGCAAGCGCTCGCGGATGACGACACCGCGCGCGGATGGCTGGGTCCACTTCTGTATGAGGCCTATATGAGCGTCAAGCGCGCCGAGGTAAAGGCAGCCGGCCGTGAGGCGCTCGAGGAGACTTGCCGGCGCTATGCCGCCATCTACTGAGACCTTGCTGGCGAGCCTGCTCGAGCGGATCGAGCACGAGCTGCCCCGCGCGATCGATCTACGTCACCGCCTGCATGCTCATCCGGAGCTCGCCCATGCCGAGCAGCTGACCGCGGCGCACGTCACCGCCGAGTTGCCTGTCGTCAGCACGCAGGTCGCCGGGACCGGACTGGCGGCGCTCATTCCCAGCCCGTCGGGTGCCCCGGTCGTGGTGCGAGCGGAGCTCGACGGCCTGCCGATCCGCGAGCGCACCGGCGCGCCGTTCAGCGCGACCGGGGAGGCAATGCACGCCTGCGGCCACGACGTCCACATGGCCGCGCTCGTCGCCCTCGCGCGCGCGGCACACGAGTGCGGCGATGAGCTCCCTGCGCCCCTGCTCGCGATCTTCCAGCCCAGCGAGGAGGCCTACCCCTCAGGCGCCGAAGAACTCGCCCGAGGCGAGCTCGCGAAGCTCGCCCCCCGCGCGATCGTGGGCGCGCACGTACATCCTGAGCTGCCCTGGGGAGCGGTCGGGCTCGATCCCGGGATCGTCAACGCGTCCTGCGACCTGATCGAGATCGTGATCGAGGGCGCGCCGACCCACGGCGCCTACCCCCATCTCGGACGCGACCCGGTGCTCGCCTTGGCCGAGGTCGTCGTGTCGCTGCACGCCCAGATGTCAAGGAGAATCGACCCGCTGCATCCAGCGGTTTTGACGATCGGTGAGTTGCAGGCGGGCAGCGCCGAGAACGTTATCCCCGCTGAGGCTCGCGCGCGGGGTGCGCTGCGCGCCTATCGAGCCGAAGATCGTCGCGCGCTGGCTGAGCTCGTGGAGGATGTAGTTTCTGGAGTGGCAGCGGCGGGCGGCTGCCGCGGGCGAGTCGAGCTGGCCAGTGGCGAGCCAGCGCTTGCAAACGACCCGCAGATCGTCACCGGCGCGCACGCGCTGCTCGCTGGCGCTGCGCTGCGCTGCGTACCGGAATGGCGCTCCTGCGGCTCGGATGACTTCGCCTTCTTTGGCGAGCTGGCGCCACTGGCGATGGCCTTTGTCGGCCTCGACGGTGCACCTAGTTTCGAGCCGCGCCCGCTGCACCATCCCGAGCTGCTCGTGCCCGACGAGGCAGTTGGCGCGGTCGCGCGCACTCAGGCCGTGCTCTTCCTTGCAGCCGCTGCTGCTACTTAAGGGGAGCTCTCGTCTCGAGCGGTTTGGACCGACTCGAAAGGCCGCAGCGCGAGCGTAGTGAAGTCCTTGCTGACCGCACCGATCTCCTCGGGAAACGCGGCGAGGTTGACGTTGAGAGAGAAGCCTGCCGGCGTATCGAGCGGGCGGAAGAAATCGTCGAAATGACTGGCGAGCACCACTCGTGGCTGGAGGGCGCCGAGGACGCGAGGCCAGTAATCCGGCGTGAAGCGCCGACCCGCGATGCCGGCCAAAAAGACATCGACCCCGCGGTGGCGGATCTCCGTATCGAGCAGGTTCGCACTGCCCTGGTGGTAGAAGGTCTTCCCGGCCACCTCGATGTGAATGCCCCAGACCTGCCCGCACTTGTAGGCCGTCGGCGAGAGTGCGTCGAGGTGCTCGCAGGTCAGCTCCCCGTCTGAGGGCACCTTGAGCCCGAGCAGCAGCTTCGAATGCAGGCTCGGCACGAAGGTCACCGTGAACGGCCCCAGCTCGAGGGGCCTGTGCGCGACCACCTCCACCGCTCGCTCGCCTCCTCCGTGCAGGCGCATCAATTGCGCGAGCGAGGAGGAGCCATAGGCGGGGCAGTCGTGACGTGCACAGATCTCGGGAATGTCGATCGCATGATCGAAGTGCGTGTGTCCCACGAGGACACCGACCACCTTGCCCTCCGGCGTCAGCCACCTATCGACCAGCTGCGGGTTTGCAAACGCGCTCTTGCCGCGCACGACATCGGCGAGCGTCACGCGGGACACATAGGGGTCGATGTAGATCGTCTGAGCCTCGAACGTGAGCCGATAGCCGGCCACCCCAAGCCATTCGAGCTCGAGACCAGGTGGGAGATCGAGCACGCTCGCCGCGTCCCGCGCGAGCTCGGCCTGCGCGAGCGTGTCCGCCTGCTCGCGCTGCTTGTGCTGCGCCATGTACCGGCCAAGGCTCGCGAAGTGGCCTACCAGTCCGTTCATGAACGCGAGGCTAGCCGGAGTCGCTGGTGGAGCGAGTCCGCGGGTTAGAATCCATACGTGTCCGGCCGGCCCAAGCTTCGCCACGTGGACCCGCGCAAGCAACGCGGCCGCCTCTATCTCGCGGTCTGTCGCCTCTCCGCGACCACGCCGGGGGCCTGGTTTTCGACCAAGATCGCCTGGAAGCTCGATCCGTATCTGTTGAAGCTCACAAGCGGTCGCTTCAGCACCGCTGGGCCGCTTGCGACCGCGTTGCTCGAGTC
>Ga0182019_10001507_pt1 | contig 11886 bp, 5 predicted proteins | sample 812E2MmetaG_FD_120483 | JGI IMG/M metagenome (GOLD analysis project Ga0182019, IMG submission 120483) | Permafrost microbial communities from Stordalen Mire, Sweden - 812E2M metaG | ecosystem: Environmental > Terrestrial > Soil > Wetlands > Permafrost | place: Sweden: Stordalen | collected...
AACAACGATATTTTTACATACGCATGCTTCTCTTGTCACTCCGCCCGGCTCTGTATCGGCTGTTACGATAAGCTGTATGTTATACGTTCCGGGCTTCGTAAATACCTTATCAACTTCCTTGCCGACCATTACAGATTCATCGCCGAAATTCCAGTAATACCTCGAAATATTCCATCCGGGAAGGTTTGTACTGTCGGCGCTGAATTTCAGTTTCTGTCCCGAAAGAGCCTTATCAGGCCCTGTTATGTAAGGTTGCTCCACATTTTTAATTTCGAGGTTATAGGTCTTTTCATTATACATAACCTCTTTAGTGATAAGATTCACTACATCAAGCTGAACAAGGTATGATCCCGGGCCCGGATAGCAGTGAATAACGCTGGGTCCTATTCCTTTCGCCCCGTCTCCCAGTTTCCATTCGTAACGGAATGGAAGAGTATCAAACTTAACTGCGTTCTCTTCGACAAGCTGGTAGCAGTAATTATTCTCTACCAGGGTGTCACACGAAGCTTTTCTTATTATGGTTGAGGATACCTGATAAATATCATCGCTGTGCAGGCGGTTGGATGAGAAATATCCGGTCTGCATATTATCGTCCACAACAAATGCAAAATCATCAGATGAGGAGTTGATCGGATCAGGCATAGCAACCGGAGCTTCCCATGTGCCAAGGTTAAGTATGGTACTGTACACATCGAGCTTTCCTTTGCCGCCAGGACGGTTTGAAGAAAAATATAGCCTGCCAGAGGGGTGTATGAAAGGATAGTCTTCTGACGAGGATGAATTCACATTAGGTCCGAGGTTCCTGGGTGTATCCCATTTGCCGTTGATCCATTCACAATAATAAAGATCTGACCCTCCCTGTCCTCCGGGCATATTTGATGCAAAAAAAATGTATCTCCCATCGCGGCTTATGGAAGGCTGCCCCACATCATACTGTTGATTATTATATGGGAAAGGATGTATAGGACCAAGAGTGTTACCTGTTTTCTCGGCAATGAATATCCCGCTATGGTTTTTGAAACTCCTCTTTTTTGCAGCTTTCCCCGTCTCTATCTCACTGGTAAAATAAACAGTCTTTCCATCCGGTGCCAAACATAAAGGTCCGTTATTAAATAGGTCGGTACGTTCACTTTTCAATTCGTTCAGCTTCCCCCATTTAGAACTGTCCTTCCTTGCTACAATATAAATATTATAAATACGCCTTCCCTCGAACGAAGTACGGTCCCGGAATCCACTGAATCTCTTGTCGGAACAAAACATTATTCCGTCCTTGATAATTACGGGTGCAATATCATTAAATGAACCTGAATTGAATGACAATTTAGTTACCTTGTAAATTGAAGGCTGCTTCTCCTGGGCCATGCCGGGCATCGCAATAAGTATCAGAATGAATATAATATATAAATACCTTCCCCGCATAACTTAAAAATACCTTGGATTAGCTGCGCTGATTTTAGAGCCGAATTCATACCTCAGGAAAACCTCCCCGGATCCCTTCGAAAATGTTGTCATTCTGCCGGCAGGATAATCATATGAAACTCCAAACATAAACTGAGGTGTAGCCTGTATCTGAAGTATCCCTACTGCAACCTGCTCGGTAGTTCTGTAAGAACCTCCGACCCAGAGTACGTCGGCTATAATGAAATTACCGTTTATATCGAGCTGGTTTATATGCGCTGAATTTCGAAGTGAATAATCCAGGAGCATGGATGGCTTGAACTTGAAATTCTGCGAAAAGGAAATAAGGCCGCCTGCAGAAAAAATCAGGTCATATTCACTGAATGAATGAGAAGCCTGCGTCTTTCCGTTGCCAATATTATTGTAAAACAGGAAGGATGGAACAGAGACTCCTCCGAAAAACCTGTTGCTGAAATAATATACTCCTGCACCTACATTGGGAAGAATATATGGTTTCTCGTTATCTTCAAATACCGGATCTCCAGCCTGGATGCCTTTAAGAATTGAATAATTGGTAGTCGACCTGTCAAATCCGGTTTTCAGTCCGAACGAGAGTTTCCCCTTTGCCAGCTTTATGTGATATGCATATACAGCATATACACTTTGTGCGGATGTGACTCCGTAATCCATGAACTCGGCCATAAGCCCCAGCGCAACTTTGTCGTTTTTCAAAACTGAATGAAGGGAAACGGTGGTAAGCACCGGACCATTCGAGATGCCAAGCCATTGGTTCCTCCTCGAAATGGCAACACTTAACGCTTCACGGGACCCGGCATATGCAGGATTTATCATCAGCCCGTTCTGCAGATACTGACTGAAAACAGGATACCCAAGTGTTATCCTTGTCGAATCGGAACCTGACTGTCCGAAGGAAGAACAACAGATAGAAATGATTAATATTATTGAGATATATCCTGTCCTCTTCATCCTTTGCTTTTAATGTCTCTTGAGAATTACAAACCCGCTTACTTTAGCAACATGACCTGTTTTTATAGAAGTAACATTGAGCAAATAATAATATGTACCCTCAGGGAGCAAAGCTCCTTTCGAATCTTTCCCGGTCCAGTCTTTCCACACGTTGCCATTCCGGCTTGAAGTCGTAAAGACAAGTGTTCCGGCACCATTTAATATTTTCAGGTCAGCCTCCTGGATAGTAAGATCAAGGCCTGTTATTTTCATGGCATCATTTAGACCATTGCCGTCCGGCGATATTCCTTCAGGAATTACCGGGTGTGCTACTGTAAACAGAAGCGTATCTTCGAGATGACAAGCTCCATTCGCTACACTCCATTTATAAATATTGTTGCCGATGGAAATATTCCTTACATATGTCGAACTTGCCGTGTTGTTCTCAAAATCACCAGTTCCTTCAACCACGCTCCATAATCCCGATTCGAAAGAGAGAAGCGGATATGCATCAACTTTGACAATATTATCAAAAGTCATAATATCACCGCCCGGACCAGCATTAATTGTATCAATACGGTTATCGAATATAATTTTAACGGAATCCTTGCTTGTACATAGCCAGTTCGTCTCCTTCCAAAGGAACCAGTACGAAACATTCGCTGTCGTAAATGAGGAGTCAATTTTAACTAAAGTAGTTGGATTTGAAGCATTCCCCGATAAGACCTGTGAAGGGAAACTCCATGCCCCTGTGCCGAAAGTAGGCACTGCAGCCAACTGACAGACAGGCCCGCATACTTCAACATCCGGCCCGGCATCTGCAACAGGAGTGTGGTAAACATCTGCCTTCCTTGTTCCGGTAAGAGATGTGGCAACACAACCATTACCATCATTAAGGGAGGCGAATGAATAATTAAATGTTGTCATTGTCCCTATAACTGTAGGAATACGTGAAATAACCTTATATGGAGAGGTAATAGATGATTCAGTAACCTGCAGAGCATTTTCATTGTAAACCACAGTCCAATTTGGAGCTCCTGTAAGAGTAATCCTGAGTTTTACTGTCCCGCCGCTGCATATTGTCGTATCTGCAGTGGATGTGATTATACCTGTTGGGAGAGAGTACATATCAATATTGACAATGTTTGAGGTATCGATGCAGCAGTCGTACAAACCTGATTTCGTTATTCGTCTGTACCATGTTTTTGCTGTAAGAGTTGGCGGAGTATAACTCTGCTGGTTGCTGGTTCCCGTTGCTGTGGCCCATGTTATGCCATCACTGCTCTGCTGCCATAACCATGTATATATGCCGGTACCGCCGGTTACTGCCACTGAAGTTGTTATAGGCAACGGAACTGTATTATAGCATATAAAAGATTTGTTTACTGCAATGGTATTGCCTGAAATATGAGGAATAACTATGATTCTCATGCTGTTGCTTGGCGAAGAGCACATTCCTGAACCAGCCTGCCGCCTGAACCAGGTGGTAACAGTAAGCGCCATCGGCTGATAATCCTGTAAGGTTCCGGAAACAGCAATGGGTGTATAATTGGTTCCATCGGACGAATCTTCCCACTGGTAAGTATAACTGCCGGGAATATCCGTACCTCCTGTTGGAACTGAACCTATTATCTTATTCGGAATAGCGTTGAAGCAAACAGTGGTATCAGGACCTGGACCAGATAAAAACGCAGCAAGATTATTTGCAATAGGTTTATGAACATTGATTATAATCGTATTGCTCTTATCTGTACATTTCGATGAGTTGACTATTCTCCTGAACCAGGTAGTGTCTGTAAGGGCAGGTGGCAGATATCCTGTTTGTGATGTCCAAGTATTATTCCATGTTCCACCTTTTATGCTGTCCTGCCACTGATAGAGATAACTTAAATTACCCTGGGTCGGCAAGGAGCCGGAAAGAATGCCAGGTACGCTACCGGAACAAATGGTCTGATCGGCTGCGATGGTATTAGTCATTATCTTATGATACCTCGTGAGATGAATGGGTACGCTAACGCTCTTGCAGGTATTACTGGGGCCTGAGTAAACTACTCTCCTGTAAAACCTGTTTTCCATTGAAGTAAATTTCGATGTGTCAGGTGAATATGTCGTATTGTTGTTTGTACCCGCAGCAGCCGACCACGATGATGCAAATATACTATCCTGCCACTCGTAAATATAACTGCCAGATCCATTGCCTGCAGCCGTGGCGCCAAGGATATTGAATAAAGAACCCTGGCATATTATTGAATCGGACCGTATTGTCACATTACCGGTAATTGAAGGTAAGACGGTTATTGAAATAGCAGTACTGTTATTTACGCACCTGCCTGAGGTTACTTTTCTCTCATAATAAGTAGTTGCCAGAAGGGAGGCAGGATCGTAATAAGGAAGAGTTGATGCTCCGGGAGCATTGATAGTCCATGTAGCATTATCGTTATTTGAGAACCATTGGTATACATAATGCCCGTTCCCGTCCGAGGGACCGGAGTTTAAAGGTCTTATTTCATGTGGGTCCTGGCCAGAGCATATTGTTGTATCGTTTCCAATCAGGTTACCTGTTATTGCAGGCTGAACGATCATGTTCACCCATTTGCTGGTATCGGTAAGAAAAGTGATTTCATCGTTTACTATCCTTCTTACCCAGAACGTATTTGCCTCAGTGGAAACAGGAGTATAGATTTTAGAAGTAGCGCCCGAGATAATTGAAGGAGTGCCTGAAATGCTGTACTTCTTCTGCCAAGTATATGAATAATTGCCTGAACCTCCTACAGGGTCAGTTCCTATTATTGGTGGAGGAACTACATTTGAGAATATTGAATCGGTCTGGTTAAGAGTAACCGATGATTTGATCGAATTGAAAAGGAATCCGTTTAAAACCGGTATAAAGGTTGCCAGAGTTGCGCCTGCTGTACCAGCTAATGCATCATGCCCTATCCCTGATCTTGTTCCGTATGATCCGCCGTTGATTTTCGGTGTAACATTACCCGGAAGTGCAATGCTTATATTCAATCGTCCGCCACCGCCACCGCCACCTTCTCCGAATGTACCGGGGTTATTTCCTCCTGTACCACCCATTACTGAGAGAAAAAGGATATTTGAAGAGAAAGCTGAAAGGTAAAGTGCAAGAGTTCCTCCCCCTCCTCCTCCACCTGAACCAGCAGATGTACCGGCTGCTGCAGGTGTCTCTCCATCTGCCAGTATACTGTATCCGTTACCGTCAAGAGTTTCACAGATGATGATAACTATTCCTCCACCCTTTCCTCCGGAAGATGTGGAAGGTGATGCCAGGCAGGTTGAACCGCCGCCGCCGCCGCCAAGGTACAGGCCACTGGCAGCAAGCAGGGGGTTAGTCGATTTACCTCCAATCCCTCCATATTCTCTGGTTGTACATGCATTAGCTTCAAGCCCTCCTTTACCACCGGTACCTACGAGCGATCCTCCTCCTCCTCCGGAAAATCTTCCGCTGCCGCCGCCCCCCCCGGTGAAATTAGCACCATATCCTTTTGCATAACCCGGGTATATCGGATTCTGAACCAAACTGCTGAGGTATGCTTTAAAAACCAGGCTCTCTCCCTTTAGTCCTGAGTTCGTCCAGGAATTGGGGTATGAAAAATTATTCAGACCGCCAGCAGATTCAATGCAGTTGCCTAGCCCAATCACTCCATCTCCTCCCCTGAAACCCATTCCCTTGGCATTTATGTTTGCATTCAGAGTAAGTTTGGTGCCAATAATAAGTGCAAGTACACCACCTGTCATCTTTGTGCTGTCCCATGCCGCACAAGTAAGCTCAGAATCAACATTAGCTGCATATTTTGATGGAACTCTTACAAGCTGTACATTGCCATCTACGCTATATGTCTTTGAAATGTTATTTCTGAATGTAACCTTATTACCGGCTCCTACTGAAAGTACAGTCAGAAATTCATATGCGCCGGTAGTCCCAACAGATGTCTGGTAATCGCCATAGCTGCTATTTTCAGGAACGAGACATTCGGCTCCTTTCATTTGAATCAGGAGAACAGTGTCGCCAGCAGTGAAGTATGAAAACTGAGTATTATCTGAAATTGTTACATTGTCAGTTGGAATTGTTATATTATCAGTTCCGAGTCCAATGGCAGTTACCCTACCATATTTATTTATTGTTCCGCCTAACGATGAAACCTGTGCAAGGAGTGAGCTTTCAAACGCTGAAAGTATCAACATAATCAGTATTATACACATAATATTGCACGACAACTTCCCGGTCATCAAAAGACTTTTATGAACCGCTAAGATAACTATTAAATTGAACAATTCAATGGGCAAATGGTCAGTCAGGAACTGCTCCTCCGGGTTTCTCAACAGTGTACTTAAGAGGCAACTCCATGGAGAATATCGTGCCCTTGTCCGAATCGGATTCAAACCATATTCTGCCATTAGCCTCTTCAACATATTTCTTTACTATGGAGAGTCCTAATCCGGTTCCGGAAGATTTTGTGGTAAAATTGGGCGTGAACATTTTATTTCTGAGAGCTGATGGTATTCCGCTGCCGTTGTCAGAGACCGATACGAGAACTTTATCTCTCTCAACTTTCATAATAACATTTATGATACCTTTCCTGCCGGCTGGAATTGCCTGGATACTGTTCTTGATCAGATTGGAAAAAATGCCGTTAACATGTTCCTTGTCGGCATAAATAATTACCTTGCTCTCATCAGGCCATTTAACCCTGAATTCTATATTCTCAGCGTCTTTGAAAAGGTCAAGAGAGGTTTTAATCTGGTCGGGAAGATTGACCTCTGCAAGGTTTGTCCCGGGTAGTTTTGCAAATGATGAAAAAGCTGTAGCTATAGAAGAAAGATCATCAATGTACTCAACCTGGCTTTTTGTGAAGGTTTCGATTTTATCCTCGAATCCGGGCGCTTTGTCTTTCCACGATTTGAGTAATTGCTGAACATTCAGCTTCATTGGTGTGAGAGGGTTTTTTATCTCATGAGCGATCTGTTTGGCCATCTCCCTCCATGCATATTCCCTTTCAGAGTTGGCCAGCTTATGAGCGCTATCCTCGAGTTCATCCACCATATTATTGTATTGTTTTACAAGCTCCCCGATCTCATCATTTCCCTTGTACGAAAGATGCTCGCTTTTCTTGCCAAGGGAAACAGATGCCAGTCTGCCGGTCAGCATAGAAAGAGGCGATGTAAGTCGTCCGCTTATGAATACTGCAAGGCTCATGGTGATCAGGATCAGGAGAAGCGTGAAATTAATAACAGCAACGATAAGGTTTGAGATCTCCCTGGCAAGAATGCTCTGCATCCTGAAATATGGAATGTTTACATAGGCTGTAATATTATTTTCGGTGTTGTAAAATGGTACATATTCTGATATATACTTCATTTTACCCACCTGCTCAGTCTGCAGGTATTCACTCTTTTTCAGGATTGATAGATTATTTACAGCCTGGTTATTCATCCTGTGACCGGCCAGGTTGCGATAATATATTTCAGGCCTCGAAGTTGCCATGAGGAAGCCTTGCAGGTCATAAAGGTTTATATCGGTATTGAATATATTTGAAAGGTTGATGAGAAGTGAATTCAATGATGCATTTGTTGAGTTCCTCCAGTCGGTTGACAAATGTTTTTCTGATGAAAGCTTATCATCAAGTTCATAATAAATCGAATTAAGTTTCTCTTTTACATTGTCATAATGCTTCGAACGGTATTCGTTTATGGTAAGGAAGGCAACCACAATTCCTGCCAGGATGAAAGAGAACAGCAATATACCTATAAATGACATCTGCAGCTTCTGTCTGAAGTTCAGGTTCATTGGCCTCATGGCAGCCGGTCTGCTGATAATAAGGAGCAACAGGTTTGTGAATATAAAAATGAAGGCAAACAGATAGGCAAATGAGATTATAACATCGCCTGTTGTCAGTCTGGGACGGCTGATTATTACTGTCACATTCCCGTTTTTGAAAAGAACATGCTTGAAGCTGCCACTATTGAATATCCTGTAATCCGAATTCTTGTCAATATAATCATCATCATTCTTGTCATAAGCAAATTCTCCTGACTTCAGAACTATCTCTCCGTTGATATATTTTGCAAAAGAGTAGTCTCTTAACCCTGAATATCCATGGAACTTCTTGTCGATCAGAAGTTCTGAATATCCAGGCTGGAAAATATTTACATCGCTGTAAAGCTCTATCAACAAATCATTTGTAAGATTATTACTAAGGCTATATTCCAGCTTCCCGAGATAGTAAGAGCGGCCTCCCTGGTTATCGATAAAATAAAATTCAGTGCCGGTAAGCTTATGCCCGTATTTCCTGATTCGCTCATTGAAAAAGTCGAAACAATTGACTGATTTGTTTTCATTCTCTTCGAGCAGGATTGATTCATCGCGCCTGCACAGGATAATATTGATATTAAAATTGCCCCAGTAACCTTTGAAATAGACATCGTATAGATAAGCTTTAATCTTTTCAAAGTCTGCCTGTCTGAAAACAGGAACCTTCATCATACCGGCGAGCGCTGGATCCTCTTTCATTTCTGGCCACATATCCAGAAGCAGATGCTCAGCCTCGGGATCGTTTTCTGTAGAGAATGCCAGAGCCTGTATCTTGAGGTTCTCACTTGTTTTAATATCGGTGAAGTGTGTGATGATAAACAAGGAATAGAGACCAAGGATAACAGCAAATACTACAACCATGCTGAACATTTTGATGTTTCTTTTCCCTCCGATCAATACCAGAAGTATAAGGCAGGTATAAAAAACAGAAACAATTACCATTGATGATTTGTCGCGGAACAGAAAAGCTCCAATTATTAAAATTGAGATGAGCACGGACAGGAGGACCGTTTTAATACCCGGTTTGTTGCTGATATGCGAAACTTTCAAAATCAAGAGCAATAGAACAAGGGAAAAAAGTATGACAGATACAAATCCTGCAAAGCTGAAAAAACTCAATTTCAGAACTTTATATGTCTCAAAATTTATATTGGAATCTGAGACAAGCTGGCTGAAAAGAATATGAAAAAGACTGATCAGAACCGCTCCAAGGGCAGGAAAGATGAATATTTTGAATTTATCGAAAGAACTTTCCCTGACGCTTCCGTCGCTTTCAGGGAGATGTCTGAAAATAACCAATGCTATGCTGAATGCCAGAATGCTGATGATCAAAAGATGACCCAGCGATGGAATAAATGCATTAAGTTGAAATATGTATGGTGAGAATAGATCTGTCACGAATATTGAAGAAGGTTTTTTCAGCCAGAGTAATAGCAGGTAGATCGCAAGATATATCAGCAGGCATGAAAGAATTCCTGCTGCAGGCCTTCCCTTTGCTACTAAAACAGAAGTAAGCCTCATCGAAATGAAAATAACCAGAAAGAACAACATAGCCCATAATGCAAGCGGGAGAATAATAAAGACAGAATTGCTCTTGATCAATGGAAATGTAAACGAGAACAGGAATGTCCCCTTGTTATTGAAAACTTTGTATTCTGAAGAGTCATCTTTAATATCAAATCCGGTATTTGCCGGCATCCTGAAATCCTTTTCGAAACCGCTTTTGATTATGTCGTTCTCAAAACCAAAATCTGTTCTGACCCTGAGAAGACCGACAATCATTTCATTGCCTGCTCTTATCGTTTGTGGCAGGAACCATCCATTCTTAAGAAAAAGGATAGGCTCTGAATACAACGAATCATCAAATTCCTTAGGTACATCAAAACTATTATCGGACCAGTAGTTCAGCTTATTGTCGAAATATTCCAGGATGGTTATCTCGTTCTCCTCTGCCAACAGGAAGTACTTGTTTTCCGAAACAGAACCGTGAGGTTCACCTCGGGCAAGAACCGGTTTCAACCCATTGAGGCAATCCTCCATTATCTTCTCCTTCTCGTGAAGTATCTTATTGAACCTCTTTGTTCTGAAATGAAATTCATAGTCGCTGAAATAAACCGACTCTGCAACCATTGCCAGGGCGAAAAGGATAATTGCTGCTGCAACAAGAAATAATATCTTCCGGTTATTCTTCATTTTTCAGATCGCTGCCCTATTCATGATGATAAGGTTCGCCTCTTATTATTGTAAAAGCCCTGTAAAGCTGTTCAGCAAACAATAATCGTACCAGCTGATGAGGGAAAGTCATTTTTGAAAGTGAAATCATGAAATCGGCTCTTGAATAAACTTCCTCCGAAAATCCCCATGGTCCGCCTATTACAAAAACCATCCTTTTTCCGGAGCCGGCGAATTTCTTTTCGAGCCATTCTGCAAATTCTGCAGTTCTTAGTTCTTTTCCCCTTTCATCCAGCAGTACCATGTAATCATCTTTGCTCACAGACTGCAAAATCTTGTTGCCCTCCTTTGCCTTTTGCTCCTGACCAGGCATGTTGCGCGTGTTTCTAAGATCTGGAATTGTTATAACCTCGAACCCGGCATATTTGCTTATCCGGGAACTATAAACTTCAAAACCTTCAGAGACATGCCTTTCATTTGTCTTGCCGGTTTGTATGAGGGCGATTTTCATAAATATTGGCGCGACTTTTGTGAATAAATTATCTGCATGCGTGCAGATACAAAAATATAATTAATAACGTGTTCAGGCAATTCTAATTATATCGAGCCTGAATGATTGTTTTTGGTTTATGAAAATAGTTAAATTTGTAAAGAAATTAATCTGAAAGTCGGTAAAAACTCATTATAATGAAACTTAAAAATATTTTTCCTGTCATTTTTCTGTTAATAAACAGCCTCGCGCTTACGGCACAGGAACAGACTAGGATACCTCCGGGCATTTCAATTGCTTTTAAAGCAGGGAATGCTGCCGAGTTGTCGAAGTATATGAATCCGACCGTGGAGCTTACGGTGCTTGATAAGGAAGATTTCTACAAAAAAAATGTTGCGGAAGCTATCCTGAAAGATTTTTTTGTTTCTTACCCGACAAAAGATTTCATAGTGCGCCACGAGGGTGCAAAAAATGATGCACAATATGCTATCGGCAACCTTATAACCGAGAGGGGTGATTTCAGGGTGTACTTTCTGCTAAAGAAAGTAGGCCCGGATCTTCTGATTCATCAGATACGCATAGAAACTGAAAATGGAAAATAGGAACCTTCGTGATTTTATCCTGCGAAGCATAGGAGAAGATCTGGGAGACGGTGACCACTCCTCGCTTGCCTGCATACCATGGGAAGCCGCAGGCAAAGCAAGATTGCTGATAAAGGAAGAGGGAATACTTGCCGGCGTAGAGGTTGCAAAGGAAACTTTCGCAGCCATTGACAAGGATCTTTTATGCGAAATTTTTATTGGGGACGGGAAGCATGTCATTCCCGGCGATGTCGTTTTTCACGTTTCGGGAAGGCAGCAGTCGATCCTTAAATCAGAGCGACTTGTGCTTAACATCATGCAAAGGATGAGCGGAATTGCCACAAGCACAAATCAGTATGTTTCAAAAATAAACGGACTGAAGGCAAAGATACTCGATACCCGTAAGACGACTCCCGGTCTCCGTTTTCTTGAAAAGGAGGCAGTTC
>Ga0182019_10001508_pt1 | contig 11886 bp, 7 predicted proteins | sample 812E2MmetaG_FD_120483 | JGI IMG/M metagenome (GOLD analysis project Ga0182019, IMG submission 120483) | Permafrost microbial communities from Stordalen Mire, Sweden - 812E2M metaG | ecosystem: Environmental > Terrestrial > Soil > Wetlands > Permafrost | place: Sweden: Stordalen | collected...
CGGATAGACCAGTTCCTCTACCCGTTCTACCGGAAGGAGAGCGGGGAGGGGACTCTCACGGACGAGGAAGCCACATTCCACCTTGCATGCCACTTCGTGATGGACACGAGCTATACGCAGCTCGGAGGACCGGACGCGGAGGGGCGCGATACGACCAATCCCCTCTCGTTCCTGATGCTGGAAGCCGCCCACATGTTGAAAGTCCCGGTGAACGTCGGCGTCAGCGTCGGCAGAGATTCCGACCCGCGGCTCCTCAGTCGCGGCGTGGAGATACTCTTCGAAGACCGGACCGGCATACCGAAGTTCCTCGGGGTGGACCGGACGAGTGAGGGGTTTGCCAGAAACGGGTATCCGATCGCCCTTGGACGGGAGAGGGCATATTCAGGCTGTCACTGGTGTGCAATCCCCGGAAGAGAGTACACCATGAACGATTGCGTGAAGGTGAACCTGGCCGCAGTGTTCGACGTGGCGCTCCATGAGATGATGTCCGTCCCGGGCGCCGTCCCCGGCGTGGGGGACCTGTGGAGCCGGTTTGAGCGTCACCTCCGCCGCAGTGTGGAAGTCGTCGGGGAGAGCGTCGATTTTCACATGGACCACATGTACCGGGTCTTTCCCGAGCTGCACCTCGACCTCCTCTGCCACGGCCCGATTGAGAAGGGGCGGGACGCGTCGCACGGGGGCGTCGAATTCTACAACCTGTGCGTCGACGGAGCAGGGCTGGCCACGGTGGCGGATTCGTTTGCAGCGCTGGAGCAGCGCCTCGACAGGGAGGGAAGGATGAGCTGGCAGGAGCTGATCGCTCTGATCGACGGCGACTGGCCGGGAGCGGGAGGGGAGAAAGCGAGGCTTATGATGAAGCATGTCCCCCGCTACGGGAGCGGCGGTTCACGCGCAGACGCGTACGGTCTCTCGATCGCGCAGGCGTTTACGTCGATCGTCAGGAGCAGGAAGACCCCTCACGGGTTCAACATGATCCCCGGCATATTTTCCTGGGCCGCCACGATCGCCATGGGGAAGGACGTCGGGGCTACGCCGAACGGACGGCACGCCTATGAGCCGATCTCGCACGGACCGAATCCCGATCCGGGGTTCCGGCGCGACGCCGCACCCACCGCACTGGCGCTGGCCGTCGCCTCCGTCCAGCCCGGCTTCGGTAATACCGCCCCCATGCAGATCGAACTCGATCCCGGGCTCTCCAGGAACAGCGAAGACAGGCGCAAGGTGGTGGACCTCATCAGGACACATTTCGAGCTGGGGGGGACGCAGATCAACATGAACATACTCGACCGGAAGGCGGTCCTTGAAGCGCACGCCGATCCGTCCACGCATCCGGACCTCGTTGTGCGCGTCACGGGATTCAGCGCGTACTTCGCAAGCCTCTCGCCCGAGATGAGGCAGATTGTCGTCAACAGGATTATTGCGGAAGAGTAAAAGGTGATAGCATGAGCTCGAGTGCGCGAGCGCGGTTCGTGTCGTATGTGAGGGACCACCGGTCCTCGGCGCCGGTCATTTCGCCGTTCCTCCCTCACCCGGGCGTCATACGGGAGACGCTCGGCTTTCTCGGCCTGCCGGTCAGCGACGACCCGGTCGCAGACGAGATCTCGGCCGCGCGACAGCTCGGGTACCAGCCGATGTTCATGACCGACTGCTCGGGGCTGATCTTCAACTGGCGCATTGACGAATCGCGCTCCACGGCGGAATCGTGCGTGCGGGTGATCCCCACTGCGAAGGGGGAATGGATCCGCAGTTCCGCGCGCGAGGAGGTCCCGTGGAGCGATGACGCCGGCCTCCCGGTGCGGACCCCGCGCGACCACGGGATGCTCGTGGCGGTGTGCGAGCAGGTCGGGGATCAGGAGAAAACGATACGGGAGTATTTCCGCCGGTGGCGCCGCAGGGTCGGCGAGGAGGGTGTGATCGTCCTCGGGCATCCGCACCCTTCGTGGCTCGGTTACCAGATCAACCCTTCGAACATCTTCTTTCACTGGAACGACTCGCGGGAGATCTTTATCCGCTCGATGGAGGCGATCTGCGAGGCCTCGCTGTATGTCATGTCGATAGCGTCCGAAGAGGGAATAGATTTCATGAGCGACTCGAGCTACGGGCTTGAGATGACGTCCCCCGCCCTTTTCGACGCCATGGACCTCCCCTACATACGGAGGTTTGCCGCCTGGACACACGACCACGGAGGACTTTTCTGGTATCACAACTGCGGGTTCACGCGGAGGCTCATCCGTGACGGGGTCTTCAATACGCTCGGTGCGGACATCATCGAGACGATCGCCCCACCGCCGGAGGGGGACAACGACCTCGCCGAGTCGCGCCGTGCAATCGACCGGAGGATTTGCACGAAGGGAAACCTGAACCTCCGGCTCCTGCGTGAAGGGTCGCCGGAGGACATTGCATCGCAGGTGCGCGCGATAGCGGATGCGGTCCGGGGAGAAGCCCACGTCTTCTCCACCGCCGACGCCGTCCTCGAAGGGACGCCCGCCGCGAACTTTGTCGCATTCATCGCGGCGGCACGGGAGGCCACGGGACAGTGAACGCTGTCCCACCAACAACGGGGGAACGATGAAACGGATCATTGCCGGCGCGGCACTCGTGGCGCTTCTGGGGGCGATCGTCGGACTCTCCTGCGGCAGAAAAGAGGACGCCGTCGAGCTCCATGACTGGAACTTCGGGGGGAAGCCGAGGATGATCGAATGGCTCCGGCAGAGGGTCGATGCCTTCGAGCAGACTCGCGGGGGTATCAGGGTGATCCAGAGCCAGAAGAGCTGGAATATGATCAGGGAGCTCCTGTATGCGGATTTCAGCGTCGGGACGGGTCCGGATGTGGTCAACGTCCATGCAAACTATGCCGCCGAGTTCGGCGGGGCGGGGTACTTCTACCCGGTCAACACGTTCCCCGATTTCCAGGAGGTCCGCACGTGGTACGTCCCGCACCTGCTGGAGTCGACGCGGTACGGAGAGAATTACTACGGACTCCCCTCCTCCGGCATCGCGTTCGTCCTCGTCTGCAACAAGGAGCTTTTCGACAGGGAGGGAATTTCCCCGCCCAGGACATGGTCCGAGTTCCGCGAAGCGGCCCGCCGTCTGACAAAAGACACCGACGGGGACGGGATCGTGGACCAGTACGGCCTGGTTCTTCTCGGGGGGGACAAGGGGGGTTTTGCCTACCGCCTTATCCCCTTCTTCCTCAAGGCAGGGGCCGACATCATGTCGGCCGACCTGAAGACAATCCTGTTCAATTCCCCCGCCGGGGTCTCGGCCCTCCAGCTGATCGCCGACATGTACCTGGTCGACCATTCGATTACCCCCGGATTCCTTGCCTACCAGCTTACCGAGATCAATGACCTCTTCTGCAGCAACAAGGTGGCGATGAGCATCGAGGGACCATGGTTTCGCGGGATGGTCGACGACAAGAGTCCGGGGAAGAAGATCTATACAGTTCCCGTCCCTGTACCGGACGACAGGATCGCCGCGTACGACACCGCTTCGACGCTCCAGGACATGGTCATGTATTCGATCAATGCGCGGGCAAAACACCCGGAACAGGCATGGGAGCTCGTCAAGTACCTGCGAAACGAAGAGGCGGACATGGCCTGGATCCGGGAAGACCTGGGAGCCATCGCAACAACACGCAATGCGCTGGAGAGCCCGGAAGCGAAAAACCTGTCCGACCTGTCTCTCTATGTCCACGAGCTTATGCATGCAAAGCCGTGGCCTCCGCACCCGAGCATGATCGCAATCGCGAGCGACATCTTCACCCCCTATGCACAGAAAGCCATCGTGGGCGAACTCTCTCCCCGGGAGGCCATGGACCAGGCGGCGAGTGAAGCGCAGGAGATGATCGAGGGGAAGAGATGAGGAGATACACTCCGTACATGCTCCTCACCCCGGCACTTCTGTTCACGGTCTTCATACTTGTCTACCCGATGGCGCAGAATCTCGTCAACAGCTTCAGGGACGTGAGCCTGGTGCGGGAGGGGGGGGGATGGACCGGGCTGCTCAACTACCAACACGTGTTCGGAGACCCCGTGTTCTGGCTGGCGTTCAGGAACACCGTGGTCTACGCGGTGGCCGGGACATTGCTTGCGCTCCTGATCGGACTCGGCCTCGCACTGGTTCTCGACATGCACACCGGTGCGATGAGCTCGTTCGCCGCAACCCTCTACTCGATCCCCTGGGTGATCTCTCCCGTCGTGGCAGGGTTCGCATGGAAATGGCTGCTCAACGACCACTTCGGCATACTCAACTACTGGCTCTCCTCGGCCGGCATAGCCCGGCACGGGACGAGCTGGCTCGGAAATCCTCACACGGCCCTGTTCTGCGTCATGGTCGCCCGGGCGTGGCAGTTTTATCCGTTTGCCATGGTGATGTTCATCGCCGGCCTCCAGTCGATACCCGCCGAGCAGTACGAAGCGGCGTCGGTGGACGGCGCCTCCCGGATCAGGAGGTTCTTTCACATCACGATCCCGAACCTCCGCCCCGTTTCTTCCGTGCTCCTGCTGCTCGGCGTGATATGGAGCTTTAACGATTTCAACATGGTGTTCGTCATGACGAGGGGAGGCCCCATCAACGCGTCCATGGTCCTTCCTGTGCTCGTCAGAGAGTTTTCGTTCGTTCACTTCGACCTCGGGAAGGGCTCGGCGCTCTCTGTCCTGATATTCGCGCTGCTCGTCACGCTCTCCTACCTGTATCTGCGAGTGCTCGCGCGGAGGGAGCGGGGATGAAAAAGATCCTTCTTCTCTTTCCTGTTGCCGTGCTGGCGCTCCTTGTGCTCCTCCCGTTCCTCTGGACGATCTCCACATCCCTGAAACCGCTGACCGAAGTGAACCGGTACCCTCCGGAGTGGGTCAGCCCCTCCATGAGCCTGAAGCCCTATGGCGATATGTTCTTCTATCTCCCGTTCTCCCGCTACACGCTGAACAGCCTGATCGTGGCGTCGAGTGCGACGATGCTCACGCTGGTTGTGGGGAGCCTCGCGGCGTTCGCATTTGCACGGTTCCGGTTCCGGGGGAGGAAACAGATCCTCCTCGTCCTTCTCCTCTCCCAGATGCTCCCCGGGGCCTCCGTCATCATTCCCCTCTTCCAGCTTCTCAGGACAGCCGGGCTGTACGACACGCACCTCGGTCTCATACTCGTCCACACCGCCGTCCTTCTCCCCTTCGTCATCTGGTTGCTCCACGGTTTCTTTTCCGGGATCCCGACCGAAGTGGAAGACGCCGCCCTGATCGACGGATGTTCCAGGCTGGAGGCGCTCCGGAGGGTCATACTCCCGCTCGCCCTCCCCGGGCTCGGCGCCACGGCGTTGTTTGCGTTCCTCGGATCATGGAACGAGTTTTTCTTTGCGCTCATACTCACGAACACCGACGCGACGCAGACAATCCCGGTGGGGATCGGCCTCTTCGTCGGTGAATTCGAGGACGTCTGGAACCAGATGTCCGCGGCAGCCGTCCTTTTCAGCATCCCCCCGCTGATCCTTTTCATGGCGATGCGCCGGACCTTCGTCAGGGGACTTGCCGCGGGGGCGCTTCAATGATGGACAACCGGGCAGGAAAGTCCCTCACACCATTCCGATGACACGCGAAGAGCTTGCACACCTCCTGGGGAATATCCGCAATGTACGCGTTGGGATAGTCGGAGACTTCTGTCTCGACTGCTACCTCCTCCTGGATTCCAACGCTTCCGAAACGTCACTGGAGACGGGGATCCGCACCCGCCCGGTCCGCTCACAGAGGTACTCCCCCGGAGGGGCCGGCAACGTTGCCTGCAACCTGCAGGCGATGGGGGTGAAGAGGATCGCTCTCTACGGGGTCATCGGCGCGGACCCGTTCGGCGATGAGATGAAGAAGATACTCGGCACGCCCCGGATCGACACATCGGGGCTTTTCGTCCAGCGCGAGAACTGGGACACGCACGTCTACATGAAGCCCTTCGAAAAAGAGGAGGAGGGTGAGAGGCTTGACTTCGGGAGCTTCAACAGGCTCCATCCTGAGACGTCCGTTCGGCTGCTGGAGAACCTCTCGGGCGCGCTCCCCGGGCTCGATGTCGTCATTCTGAAACAGCAGGTGGCGCACGGGGTACACACAAAGGAAGTCAGGGAGGCCCTGAGCCTGCTGGCGAGGGACAATCCCGGGAAGACGTTCATAACGGATTCCAGGCATTTTCCCGAAGAGTACGGTCCCACGTGCAGGAAGCTCGGGCTTCGCGAAGCGGCGAGGATCGCCAGGCACGAGTTGAGCTCCCCGGACTACCCGGAAACGGAAGAGGTGGAGCAGATCAGCAGGGAGCTTTTCCTCCGGTGGGGAGCCCCCCTGTTTGTGATGCGGGGGAACCAGGGGTGCGTTCTTTTCGACAGGGAGGGCTTTCACGAAGTCCCGGGTCTTCTGATCCTCTCCCCTGTGGATACGGTCGGTGCCGGAGACAGCATGCTGTCGGGGATCGCCGCTGCACTTGCGGCCGGGGCGAACCCGTACGCCGCCGCCGAGCTGGGGAGCTTTGTGGCCGGCGTAACGGCACAGAAGCTGATGCAGACAGGGACCGCCTCGCCGGAAGAGATCCTCCTTCTCGGTTCGGACGCGGACAGGCGCTACAGACCGGAGCTCGCCCGGCAACGCCGGAAAGCCGTGTACGTCCCCGGCACGGAGATCGAAATCGTCGGCGCACTCCCCCGGGAACGACGCTTCACGCACATCATATTCGATCATGACGGGACCCTCTCCACACTCCGCCAGGGGTGGGAAGAGATCATGGAGCCGATGATGGTCCGGTGCATACTCGGGGACCGGGACTCGGACGAGTCACTCTACGATCATGTCGTCGCAGCGGTCCGCGACTACATCGACAGGACGACCGGCATCCAGACGCTCGTGCAGATGCTCGGACTGGTACAGCTCGTGAAGAGGTTCAAGTGCGTCCCTGAAGGGGAAATACTCGATGCCTCCGGCTATAAATCGCTCTACAACCGGGAGCTGCTTGCGATGGTCAGGGGGAGGATCGGCAGGATACAGAGCGGGGAGCTCGGGGTCGACGATTTCACGATAAAGAAGGCCCGTGAATTCCTCGAGGCGCTTCATGCGATGGGGGCGAAGCTGTATCTGGCGAGCGGGACCGACCAGAACGATCTGGAGCGGGAATCCGCGATACTGGGATACCGCGGGCTCTTCGGAGGGAGGATCTACGGAGCCGTCGGGGACGTCACGAAGGAGGCAAAACGGCTCGTGCTCGAAAGGATACTCTCGGACATCGGGGACGAAGCCCCCGGCAGGACGATGGCACTGGGTGACGGACCCGTGGAAATCCGTGAGACGCACAAGAAGGGGGGCTACACGATAGGGGTCGCCAGCGACGAAGTCCGGAGATACGGGCTCCATGCGGGAAAAAGGAGGCGACTGATCGAGGCGGGTGCGGACCTCGTCATCCCCGATTTCTGCCAGTTGGATGCCCTGATCCCGCTCCTTTTTGCAGGCTGAGCCGCCTGGAGAGGGGGCTCACTTCAGCGGAGCACATGTAACGCGGAGCGGCGCTGCCATCCGCACGGCCCAATGATCGAGATACGAGTCCCACTCCTTACCTGACGCAAAGTCCCCGCTCCTCGTCCATCCCGCACCCGAATAGTAGGTGAGGGGTTCTCCTGTAACGGCACGTCCGACGAGGAGGTACTGGACTGAATCCTCAGTGAATTGAACGAATGCGGAAGGGGGGAAGACCACGCCGGTCCCGAGCGACCCGTTGACCGGATCGCCGTTCGTGGGTCCCCAGAGTCCCATCCGGCACCGGTTCCTGTCCGATGAGCAGAGAGTCCGGGCGCGTTTCACGAGCCCGCACGCCACGAGCACTTCATGAGCGGCCCCGGGCGCGTCGTACGTTACCCGGACCCTGTTCAGATTCCCCCCCGCGTCGAGGGAGATCCTCTTCCGCTCCGTGATCGCCATCCCCCCGACGGCCACGCTGTTATATGTCAGCTCGAACTCCGTCCGGAGGGGTCCGTTCGAGAGGGTCTTCCACCCCGCGAACACACCGGGCTGGCGTACTCTTCCATCATCCCACAGGGAGCACCCACCGGCACCGAGTGAGCGGCCGACGTCGAAGAAATCCGCCCCTTCCCCCCGGTCGTGGTGGTAGGGGTCTTTTCCGGCCGGCACACCTTCCGCCTCCCTGTACCACTTCGCGACGATGAGCGTGCGGACCCGCTTTGTCCAGACGTCTATCCCGTTGTTCACTTCCGATGCGAGGGCGGGACCGTACATGCGGAAGGCGATCCGGTCATTCTCCCAGGCATAGTCTTCACGCGGGAGCACATATCTTCCATCCACGAGCGAAGCGACATGCGGCGCGCCGGGGCTCCCCCACCGCACGGTGAACACTTTCTTCTCGAGCGGAGAGAAGTCGGATTGAAAGAGGAGCTCCGCGTCCGTGACCTGAGAGAGAATCGGGACGCCGTTCCCCGTGACGACTATTTCCCCCCCGGTACTCTCACCCAGGAGTGGATTGAGGTCGCGGAACAGCACCTCCACGGTCTCGCTCCGGCGCACGACGCGCGCCGGGTTTGTCACGCTGACGAGCGCCCCTTTCGTCTGCGCCGGACACGGCGATAGGAGGAACACCCCGGCGGAAGCGGCAATAATGAAGTTTTTCATGGTCCCGTTCGTTCGTATGGGTATTTTGACAATAACGCCCCCCCGGCCGCGACTAGCGCTGTATGCGCGCCGAACCGCCGGCAGCGAAAGACCGCACCTGCTCCAGCGTCGCCATCGTGGTGTCCCCCGGGAACGTCGTCAGGAGAGCCCCGTGCGCCCAGCCGAGTTTCACTGCGTCTCCGGGCGTTTCCCCCGAGAGAAGACCGTAGAAGAATCCGCTCGCAAAACCGTCACCCCCTCCTACCCGGTCGAGCACGTCGAGCTCGACCGTCGGCGCCTTCCATTCCTGACCGTTCATCCACGCCACGGCGCTCCAGCTGTGCCGGTTCGACGAATGCACCTCCCGGAGCGTCGTGGCCACCACGCTGACGTTCGGGTGCCGTGCCGTCAGCGCCTCCATCATCCCCAGAAAGACCTCGGGGTCGAGTTTCGACCTCGCCGTCGCTTTCGGGCCCGGCATGCCGAGGCCTTTTTGCAGGTCCTCCTCGTTCCCGACGAGGACATCGACGTTTTCGACGATCCGCTCGATCACATTCACCGCCTTCTTCTCCCCCCCCCAGATGCTCCAGAGCTTCTCTCTGAAATTGAGATCGAAACTTACGACCGCCCCCCCCCTCCGTGCCGCCTTCATCCCCTCAATGATCAGCTCACCCGTCGTCGCAGAGAGGGACGCGAATATCCCCCCGCTGTGGAACCACCGGGTTCCCCCCGCGAAGATCGCAGCCCAGTCGAAATCCCCCGGGCGGAGCTGCGCTGCGGCTTCGTTGGACCGGTTGTAAAAAACCACCGGAGCACGGATCCCATGTCCCCTGTCGCTGTAGACCGCGGCGATATTTGGACCGTTGACGCCGTTGTGCTTGAACATCCGGTAGAAGGGCTTCACGCCCATCCCCCTCACCCGCTCGCCCGCCAGATCGCCTATCGGATATTCCACCATTGCGGTCGCAATGGCCGTCTTCATGCGGAAGCAGTCGGAGAGGTTTGCGGCGACGTTGTACTCGCCGCCGCTTACGTGAATCTGATATTCCGCCGCCTTGCGGAAAGGGATTATCCCCGGGTCGAGCCGGTGGACCAGCGCACCAAGCGAGATCAGGTCGAGATCCCCTCCGGGACGGATGTTCAACACGCTCCCCATCTCATGTTCCTTTCTGATTTTTGAAGATTGCGGAGGACGCGCCTCAATTCGCAAGCCGGTAGAGGTCCTGTCCCGCGTTTTCAACGACAAGGTCTCCGGGCTCCGGATTCCGCCGCCACTTCTCCAGGTCGATCGACCCGGGGTTCCTGTATCCGAGGTTCACCCTCCTGCAGATGTCCTCCGGGATCGCCGTCGCCAGCGTCACGCCGATGCGCGGACGCTCGATCCCCCCTTCGAAAGTACCCACGCCGCGGACGTTTGTGGAATGCGCCAGTATCAGCTTCGGCTCGTTGCGAAACCTCTCCCATTGCCCGAGAAAATAATCCCGCACATGATAGCCGATCCGCCGTATGGCATCCCCGTGGACGAACGAGATCTCCCGGATCTGGGGGCCGTAGACGATAAGCTCACCCCCGTCGGCCACAACCGGTTCCAGTTTGTACATCGCTTTCCCGCCGACCCATAACTCTTCGTAGATATCCGGCGTGATACCCAGGACGCGGCGGGCCGGGCTGCCGAGGTACCGGACGTGGAGTTTCTCCGAGAAGTCGGCCGCCCGGGACCAGGCGTCTTCCGGACTCCCTGCGAACAGACACGCCAGCCGGTCATGTCCGTCCACGGCGAAGGCAAAGCAGGTGCGGGGGACCTGCAGGAACATTGCGGCCCTGTCGATGACCCGCCGCGTGGCTGTGTCTTTCACCCCGTTCACGGCCGGATTGGTGATGACCGCAGCAAGCCAGTGGAATGTCTCAATGATGTCCAGCCCGCCCACGCCCGGAAAGAAGTATTTGTTCCCTCCGGCAAACCCCATCGCTTCGTGCGGGACAACAGGGCTGACGATCAGGACATGGTCGTATTCGAGGACCGCACGGTTGATGCTCACGGGGAGATCCTGGTCGAATAGACCGCCGGTGAGCGCCCGGATCTCGGAGGCGGGGATCGTGCCGATGTTTCTCAATGCGGCGGGATTGTCGTGCTCATGCGCGAGCAGGCTCACGTTCCTGAATATGCTCCTGTGCTCCTCCGCCGTGATGCCGATATGCCTGTAGAGCCTCTCCGGCTCCATTGCCCGGTGTGTCCCGGTGGCAACAAGATAATCCAGGCACTGTACGCTCCCCCCGAGAATCCGGTGGAGTGCGCGGAAGAACACCCCGATCGGTGCGTGTCGTGTGTGGTCGGGAATGAGAACCAGGACCCGCTTTCCGCGCAGATCGAGAGCCGACAGTGCGCGGGCGCAGATCTCCTCGATGGCCGTCCGGTCGAGCGGCGCATCAAGTGATCCCTTCCCCGTTGTTTCAATCATCGGGACATTCCCTCCGCAAACAGTCCGGCAACATCAGATCTCTAGACTCCGCTGAACGCTGAGAACCCGCCGTCGACAGGGACCACTATCCCCGTGACGAACTTCGAAGCCGGGGAGAGGAGCCAGAGAACGGTACCGAGGAGATCTTCCGGCTCCCCGAAGCGCCCCGCGGGCGTGTGATCGAGGATCTTCTTTCCCCGTTCGGTATATTCTCCGGTCTCCCTGTCGGTCAGGAGGAATCGATTCTGATTCGTAAGGAAGAAACCGGGCGCAATCGCGTTGACGCGTATGTTCGGGGAGACATCCTGCGCCATGTAGACTGCGAGCCACTGCGTGAAATTGCTCACGGCGGCCTTCGCGGCCGAGTATGCCGCGATCCTCGTCAGGGGCCGGAATGCGTTCATCGAAGAGATATTCAATATCACTCCTTCTCCCCTACCCGCCATGTGTCTCCCCACTATCTGGGATGGTATCATGGTCCCGAGGAGGTTCAGGTCCGATACGAATTTCAGCGCCTCCGCCGGGATGTCGAAAAAGGTGTTCGCGCCTCCCGACGTTGCGCGGGGATCGTTCCCTCCCGCCGCGTTGATGAGTATGTCGATCTTCCCGAAGGCACGTATCACTTCGTCGGCGGCCGCCCGGATGGTCTCCCCCCTGAGGACGTCGCCGAAAACGACGATGGCGCGGTCACCGACCGGTTCAATCCGCTTCATGAGCGGGCCGGCGAGCGAGGGGTCTCTGTCGACGATAGCGATTTGCGCATTGCAGCCGAAGAGCGCGCAGGCCATCTCTCCGGCCAGGACGCCGGC
>Ga0182019_10001512_pt1 | contig 11879 bp, 17 predicted proteins | sample 812E2MmetaG_FD_120483 | JGI IMG/M metagenome (GOLD analysis project Ga0182019, IMG submission 120483) | Permafrost microbial communities from Stordalen Mire, Sweden - 812E2M metaG | ecosystem: Environmental > Terrestrial > Soil > Wetlands > Permafrost | place: Sweden: Stordalen | collected...
ACGTATGCTCAAAATATAGGAAGCGGATTGTCGTATAACGGATGGGGCCAACAAGACTTTCTCAGTCGGTGCGCCGTTCAACTCGCATATTTAATAGAATGTGGCGGATTTAATTCAAGATTGCTAATCGGAACAGGAATCGGCAACCTCTCAAGTGAAACTCACCGAGGGACGGGCGTTAGAACCGGGTGGACGTCAACGCTTGCAGCGGCGAACGGAGGGACAAACCTCGGCAACCTCTCAGGACTTGGAGTTGCATTTACCGATTCGACTATCGACGGGTTATACGTGGCGGATACTGCGGTCAGCGGGAATCAGGCCGTCTCATATCGTGGACTTGAGAATCCGTGGGGAAACATCGAGGAATGGCTTGACGGACTAAACGTCACGAATTATATCCCATGGGTCGCGGACAACAGTTTTGCCGTTGACACATTCACAGCGCCTTACACAAGCACCGGATTTACACTTCCGGCGGGTGGATGGGCGACGGATATTGCGGTCAGTCCGACGTTTGATTATACGTTCATACCATCGGCGGCGTCCGGCGGCGGCTACACGGTTAAGTTGGCGTATTATTATTCCAATCCCGGCGCAAGTACGAACTTCCTCGGCACGACGAGTTGGTCGTGGAACTCGGGGATGAACAACACCGACATGATGTTCTTACACTTTGTATATACGTCCGCGAATTATCTGGGCAGCGTTGGCGGTCGTATAATGTATATTCCACAGTAACGGAAGGAAAAAAATGATTTACAGAGGCTTCAACTACGTCAGTTACAAGCCGCAGTCAATAATATCCTCCCCGGGAAGCCGACAGTCGCTCGACAATATGGTGAGGATTGGCTGCAACGCCGTCGCCATAGCGATTCTGTGGACATGGGCTTCTGATACGTCAATGTATAACAGTGGACACACAACTGACGCGGAATTAATCAGCGCAATCAGCGATATTCATGACAGGGGAATGTGCGTTATGATTAAGCTCCACATAACGCCCGGATTGGCGCCGTCAAAACAGCCTTTGGATATTAATGCGTTCTTTGCCACGTATGCGGCGTTCGTCAATCATTATGCGGTGATTGCTCAAGCGAATGGCGTCGAGTTCCTGTGTATCGGAAACGAAATGAACGTAGTTGATGATGCCAATTATTCGCTGTGGAGTGCATTGATACAGGGAGTCCGAAAGCTTTACGGCGGCCCGCTTACTCTAAACAGTACACCGCAAGACTATCAAACAGTTCCGTTTTGGAATCTGCTTGATTATATCAGCATCAGCGCGTATTTCGCTTTAAGTCCGACTACATCTCCGTCAGTAGCCGAGCTAGTCAATGCGTGGTCAAACTATCAAGGCAGCAATTACTTAAACGACATTGAAACGCTGCAAGCCTCCGTGAACAAACCGTTAATGTTTACTGAGGTAGGATACCAAAGCGTAGACTACGCAGCCTCCCGCTTTACCTTACCCGCTCCGAATTACAACGGAGTCGCGCAAGCGAACTGCTACGAAGCTCTTTTACAGGTATTTGAGTCGCAACCGTGGTTCGCCGGAGTGTTCTTTTGGGAATGGTGGCCCGTTCCTTACGGCGTCGGGTATGGCGGATATGGCGATACGGGATGGACACCCCAAAACAAAGCAGCACAGGACTTTTTATTGTTGCATTGGAATCCTCCGCAGTTAGATGAGATGGAAACGGATGAGATTATCTCAACGTATGATACAACTCAGGACATAACAGCACCGATAGGATGGGATGTGAGATCATGACAGGACAACCGTATAATGGCGGCATGCTCAGATTTGGTACGAGTGACCCCGCGATAGCCACCGCTGAGAGGATCACATGGGGGAATGGCACAACCGACGCGATCTATCTTGCATTAATGGATAACTCCTATGTGCAGGTTGTCACGTCAACTCACTGGTCAGACATCTCCACGTATGAACAAACGCCGACAGGGAACTATGTCACAGGTGGTCAGCTATTAACAACCGCCCCGCCATATATCGAAGCAACGCTTTTAACTCCTTTTAACTGCGTCGTTTATACCGCAAACTCCGGTTCAACTCCGGCGTATAGCATGAGCTGGACAGGACAGGTATTTACCAACATAAGCGGCGCAGTGTTATATAAGAAAAATGCCGGAGCAACTTCGACGTGGCCTCTACTTTGTTTTATAAGTAGCTTATCGACAGTGACCGCTAACAATGATACATATTCTGTAATGTTTGGAACGCCCGGAACAACGCTCGGGATATGGCATCGGGTATTGTAAACGTGATAACATGACGATAAGCGCAACGTTTGGATCGTGCGGAGTGGCGGATCAATGCGGCTGTTTGTCTATCCACCTTAACCGAGTGCTCTCGTATCTCAGCAGCGTCGGACTGTGCGATCAATCTTCGTGCTTACAAGTGATGACAACGAATATCCTTAACAGTTTCACGGAGCCAATTATCGCAATTATGGAACAAGACGAATCATTTGTTGTTATTCAAACGCAGGGGGGCTAAACAAATTGACCGATATTGTGCTCACCGCAGGGACGACGCGCAACCTCGCAATAGCCATCGAGAATAACGCGAGGCCGCCGGGGCCGATAGATCTCACGACCATCACCGATATTGCGTGGTTAGTTTTGGACAGTGGAAGGGGCGTTATCCAAAAAACTAAACTGACCGGCGGTATATTGGTCGTCCCTCCGGCGAATGCGGGCAACATACTCGTCTCGATGCTCGCCGATGATACATCTCCGGCTTTTGGAGTTGGGTCAACGACAGAGGTTCAAACATACACGCATGAGGCTCGGCTTTTTTATAGCGACGGTACGCAGGAGGTCGTTGTAACGGGCTCACTCACCGTCGAACCGACAGGTTCATGGAAAGGCGAAGTAGCATGGACTTCCGGCGCTGATCGGGTCGTTTACGTGCAGGGGCGGTACTGATGAGCGACTTCACGATGCGCGAAGGAACGGACTACACAATCAGATGTATCGTTACCGGCTTTATGAACGCGCTCCCGGTAAACGTTTCAACTCCCGCGACTATTGACGTTGTGATATGGCCGGTTGGTGGAAACAGAGCAACACCGACACTTGTCAAAGCAACTGATAAAGTAAGCGTTACGACGAATCCACTTGCGACGACCGATACAACTCTTTGTTGCATTAATATCCCGATCCTCGAAGCCGATGCAGGAACATCAGGCAATCCAATACTTACGGCTGCTGGTAGCCCTGGTGGTAGCACAATGTCATATCGTTATGAGATTAGCGTAATTAAGGCAGGTAAACGGCAGGTCGTATATCCGCTTGAGGGAGACGTTGCGACGTTTGACGTTACTTCTTCCGACACATGGAAGGAAACAATCGAAGCGGTTTGGCCGGAGGTATAACTGATGGCCGAACTCACTATTAACCAGGATGAGGACACGACCATTACACTTACCGCAGCACCTATGACTGGTTCAACGGTATGGTGGGTTATGCTTGCACGTGAGACAAAACGCCCAGTGATAGAATACTCACAATGGATACCTACCGCAGTTACGAGTATCACCTTTTCGATACTGAGTTCGGATACCGCAAACTGTCGTGGGGCTTATTATTATGAGTTATGGGAGCACCGGCCTTCAGGAACGCCGCAGCGGTTGCTCGACAGCGGCTCTGTTATTATCACACCAACCTACGGGGGTGGTGTGACAGCCTAAGGAATTAAGAAAAGAGTATACCTTATAAATGGAAAAAATGGGATTAAGGAACTTAAGGAATTAAAGGACAAATCGGAGAAACAAGGCATAAATGACGAATCCTACGGAGCAATTAGGCGGCAAGTTTCTGCTGTATATAATGACAGCCGGAACTGTTGGCGGAACAGGGCCAGACACCCCGGTATTTACGAAGGTCGCAGGTCAAAGAAAAGGAAGCTTTGGCCGGACTGGGGATGTTATTAAGGCACAGCATAAAGATTCATTCCCGTGGTATAGGGTGGTCAGAGGATTTATCCAGTGGACGTTCGACTTTGACGGCGTATGGATTACTGACGATTCAACTGGCGCTATGGACCCAAGTCTCGTAGCGTTACAGGACGCGTTTGAGGAGAGTGGGTCATACGATAACGACGAAGGACAAATCTATGTTCAGATTGTCACACCCAAATACGGAGAACCCGCAGGGACAGGTTCAACGTACACCGGATGGGCGATAATCAGTGACTTCTCACTCGACGGGCCGCACGACAACCTCATTACTTACACAGGAAAACTTACTGGAAACGGCGCATACGATTACGTTGCAATCTAGTGTGGGACACGATACGAATGACAACATTCACGGTTCTACCGACGATAACCCCCACGCTAGACCCTGGGCCGAACGCAACGCCCGGGGTTGCACCTCTTGACCCTGCGGAGCTTGTCTTTACATCCGCAGCGGCAAACCAGGTGGTGCCTCTAAGCGACACGCTCATGACCATCGTGTTCATTAAGAACACTAGTACCACCCAGACGGTCACGTTTACGAACTACCAGACGGCAGGGGGTACTGACAAGATAGTCACAGCAGCAAGCGGCACAACACTAACAGGCGTGTGGCTCCCGTATCACTGGGGAAACAGAGACAATACAAGCGGCGCATACGGCGGCTGTGAACTTACGTGGGAGAGTACAACCGACCTGAGTATAGCGGTCGTGCAAGTGCCCTACGCGAGTATATAACCGGAGGACAACAGAAATGACAAGTTTAACATTTACGCCGCTCGTACCGACACTGGGTGGAGTAGCGTTTACAATGACCTCCGTTGTGTCCGAAGAACTTTCGGAAGGTGCTGGCAAGTACAAAGTAGCGGACGAGTATGTCTATGTACCCATCAATGACGTGATGCGGACGGTCGTTGTAATCACAAACAGCGACGCATCCGAGCACACAGTAACCTTCACAAGTCAGAAAGACCAGTGGGGGAACTCAGGTGCGTGTATGGACAAAGTAATCACGGTCAAGGGAAACAAAACAGTAATAACTGGGGTTTGGCTGCGCGACCGATGGGGTGAGAAGGACTCACCTGATACGGGCGACTACACGTGCACAGTGAGTTACGACGTAGCGGCGGACATTAGTATAGCTGTCATAAACGTGCCGAACGCGTCTCTCTAAAGGCGAATGCCCAACCAGAGCGCCTACTCCCTCGACCCGTGGATTTCAGACGTGGCTTTCAACTCCACGTTCGAGGTCTACCGCAATACTGTGTCAATGGACGGTACGACTACAGGTAGCGGCGCTGTTACGAACTCATGGAACATAGTTGATACCGGAGTTGGCAGGACTAGAGAGCTCAACGACCACGAACGTTTAGCTAACGACGCGCGTAAGGACAAACTCACGCACAAGCTCTACACTCGGCCATCGTTAGACGTGCAGCGCGGAGACGTAATCGTGGTTACGAACGCACCTTCTGCAGGTTCTACTACCTTTCTGGTTATACACCCACATCTGCCTGATAATGTGATGCACCACTTTGAAATCAAAGCCAAGTCATTCATTATGGGGAGCAGTGAAACACCGGCAGGGTTTGACATTTTAGGTTCTTAGGTGTTAGCCATGAGTAACGGAATCGACTTCTCAGCAGCGTTTACAAGCAACATCGACAATGACGCGATTATGGAGATTGGCCGCAAGAAAGCAGGCACAATGATGAAGGAGAAAGCCGAGCTCATACTCGATGCGGCTAAAGATAACGCACCCGTAGATACTGGCGCACTCAGGGACTCAGGGCACATTGACGAGAAAGATGGCGGGCAGTGGTATGAGATTATCTTTGACGCTCCGGTGCTTAACGGTGACGGAACCTCGTACGCCTCATGGGTTGAAAATGGAACTTCAAAAATGGACGCTCAACCTTACTTACGACCAGCTATCCTAGCGGCTAAGGGCTAACATGGTTCACCAACTCACCAAAGCAATCTACCAAGTCCTGATAAACGACCCCACAGTAACAGGTATGCTCACCACCTTCCACGGCGTTCCTGCGGTCTTTACGTTTGCGCCGTATCCTGAAGGCGCTCAAAGGCCTTTAATTATCACCGAAGGCAGCATCCGCGACGTTGCGCGAGAGACGAAGACCACAATTGGGCAGTCTATCATGAGGGACATTCGCTGTTACACCGATGAAACCGGCGACCAAGCCCTTGTAGAAGAACTAGGTGAGGCGGTTAAAGAGCTATTTCACCGGCATGAATCGACGTTAGCGAAGTATATGACTGACTACACCGTAGTGCGTTGCTGGGCTGACGGCCCGAGGGTTTCTAATGTGCATAGTCCGGATGAATATGTGTATGGAAGAATAGTTGGATTGACCGTATGGCTTACCAGAGACCAGAGTACGATGACATGGCCCCTCGATTAAATAGGGACAGGGACGCGCCGATAAACGTGCATGAGGGCTGCACCTTACTGCCGTTCGCTATCATTCAGCTTGGCGACTACGACCCGTTTAAGATACGCTATACAATAGGCTCACTACTTGAATTAGAGCAGACATTCAATAGAAGCTTGTGGGTGCTCATTGAGCAGGCGTTACTTGGCACGCTCGGAGAAGAAGAACAGAGCCGCATCCTGCAAAAAGGGCTTCAGTCTCGCATGGACATACCCGCGATACTTAACACCCTAGAACGACCCGAAGTAATAAAAGCGTTTAAACAGAGTCAAGTTGAGCTCCAGCGGGCAACGGGGCAGTTTGAGATTGAGTATAATGAGAACGGTGAGCCGGTCAGCGTAAAACCCCGTGTAGTTGACTCATACAAACGCGCAGACGTTCGTGACGCTGAGAACTTCGCATTAAAGAAACCCAAACTGGAAACGTTCGGGCAGTGGTACGAATTAGCCCTCAATACGTTATTTCAGATGGGTGTCACTATTCCAATTAACGAAATATTAAACATGATGCCTCGTGAATTAGAGGCTTTCTTTACGGCTCACGATAAACGGTTAGTCTATTTACAACAGATGGCGATGTTTGAAGCATGGCACGCGGGGGCATTTACGGGTAAGTTTCTATCAGACGGTAAACTACCAGACCTAGAACCTATGTTGCGTCGGATTGCACGGCAATCTGACAAAGAAACGAAATCGAAATTCACCAAAGAAGAAGCGCAAGCGATTATCAACAGCGACAAAGCAGAAGCAGAAGAAGCAGAGCGTATGCTCAAAGCACGGAAACCTAGTGATACAGCGAAACAGAGTGATACGGTGGAAAAATGAAAGGTGAAAAAATATGGGATATGAAAATGAAGATGAGAGGACCCCCCAAGAGATAGCTGAGGATAGGAGAACTCTCAAAATAGGTAAAACGGTCAGCAATGTCGTTCCGGTAAAGCTTGACCGAGAAAGACGTATTGATTTTAAGTCGCGCGGCATCATTCAGATGGAACGCGCGTTCCAGAAAAAGTCGTGGAAGATTCTAGCGGCGCTTAACGTCCAAGACTGGTCCCACGAAGATACGATTAATTTAATCTGGGCAGGGATGATTCACGAGTATCCCGATATACGAATCGAAGACGTCGAAGCTATTTGGGATGCTACGCCTTTTGAGGACCGTATGAAGGCGTTTAGTAGTTTACTTCATAACCTAGCCAAAGCCATCGGTGCACCAGTGGATGAAAAAACGTACAAAGAATCGATGGACTTGTGGGATAAACAACAGGCGGCGTTTAGAGACGGCGTTGATATAGAGAAAGAGTAAATAAAAAATGGGTGGCGGCGACGTTGTTGGGACTGCAATTGTAAACTTAAAGTCTGATACTAGTGGGTTTATTAGCGACATAACAAGCGCATTAAGTAAAGGGCAGGGCTTATTCTCAAACTTCGGCAATGACATAGCGGGGTCAATGAAGGGGGCCGGGGGCATTATGACCGCAGGTATCACCGCACCCATAGTCGCCGGGGCATTATTCGCCGTTAAAAGCTTTGAGACCATCAACACCGCTGAAACAAGCTTAATACGCCAAACTAATTCAACAGGCGCAGCCGCCACCCAGATGAAAACTTCTTTTACTAACGTTTTCGGCAACACTCCTGATGATGCGACTACCGTAGCAAACGTGATGGCGGTAGTAAGCGATAAACTGCATATTGCAGGGCCTGCTCTTGAAAATGTTACCAAACAAGGATTAGATATGTCCCGCATGCTTGGCGTTGATGCTACCGGCGCCGTAACTGGGGTATCAAAAGCCCTGGATGCGTTTCAGATGCCGGCGTCTCAAGCGGGGAATGTGATGGACCAGCTTTATGTCGTGGCGACAAAGACGGGCGTTCCGATTAACGACTTAACCGGCACATTAGCAAAGGGTGGGGCCGTGGCAACCAGCGCTAAGGTGCCTATGGAGGATTTCACCGCAGTAATCGGCTCTCTGGGGGCTGCAGGAATGCCTGCAAGACAGAGCAACACCATCCTTACTGACAGCGTGACAAAGCTGCAAGCCCAACTTGGAAAACAAGATGTGGGGAATGAATGGAACGCGATGATGCAGCGCATTGCTACGGGAACTGCAACGGCCTCCGACAAGACGCTCCTAGGACAGAAGAACTATGATAAGTTAAGCGCGTCTCTCAACAACACGACGACTGGGTATAATCAACTGAAGGCGGCACAGGACGGCTCATCAGGTGCTATTGAGAAACAGTCAGAAGCCACCATGACCCTTAGCGAAAAGCTTGATGAGTTTAAGAACAAAGCCGAGGTAGCGTTTGCGCCGTTTGGTAAGGTGCTTATAAATGTACTGGAAAATGTTCTCGATGCGGCTAAACCGATTTTGGACATTCTTACTAGCGTCATGGGGGTCTTCTCAAACATGCCCGCGCCGGTTCAAATGGTTGTTGTTGCTATTTTAGGAATACTCGCAGCTATTGGGCCTATCTTGATGATAATAGGTCCACTTGCAACAGGGTTCGGAGTTATCGCGCCTATTGTATCTGCCATCGGGGTTGCGTTAATGACAACGGTTCTCCCTGCGGTTTTGGCAATACTTATCCCACTACTCCCAATCATCATTGCAGTCGCCGCAATCGGCATTGCCCTCTACCTACTTTACACATATTTCAAGCCATTCCACGATGCGGTCAACGAAGTAGCCGGATGGATTAAAACACTCTTAGGCGACCTGATGAGTGGTAACTTCGGCAAGTTAGGTGATGACTTCAAAAAAGGCATCTTAGCGGGGTTTTCTGCTATCACGAGCTTCAACTGGGGTGGCACAGCAGCAAAAGCGTGGAGTGCCTTAGTGAGTGCGCTTGGGCAGTTTGGAACGTGGCTGTGGGGTCTTATCTCACCACTTCCCATGCAATTATGGAATGCATATGTTGGTATCTGGGTACAAATAGGAACGTGGTTATGGGGGCTAATCTCAACACTTCCGATGAAACTATGGAGTGCATATACCGGTATATGGATTCAGATTGGAACGTGGCTGTGGGGTCTTATCTCACCAATTCCTATGGAACTATGGAACGCATTAGTAAGTGCATTAGGCACGTTTGGCTCGTGGCTATGGGGTTTAATCGTAGGATTGCCAGGACAATTGTGGAATGGCATCGTTACCGCTATAACAGGCTTCGGTGCACAACTTCTGACAGACGCCGCGGGGTTCTTTAGCGGGCTCCCAGGGGGTATACAGGGTGCGATTGGCGGACTTGGAGACTGGATGCTCTCAGCGGCTGCCGGATTCTTTAGCGGATTAACCTCTGCGGTTAGTAATGCGGTAGGTTCAATCACAAGTGCTAAGCTTCCTGCGATGGCAGGTGGCGGCCTCGTCACCAAGCCTACGGTAGCACTCATAGGTGAAGCAGGTCCAGAACTCGTTGTACCGCTGAGTGGTATTCGAGGGGGTATAAGCGCGGCGGCAGGAGCTGGAGCGTTAACGAGCGCGAGCGCGACAACAAACACTGCCGGTGGGGATATTCACGTACACCCCGGAGCAATTCAAATCAATAACCCGCAGATGAACAACCCACAGGACGTTGAAAACCTAGCTGACCTTATCTCGCGGAAATTGGCGTTTAAGACCGAATCGTACTCCCGTAGAAGCGGACACGCGCGAGGTTAACTAAGATGGCACAAAGCACAGGAATTGGCAAAGTTACCTTCGGCGGAGTTGACCTTACGAACGCCCCGTATTACGCGCACCTCACCACGGATGCGAATTACTGGTTTATGGACGGACAAGTAAGTCAACAGTTCCCAACTGGCGCTGAGAGTCTGGTAAGCACACAACCTATCTTTACCTCATACCCTATTCACGCGATATTCAGAATCGAACCGCCGGACGGAACCCGTACCTCTATGCTCTACGCCCTTACGCAACTCACTTCGGTGCTTGACCCGTCACTAGGCGAGCAGATGCTTACATTCGCAGAATACTCGGGTAGTTATTTCATGGCGAAGAAGCTGACAAGCACCCCGCAGAATGAGGCTGCTATACCCTATATGATGGAACTAGCGGTGGACTTCGGTTGCACTGGTCCAGCGTACACATACAATGAATCAGTACAAACAATAGGAGTACTCACAGGCACAACAGAATATACCCTCACCACGAACGGCGACACTAACGCATTACCTCGCTGGCGGTTCACGTCAAGCGGGGCGTATCTTGGGCCGGTTTCGTGGGTGAATAACACCACCAATCAAACATTTACATGGTACGGTAGTTTAACAACCGGAGACGTACTCGACGTGATTACCGACGAGTATGGAATCCCACACACGGTTCTAATCAACGGCAACCCAAACTCAGCGGGTGTTGTTGCCCCCTCGTGGCCGTATCTTACCCCAGGGGATAATGATATCTTGTTTAGTGGGCCGAGTAGTGGCACGTTGGAAACGCGGTGGAGAGACAGGTACCTTGTGGGGCTACAATAAGAGGGAAAATGGAAGTTAAATTTAAAGTTACTGAAAAAGATGTGATTAAAGTATTCCCCGTTATGTTTTGGGCAGGGGGAATGTACCGAACGGCGAGTGAGCCGAGAACGATTGTGAGAGAACAGGAATATTACGTTTAGTACGTATAAACTAGGAGAAAAAAGAAATGGGATTGACACAAGACGGATGGAATGCCATCGCTTCGCTAATAGCCAGTGATGGGAATTGGAACGCATTTGACAACGCGCATGCATTACTGGGTGTGGGGAATGACACTTCTACGGCGTTTGTGAACACACAACACAAGCTAGTTGGGGCGAGCACATTGCTTAAAGGGATGGACACTAGCTACCCGACGACATCAACGAGTAGCAATACGATAACCTTTGAGGCAACATTCGCTGCTGGTGAAGCAAATTTCACGTGGGGTGAGAATGGCGTATTCAATGGGGGTTCGGGGAACCTAACTAATGCTAGTTACACAGGAGCGGCTCCGTTGTGTATGCTCACGAGGGCATCAGAAACACTGCTCACCAAAACGAGCACCGAGGAATGCGTACTAACAAAAACACTTACGTGGCAATCGTGAAGCTTAGATTGCGTATTAAACGTGTCTAAGCTCTTCGTTCCATACACTACCATACAACCGGCCACAAAGATGGTGCTTATGCACTATAATTACGAGCCGGTGCGCATGACTGATAGTGATAGCTACCTAAACTTTTTCAAGAAACGGTGGAAAGAAGGCGAGTCGTTTAACAACATAGAGCATTACGTCATTTTTGGGCGCGGAGCCATAGAAGAGCTTGAGCGGTGTCCGAAAGGGTGGTGTGCATTTGGTACGAGTGAGTCAGATTCGTTTGATAACGGCACAACTGCGCCGCTTGCCCTAGCAAAGTTCAGCTCATGGTTTATAGAAGAGTATCCTAACCTTTGGAAGGAAAAACCGGTTGAGTTGAAAGATTAT
>Ga0182019_10001513_pt1 | contig 11879 bp, 11 predicted proteins | sample 812E2MmetaG_FD_120483 | JGI IMG/M metagenome (GOLD analysis project Ga0182019, IMG submission 120483) | Permafrost microbial communities from Stordalen Mire, Sweden - 812E2M metaG | ecosystem: Environmental > Terrestrial > Soil > Wetlands > Permafrost | place: Sweden: Stordalen | collected...
GTGCAGTTTCCTGTACACCGACTCGAGCGTGTCGCGGAGCTCTTTCGTGTTCATGACCGTCAGCCCGTTCATATATGCGTTGACGGCGTCTGCCGGCTGCCCGACCTTCGAATAGATCCCTCCTAGCGCAAGCCAGAAGTCCGTCGACCAGGGAGAGGCAAGATCTGCGATCGACCGGAGGATCCCCAGCGCATCCCTGAAATCTCCCCGGGCGGCGGTCACCATGGCCAGGTTTTGTTTGAACGCCACAGCATCCTCCACGGGGGAGGTCTTCGTCAGGCTCCGTACGGCGGCTTCGGCATACTTCCGCGCGGCCGGGAGGTTTACGGACATGCGGGCCATGAACGCGGCTGCATTGCTCTTAGCCGCCACCGCCTTCGGGCCGCGAAGCGTATCGACAAACTCGTGGACAGTCTTCATCACGATCGTCGCCTTCAGCGCGTCCCGGCGTTTTCCGTCTTTTTCCTCCCGGACAAGCCAGTCGAAGAACCTGGGCTGCATCTCCCGGTCACCCCCGAGGTAGATCGCCTTTGAGAGCGTGGAAAGAGCAACCCGCCGCTTCCCGCTTTGTTCCTGGTAGAGAGCGAGGTGACCCATGTACTCCGGGTCGTCCTCATGCCCCCGTATCGCTTCCGTCTGGAGTTTTTCGGCGGCGGCGACATCCCCTTTCCGGTAGAGGACGTAGGCGCGCGTATCCTGAATCGGACCGAGAGTCCCCCCACCCTCCCCCTTCGCCATACTTTCTGCCAGAGTTGCGTACGCGAGAGCCGAGTCAAGGCCCATGTTTCTCACTGCAAGCGCATACGCGAACTGGTTGTAGGGACCTATCCGCGCCTCCGGCGCCACCGTCTGCAGGTAGTGCGCTGCCGCGTCAAGTGCATCCGCCTCATCCCCCCGCTCGACATAAAGCCCGAACAGACTGTTGTACGCGCCGCCTCTGAAAGGGCTCCCGGGGAACTCCGCGAGAAACTGGACCAGCGCAGAGATCTTCCCGGATGCGGTTCGGACCCCGACGGCGGCACGAAATGCAGCCGTGTCGGACTGTGCTCTTCCCAGTGAGAAAGAGAGGAGTGAAAGAACCGAAACAAGGACGAACGATCGTTTCATACGATCCTCCAGATGGAATTCAGCGGGGGGAATTCCCCCCGGCTACTCGTCTGTACTTCCGCCGAAGAGCCCCTGATTGACCGGCGCGGGGGTGACTTCCGGCGGGAGTACCTGAACCGGAATAACGACTTTGACCGTCGCCGGCGCAAGGCAGACGTCGCTGGTGCAGGCCTGATAGGAGATGTCGACGGGGAGCAGGCAGGCCCCGGGTTTCATCCCCGCCGCCGCGGTGATCCTCAGGACTATGACAACGGAACCTTCATACACATCGAGCGGAGTGTCCGAAAATGCAAACCTCTTCAATTCCCCCCGGGGGTACCGGACTCCCGTGACGCTCAGGCCGGGGGGAGGGAAAAAAGAGGCCGAAGTCGCAATCAGGTTCTCGTCGGACGGCGATGCAGAATTGATATGCCATCCCCTCCTGATGTTCACAAGGAGTGCCGCACGGAAGGACGACCCTCCGTGAACGCCGTCATGCGAGAGCTTCGCGGTCACGGAAACGTATTCCTCCTTCTGCACCATTTCCCCCTCTTCCCGGCCCGCGAAGGGGGAGAGCGACAGGAATACCAGAAGCGCGATAGTCGTCGTCATGTGATCTCAGCGGTGATGTCAGTGGATCAGGATCAATTTCCTCGACTGAACGAAGTCACACGGCATAGAACTCGTCGTTGTTGGCAGGGTTGATGTTTGGTGAGCAAAGTGAGCCGCCTCCGCCAACGCCACGTGAGGACCAGTGCATTGTTTGCGAGAGAACCTCGCCACAGGGACGGATCAACAGGCTCCCGGTACAGAAGAACAACATGACAGGGATCGCGGTCCGCCCGGTCGATTTCATTCCCCTTCCCCCCCAATGCGCATGAGACAATGTACGATTCGGACCCCAAAAATGAAAGATCCCTGCCGCTCCCGGCGCAGGGATCTTCCGTACTTCCAGCCTTGACCGTGTTCCAGCGACGGTCACTGCACTTGCGTCATCCCCTCCAGCTCATCGGCCAGGCCGTTCGCATCATAGAGCTTCCGGAGGCATTCGATGATCCCCGCCGGGTGCACTGCGACCGCCCGGTTCGTCGCTTCAGAATACATGAACCGGCCGGGGAGACTCTCGATGTTTCCGTCGAATATCAATCCGACGAACGCCCCTTCCCGGTCGACGACGGGAGAACCCGAGTTCCCGCCGATGATGTCGCATGTGCAGACAAAATTGAGCGGCGTGGAGAGGTTCAGTTTCGATTCCCCTTCGACGAACCGGGGCGGGAGAGCCCACGCACCCTTGTTCCCGAAACCGAGGGCTCTGTCATACAGCCCGTGCAGCGTCGTCATCGGCGGCGCCTGGGTACCGTTCATGGGATATCCGCTGACCGTCCCGTAGGAGAGCCGGAGTGTGAACGTGGCATCAGGGTTGACCGACTTGCCGAACACGGCGAACCGGGCCTTCCCGATCGCCTCGCCGGCGGAAGCCGTCGGTCCGGCAATGTACTTTTCATTCCATTTCCGCGTTTCCGTCATGAGAGGAGCGAGCTTCCGTGCGAGGAGGATCATCGGATCAGTCGAGGCAGCAACGGCGGGCTCCCCTCCATCGAAGAGCTGCTTGCGAACCTGGACGTCGGCCATCCGCGTGCCGGCGACAAGCTCGTGCGCGGCAACTTCGGGTGTGCGGCCGTTCAACACCTCTTTCAGGAACGGGTCATCGGCGCTGATATTCTCGACCGCTTCCGCAAGACCGTCGGCTACCTGAACCTCTTCGAGTTCCGGATAGACGGGCGCGGGGGAGAAGAGCCGGAATTTCATCCCGGCGAGATTCGCTTCCTGATACGGAGCCTGGCGCTCGCCGTTCGGCTTTTTCAATTCCTCCGCAGACTGGACGATCTGGAGCGCCATCTGGAAGAGCCGTCCCCGCAGGGTGCGGTATGTCCCCTGGCGGGGCATGAGTTTCTGCCGCTCGAGGACCGTGGTGATCGAGTCCCATGCCCATCCGTACGCCTTCTTCCATTCGGGGTTGGCGTTGACCCGGTCACGCAGGTCCTTGTCCTCCTGGTATTTTTTTGCCATCAGGTTCTTGTCCAGAAGACCCTGGTACTCCCCTTCCGAAGCTTTCCGGCCGTTCTCCATCCCGAATATGCTCCCGGCAGCCTGACGTGCCTGTTCGGGCCCGCGGGAAGAGTATTTCTTCAGGAGGTCAAGAGAACGTCCGAGGCTTTTGAGCCGCACCGGATATGCGATGTCGCGCTGGTACTCGGTCTGGGCGTACGTTTGCAGCCGGTTGGTGGAACCAGGGTGGCCGGAGACAAATACAGGCTCGCCGTCCTTTGCCCCGGCGGTTTTCCATTTGAGGAACTGGGCGGTGTTTGCGGGCTTCCCTCCCTCGTACGCGCGGAAGAACGTGATATCAAGATCGTGCCGCGGGAACGTGAAGTTGTCCGGATCGCCGCCGAAAAACGCGATCTGCACTTCCGGGGCCATGACAAGGCGGACGTCCGTGTACTTCTTATAGAGGTAGAGCCAGTATTCGCTCCCGTTGTAGAATGCCACGATGTCGGCCTTGAGGCCGGACTTCTCCGAGGCTTCCTTGGTGATGCCTGCCGTCACGGAACGGCGGGCGTCGAGCGCCTCGCGGGGAGACATGGCCGGTTTTACCGCTCCCAGGACCTGATCCGTCACGTTTTCCATCGAGATAAGAACATTCAGCTCGAGGTCGGGGCATTTCAGCTCTTCGGCGGTCGTGCGCGCATAGAACCCCTGTGCAACGAGATCACGATCCTTCGTCGAGAGCTTCTGGAGCTGGCCCCGGCCAACATGGTCGTTTGTCAGCAGCAGCCCGGTCGGGCTCACGAACGACCCCGAGCCTCCGTCTCCGACACGTACGCTGGCAAGGCGTAAATGGTCCAGCCATTGCTGTGTCGGTTCGAATCCATACAGTTCCTTGAGCTGTTTCCGCGGAGGATTGTCGAATGTCCACATCCCCTCCCCCGCGAACAAAGGCAGAGCCCACATGATAATGGCGACGACGAGGCAAACTGATGCCAAGGCGCGCCGCGCGTTGGTTTGCATACTGACTCCTTCGGGAAATGAGATAAGAACAGCGAAAGGTTACAGACAGCGAGGAATTTGCCCTTTAAGATACCAACATCCGGGACCAGAAGCAATGGCGACAGCGTTCGAGTGGAAGCTTCGAGTGGAAGCTTCGAATGGAAGCTTCACTGAGCAACGAGTAGCGGCAGGGGGGGCGGTCACAGGAGTCCGGTCACGCCTCCGCGCGCGTGATCGTCGACGGCCGCCCGGGAACGCCGGGGGAGGACGCCGGAGAAGAGAGAATAATTCGCTTGACTCTCAGCATGCGGAATATTAACTTTGAAATAGAAAGTACTTTGAGGACTGAATGATGGATGAACTCGAAAGCGGACTCCGGGACATATCCGCGATTCGCTCGATGATGGAACGGGCATCGAAATTCCTGTCATTGAGCGGCCTGTCCGGAGTGAGTGCGGGTACTGTGGCGCTGGCGGGAGCATGGACGGCCAACTGGGCGCTACACCGATCGGATGCACAGATACCGTTCGGGGAGCAAGGGGCGGGTGACGCATGGCTGGAGAGATTCCTCGTCGCCGATGCAGGTTCTGTTCTTGTCATCGCACTGGCATGTTCCACGTTCTTCTCCGTGCGAATGGCAAAAAAGAAGGGCTACCCTCTCTGGGGGCCGACAACCATGTACATGCTGGCAGCCCTAATGATCCCGCTCGCAGCCGGGGGGGCTTTCTGCGGCGTCCTCCTGTTTCACGGAATCTACGGCCTCCTCCCCGCCGCGATGCTTGTCTTCTACGGGCTGGCACTTCTGAATGCGGGGAACTTCACATTCAGTGAGGTCCGCTATCTCGGGGTTATCAACATACTTCTCGGTCTGACCGCCGGTTTCCAGCCGGCACTCGGTCTCATACTCTGGGCCGGTGGGTTCGGACTGCTGCACATCGTCTACGGCATCCTCCTCTACGCAAAGTATGAGAAGTGATCTCATCGTTTGAAAACCTGAACAAGGCATTCGACAACCGGATCCGGCTCACGATCATGTCGGTGCTGTTTGTGAAGGAAGAGGTCGACTTCAACGAGCTGAAGCAAATGCTCGGTGTCACGGACGGCAACCTTGCAACGCACGTCGCGGTCCTGGAGCGGCACAAATACGTCAAGGTGAAAAAGATCTTTGTGGGGAAGAAGCCACGCACAACCTATTCGATCACAGAAACGGGCAGTAAAGCGTTCGCCGTCCATGTCGACGCACTCGAGGATGTTATCCGGGGAGGGAAGAAGTAGTTTTTTTGCACATTTACTTTGTGTTTAAAAGTACTTTGTGCCATATCACGGGATGCCATTGTCCAACACCATAACAGGAGCAACGCGCATGCACACACAACTCTGGTTCACAATTATCAGCTTCAATACCATGGCAGCATACATCCCCGTTTCCGCATTGATACTCTACCGGAGACCCGGTGCGTGGCCTTACCTCTTTTCCCTGTTCAACGGACTTCTCATCGCTTTCATCGATCTCGGCGCGGGGGAGGTACAGGTCCCTGCACTCCTTCTCCTCGCATTTACATTCTTCGTCGGTTTTGCCTCCCCCCGGGACGTGTGGCGCTGGGCGATCGCCACCGGAATCTGGGTGCCTGTATTTCACATCGTACGGATGGGCCTTGATAAGAGTCCGGGCGTATCGCTCAATGAAAGCTGGGGATCATTGCTCGCGCTCGTGTTTGCGTTTGCAGGATCGTACGGGGGGAGCTTCATCCAGAGGATTTCCGCGGGAAAAGAGGGGCGGGAACATTCCCCGGTGCCAGGGAGTACAACTGATGAAGGGGACAACAGGAGGAGACCATGACAACAAGACCTGCGTCAGAGATCAGAGGGCGCTACGGGGCGATCGAGCTGAAAGACTCGATCCAACTGTACTGGATGATGGGGCTGGGACTCGCTGTTGCGATCCATCTGGCAGTGATAGGGATATACAAACTCGCGGGAATACCGGACGCAGGACAGGCGCACGGGCCCTTTATCAACACCGGGATTCATATCTGGCTCCCTCCCCCCCCGTTAAACCCCGGTTCCCCTGCACCGATCAACATCGCAGAGCCCGGAATCAAGAATGCCGTCGGCACGCCGGTCCCGGTAGAAGACGGCATCGCCGACCCTGAGCAAACGCTTGCGCCGCAAAACCTGCTCAATTCCCAAACGGGTCCGGCTCACGAAGGGACGGAGGGAGAATGGAGGGAAGAAGCCCCTATCGTGATTCCCGAAACCGAACCTCCCCCGTACCGGGCTGTGGAAGAGATGCCGAAGATCGTGCGGAGCGTTGACCCCGTCTACCCCGAGCTTGCCATCCGCGCGGGGCTGACGGGAACCGTCTACGTAAAAATCTGGGTCGACAAGGATGGAAAGCCGCGAGAGGCGTCGGTTGTAAGATCCGACGAAGAGATCTTCAATGACGCGGCGATCGCTGCCGCGAAGCAGTTCCTGTTCACGCCGGCCTATATGAACAGCGGGCCCGTGTCAGTCTGGGTGACGATACCGTTCAGGTTCAGGCTGGCCGATCGGAACTGAGGTAACCGGCGGGACTGTTAGTCACACCAAAGACCTGCGTGATTTTCAATTCTTCTTGTCGCGCGGAGGGAAGAACTCCGGAATGACTTTCCCGCGATGGCACGTCCAGCACCCGATCTTCGGCTCCGGACTGTCGAGGTTCTTGATGTTCTTCAGAAGGTGCGTGTTAATCTCGCCGACCATCTGCACCATATCGCGCGCAATCTGTTTCTCGGACCGGTCTTCTTTCTCCCATTGATCGATGACGTGGCAGTGTTTGCACGTTACGCCGAGAGCGCCGCTCCAGAACCCCATCATGCCGGGGAGCCGCCCGGCCTCCATGCTCTTGAATAACTGGATATTCTTGAACACTTCCGTCGCCGGCTGCTTCTCCCGCCCGGCAATGCTCCCCCGCAATTTGGCGAGCTCGCGCTCGACGACGGCTCCCGCATCATCATGTTTCGTCGTATCCTGCATGAGAGCGGGACCGGAGGTGGCTGCCGGGTCCCCCTTCCCCTGCCACGTAAATCCTGCACCAAGCGCCGTCATGCAACACGCCGCAAGCAAAACGATCGAACGGGTCATATACCCTCCTCGAGAATGAGACTGGTGATTTCCACACCCGGTGTGGAGTGTGCCACCCGCCACCGGTACCGGGCGGAGCAATGTTACGTGTTCAGACTGCGCCGGAGTTTTTCCTTCACGTCCGGCCACTCCTCTGCGATGATGCTGTAGTAGACGGAATCCCTCACACGGCCGTCCTGCATGATCATATGCCGGCGGAGCACCCCCTCCTCCAGTGCCCCGAGCCGGAGAATTGCCTTCCTGGAACGCTTGTTGAGGACGTCAGTCTTGAATTCCACCCGGTTCAGACGGAGAACTTCGAACGCATGAGCAAGCAGCAGGTACTTCGCTTCCGTATTGAACGCAGTTCTCTGCCACGGGGTTCCTAACCAGGTCCAGCCGATCTCCACGCGATGATGAGCCGGCTCGAAGTTTCCGAACCGGGTGGAACCGACTGCGCGCCCCGTGGATTTGTCGATCTGCGCAAAAGGGAGAGCTTTCCCCGCTGATTGGAGGGTGAGGGCTTCGGCAATGTACGCCTGCATGCCGTCGGGGGCGGGGAGATTGGACACACCAATCTTCCAGAGGTCGCCAATGGCAATGGCCGAGGACAGATCTTCAGCGTGGGCAAGCGACAGAGGATGGAGCTCGACGTGATTTCCACGGAGAACTACGGGAATCAGCGGACCGGCAGGGGGGGCTGTCATGATCTCCGCTTCGGAGCCGTCCGCCCGCGTTTCCTGACGAACAGCCCTTTCCCCCAGCCGAAGATGATAATCCCCAATCCCGCGGCCACTGCGAGCATACTATTGAACCACGCCCCCGTCCACATGACGATGAGCCCGAACAGCCGGACCGGATCGCCCGGCCGCGTAAGCGGGGACGTGAAATACCGGCCAAGAGGTGTCTCCCTGTATCGCGACAGGTCTACACGAAGGATCAGGTAGATCGAGATGAGGATCGAAGGAAGGAACCCCACGATCAGGGCAGCGGGGAGGTTGTGATCCCAGAAAAGCCACGCCGCAATCAGGCCCGTCCCCCAGTCAACGACGAGCTTCGCCGGGTGCACCTGGTGCAGCAGTATGCGCTCCCGGATGTCCAGCCGGACAGGAGCCTCTTTTTTAGGGGAGTGGCTTGGAATTCCCATTGAAAGTAGCGACATTTTCCCAACAATGGAGGAAGGGCATGAGCGATCGAACCAGGTTTCTTCTCGACGAGACAAAGGTACCGAAAGCGTGGTACAACATCAACGCCGATATGCCAGTGCCACCGCAGCCAGTGCTCCACCCGGGGACGCTCCAGCCGGTCACGCCGGATTTTCTGAGCGTCCTTTTCCCGATGAGCCTCATCGCTCAGGAGGTGAGCAAGGAACGGTGGATAGAGATCCCGGAGCCCGTCAGGGAAATCTACAGGCTCTGGCGGCCGACACCGATGTGCCGGGCTCTCAGGCTCGAGAAGGCTCTGGGAACGCCGGCGCATATTTACTACAAGTACGAAGGGACCAGCCCGGTCGGGTCCCACAAGCCGAACACCGCCGTGGCGCAGGCCTTCTATAACAAGGAAGCGGGAACGAAGGCAATGACCACAGAGACGGGAGCCGGACAGTGGGGGACGGCGCTCGCGATGGCCTGCAACTTTTTCGACATCGACCTCGAAGTATACATGGTCAAAATCTCGTACCATCAGAAACCGTACCGACGGGTGGTCATGGAGAACTACGGCTCAAATGTGTTCGCCAGCCCGAGCATGAACACAAGCTACGGAAGGAAAGTCCTCGCCGACGACCCGGACTCGCAGGGTTCTCTCGGAATCGCGATCTCGGAGGCGGTGGAGGCAGCCGCAACATCCGGGGGGACAAAGAAATACGGGATCGGATCAGTGCTGGGACACGTGCTCCTGCACCAGACGGTCATCGGGCTTGAAGCGCTCGAACAGATGGAGATGGCGGGGGAGTACCCCGACATCGTCATCGGGTGCGCGGGGGGAGGATCCAATTTTGCGGGGTTTGCGTTCCCGTTCCTCCACAGAAACCTGACACAGGGAAACCGGACGCGGCTTATCGCCGTCGAGCCGGCGTCCTGCCCGAGCCTGACGAAAGGGAAATACACATTCGACTACGGCGACTCCGCAGCGATGGCTCCGGTCGTGAAGATGCATACGCTCGGCCACACGTTTATGCCCCCCGGGATCCATGCCGGAGGGCTCCGGTACCACGGAATGGCGCCAAGCGTCAGCGCGCTTGTGCACCACGGAGACATTGAAGCGCGAGCAGTCAATCAGATCGAGACATTCGAAGCAGCGGTGGCCTTCTCCCGCGCCGAAGGGGTGATCCCCGCACCGGAATCAGCGCACGCGATACGGGCGGCAATCGACGAGGCGCTTCTGTGCCGGGCCGATGGGAAGAAGAAGGTGATCGCATTCAACCTCTCGGGGCACGGTCATTTCGACATGGGGGCGTACGACGCATTCCACCAGGGGAAACTCGAGGACTACGAATACCCCGAAAGCCTGGTTCACGAGGCGATGCAGCATCTGCCGGATGTCAGGCTGCCGGCGTGAGGAGGAAGACGGACGTCCCGCCAAAGAGCGGCGGGATCTGGTCGAACCCGTTAAAGATCGGCGGGGTCTGAGTGATCCCGCCAGACAACGGAGGGTCGAAAAGAAGCCCGCGATGCCGAATGGCATCCCCATCATACGGTGGGCGCCACCGGCATCGCGGGACTGTTTCAACTGGTTGCTTCGCTGCGCTCACTTCACGAGAGTCAGCTTCTTTGTTTCCACAAAACTCCCCGCCTGCAGACGATAGAAGTAGACGCCCGAGGCGAGCCCCGTCCCGTCGAACCTCACTTCGTGGTACCCGGCCTCTTCGTTCTCGTTCACGAGCTCCTTCACAACCTGCCCCAGCGAATTAAAGACAGTCAGGTTCGCCCGGGCGCTCGAGGGAAGACCGTAGCGGATCATGGTGGTCGGGTTGAACGGGTTGGGATAGTTTTGTCCCAGCTCGAAGCTCTTCACCGCGGCGGGCGCAACTTCAGACTCCGACGCCACTGCAACTTCGTCATCTGCAAAGCATTCATTACGGCACTTCACGCTTACGTCGCGGATTCTCCCCTCGGGACGATACGCCACCACGCCCAGGTGGTGGATGTAGTCCTTCACGACGGCATACTCATAGTCCGGCATCGCTTCGAGGACCGTCGCGTTTACTCCAAGCATCGGGAGGAGCCCCGCCAGCCCCTCATCCACCGTCATCGTATATTGTGCTGAAGGATTGAACTGTTTCCCGTTCACGCGGATGGAGCTCAGTATCACCCTCTGGCCTGCCGGCTTCGACCCGTCATACTTGAATGTCATGCCGGACATCTGGGGGAAGTAGTCCTCATTCACACCGAGGAAGCTGAGCGCGGCCTCGAGCCCGCCGATCAGTGAGGCGCCGTCGGCACTGACTTTGACAAGCTTCAGTCCGAGACCGGTCGAGGGATCGAATCCATACGGGAACGATCTGAACACGTCGGCCCCGACAATCGCGCCTGCGTATATCTTCTCATTGATCAGACCGATCGCAGAGAATCCGAGCTGTGTTTTCCCTTTCTGTCGCATCGCGTCGGTAACGAGATTACCCATCGGCGTGTCACGAATCTGGCTTGACTCGTCGTAGAGCAGCTCCAGGTCGCAGGGTGCGACGCCGACGATCTTATGGTAGACATCTCCGTATACCTGCTCGATGCCCGGCTTGAGACTGCTCACGATCGCCTGGATCTGCGGGACGGCAGGGACTCTCCGGTCAACAGGGATGATTCTGTAGTCGACCAACTTCACTTTCCCCGCATCGACGTTCAGACGAAGCTCGCCGACGTACAGGTAAAACGACCCCGCCTGAAGAATCAGCGTCTCTTTTCCGTTTCCCTGTTTCACATGGATTGGTTTCTCAAAGAGGTAGTGGTCATGCGCACCGACGATCACGTCTATTCCGGGGACCGCAGCGGCGATCGCCTGGTCGTGAAGGAACCCCATGTGCGAGAGGCAGATTACCACGACCGCTCCCTGAGATCTGAGTGACTGCACCATTTGTCCGGCAATCGTCGGGGTGGGATCAAGTATTTTTATGTCCCCCGAGTTGGTGGAGGGATTGTCCCAGACAGTCAGACCGAATATGCCGATCTTCACCCCTCTCTCAATGATGATCGAGGGTTGTACGAAATTGGCAAGATCTGCCCCCCCCGTGTATCCGCTCATATCAAGATTCGCGGAAAGGAGCTTGAATGAAGGCGTCGCCGCACTCAGCGAACCCAACAGGGCATCGGGAGTGAGATCGAATTCATGATTCCCGACCGCCATGGCGTCGAACCCGAGCGAGCTCATGATCTGGAGTTCGGGGACGCCGAAATACGCGTTGAACATGAAGTCGCCGACGAATGCATCCCCTCCGTGGAGAAGGACAACATTCTTCTCGGTCCCCCTGATGGAACCGAAAATCGAGGCGGCCCTGGCGATCCCGCCGATAGTCCCGTTCAGATGGAAATCTTTGGGGCCGAACGCGTCGATATGCGAATGCGTGTCGTTGACATGCACTATCGTGACAATCGTCCCCCCCGCAAGCATGACGCTCGCACAGAGAATGAGGAGGACCGAAACGCTCACAA
>Ga0182019_10001515_pt1 | contig 11852 bp, 8 predicted proteins | sample 812E2MmetaG_FD_120483 | JGI IMG/M metagenome (GOLD analysis project Ga0182019, IMG submission 120483) | Permafrost microbial communities from Stordalen Mire, Sweden - 812E2M metaG | ecosystem: Environmental > Terrestrial > Soil > Wetlands > Permafrost | place: Sweden: Stordalen | collected...
CCGCGTCCCCCTCCGCGAGATGGTCGCAATCGACTACCTCTACGTCGCCAACTGGTCACTCTGGACCGACATCAAGATCATCCTCCGCACCATCCCCCACGTCCTCGGACGCCACGGCCTCTAAACAACACAGGCGCCGCTCGCGACGAGGTTTTCAAGCGCGTCTGAGATCTGCTCGCAGACGACCTCGGTGGCGAAACGCCGCTCGGCCTCCGAGCGGGCCAGCGCGCGCAGCTCGGTGGGGTTCTCCTTGAGGCGCTCGAGCATCGCCTCGATCGCGCTCGCCAATCCCTCGACATCGCCCGTCTCGACCTCGGCGGCGACAGAGCGATCGACGCCCTCGATCGAGCCCACCTCGTGCGTAGCGACGACCGGCACGCCCGAGGCCAGCGCCTCGAGCACGGACATCGGGCAGGGGTCGTACTTGCTGGCGAGCATCACGATGTCGCAGCTTTCGAGCTCAGCGGGCATCTGCGGCGGCGGGATGCTCCCGCCGTATTCGGAGTTCTCGGCGGGGAGATCGTCGAGCAGCTTTGTGTAGTCCGACCAGATGCTCGGGCCGCCCACGACCCGGATGCGGGCCTCGACGCCGCGCGCGAGCAACAGCTTTGCAACCTCGATGATGTCCTCGAGACCCTTACGCACCGAGATGCGAATCGGGACCAGCACCACAGGCGGTGAGTTCACCTCGCGCGGCGGGTTGGCGAAGCGCGAGAGGCGCACCGGGTTCGTGATCACGACAGTCTTCTCCACCGGGAAGTGGTAATCGTGGACGATGTGATCGCGGAACACGGTGCTGATCGCGATCAAGAGACTCGCGCGGCGAATCTTCACGGCCTGTACGAGCGCTCGAAAGCTCATGATCGCGGCGACGATGAAGAAGATGTAGGGAGGCTGGCAGCGAAACGCCAGGCGTCGCTCGCGTAGCTGCCATCTGAGCTCCCCGGCCATGTGGCTGTCGGGGCGAATCGCAAGCGGTACCGAGCGCAGCAGGCTTGCAGGGACGCCGAGCGACTCGATCGTCTGATTTTGGTAAATCAGGTCATACGGCTGGCCTTCATGACGCCGCACGATTTCCTGGCGAAGCCGGATCGAGGCGAGCGCGCGTGAGAACAGGCCGGAGGCAAAAGCGGTGGTCTTGGTGCGGCTGTACCACTTGTTCCAGCGCCAGTCGCTCGTGCCCCAGATGAAGGTGAGGTTGTCGTGCGCGGTGAGTCGCTCAGGAAGGCCCTTGCCGGCTCCCGGAAAGAAGCAGTCGATTTGATGGCCCCGCCGCGCGAGGCCATCGAGCAGCTCTGTGACGATGCCCGGGGCGCCACCCGCTTCAAGTGGGGCGCCACCAAGCCAGGCGATTCGCAACGGTTTCGTGTCGTTCACCGCCCGGACCCTATCAGCCGACTTGAGGCGAGAAGCGGCCGTCGTCTATAAGGCACTCGGCGACGTGTGCGGCCAGCTTTTGCCGGAATGTGGCGACCGAGAAGCGCTCCGCATTGGCCACCGCCCGCTCGGGTACGAAGTCAAGCGCATCCAGCTCAGAGATCGCCTTCACGAAGGAGTCGATGTCGTCGGGTGTGGCCAGCAGACCCGTTTCTCCGTCCAGCACCGTCTCCAGCGCGCCTCCTGCCGCAGCTGCGATCACAGGGCGCCCCGCCGCCTGCGCCTCGACGGCGGTAATCCCGAACTCCTCGATGTTCGCGACCACCACCGCGCGCGCGCTCGCGTAGAGCTCGACCAGCTCCGCATCGCTGGCACGACCGAGGAAGCTCGCCTCGGGATAGGCAGCTTCAAGCGCCGCGTGGTCAGGTCCTGAGCCGACCACGCGGATCGGCACGCCGGCGCGGCGCGCGGCCTCGAGGGCCACCTGCACGCGCTTGTGGGCGACCAGCTCGCAGACGACGAGCAGCGCCTCGCCGGGCTCGCCGATGGTGAAGCGGCCGGTTTCGACCGGAGGGTGAATGACCGGCGCCTCGCGCCCATAGAATCGTTTGATGCGCTCACGAGTGAGCTGCGAGTTGGCTACATATGAGTCGACTCGTCGGCTCGCTGCGACGTCCCAGCGACGCATCCGCGCGAGCTGTATGCGCAACAGCGGGCGCAGCGCTGCGGGCACCTCGCTGAGCGCCCGCTCCTGCTCGTACCAGGCGTAGCGGAAGGGGGCGTGGCAGTAACACACGTGTGCCGCTCCCGGAGGAACCTGCACTCCGTGGGCGAAGGCGCTGCTGCTGGTGAGCACGATGTCGCTCGGCGGCAACTCGAGTCGTTCGATCGCGCGCGGATAGAGCGGCAGCAGCCGCCTGAAATGCGCTTGACGGACCTGCAGGCGCTGAAGTGAAGAAGTTGTGACGGGATGCGAGGCGAAGCGGCCCTGAGTTCCCTCCTCGTCGTAGAGCAGCGTGAAGATCGGCGCCCCGGGATACATGTCGCCCATCGCCGCAAATGTGCGCTCGGCACCGCGCATCACCAGCAGATAGTCGTGGGCCAACGTGACCCGAGTCGCGGCGGCCGGCGCCGTGGCGGTCTGATCCTCCATAGTGCAAGCGTATCCGGCGCGCTCCCAAGAGCCCCCCTTCCCGAGGACTCGCTGTACGACGACGTACACAGCGACCCGCAGGGCGACGCAGCCACGATGACTGCGATAGCCTCGAGCGGTGATCGCGACTCAAAGCCGAGGGTGAGCACCAGCGGGCACCGCCAATGCGCATTCTCATAACGGCGCCGTGGGGGGAGTGTCTCGGCGGCGCTGAGGAGATGCTGCAGATGGCGATCGAGGGCGCCCCCGCCGCCGGCCATGAGCTTGAGATCGTGTTCTTCGAGCCGGGGCCCTGGCCAGAGGAGTTGAGGCGCTCGGGCCTGCATGTCGAGGTCCTCTCGGCCGGGCGTCTGCGTCAAGGGGGGCGTGCGCTCGCGACGATCGTTCGCCTCTCCCGGATCATGCGGCGGCGCCGGCCGGATCTGATCCTGAACTGGATGACCAAGACGCATTTGTACGGAGCACCCGCCGCTATCCTGGCCGGCATGGGCGACCGCGTGCTCTGGTGGCAGCACGGTATCCCGGGGAGGCACGATTGGCTCGACCGCGCCACCTCGTTGCTCCCGACGCGCGCCGTTGGCTGCTCCTCGCAGGTCTCCGCACGGGCACAGGCAGCCCTCTTCCCTCATCGCCGCACGTTCGTTGTCAACCCTGGCGCGCGCATCCCCAAGATCGAAGCTGGGCGGGGTGGACGGGCCTCGATACAGCTACCCGAGGGAGTGCCGGTCGTGGGTCTCGTCGGTCGCCTGCAGCCGTGGAAGGGCCAGGATCGCCTGCTGCGCGCGCAGGCGATCCTGCGCGCGCGCGGCCACGAGATTCATACGCTGATCGTGGGCGGTGACGCCTACGACCTCTCGAGCGAGTACGCCGCCTCGCTGCCCGCACTGGTGGAGAGTCTGGGACTGGACGGAGCGGTCACGATGACCGGGCAGGTACCCGACGCCGGGCCCTACATCGCCCAGATGGACATCCTCGTCAACGCCTCCGATCCTGAGCCCTTCGGGATCGTGCTGCTCGAGGGGATGTCAAGAGGTGTCGCCGTGGTTGGCGTGGACTCCGGCGGCCCTCAGGAAATTCTCAGCAATCCCGAAACCGGACTGCTCGCGCGCTCTGGCGAGCCCGAGGCGCTGGCCGACGCCCTGCAACCCCTGCTCAGCTCGACGAGCCTGCGCACGAGCATCGGCCAGGCGGGCCGTGAGCGATTCATGGCCGAGTACACCGACGCCGCGATGTGCAGGCGCCTCTTCCCGGCGCTCGAGCATTACGCGGTGAGCCGGTGATGGTGGCGGATGGCCGTTCCCTTCACCGATAACCCGCCTCTCCCCGATGTCACGATCGTCGCCCATCACGTCGGGCGCGTCGGTGGGATGGAGCGGGTGCTGGCAAAGCTCGCGCTCGGCCTGCGTGAGCGCGGCCATCATGTGACCGTAATCGCTCACGAGTGTGAGCTGCCCGCCTCGGCGGGAGTGGTTTTTCACCGTGTGCGGGGACCGAGCCGGCCGTTCTTGATCGGCTATCCATGGTTCATGGTGTTTGGTTCGCTGGCGGTGTGGCGTTGGCGGCGCGGGGTGGTACAGGCAACAGGTGCGATTGTCGCCAACCGGGTCGATGTGATCGCGGTCCACTATTGCCACCAGGTGGGCGTCGTCACACCGAGTCGCAGCACGCGTTTGTACCGCATGCATGTGCGTGCAATGGGGTTGCTGAGCCGACTCGGCGAGCGGGCATGCTTTCGCGCCAACAGGGGCGCGCGTTTCCTGTGCGTCTCTGAGGGCGTCGCGGATGAGATCCGCGAGCACTATCCGGAGCTCGCCGAGCGCGTTCTCACGATCCATAACGGGGTCGACACCGACGCATTCGCGCCGGGCAGCTGTAGCGAGCAGGCGCGGGCGATGCGGGCCGCGGCGGCGATCGCAGAGGGGCGGCTCGTGGCTGCCTTTGTCGGCAGCGAGTGGCAGCGCAAGGGGCTCGGCGCGGCGATTGAAGCGTTGGCGAAAGCGCCCGACTGGGATCTCGTTGTGGCGGGCGCAGGCGATCAGGATCGCTATCAGGAGTTGGCCGACTCGCTTGGGGTCGGCGGGGCCGTTCACTGGCTTGGGGTCGTGCGCGACGTCCAGACGGTCTATGAGCTGGCCGACGCCTTCGTGCTGCCCTCGAGCTATGAGACCTTTTCACTGGTTACATTCGAGGCGGCCGCGAGCGGCCTGGCGATCCTCGCCTGTCCTGTCAACGGCGTGCGCGAGCTGATCGAGGACGGGAGCAACGGCTTTTTGATCGGACAGGATCCAGGCGAGATCGCCGAGCGTCTCTGCCGGCTGGCCGGCGACCCTGCTTTGCGGGTTCGGCTTGGGGAGGCGGCGCGGCAGTCTGCGCTGCAGTTCAGCTGGGAGCGGATGATCTCAGAGCACGAGGAGCTCTACGCGCGGCTTGCGAGAATGTCTGAGACGAAGGCTGTCATGCGCCCTTGCTGAGCCGAGCGATCAAAGGGTTCACCCCGGCGCGTGCGGATCGCCTCGGTGCGCTCACGCACATCGGCAGCGCTCAGAGTCTCGAGCAGTCGCGCGAGCGCGGCGATGTAGGTCTCACTCCACGGCGCGCTCCCGGGTAGGCGCCAGAGGTAGCCTTCGTCGAGGTCATAGGCGAGCGGGATCTCGCCGGTGATAACCGGAAGCTCGGCGGCGAGATACTCGCTGAGTTTGGTCGTGTAACGAAAAGAGCCGACCCCATCGACGCTCTGGGAGAGGCTGCCGACATCGAAGGCTGCGAGATAGTCGGGCACCTCCTCGGGCGCCACGCGACCGGCGAGCACCACGCGAGTTCCCAGATCCTCACCGGCCATCTCTTCCAGGCGTGCGCGGCCGGAGCCATCGCCCACCACGCACACCACGACGTCTCCTCGCTGCACGCGCCGGATCGCCTGTACGAGCTCCGCGCCGTAGGCATAGTCCACGTGATCGTTCCAGTGCAGTGTGCCGATCAGGCCGACGACGAGCGCATCCGGAGCGATCCCAAGACGCTCTCTGATCCGTACGCGCGCGCCCTCACTCGCATGCCCGCGCGTCCAGCCGGGTGCGGTCATGCCACGCGGCGCGCCGAAGGTGAGGGCGCGACCGACCAGGTAGGGAGTCCAGCCGACGAAGCCTGCTGAGCGTCGGCAGAGCAGACGCTCATAGAGGCCGCCGAGGATCCCGATCAGGCGCGAATGTAGATGCAGGTAGGGCCCGACCGCGTCGCCACTCGAGACCACGTATGGCACACCGAGCAGCGCGTCGATCGCGATCAGCGTCAACCCGCCGGCCGTTCCGGTGCCCTCCATCACGATCAGCTTGGGGCGCCTTTGGCGTGCGGCCCTGAAGAGGCCGAGCGCCGAGCGCAGCTTGGCGCTGCGGTCAAACTCATACACCTGTGGCCGCAGGGCTTCGAGCAGGCCGTAGATGCGTTCATCCTCGATGTGACCATGCCCTTGCGTGGCGAAGCAGAGGATCTGCGAATCCTCGCCCAGGTCGTGTCCCCCGATCACCGGCTGCATACTATGCGCGCCGCACCACACGCGGTATCCTTGAGCGGCGACGCGCAAAACCGTGCAGCTATGCTTGCTTCGCTCGCGCTGGGTGCGTACCCCTCAGTAGTCTTTAGCGACCGATTAGTCAAGCCTTTATGATCCCAGGCCCAGCGGCCATGGACGGACCCCGCAGCGATGAACCAGACCACCGATGCCACGACTATCTTCGCGCCGCTGTGGCGTCGTAAGTGGCTAATCCTCGCCGTTGGCATCATCGTGGCAGGCGCGAGTTACGCCTACTACAAGCGCCAGCGTCCGACCTATCAGTCCTCCACGCAGATCTACCTCGGCGCCGGTCTCGAAGAAGCTGCACCAGGTGAAAAGGCGAGCGCAAAAGGGCAGACCGCGAGCATCCTCGACCAAGCCGCGGTGATCAATTCGATCGTTGTCGAAAGCGTCCACAAGCAGCTGCGCGCAGAAGGCAAGCTGGCACTCGTGCGTGGCACGGTGATCCGCGCAAAGGGCGCCGAAAAGGGTCAGTTCATAACGATCACCACCGAAGCTCACACCGCCAAAGGGGCGGCGCTGCTCGCAAACCTGACAGCGCAGAGCTACATCCGCCGTCAGCACATCGAGCACCGACGGGTAATCGAAAAAGCGATCGCGATCAGCCGCCGTCAGCTGCGCCGTATCGAAGCCGCGAACACGCCGCGCCCGGCCACGGGTACTGCTACAAGAAAATCAGCCTCCCCGAGCACGGCGAGCATTCTTCAGGCGGCGAGCCTGAACAGCAAGATCAACCAGCTCGAATCGAGCCTGCTCGTGGCGGGGGCACAACAGGTCAAACCCGCCAAGCAGGCGACCGCGTTGCAGCTTTCACCAAAGCCACGTCAGAACGCGATCTTCGGCTTCGTCCTGGGTCTGGTCCTGGCTGCGATCGCTGCTTACGTACTCAGCCGCTTTGACCGCCGCCTGCGCACGCTTGCCGGGATCGAGCAGGTCTTCGCGACACAGATCCTCGCGGCGCTGCCCAAAGCGGGCCGCGCGGTGACCCATCGCGACGGAGCACCCGCGCCTTCCAAACAGCTGCTGGAGCCGTTGCGGCGCCTGCACACTGCGCTGCAGCTGGGCGACAAGCTCGGGCCCGACCCCGCGACCCCAAGACGGGTGATTCTCTTCATCAGCCCCGACGCGGGCGATGGCAAGTCGACGATTGTCGCCGACCTGGCGATGACCCAACGCGATGCCGGTCAGCGCGTCGCGGTCATAGAGGCCAACTTTCGCCGCCCCGTCCTCGCCAAGCTGCTCGACCTGCAGGGCACCAGCGGCCTCGCAGAGGCGCTCGCCGGAACCGTGCCGGTGGGGGAGGCGATGCAGCGCGTGCTGCCGCTGCAGCCCGCAGACGGAGGCGAGGCACAGCCTGCCGGTGGCGTGCTGACAGCGGTCGAGTCGCGCGCAGGCTCACTGTTCGTGCTGAGCGGCGGCCTCGGCGTTGCCAACCCGCCTGCGCTGGTCGGGCATCCGGCGATGGCTGAGCTGCTGCGAACCGTCGCGGCAGACTTCGACTACGTGCTGATCGACGCTCCCTCGCCGCTGGAGGTGAGCGATGTGATGCCGCTGCTCAAGCTGGTTGACGGGATCGTGATCGTCGCCCGTGCCGGTTACACGCGTGAAGTGTCCGCGCAGCGGCTCGTGCAGTTGCTTGCGCACACCGATTGCGCGCCGCTCCTGGGGGCGGTGGCCAACTGCGTCGCGCAGGGGGACACCGAGCGGTACGGCTTCGCCTCGCCCAACGGGCGAGCGTGGCCGCTCAGGCTGATCGGGCGATGAACAACGGCGCCGCGTCGCGCCACTCCGGCGCAGCCGCGCCCCGCCACCCGGTGGTCCTGGATCGGCGCATCCGCGAGCTGACCGCGATCGGGCTCTCCGCGCTCGTTCCGGCGCTGATCGCGCTGGGCGTCACGGTCGCTTTCCCCGGCGCGAGCGTCGTGCTGGTGCTTGGGGTGGTCATCTGCCTCGTCGGCATCGTCGCGCTGATGGTCAGCGCTCGCCTGGAGGTGACCGTCGCGATCCTCGGTCTGTACCTGGGGATGCTCGATGGCCCCGTCAAGCTCTCGATCGGCGCGCACGAAGTCACCGCCGCGGTGCGCAACGTGCTGATCCTCGCGGTCTGTCTGGGCGTGCTGATGAGAATCGTGGTGCGCCGCCAGAAGGTGCATCTGCCGCCGCTGTCGGGCTGGGTGATCGCCTTCACCGCGACGGTCGTGATCGAGGTCTTCAACCCGAAAACGGAAGGAATCCTGAAGATTATCGGCGGCTTTCGCCAGCAGCTGCAGTGGGTGCCCTTCTTCTTCTTCGGCTACATGCTGATGCGCTCGACCAAGCGCTTTCGCCTGCTCTTCATCCTGGTCGGCGTGATGGGCCTGGCCAACGGCGTGATGTCGGCCTACCAGACCGAGCTCACGCCGACGCAGCTGGCCGCGTGGGGGCCGGGCTATCACAACCTGATCTTCGTGCCCTCCGAAGGCGTCGGCAGCGGGCGGACCTACACGAGCGAAGGCGTCGCGCGCGTGCGTCCGCCCGGGCTCGGCTCGGAGGCCGGCTTCGGTGGCGGCGTGGGTGCGATCGCGCTGCCACTCTGCCTGGCGCTGCTTGCGACCTCGCGCCGACGAAAGTGGGTGGCCATCGTGCTGGCGCTGGGGGCGATGCTCGCGATCCTCACCGGTCTCGGACGCCTGCAGGTCGTCGGGGCCGGGCTTGCGGTCGGGAGCTTCGCGGCGCTGGCCTGGCTCGCCGGCCAGCGGGTGACGCGGGTGATCGGGATGGTGCTGGCGATAGTCGTGATCGCGATCCCGGTCGGCATCGGGGTCGTCTCGCTGCTGCGCAGCGGCACTTTCAAGCGCTATGAACGGATCTCGGCCTCGACCTCGACTGCGACCTACAAGGAAAGCGCCTGGAAGAAAATCCCGCAGTACCTGGCTGCCGATCCGTTTGGCTTCGGACTCGGCAGCGTCGGCGCCGTCGGCAGCTTCGGCGGCAGGAACACACAGTTGCTAGAAGGACACACTGTCAGCTCCGAGACTCAGTACAACTTCATAGTCAACGAACTTGGGGCTCCAGGGCTGATTGTGTGGGTAGCATTGTCGGCTTACATGATTGCCTTCATCGCCCTGGGGATGAGACGTGTTCGCGACGGAACGCTCGCGATCATGCTCGCCGCCACCTTCGCCCCCTTCATCGCGATCTTCATCGAGGGCTTCTCAGGGCCGACCTCGGCGAGCGCTGCGGCGGGCCCTTACTTCTGGTTTGTGATCGGTGTCGCGGCTTATTGGTTCGCGGGTCCCGGTCGCGCTCGGCTGCTCAACCCTGCAGCCGACACGCTTGCCGATACTCCCCCCGTCGGCGTGCCCCGGCCGGCGGCGCTTGCCGGGGCGCAGTAATGGCGGCGGCGGTGCCAGCAGGGGGGCAGGGGAGTCCTGCGTCGAGCGGATCGATGCGCAAGCGCGTCAGCCTCTTGATCGGCGATCGCCGCGGCTCGGTCGTCGCGCTCTCGGGCTGCTCGATCCTCTCGGCCTTCACCGAAGCGGCGATGCTCGCGCTCGTTGCTCAGGTGGCGGCCACGCTCGTAACGGGCGCCAAGCACCTGAGCACGCACATCGGCCCTTTCCACGTCCACTCCTCGCTCGGGACGTTGATAACTATCGCCTTTGGCTTTGCGCTCGCGCGCGTGGTCCTGCAGATCCCGCTCTCACGACTGCCGGCGCGGATCTCCGCGGACGTCCAGGCGGCCCTGCGCACGCGGCTGTTCGATGCTTTCTCACACGCCTCCTGGGAGGTCCAGTCCCAGGACCGCGAGGGTCAGCTGCAGGAGACGATGACGAGCCAGGTGATGCAGGCCACGGGTGGTGCGCAGCAAGCGACGATCCTGATCAACTCGATGTTCATGTTCCTCGTGCTGATGGCCTCCGCGCTCGCGCTGAACGCGCTCGCCGCGGTGATCGTCGGCTTCACCTCGGTGCTGCTCTTCGGGCTTTTGCGACCTTTGCGCGGGCGTGGCGTGAAGAGCGCTCGCGGGCTCTCCAAAGCGCAGGTCGCCTATGCCGGTGGCGTCGCCGAGGCGATCCGCGTCGCCGAGGAGGCGCAGGTCTTCGGGGTGACCGGAGCGCAGCGCACGCGTATCGCCGGTTTCGTGGATGCCTCCCAGGTTCTCTACTTCCGCACCCAGGTGCTCTCGCGGCTCGTCTCGAACCTCTATCAGAGCGTGATCTACCTGCTGATGGTCGCCGGTCTTGCCGGGCTCTACTATCTCGCCGGGCCGGGCCACGCGGGCTCGCTCGGTGGTGTGATCCTGGTGTTGACCCGCGCCGGGACAGCCGGACAGCTCGTGCAGGGCGCCTACCAGGGTCTCGCCCAGGCAATGCCCTTCATCGAGCGCACCCAGGAGGTCGAGAAGCGCTACCGCGAGAGTCGTCCGCTCGAGGGCAGCGTGCCGCTCCCGAGCGTGCGCACGGTGACCTTCGAGAGCGTCTTCTTCTCCTACAACGAGGGGCGCCCCGTGCTCGAGGACATCACCTTCGAGGTCAACGGGGGCGAGGTGATCGGGATCATCGGGCCCTCCGGCGCCGGCAAGTCATCGCTCGTGCAGTTGCTGCTGCAGCTACGCGTCCCCGACAAGGGGCGCTATCTCGTCAACGGTGTGCCCGTCGGTGAGTTCTCGCGCGAGGACTGGCATCGCCAGGTCTCCTACGTGCCCCAGGAGCCGCGGCTGCTGCACGCGACGGTCGCGGAGAACATCCGCTTCTTTCGCGATATCGACCAGGAGGCGGTTGAACGAGCGGCCAAGCTCGCCTCGATCCACGAGGACATCGTCTCCTGGCCGAACGGCTATGACACGCTCGTCGGCCCGCGTGCCGATGCGGTCTCCGGCGGCCAGCAGCAGCGTCTATGTCTCGCGCGTGCGCTCGCGGCGCGACCCGAGGTGCTCGTGCTCGATGAGCCCACGAGCGCGCTCGATCCGCATTCGGAGGCGCTGATCGGCGAGTCGCTGAAGGCGTTGAAAAGCGAGCTGACGCTGTTCATCATCGCCCACCGCATGTCGACGCTGGACATGTGCGACCGCGTGATGGTGATCGTCGACGGGCGGCTCGTCGCCTTCGACACCAAAGCGCTCCTGCAACGCGAGAACCCCTACTACCGCAATGCCTCGCAGCTCGCCGCCGGGACCGCAGAGCACCGTGGGAGCTGAAACCTCGACGGATCGCCTGCCTGACTTCTTCATCGTCGGGCAGCCCAAGAGCGGGACCACGGCGCTCTACGAGATGCTCAGGCGCCACCCGCAGATCTTCATGCCGGCGGGCAAGGAGCCCTGGTTCTTCGCCGATGAGCTCCAAGAGCGCCCGCCCCCGCGACCGGAAGGCATCGCGCAGACGCTCGCGCAGTACGCGGCGCTGTTCGCGCAGGCCAAGCCCGAGCAGCGCGTCGGGGAGGCAAGCGCCCTGTATCTATGGTCGCGTACCGCGGCTGAGCGGATCGGCGCGGTCTGCCCGCAGGCGAGGATCATCGCGATCCTGCGCGAGCCAGCCAGCCTGCTGCGCTCGCTGCATCTGCAGTTCGTTCAGACCTACATCGAGGTCGAGAACGACTTCGCCAAGGCGCTCGCGCTCGAGGATGAGCGCCGCCAGGGCAGGAGCATCCCGCGCCACAGCTATTGGCCCGGAGCGCTGCTCTACTCCGAGCACGTGCGCTACGTCGAGCAGCTGCGCCGCTGCGAGGAGGTGTTCGGCCGCGAGCAGATGCTGGTGCTGATCTACGACGACTTCC
>Ga0182019_10001517_pt1 | contig 11843 bp, 9 predicted proteins | sample 812E2MmetaG_FD_120483 | JGI IMG/M metagenome (GOLD analysis project Ga0182019, IMG submission 120483) | Permafrost microbial communities from Stordalen Mire, Sweden - 812E2M metaG | ecosystem: Environmental > Terrestrial > Soil > Wetlands > Permafrost | place: Sweden: Stordalen | collected...
ATGACCACCCCTCTGGGAGACAACGACAAGCGACCGGACGAAGCGGGAGTGTTCGCTCCCGACCAACTCGAGGCCCTGTCCTCGTACTTCGACGAGCACGGCTACGCGACGTTGCGCGGGCTGGTCGACGAGGCGGGCGTCGCCGCCATCGAAGCGGAATGCGTGGGCGCCCAGCGCGCACTCGTGGCGGGCGAGCTGGACGAGCGGTACGGCACCACGATCCTGATCGAGGGCGACGCCGGCGAGAAGGCCGCCACGTTCGCCAACTACGTCACCCATGTGCACGAGCTCTCACCGGCGGTGTTGGGTACCGCCACCGCTCCGGTGGTGATGGAGCTGATGCATCGCTGGATCGGCGACGACGCATGGCTCATGGACGATGCTCGCTTCGGTGTCGTGTACCAGGACGCCAGGCCCGGACGCGAGTCCAGCTACACCCGGATCGGCTGGCACAGCGACTGGCAGAGCGGACCCAACCTCGACATGTGGCCCTCGGTCGCGTTCACGATCCACATCGACGCCACCAGCCCGGCCAACGGTTTCCTCCGGGTCGTCCCGGGCAGCCAGAGGTGGGCCACCCCGGCGCCCTACCGCAATGCCAACGACGCTGTCGTTCCCGAGGGGTCCGCACCGTGGGGCGGCCACACCGACAACCCCCCACCATTCGAGATGCCGCTCGGGTTCGAGAAGGTGCCCGGAGAAATCGCCGTGTACGCCGAGCGGGGCGACATCCTCTTCCACGACGCGTACCTCTGGCACTCCGCGGCCCGGGCCACCGATGACGACACTCGCAGGCGCCACGTCCGGGGCGGCTGGTTTTCGGGTGCCGGGCCGATCAACGGACCCAACATCGAGCAGTTCGTGAAGAACGCGGCAAGGTAGTGTCCTCCGTCACTATCCGGGGGCCGGTAACGCGCAGTTCATCATCGTCGAACAGAGTCGAAACGGGCTGTTCCTAGCGTCCCCCTTAGCCACCTGCCCACCGGTAGGTATGTGAAGGAGGGTTCATGTCCGAGCTGGTTGACCGTCGGTTGTTTCTTCGTCGAGGGGCGATGGGAGTTGCGGGCGCAGCGGTTCTCGGGAGCGGGGCGCTTGCCGCGTGCGGAAGCGACGCCAAGACATCCTCGGGCGGTGGATCGAAGAGCTTCGGAACCATCGGCTATCAGCTGTCCTGGATCAAGAACTCCGAATTCGGCGGCAGCTACATCGCCGATCAGAAGGGGTATTACAAGTCGGCGGGGTTCACGAAGGTGAACCTGATCGCCGGTGGCCCCAACGTCACCCAGGACGCCGTGGTCCAGGCCGGTTCCGCCTTTGTCGGCATCTCGGCCCCCGACATCACCGCGTCGGCCGTCAACAAGGGTGCCGATCTGGTGATCGTGGCTGCGCAGTACCAGAAGAACCCGTTCTGCGTGATGTCGCTGGCCAAGAGCCCGATCAAGACCCCCCAGGACATGATCGGCAAGAAGATCGGCATCCAAGCCACCAACGACGCGGTGTGGACGGCGTTCCTGAAGGTCAACAACATCGACGAGTCCAAGGTCACCAAGGTCACGGTGCAGTTCGACCCGACGCCACTCACCACCGGCGACGTGGACGGCTGGTTCTCGTTCATCACCAACGAGCCCAACCTGCTGAAGGTGCAGGGCATCGACACCTACAACATGCTGCTCAACGACTTCGGCTACCCGCTCGTGTCCGAGACGTACATGGTCAAGCGGGACGCGCTCACGAGCGGCCGTGACAAGCTCAAGGCCCTGCTCCTGGCCGACATCAAGGGCTGGCGCGATTCAGTGGCCGACCCCGCCCTCTCGGCCAAGTACGCGGTGACCATCTACGGCAAGGATCAGAAGCTGGACCTGGCCGAGCAGACGCTCGACTCGCAGGCGCAGAACGACCTGATCCTGACCGACGACACCAAGGCCAACGGCATCTTCACCGTGACCGACAAGCTGCTCGGCGAATCGATCAGCACGCTCAAGCTGGCCGGCATCGACATCAGTCAGAGCAAGCTCTTCGACATGTCGGCCATCGAGGAGGTCTACAAGGAGAACCCAGACCTCAAGAAGAGCCCGGTCTGATGGACCTGATGAGCGAACCCGGTACCGTCTCTGCCATGGTCGACACGCCGTCTGTCGTTCAGGCCGGTACCGGGATCGCTCTGCATGACCTCACCAAGGTCTTCTCGGTCAAGCGCCAGGACGTGGTCGCGCTCGACCACGTCAGCTTCGACGCCGACGAGGGCGCATTCGTCGCCCTCCTCGGCCCCTCGGGCTGCGGCAAGTCGACGATCCTTCGGATCCTGGCCGATCTGGATCAGCCCACCTCCGGCAATGCCACCGTCCATGGTGAGGCTCCGGGCGTGGCCCGTCGGGAGCACCACCTGGGCATCGCCTTCCAGGATGCGGCGCTGCTGCCATGGCGGACCGTGGTCCAGAACATCAAGCTCCCTCTCGAGGTGAGCAAGGTCGACATCGGCCCAACCGTGATCAGCGACCTGATCACCCTCGTCGGCCTGGAAGGTTTCGAGCAGGCCCGACCCGCGCAGCTGTCCGGCGGCATGCGCCAACGGGTGGCCATCGCGCGGGCCCTCGTCATCGAACCGCAGATCCTGCTGCTCGACGAACCGTTCGGTGCTCTCGACGAGATGACACGCCAGCGCCTCAACCTGGAGCTGCAACGCATCTGGACCGAGCGGGCCACCACCACACTGCTGGTCACCCACTCCATCTCCGAGGCGGTGTTCCTCGCCGACGTGGTCGCGGTCATGAGCCCGCGGCCCGGGCGGATCGTCGCCCGCATCAAGATCGACCTGCCCCGTCCCCGCACCCCGGAGATGATGCGGACGCCCGAGTTCCACGCCTATTGCGACCAGTTCTCTGACCTGCTGTTCAGCGGCGGAATGCCGATGAGCGGGGACGATTCGTGACGTCGGCCACCATCGACGCCGGCCCGAGGCCCACAGAGACCGCCCGCCGGCACGTTCCGCAATGGTTGATCAGCGGCGTGGCCGCGGTCGCCATCCTAGGCCTGTGGGAGGCGCTGGGGCTGGCCAAGATCGCCAGCGGCAACGTCCCGGCACCCACTCAGATCGTCGCCAAGATCTTCGAGGACGGGTGGGGTTTCTACGAGCCCAACATCTCTCAGACCCTGCGGGAGGCGGGCCAGGGCTGGCTGTGGGGCAACGGCATCGCCATCACCCTCGCACTGCTGTGCGTGCTGATCCCCTTCGCCGAGCGGGTGGTCATGCGCATCGCCATCGCCGCGTACGCCCTGCCCATCATCGCCATCGGGCCCATCCTCCACATCATCTCGCCGATCGGCGACATGCCGATGGTGGCCCTTTCAGCACTCACCTGCTTCTTCACCACCCTGATCGGCGCCGCGGTCGGGCTGCGCAGCGTCGACCAGTCGAGCATGGACCTCATCCGGGCCTACGGCGGCGGCTCGTGGAGCCAGCTGGTGAAGGTCCGACTCCGGGCCAGCCTGCCCAGTTTGTTCGCCGGGCTACGCATCGCCGCCCCCACCGCGCTCCTGGGCGCGATCATCGGTGAGTACCTCGGTGCCGACAACGGCATGGGCGTCGCGATGATCGCCTCTCAGCAGGCCCATGAGGTGGCCCGCACGTGGGGCATCGCGGCGGTGGCCACCGTGCTGGCCGGTATCGGGTACGCCATCACGGCGTTCGTCGGGCGCCAGCTGACACCGTGGGTTCCGCGGAGCCGGCCGTGACACTCCTCGCAGATGCCGCCTCGGCCACGCCGACGACCATCGCGGTCGCCGAGGCCACCCAGCCGCCCCGCGGCCGCGGGGTCGCCCGCAAGGCCATCGCATCGGTGGTGTACTCCATCGGGTCGGTCGTCGCGCTCATCGGCGTCTGGTGGCTCTTCCTGGTGGCCTTCGGCGTCGACGGGTACATCGGCCGGCGGCCGGCCGACGTTTGGAAGTACCTGACCGACGCGTCCACCGGCGCGGCGGCCCGGTCGACCATCTACCACGGGTCGGTTGTCACCATCAGGGATGCGTTCATCGGGCTCGGCGTCGGGTTGGTGGCGGCGCTCATCGGAGCCGTGCTGTTCACGCTCAGCCGGGCGGCGCAGCAGACCTTCATGCCGATGGCCATGGTGTTGCAATCGGTACCGCTCGTTGCGTTGGTTCCCCTCATCGCTCTCATCTTCGGGCGGTCCACGGCCTTCGTCGCCATCGTTGCCAGCATCGTGACGTTCTTCCCCGCGCTGGTGAACGTCACCCTGGCCGCCCGCAACGCACCCGTGCAATCCATGGATCTCGTTCATGCCTACGGCGGCGGCAAATGGGAACGGTTGCGACGCGTCCAGCTCCCGTACTCGCTGCCGGCGTTGTTCGCCTCCATCCGTATTGCGGCGCCGCTGGCCTTCGTCGGAGCGCTCCTCGCCGAGTGGCTCGGCACCGCGGACGGGCTCGGCGGGTTGATGAGCAGCGGCCCGCCCAGCGGCAACTTCGACCAGGTCTGGGCATGCGCGGCCGCAGCGACCGCGTTCTCGGTGATCCTCTACGGGATCATCTCGGCGATCGAGACCGCGGTGCTGGCCCGCTACGGGCCGCTCGCCACCTGACCTACCCACCCGGTTCTCTGGCTCGATGACGACATCAGTTGTGGGAATCGAGCCAGATTTCGGGGGTCGACAGGTCAGACGGTGATCTGGTCGAGGCGGGCCTGCAGGTAGTCGGCCGCGCGTACCGGCTCGAACTGATCGCCTTCGATCAGCGGTTCGATGATCACGTCGCCGTCCGGCTCGCAGAAGTAGACGAGCGACGTGAGCGATTCGTTGGGCGCATCGGCGTCGGGCGGCAGCACGCGATGGCGTGCCGATCGCCAGCGGCCACCGGACCACATCTCCAGCAGGTCGCCCACGTTGATGACGAGCGAGCCGGACTCCCACGGCGCGTCGACCCAGTGGCCGTCGGGCGTTTGGATCTGGAGCCCGCCGAGGCCCGGCTGGCGGTCCAGGATGGTGATCGATCCAAAGTCGGTGTGCGGGCCGATGCGGAATTGGTTCTCGGCCACCGCGCCGGTGTGAACGAGGGGCGGGTACCAGTTGACGACGAAGGTGCTGGCCGCGTGGGCGCACCGGCCGACGAGAGCGTCGACGTCGATGCCGAGCGCAACGGCGAGCATGGTCAACAGATCAAGGTTCAGTCGCTCGACCTCGATCAGATACTCCGTGATGTCGCGCTCGAGCTCGGCCACCTCGGTGGGCCAGTGGTTGGTCCCGACGACGTGGGGTCGCGGCGAACCGTCCGGAGTGGGCAGCTGGCCCATGTTCACCACCCAGCTCTCCTTGAGATCGGGTGGGGTGTCCTCACCGAAGATGTAGCCATTGGCCTCGAGTCCGAAGGGCACCCAGCCCGGCTCTCCGAGCGACGCGACCTCGTGGGGCTTCTTCGTCTCGGTCGGCAGGTGGAAGAATCGTGCGCTGGCGTGGCGAACGCGGTCGGCCAGGGCCGGGTTGACCCCGTGATTGGCCACCACCACGAATCCGAGCTCGCGAAGAGAGATGTCGATCTCCGCCGCCACGCCTCGGCGACCCTCTGCGTCGCCGGAGTACCAGAGCTCGAGGTCCACGATCCGCACATGCGTTCCAGCCATCTCTCGATCATGACGCCCCCGAACGCCCGACGGAAAGCTCGGCCGCACACGGAAACGCGTTGTTCACGCAAGGGTCGTAGCTTCTGACGATGGCTGCCGACACCACGCGTGACCTGTTCGCTCTTCCCAAGGCGCATCTGCACATCCACCTCGAGGGCGGAATGCGGTCCGACACCCTGGTCGAGCTGGCCGACGGCTACGGCATTCCGATGCCGACGATTCGCGGGTTCGGGAACTTCAGCGCATTCTCCGACATGTACGTGGCGGCGTGTGATGTGTTGCGTACACCCGATGACATGGCGCGCCTCTGTACCGAGACCATTCTCGACGGTGTCGAGTCGGGGGCGACCTACGTCGAGCCCGCGACCTATCTCCCCCACCACCGGACCCGCCTCGGCACCGATCAGGAAATTCTCGACATGATGCTGGACGCCTTCGGGCGGGCCGGCAAGGAATACGGCATGGCGTGGGGGCTGATGCTCGCCGGCGACCGTACCGTCGACCCGTCTGACGCGGTCGTCCAGGCGCGCCTGGCCGTGGCCAATGCCCATCGAGGCGTGGTCGCCTTCGGTTTGGCCAACGACGAGGCGATCGGCCCACCCGAGGACTTCGCCGAAGCCTTCAGGATCGCCCGCGACGGCGGGCTGCTGTCGACCCCTCACGCCGGAGAGTTGGCCGGCCCCGAGTCGGTGCGGGGGGCAGTCGATGCGCTGGGTGCCGATCGGGTGCAGCATGGCGTGCGGGTCATCGAAGACCCGGAGTTGATGAAACGCCTGGCCGACGAGAGCGTGTGCTGCGACGTGTGCCCGACGTCGAACATCCTGCTGTCGGTGTTCCCCGACCTGGCATCGCACCCGTTGGGAAGGATGCTCGACGCCGGCATCCCGTGCTCGATCAACGCCGACGACCCCCTGCTCTTCGGGCCCGGCCTGTTGGCCGAATATCAGCTCTGCCGGGACGAACTGGGCCTGGACGACGCCCAGCTGGCCCGAGCCGCCATGGATTCGTTCGAACACTCGGGAGCGTCGGACGCCGTCAAGCGATCCGCCCTCGAGGGCATCGCCACCTGGCTTCGGGGCTAACCACCCAGCCCGGCCAGGATGGCGCGCGGACGTGGGCCCCGGTGCGGCCCGGTCGCCCGGTGGACCAGGAACGGGGGGTCGGACCACCGGGTTTCCGCCCCCGCAATCGGTGACGCAAAGGGTGAACAGTCTGTGAAGGTGGACCGGTCCAGTTGAACCGCGGCCGGTCCCGAGGGAGATTGTGCGAATGCTCACGACCCTGCTCATCCGCGGCGGCCGGGTGATCGATCCGGCCAACGGCCTCGACACCGTCGCCGATGTTGCCGTCGCCGACGGAGTGATCACGGCCATCGGCCCCGACCTGGTGATCGATCCGGCCGCCGAGATCGTCGATGCCACCGGCGCGATCGTGACGCCGGGCCTCATCGACCTCCACGTCCACATCTTCCCGGGACTGGGCAACTTCTGTGTCGCTCCCGATCAGGCCGGCGTCGAGCGGGGCGTGCCAACCGTGGTGGACGGCGGCACCAGCGGGACCGCCACCATCGATCTTGCCCTCGACTGGCTCGACGCCGCCCAGCCGAAGACCAAGGTGCTGGCCTTCATGGATCCCAACGTGCTGTACCTGGCCACCCACGACTTCATCTGTCACAAGCTCGAGATCGCCAACGACGTCCGCAACCTCGACCCCGATGCGGCCGTCTCTGCCCTCGAACGTCACGCCGATCGTCTGGTCGGTCTCAAGGTGCGGGTGTGCCACACCGGTGATCCGCACCACTCGCCCTTCCTCGATGCGGCCAAGGCGATCGCCGGCGACAAGCCGGTCATGGTGCACCTGGGTCGGTTCCCGCACACCCCGACGATGACCACGCCCGATCTTCTCGACCAGCTGCGGGGTGGCGACATCATCACCCACGCGTTCCGGGGCGCGTCGGGTGTGCTCGAGCAGGGCACCGCCACCCCGACGCACCACTTCACCGATGCGGTCGAGCGGGGGGTGCGCCTCGACGTGGGGCACTCGGCCACCGACTTCCGGTTCGGCGACGCTCAGAAGTTGATCGCGGCCGGGTATGTACCGGACACCATCAGCACCGACATGAACATCTTCAACATCGACATGCCGGTGGTGTCGCTGCCCGAGACGATGAGCAAGATCCTGGCGCTCGGGATCCCCCTCCAGGAGGTGATCGCCATGGCGACGATTCGACCAGCGCAAAGCATCGGTAGAGCGGACGAGCTCGGAACGCTCGGGGTCGGACGCGACGCCGAGATCTCGGTCCTGCGCCTGATCGAGGGGCCGGCGCATCTGTCCGACGGTTTCGAGACCATCGAGGCCACCGAACGCCTGGTTCCGGTCGGCTGCGTGCGGGCCGGCGAGTGGATCGCGGCAACCGCCGGCACCGAGCCCGAGCTGACCATGATGTCGGGCGCCGCATGAGCGCCACCGATCACGTCACGCCCGTCGATCTGGTCATCGCCGGAGCGCGATTGCTGGTCACGATGGATGACGACCGGACAGAGATCCCCGGTGGCTGGGTCGCGATTCACGACGGCGCCGTAGCGGCGGTAGGGCCGGCCGGTGCCGAGCCGACCGCGGCCCGCACGATCCGTGCCGATGGCTGCCTGGTTACGCCCGGGCTGGTGAACACCCATCACCACATCTACCAGAACCTGACGCGGGCCTTTCCGCCGGCCACCACGTCGAACCTGTTCGGGTGGTTGACCACCCTCTATCCGATCTGGGCCAACCTGGACGAGGAAGCGGCGTACCTGTCCGCGTGGGTGGGCTTCGCCGAGTTGGCGCTGGGCGGTTGCACCACGACGATGGACCATCTCTACGTCCATCCCGCAGGCGGCGGCGACCTGATCACGGCCGAGATCCGGGCGGCCCGTGAGCTGGGCATGCGGTTCCATGCCACCCGGGGGTCGATGAGTCGATCGAAGAAGGACGGTGGCCTGCCACCAGACGAGGTGGTGCAGGACGACGACACGATCCTGGCCGACAGCGAACGGCTGGTCGGCGTGCACCACGAGCGCGGTCCGTTGGCCATGATCCAGGTGGCACTGGCGCCCTGTTCACCGTTCTCGGTCACGCCCGGGCTGATGAAGGCCACCGCCGAGCTGGCCGAACGGCTCGATGTGCGACTGCACACCCACCTGGCCGAGGACGCTGAGGAGGACACCTACTGCCTCGAGACCTATGGCTGCCGTCCGCTCGAATACTTCGAGGACGTCGGTTGGGCGTCGGACCGCTCGTGGGTGGCGCACTGCGTGTTCCCCAACCAGACCGAGGTCGAGAAGATGGGCACGTGGGGTACCGGCGTCGCCCACTGCCCCAGTTCGAACCAGATGATCGGTGCCGGCCTGGCACCGATCCGGGAGTTCCGGGCCGCGGGGGTGCCGGTGGGTATCGGTTGTGACGGATCGTCGTCGACCGACTCGGCGTCGCTGTGGATGGAGACCCGCAACGCCCTGCTGTTGGGACGGCTGCGTCACGGCCCCGATGCCATGCAGGCCCGTGACGCGCTCGAGATGGCGACCCGCGGAGGGGCCAAGTGCCTGGGCCGTGACGGCGAGATCGGACAGCTGTCGCCGGGTTCGGTCGGGGACGTGGTGGTGTGGCCGCTCGAGGGCCCGCAGCACGCGGGAGCCTGGTCGGATCCGATCGAAGCGCTACTGCGCTGCGGTCCCAACGCCGCCCGTCACACCATCATCGCCGGTCGGCTGGTGGTCGAGGACGGTCGGTTGGTCGATCAGACCGCCGACGACAAGCTCGACCGCCACGCGGCGGTGGCCAAGCGATGGCAAGGGCTCACCTGAAGGAGCTGGTGGTGGACGTCCCTCATGAGCGACTCGTTGACGGCCTAGGTTTTCTGCGATGGATCTGGAGACGACAACCGCTACCGAGCTGACCGAGGCACTACGAACCAAGGTCGTATCGAGCCGGGAATTGCTCGACGAATTCGTCGGACGGGTCGAGCGCATCGATCCGGCGCTCAACGCGGTGTGCGCCCTCGACGTGGACCGGGCCCAGGCCGCGGCCGACCGGGCCGACCAGCAGACGGCGCGTGGCGAATCGATGGGCCCGCTGCACGGACTGCCGATGACGGTCAAGGACGTGTGGGAGACCGAGGGTCTCGTCACCGTCTGCGGCGTTCCGGAGCTGGCCGACCACATCCCCGACACCGACGCAGTCGCAGTCGCGTCGTTGAAGTCGGCCGGCGCAATCGTCTTCGGCAAGACCAACGTGCCGATCCAGGCAGGCGACTGGCAGACCTACAACGACGTCTACGGCCGCACGAACAACCCGTGGGACGTCACGCGTACGCCGGGCGGCTCGTCCGGCGGCGCGGCCGCGGCGGTGTCGGCCGGACTCAGCCCGATCGAATTCGGCAGTGACATCGGCGGCTCGCTTCGTATCCCAGCGCATTACACCGGCGTCTTCGCGCTGAAGTCGTCGTGGGGAACGGTGCCCGGACGGGGCCACATCCCACCGCCGCCCGGGGCGCTGACCGACGCGGACGTCGGAGCCTTCGGCCCGATCGGTCGAAGCATCGGAGACCTTCGACTGCTCTTCGACGTGGTCGCCGGGCCCGGACCCGAAGACGCGGCCGGATGGCGACTCGACCTGGACGCCGGCGATCCGGTCGAGTCGGTGGCCGGCCTCCGCGTTGGCACCGTCTTCGGTGAGGGACGCGACCTGTGTCCGATCGCCGGCGACGTGGCGGCCAGTCTCGACGGGTTCGCCGACCGTCTGGCCGATGCCGGGGCCGACGTCGAAGCGGTGCCACTCCCGGTCTCGCTGACCGACGGCCTTCAGTCGTGGATCCAACTGGTCCTACCGATCATCGGAATGAGCCTGACCGACGAGGACTACGCCGCCTTCGTCGAGTTCGATGCGGTTCCGGGTGACGACCCGACTCTTGTCGCGGCGCGGTCCTTCGTGAGTCGCTACCGGGACTGGGCCCGGGCCAACGGTCGCCGGCAGCAGCACCGTCGGGCCTGGGCTGCGATGTTCGAGGACTACGACGTGGTGTTGGCACCCACCATGCCAACCGTCGCGATTCCCCACGACACCGAGACCCCGATCGCCGAGCGCACGACCAATGTCGACGGTGTGTCCATCCCTCACGTCGTGGCCGTCGCGTGGTGCGGCTCGATTGGTTCGGTGCTGTTGCCGGTCGTGAACGTGCCCGCCGGTGTGACGCCCGACGGCTTGCCGGTGGGCGTGCAGATCGTGGGGCCGTACCTGTCCGACCTCCGCCTTCTTCGGCTGGCCGCGCTCATCGAGCGGGCAGCCGGCCCAGGCTTCGTCCCACCTCCCGCAATGGCGAAGTTCAATTAGCTCCGGACCCTGATTCGACCGATCAACGCGGGATCGTGCGGGCCCGCAGGAAGTTGGGCTGGTCGTACTGCTCGAGCGCGTGGGCGATCCACCCCGCAGTGCGGGCGACCACGAAGATGGCCTGGCCGGCACCGGGCACCATCCGCGCGCCGTGAGCCAGGCCACCGAGCGCCAGGTCAACATTGGGTGGAGGAGTGCCTCGCTTCGCCATGGCCGCGGCCAGGGAACGGACCATGTCGATCGGTTCCCGGCCCACGTCGAGGTCGTCCAGCCGGGCGAGGAGCGCCACGGCCCGGGGGTCCCCATCGGGGTACAACGAATGACCGAAGCCGGCCAGGCGACCGCCCCGTCGGAGGTGCTCGCCCACCGCCCGGGTCAGGCCGGCCGCCTCAACGTCGCGGAACACCGATTCGAGGAGCAGGGAGGCGCCACCATGACGAACTCCACCGGCCACGTTCAGCCCGGTGCCGACCACCTCGTAGGGATCGGCTCGCACCATGGCGGCCGCCCGCACGGCCAACGTGGAGGCGGCCAGCTCGTGGTCGGCCAACAGCACCAGCGCGGCCTGCAGCACCCCAATCCTGGCGGCCGTCGGGGGCAACGCCGTGAGGCGGGTCCACAACACCTGTGCGATCGACAGCCCGGCCTCGTCACTGTCCGCCACCGCGGCCCCGTCCGCCCGGGGCAACGAGTGAACGATCAGCCGGATCAACCGACGGGCGGTTGCGGTGGCAGCCGCGTCACTGGTGTCATGGCGCAGGTCGTCGAGCGCGGCGGCCACTGCGGTGGTGATCCGCATCCGGTCAAGAGGCAACGCCCGCTCGGGTACCGGTAGCTGGGCGATTCG
>Ga0182019_10001518_pt1 | contig 11843 bp, 11 predicted proteins | sample 812E2MmetaG_FD_120483 | JGI IMG/M metagenome (GOLD analysis project Ga0182019, IMG submission 120483) | Permafrost microbial communities from Stordalen Mire, Sweden - 812E2M metaG | ecosystem: Environmental > Terrestrial > Soil > Wetlands > Permafrost | place: Sweden: Stordalen | collected...
GACTCAGGTCATTTAGTACCCGGGATATGACACAGTCTTTACCGCATCCCACGACGCCAATTTTTATTTTATGCGCTAACTGGCTGCCAAAGAATTTCTCCAGTTTCTCACCGAGGGGAATACAATTAACCACTGCGTCGGCGCATATTTTATCATCGTAGCAGATATTCAGATTCCGGACGATAGGACCGTTATGGTCCATCCCCATATCCACTTCGGCCAGTTCACGCTTTACATCAAAGACGTTAGCGATATTAACAAAAGGAATGATTGGGATCTGCCGTGAGGTAAACAATAAAAAGCCGCGTGCGTATTTTTCCGTAATATCCGCCAGCCTTCTCAACTGGTTGGAATTTAAATTACAGCATTCGGTCTTCACCCAAATGGAAAACATATCCTTTTCCCGCAGGGGCACCATACCGCCTTTTTTGAGTTCGTTAATATCCAATTTTTGCTCGCTCATGGATTCTCCTTAAAAAATACAATAGAATAACCATCGATGCCGGCAATTTCTATATTATAGTAATGCCTGGATTTTTGTACGCAAAGCTGCTTCCGGCACTGCGCCCAGTGAACTGTCTTTCTGGATGCCGGCTTTAAAAAATAACACTAACGGAATGCTCATTACCTTGTATTTCTGCGCCGCCTCGGGATTTTCATCGACATTTATTTTACAAAATTTTACTTTCCCTGCATATGCTTCTGCGAGTTTTTCCGTTACCGGCGCCAATGCCCGGCACGGGCCGCACCACGGCGCCCAGAAATCGACTGCTACCGGTATCTGTGACTTAATAACTTCGTCGGCAAAGTTTTGATCATTAATTTCTAATACCATTGTATCTCCTTATCGTCTTCGCTACTCTAAAATTTTAAACCTGTTCAATCTCGGTTGATATGACCTTTGTCGCAATCCGTTGAAACTATTTCGCGGCAGATATACGTTCTCCCTGCTTCTTACTGCATTCGGAACAATATCCTTCAAGAAAAACTTCTGCCTTAGTCACGACAAACCCTTTTTCATCTTTTACCTTTTTGATCATTTCACTCAATGGACAGTTAAAATCAACAACCTTACCGCATCCACTGCAAACGAGATGCTGGTGCTGCGGGGAGCGTTTGATTTCATAATAGCAACGCGATTGTCCCAGCCGCTTTTCATCGATAAGTTCCAATTCTTTAAAAAGTTTCAGGCTCCGGTAGACCGTGGCAGCACTTATCGAATTATCTCTGTTAACCGCGAGTTTGAACAACTCTTTGGCATCGATGTGTCGATCCGTTTCACGAATAATCTGTAAAAGTATTTGGCGCTGCCTGGTATGAGGATGGCCTTTCATATCGATTGTCTTGTTGCGGTTGATTATCATTCTCATATCTTGATAATAATACCGGGTCATTTATTTTGTCAATGGAATTAACAGAATCAGATATTGTTTTCCGGCCGTTTGGAAACAGGTTCTGTTTTTCCGTGTTGAATAATTCCGATAAGTGTTTTTTTTGACAAATATCTGAAATCTGAGTAGACTATGAACAAAATAGAAAGGGGGTTAGTAGTATGAAATTAGGATGTAGTACCGTACTTTTTAATCAGCTGGACCTTTACGGGGCACTTCAGCACATCGCCTGGGCCGGTTATGAAGGGGCTGAACTGGCCTGTTTAGGTCAGTGGGCCCGCCATGTGGAATTGATAACCAAGAAATCGTACATCGATGAAATCAAGGCCACCGCCAAGAAACATAATTTGGCATTGTTTGGGATTCACGCCGGCTTTGGCGACCAGCCGGGTTACGACCGCATCACCGGAATGAAAATTATGTTCGAAGTCGCTGAAAAAATTGGTATTCCTATTGTCACCATCCGCTGCGGCGGGAAGTCCGACGATAAAAAGTCAACCAAAGAGGAATTTCAGATCATCCGCGAAATGAGCAAAGCCGCGGAAAGTCACGGCGTGACCCTGGCCATTAAACCGCACGTCGGCGCTTCTGTTTACAACACGGCGACCATGCTGCAAATGTTAAACGAGATTGATTGCCCGGCCTTGGGGGCTAACCTTGACACTTTGCATATATTCAGAGCCAGAGAAGATGCTTCGGAAACAGTACGCAAGCTCGGAAAGAAAATTGTTCATGTGCACTTGCGTGAATATCCGGATGTTCCCGATAGGTTGCACTATGAAGCGCTGGCTGAGGAAGAGATTGCCGGTAGAGGCGGAGTCGAATTCCCGAAAATTCTGAAAGCCCTCAAGAAAATCGGCTACGAAGGCGCGATGGACCTTGATGTTATCGGCGCTTTTACCTTCCCGCTGTCCCGCCAGATGGGGATTACGGCAGAATCAAGGGGTTACTTCAACCGCTGCATGCAGGAGTTAAAATAAAACAACCGGTTTCTTAACAAAATAATAAAACAGGAGCCAATCTAAATTTAGATTGGCTCCTGTTGTTTACTGAAGTTCAAATCAGGGTTTGATATCTTTCCCGATAATGAAAGCAGGGCCGAGCGGTTTGCCGAAAGACCAGTACTGGTTTGAAGGCCGGGAAACCCACAGAAAAGGATTGATTTTAGCGACATCCGGCTGACCGTCGGTCAGACACGAATCGGTGATATAAACTTCCTCAATCAGCGCAACCATCATTTCCTGGCTGCCGAGATTAAGCATGTGCAAAACACGGCATTCCATGTTAATCGGGCATTCACTGATTAACGGCGTATGCGCCAGTTTCCCGTAAAAGACGGTGAACTTGCAATCAGCGACCTTGTCCCTGTCTCGCCCGGAGAAAGTCCCGCAATAATCTGTTTCTTTAACCTGATCGACCGAAGGGATGTTTACCGAAAACGTACCGTTTTGCTTAACGCCTTTCAACGTATGTCGCTGCGGGCGGAAAGAAACCGAGAGCATCGGGGGCCGGCTATTCACAATGCCGCACCATGCATAGGCTGAAAAATTCGGTTTGCCGTCTACATCCGCGCCGACCAGAACCGAGGGCAACGGTAAAAGAAGAGTGCGCGCTCCAAGAGCCACTTTAGCCATACAGAAAAATCCTCTCTCAATTTAATTGACAGATTCAGGTTCAGGTAGTCCCGTGTTTTTCCGTAGGTCCTGCTTTTTCATCATTATAGGCATAACTCATTGTATAGAGGTGGTAATAGACACCCTTCTTTTCGATGAGTTCCTTATGATTACCGATTTCAACAATCCTGCCGTTCTCCATTACCACGACACGGCTGGCATCATGAATAGTGGAAAGCCGATGTGCAATGACCAGCGAAGTCCGTCCTTTGAGAAGCTGCTTCAAAGCTTGCTGAATGATTACCTCTGTTTGTGTATCGATACTTGCCGTGGCTTCATCAAGAATCAGGATTCTCGGGTCGGACAGGACGGCTCTGGCAAAACTGATCAGCTGCCGCTGTCCCTGACTCAGGTTACTGCCTCTTTCCTGCAATATTGTGTCGTAGCCTTTATCCAGCCGCATGATAAAGTCATGCGCGCCTACGGCTTTGGCGGCTTCAATCAATTTTTCTTCGGTATAATCCGCGCGGGCATAAGCGATATTTTCTTTGATGGTGCCGGAGAAAAGGAACGGGTCCTGCAGCACCACCCCGATTTGCTTGCGCAGCGATTCCTGGGTAACCTTCCGTACGTCATATCCGTCAATCGTAAGACTGCCCTGACTGACCTCGTAAAAACGGTCGACTAATGCCACCATCGTGCTCTTGCCTGCGCCAGTGCTGCCGACGAAAGCTATTGTTTCGCCCGGCTGGATGTGCAGGTCCACATCATGCAATACTTCACGGTCTTTCAGGTATTGGAAGGAAATGTGGTTATAATCAATTTTACCCTGGATTCTGGGCAATTCGATGGCGTCCGGGGCATCTACCATTTCAATCTTCGTATCCAGCACTTCAAAAATACGCTGGCAGCTTGCCATCGCGCGCTGCAATTCAACATACTGCATGCTCAAATCACGGATGGGGTTGAAAAAGTTTTGCACGTACAGGACGAAGGCTACCAGCGACCCCAGCAGCAGATTACCGGCGATTGCCTGCGAACCGCCGTAAATTATGACTAGGGCGATTGCCGCACCTAAAAGGAGCTCGACAACCGGCTGCAGCCCGGTGGCACGGCGTGTTGCCGAAATATTGGCATCTAAATTTTCCCAGTTCAGGTTATCAAAACGCTGGAAATTAATCTTTTCCCGGGATAGGCTCTGAATCACCTTGGCGCCGGAAATATTCTCCTGTAAGTCTGCGTTCACGATTGAAATTGCCTGACGTACACGGATAAATGCTTTTTTCAGATAGGTTTGCCAAACCATCATTACAATTGCCAGAATAGGAATAACCGTCATTGTCAGCAGCGCCAGTCTGGCGTTCATGTACATAATGATAATAATAATCCCGACCAGACTTATCAGGCTGGCAAAAACGAGCAGGACACCGTTACTCAGGATTTCCTGAAGTGAACCGACATCGTTCTGGACACGGGACATAATACGGCCGACTTCATTACGGTCGTAAAAGGCCATAGATAATTTCTCCAGATGTTCAAACATCTGCATACGTAGCGTAAGCAGCAATCCGCGTCCGACGTTAGACATCGCATACTGCTGTAAGTATTGACTGCCCAGGGCGATCAGCCCGTTGATGATGAAGATAATAAAGATTGCCGTCAGGATATTGGTACTGCCTTGTACTTTAAAAGCAGTGACGAAATATCTGACGATAATATCCAGTTTTGCGGGGTCGCCGGTTTCAATGATATTGATGCCGTCAGCGAATAAGAGCGGCATAAAAAGCAGGGTGAGCGTCGCAATCACCATGGAAATAAAAGCCACCGCCACTCCGGCTTTATAATTTTTAAGATAACGGGCCATCCGGGAGACCACTTTTCGGTCGTAGACCTTGCCAAAAACTGCCTCATCAGTAAGGTCTGCGGCACGCGCCAATCCCCCGCCGGGACCGCCGGGCATTGGCGCCCGGATAAAACCACCTGGCCCTCCCATTCCTCCGCCGCCAAACATTATCTTGTCACCTCACTGCCCAGAGCTTCTTCCTGAGCGCGTAACTGCAGCTCATAGATTTGCCGGTATATTTTGCCTTCTTTCAGTAACTGGAGATGGGTGCCTCGTTCCACGATTTTGCCTTTATCCAGCACAAAAATCTGCTGGGCATCTTTCACGGTTTGCAGCCTTTGAGCGATTACAAAGGTCGTGCGCCCTTTCATTAATTCCCGGAGCGCCTGCTGAATCAGGTATTCGGTCTCAGTGTCGACGCTGGAGGTCGAATCATCTAATATCAGGATGCGCGGGTTGATCAATAAGGTACGCGCAATCGCCAATCTTTGTTTCTGTCCGCCGGAAAGAGTTACTCCGCGCTCCCCAACCCAGGTATCATACTTATTCGGCAATGACGCGATGTAATCGTGGAGTTGCGCACTTTTTGACGCATTAACGATATCTTCTTCGGTGGCTTTCACTGCGCCGTAAGAAATGTTGTCCCGGATTGTGCCGGTAAATAGGAAAACATCCTGCTGGACAATGCCGACATTCTTTCGCAAGGAATCCAACGTCACATCCCGGATGTCAATACCGTCAATCGTGATGCTGCCGGCCGTTACGTCGTAGAACCGCGGAATGAGATTGACCAGCGTTGTTTTTCCGCTGCCGGTGGCGCCCAGTAATGCGACCATTTCACCGGATTTGGTTTCCAGATTGATATCTTCCAGGATATTGCCCGGAGTTTCGCGCGAACCGATGCGCTGGTATTTGAAATTCACGCCGGTGAATTTAACGTCACCGTTGATATTCGCCAGGACCAGCGCGTTGGGCTTTTCCTGCACCGCGGATTGAGTGTCCAGGATTTCAAAAATACGCTGTCCCGAGGCGATGCCGCGGCTGGTCAGGTCCACAATCGGGCCCAGCATTCTGATCGGCGGAATTAATAACCCGAGGAAAATATAGAAAGTTGTTAATTGCCCGGCGGTAAGATGACCCTGAAGAACCTGTAAGCCGCCGTACCAGAGTACCAGCGAACTGGCAATCGTGGTGAGGAAAGTCATAAATGGCCCACCGAAGGCTTGAATCCGGGCGACACGGATTTGGTCGTCGTAGAGGATGTGCGCTTCTTTTTCAAATTTTTGCCGTTCGAACTGTTGCCGTGAAAATGCTTTGACCACCCTGATACCTGACAGGTTTTCCTGTAAAACCGTACCCATCGAAGCCATTTGCTGCTGAATCCTGGTCCATAAAGGACGCAGTTTGGTAACCAGCACGATGGCGGCCCAACCGATGAACGGCAAACAGGCAAAACTGACCAATGTCAGTCTCCAGTTAATCGTGAACATAATCACGGAGATGCTGGTAAAGAGCGTGATGATATAAATCATGCGGACCATGCCGCCGGAAAGGGAGAACCGGACCCCTTCCACGTCCTGGGTGGCGCGGGACATTAACTGCCCCGTTTGCGCCGTATCATGAAATGAGAAACTGAGGTGCTGGATGCGGTCGTATAAGCTGTTTCGCAGGTCGTAAGCGACATTCTGCCCGATAAACTCACTGTAGTAGTTTTGCCCGAAAGTGAATAGCCCGCGTAGCAGGCTGAGCACCAGGATGCCGACACCGTACAAAACGAGCAGGTGCATGTTACCTGTGACTTTCAGCGTCGTTGCGTCAATGTGCAGCGCATTGTTGACCGCATCACCGATTAATATAGGCACGATTAAACTGGCGGCCGTTGCTAATAAGAGACAGGTAAAGGCAACAATAAGCCACTTCCAGTATTTTTTTGTAAGTCCAATTAGCCTCGTAACAATCCGCATGCCTGAATGTTCATCCTATCCGCTGACTTATTTGTAAACAGAATCGTAAGTTTATAAATCTAGGGTTTCTCTTCCAGTAGAATCATTATTATTTGTTTCGAACGTCTGAGCCTGTCCCCTGCATATTTCAAATATTGAAGGCCTTCTTCCGTGATATGATATATTCTCCTCGCAGGGCCGCTTTCCGGAATATCCCAACTGGAGACTAAAAAGCCGTCGCCTTCCATTTTCCTGAGAACGCTGTAGAGAATAGCCCGTGGTGTATCTATCTGGAATTTTTCTTTGAGAGATTGGTAAATCTCGCCGCCGTGAATGGCCTTGTCTTTAATCAAGTCCATAATGGCAATGCTTAAAATACCCTTCAGCAGCGGTTCAACAGTTAAACCCGAGTCCTGATGCCGTAAATCCTCAGAAGACATTCCCCAACCTTTTTAAAGAATTAACGTGTTATTTGCATAATATAATATACTATGGTAATTTGTAAAGTTTCTGCTCAATTGTTGCGTATGAATAATCGTAGCAGATTTAAACTGATAATCGGTATCGAGTTATCTTATTATTACTGGTTTTTCACAAGCGGTGGTATAATTCAAATAAGTAAAAACACTAATAAGTGCTGTCAGTTCCGGGATAGAAAAAGAAAGGCAAGCAGCGTTCCGCCAACGCCGGGGAGAACATGAAATCTAAAATCAATAATTTTATAATGGGAGCATTGGCAATATTAGGAATCACGCTTTTGCTGAGTGGGTGTTCATCAACTGCGACTCCTGTGAATACCCCTGTTATTCAAACTTCAATTGACCCGATCGTTACAAATATTCTGACTTCTCTCGATAATAATGATTACGCTGGTTTCTCCCAAAATTTCAGTCAGACAATGAAAAATGCGATAAATCGGTCTGCTTTTAACAAGCTTTACAATCAAATGCAAGCAGATGTGGGAAATTATCAAACCGGTGTATTTTACAGTGCGGCGAACAAAGCCGGCTCGATTAACCTTGTTTATTTCGCGCAATACTCCAAAGAACCTGCCGGCGTTTCGGTATCTTTGTCCGTGCAGCCGGTCAACGGCGCTTACCAGGTTCAGGGACTGGTCTTAAATTCACCGAACCTGGCCGGTAAACCAATAAATGTCAGTGACTTACGGTCTTATGCTGATGCGGAAACCGAGAACGCCTTGGTTTCCCTGCAAAACAACGATATTACAGCTTTTACCAAAGATTTCAACCAGACGATGAAAAATGCGATGTCTCAATCTGCTTTTTCCAAACTTTATAACCTGATATCATCCACAGTCGGGGATTACCAATCTAAAGAATTCGAAATTGTTACCACTGCCAATAATAGTTTTACAATTCAATATTACGCCCGATATAGTCTGGAACCGGCAGGGGTGTGGGTTTCCATTTCTTTTGACAGTAACCGGAAAATCGCCGGGTTATATTTTAATTCCCAGAAATTAGCGCAATCCCCTTCAAAATAGCAGTATTTCATCCGAATGTTCTGAGATTCTGACTGCGCTCAGGAATTGTTATGTTGTCCTCTCCTGAAGATGGGTATATAATATTTCGTAACAAAATGCCCGATTTTTCAGAAATAGAGGAGCAAACATGACCGACGCCATACCTCATGTAATCACCATCAGCCGCCAACTGGGAAGCGGCGGTGCCTATCTGGGACAGCGGCTGGCTTTCCGCCTGAATGCTTTGTATCTGGACCATGAAATCGTGCGTCAGGCTGCGGAAGAACTCAATATCCCCGAAGAAAACCTGGCGGTCCGTGATGAAAAAGTGACTTCCCGCTGGCAGGCGATACTGCAATCGTTCGTAGATACGACTTCCTTGTCGTATGACCCTCCCCCATTGGATACCCTCAACGATAAAAACCTTTATAAAGTTGAATCGGATATTATTACACGGATTGCAAATCAGCGCAGTGCGGTTATCGTCGGGCGCGGCGGCCATTACGTCCTGAGGCAGCACCCCGGATGTTTAAGCGTATTCTTACATGCTGATATCGATTTTCGTCAAAAGCGTGTTCAGGAGTTATATAATGTCTCCCCAAAAGAAGCCCTGAAATTGATCAATTCCATCGACCAGGACCGGGGATATTATCTCAAGGCGCTGACCGGGCAGGATTGGTTGGATGCCCGTCAGTATCATCTCTCTCTCGATACCGGTGTTTTAGGACTGGATAAAGCCGAAGATATTATTCTTAAGACTTTACAAGCACGGTTTGGTGATGTTAACCTAGAAGCCAGAAAATAAAAGCGACAAATCCGGTTAACAGCTCTGCAGCGGGAAACCAAACTAGCTGTCGTATATTTCAACTAAATTAGCGCCTGTTTTACGGCTAAAAAATTTATTATTGTATGATTGGTATAGGGATACAATTTTCTACAAGATATTGGAAATATTAGACCGGAAGGGAGGTTGCGACAATTGGGAAAAACAATTATTGAAAAGATTTTAGCGAAGGCTGTCGGGAAATCTGAAGTTTCACCCGGTGAATACGTTCAATTTTCGGCATCCCGGATCGACCACCCGTTCATTTTAACAGGTACGGATATGTCGGAACGCTTCGGCAAATGGAAGAGCCAGGACTGGACGCTTTTCGACCCGGGCAAGATAATTTTTGCTCCGGAACATTGCGGGTCTTACACCAGGGTCGGCTCCGCTACGACAAATCGGGAAAATCACCACCGGAACAGTAACTGGTTAAAACAGTTGGGTGTGGCGGATGAAAATATCCTCGAGTTGGGCCGCATTGGCAACTGCCATCACCTCGCGGTTGAGAAAGCCCTGGCACTGCCCGGCAGTGTCTATTTCTCGGCGATGACCGATGGTCATGCCATCACCGTCGGCGGTGTCGGCTGCTTCGGCAGCTGCATGTCTGCCTCGGCGCCCGCTTTTCTACGTACCGGCTGGACGTGGTTCCGTGTGCCGGAAAGCATCAAATTCAATATCACCGGCAAATTGCAGGACGGCGTTATGGGCAGGGATGTCTATGAATACATCCTGGGTCAAATCGGTCCGACCGGCGCGATTTACCAGGTCATGGAATTCACCGGGCCGGTGATGGATAGTATGAGCATGGATGGTCGCCAGTCGATGTGCTGTTTGGCCATGTTTACCGGCGCTAAAACCGGCATCGTTAATCCAAGTCAGGAAATTGTCGACTTCTTTAAAGCACGGACCAAGGTTCATTTCGAACCGCAATACAGCGATAAAGACGCCAAATATATTAAAACCTACCAATATGACGGCTCCAAAATTGAGCCGCAGGTAGTTGTCCCTCCGGACCGGCACCTGGTGCATAATATCAAAGATGTCGAAGGTACCCCGGTAACTAACGCCTTCCTCGGTTCCTGTGCCAGCGGCCGTGATGAAGATTTACGGATGGCGGCCAGAATCCTGAAAGGGCACAAGGTTCATCCCAAGGTCCTTTTCAACATTACGCCCGGTTCTACGGACTCCATGTCGCGTGTCGACAAGGAAGGAGTAATCTCCACCCTGCTGGATGCCGGCTGCTTTATTTGTGCTCCGGGCTGCGGGATGTGTCCCGGTTTCTACACCCCCTTGGCGAAAAACGAGGTATGCATTACCTCCAGCACCACCAACTTACCGGGACGTATGGGTGACGAGAGCGCGCAGGTCTATCTGGGCAGCGCCGCAACTGTAGCTGCCTCCGCCATCGAAGGAAAAATAACCGACCCGCGCAAATATTTATAGGGAGAATGAAAAATGGCGTTAAAATTTAAAGGTAATGTCTGGGTTTTCGGCGATAACCTGGATGTTGACTATGAAATTGTTCCGTTCCGGAAATTCGATGCCGGGTTAATCAAACTGGAAGACGTGGGGAACTGGTGCATGGCCAATGTCGACCCTGATTTCGCTAAAAAGGTAAAGAAGGGCGATATCATGGTTGCCGGCACCAACATGGGTTGCGGTCACGACCATTTCCAGGCTAACCTGGCAATCAAACAGTGCGGGATATCTTGCGTCATCGCGGAATCCTTTGACCGTAATTTCTTCCGGAATTCCATCGCCGTGGGTTTGCCCATTGTTGAATTAAAGGGCATCAATGAGTTTGCGAAAGCGGGAAATGAACTGGAAATTGATTTACACGCCGGCACGATTAACAATCTCACGACGGGAAAGAAATTGAAGTTCACTCCGTTCCCGGACTTCCTGCAGGAAATCCTCGAAGTCGGCGGCATGGACCAATATGCTGACAGGATGGTGGCGGCAGGCAAGGTTAAGAAATAGTTCGGTCCTGAATATCATAATAATATCGAGGAAAATTAGATGAAAAAAACAACTATGCTGCGTAATCTGCTGAATGAACCCGGACTTTTGTTGGTGCCGGGCGCCTACGACTGTATTACGGCCAGGTGTGCCGAACTGGTAGGATTCAAAGCCGTTTTCCAGAGCGGCGCGGGTGTCCGCGATTCGCAATTGGGGATGCCGGATGTCGGTATCGCCACGGCCAGTGAAATTGTAAATTGTGCAAAATATATGGTAAACGCGACTAAAATACCGCTTATCGTGGATGCTGATGACGGCTACGGCGGCGCACTGGCGGCTTACCGCACTACCACCGAACTTATTAAGGTCGGCGCTGCTGGGATGTTTCTTGATGACCAGAAACATCCGACCAAATGTCCTTTCCTGGCTGTTCAGGAAGTGCTTCCCCGTGAGGAATTTTACGGTAAAATCGGCGCGGTACTGGAAGCACGGGATAAAGAAGACAAGGATTTTGTCATTGTCGCCAGGATTGATGCTGCGGCTACATTGGGCGATGAAGAATTACTGATCCGGGCCAAAGGCTGCATCAAACTGGGTGTAGATGTTATCCTGCCCCACGCTATTCCCCCGACTTCAAAATTTAAAGTCAGGAACAAAGAGACCCTGCAGGAGCTTTTCAAGAAAATCGGGGCACCGCAAATCAAGATTTGGGCAATGGGGCCGCATGATTTTTCCGCTAAAGATTATGAGGAAATCGGCGCTAAAATGTGGGTTCCGGGGCCGCC
>Ga0182019_10001520_pt1 | contig 11840 bp, 7 predicted proteins | sample 812E2MmetaG_FD_120483 | JGI IMG/M metagenome (GOLD analysis project Ga0182019, IMG submission 120483) | Permafrost microbial communities from Stordalen Mire, Sweden - 812E2M metaG | ecosystem: Environmental > Terrestrial > Soil > Wetlands > Permafrost | place: Sweden: Stordalen | collected...
CCATGTCGAAGGTCTGGGCGCGAAGGTTGATGGCCGGAACGGTCATGCCCTCGTATTCGCCGCGGGCTCGAGCGTTGTAGAGCTCCTGGATGCTGGCCGACCTGGCACCGACTGCCTGGCTGGCTTCCCAGACGATCCAGCGAGCGGCCTCGACTGTCGTTTCGTCTTCGCTGAACGTCGCGGTCCAGATGATGTCGTAGATGCCGCGCGTCCGGAGGGCGTCTGCGTCGACAACGACGAGGCGGTCACCCTCAATCCGCACGATGCCGTCGATGGCGGCGAGGAGCTCCTTGACGGAGCCGGCAACCTTGGGCATGCGTTTCTTCTCCTGAAAATGCCGGCCACCGGCGCACAGAAGGCACCGCGAAGCCAGGCGTGGGTCCACGGATGGCCAGTGAATGGTACACGGCCCGAACCACCGGCTACCGTGCCGTTGGACCCTCAGCTGCGGCCGACCGGACGGCCACACTCGGGCCCGTCGGACCGCCGAGACGGGCGGTCGGCGCAGGCGAACCTACCGAACCGCGGCTTTCGTCCGCCCATCGATGGCCGCGCGGACCCTGACGAGCAGATGTTCGAGCTGATACGGCTTCTCGATCAAGTCCACCCCGGCAGGCAACACCTCGCCCCGCCCGATCGACTCCGACGCATAACCCGAGGCATACAGAACGGCGGCCTCGGGGTGGACCGCGCGGGCGTAGTCGACGATATGCGGCCCACGCATGTCGCCCAGGATCACGTCCACGAGCAACAGGGCGATGGGCCCAGAGTGGCTGCGCAGCAATCCGATCGCGCTCTGGCCACTATCGGCAAGGAGCACGCGGTAACCGCTTCGACTCAGCACCTGGAAGCTGACCGCGGCAACGGCGGGCTCGTCCTCGACCACGAGGATGGTCTCGGCGCCACCAGTGGCGGTCGCGACCTTCGGCGCCTTCGCGGGCAACTCGCGGTCGTCGGCGACCTCCGGCAGCACTATCTCGATGGCGGTCCCGCGTCCGGACGAGTTGAGGCTCACCCTGCCGCCCGATTGGACCACGAAACCCTTGACCATCGACAAACCCAAACCCGTCCCGGACCCAACCGGCTTGGTGGTGAAGAATGGATCGAACACCTGCGAGTGAAGCTGACTCGGAATTCCCGCGCCCGTGTCGGACACGGTCACCGCGATCCAACCTGTTTCCGCGGCCGCTTCGTCGTCGGCTTCTTGCCGATCCGTCAATATGGTCAACCGGCCTCCGTCCGGCATTGCGTCACGGGCGTTCACCGCGAGGTTGAGAATGGCCCTCTCGAGGCCGCTCGGATCGACCCGCACCAGGGCCTTGGAGACGCGCGATTCGACCACCACGGCCACGTCCTCGCCCAGAAGCCGGAGCAGGATCGGCCGCATCTGTGCGACCAACTCGTTGACGTCGATCGTCTGAGGCTGGAGGATCGAGCGTCGTGAATAGGCCAGCAACTCGCGCGTCAGGTCGGCCGCCCGCTTGGCCGCACCGAGTATTGTCTCGGCCGCCTCTTTGGTTTCGAGCTCTTTGGTCTCACTTGCAATCAAAGCTGCGAAACCGCCGATGGCCGTGAGGCTGTTGTTGAAGTCATGGGCCACGCCGCCGGCCAATCTGCCGACCGCCTCCATCTTCTGCGCCTCGCGCAGTTGCTCCTCCATCGCGAGCGCAGCCGTGACGTCCACTGCCTGGATCGCCACCGCGATCGGCAGGCCGCCGCTATCGCGAAGAGTCCCGCCGTACAGCCGGACCCTGGCACTTCGCCCATCTCGACATGACAGTTCGACCAGGTCGCCATCGAAGGATTCCCCCCGGACCGCCTGAAGGAACCTCCGCCGGACCGGCCATGGATCGGCTCCATACGCGGCCCGCGGGATCTCACGACCGACCATGTCCGCCTCGGCCCAGCCAAGCAGTTCGGCAGCCGCGGGGTTCCACAACTGAACCTTGAGGTCGACCCCCACGACAACCGTCGGGAGAGGTGAACTCACGACCAATGTCGAGAGCATCTCGGCGCCACGTCGAGCCTCGATTTCGGCCGCGCGCAAGGCTGTGATGTCTTCCCCCAGACTGGCGAGTCCCGTCAGCCGGCCGTGGGAATCCTGGCGCTGGACGTGGCTCCACCGAATGAGCCTGACTTCGCCGGACTTCGTTTGGATCGTGCTCTCGCGCTGTCGATCCATGACGACCTCACCGGTCGCCACCCCGCCCCAATGAGTCCGTGCTTGCCCGCGGCGTTCCGGCGTGACGAATGTGTCCCACCAGTCCGCCCCGATGACCTCCTCGCGAGTCCAGCCTGTGAGCCGCAGCGCGAAGTCGTTGATGAAGTCGATGCCGGAGTCTTTACCGACATGGACGCCCACGAGATCGACGCCGTTGAGCAGGTCGCGAACCCGTGCCTCGGCCTCGGCAGCTTCCCTGAGAGCACGCAACCGCCCCGCGTGCAGCCACCACAGCATCGCCAGAGCGGCGGCGTCGACGAACACGAATGCAGGGATCACCACGATCCCCGATGGGGCGGCCGGATCTATGGTTCGCAAGGCTGCCATAGCCACGCCGACAGAGCTGGCAGCCCACGCGGCGAGGTAGGCCACCCACTGTTTGGACACAGGCATCAGTCGCGCCGCCACCGCCACGCCGATCAGGGGTACAGCGACGATGAATGGGAGCGAGATGAGCTCCCCCGAGCCGAGCAGGGCTGCCTCTATGTCAAGGAGCCCGACTGCCGCAAGGGCGGCCCAAGGACGCCGCTTCAGGCTGACCAGACCGAAGGCGAGGATCAGTAGCGGCAAGTAGAAATAGGTGATCAACTCGCCCACGGTCTGCTTGCCGGGGTCTTCGGCGTAGTAGCCCCACAGCCCAGCGCCGAGGCACATGAGGCCCACAAAGATTCCGGCGATCCAGGCACGCGCACGCGACAGCGCCATCGGACGGGTCCGGGGACGGCGCAACACAAGAGACCTCGCCACTAAGCCCCCGACCAGGATAGGGCGCTATCTTAGCCGCTCCGCAGTTTGTGGCCCATCACGCAACTTGCTTAGGCAAGGAAGTACCGACGGCTGCCGACGTGCCCTGCAGCTCGGACTCGGTTAGGACGCGGCGACCGCCTCGACCGCCCGCAGCCGAAGGCGCTTCAGGGTCTTGATCGCCGGATCGCCACCACGCCCGAACAGGTCGTGAAGGCGAACGTACTCGGCATAGATGACGTCGTAGGTGTCGTGATTGGCTGCGATCGGGTCGTAGGCTTCGTCGCGGAGATGCGCCATTCGCCCGGCCGCGTCTTCGATCGTGGCGTAACCACCCGCCTCCGGTCCCGCGGCGACGGCGGCGAACATGGCCGATCCCAGGGCCGGCGTCTGGGCCGAAGCCGCGATGCGGAATGTTCGACCGGTGATGTCGGCGTAGATCTGCATGAGCATCCGGTTGCGTTCAGGCAACCCGCCGCAGGCCACGACCCGGTCGATCCGGACCCCACCCTTCTCGAAGGCGTCGATGATCATCCGCGTCCCGAAGGCGGTAGCCTCGATCAGGGCTCGGTAGATTTCCGGTGCCGTGGTCGCGAGCGTCATGCCGACGAGCAAGCCGGAGAGATCTGCGTCGACCAGAACTGACCGGTTGCCATTCCACCAGTCAAGCGCGAGCAACCCGGACTGGCCGGGCCGAAGCGCATCGGCCTCCTCCTCGAGGATCTGGTGGACGCTCAGGCCGCGCTCCCGAGCACGGTCGTGGTAGAGCGGCGGGACGCAGTTGTCCACGAACCAGGCGAAGATGTCGCCCACGGCCGACTGGCCCGCTTCATATCCGAACAGCCCCGGAATCACGCCATCGGCGACCACGCCGCAGGCGCCGGGGATGATCGGCGCGTCGTCCGAGAGCACGATGTGGCAGGTGCTCGTACCCATGATGGCCACTAGGGTTCCGCACCCGGTGACGGTCGAAGCCGGGGCCGAGACGTGGGCGTCGACGTTGGCAACCGCGACCGCGATGCCGGCCCGCAGCCCCGTCCAGCCGGCAGCTTGCTCGGTCAGACGCCCGGCGACATCGCCCAGGCGCACGATCGATCGCGACATCTTCTCGTCGACTACGTTGGCGAACCTGGGGTCGAGGGCTGCGAAGAACTCGGTCCTGGGGAATCCGTCCTCGGCCGACCAGATCGCCTTGTAGCCGGCGGTGCAGTTGTTGCGCGTCTCTACGCCGGTCAGCTGCCATATGACCCAGTCGGCTGCCTCGATCAAGCGATCGGCGGCGCGATAGATTTCGGGCGCCTCGCGCAGGATCTGCAGGGCCTTCGGAAAGAACCACTCCGATGAGATCTTGCCGCCGTATCGAGCCGGCCAGGTCTCACCCATCTCGGCGGCGACCCGATTTACGTCGTCGGCCTCCGGCTGAGCGGCATGGTGTTTCCAGAGCTTGACCCAGGAGTGTGGCTGTCGCCGGTACTCCTCAAGGAAGCAGAGAGGCGTGCCGTCGGCCTTCGTCGGCAGCATGGTGCAGGCCGTGAAGTCGATGGCGATGCCGATCACACGGGACGGATCTACGCCCGCCTTGGCCATGACCGCGGGCACCGCCTGCTTGAACGTCTCGAGGTAGTCGTTAGGGTCCTGGAGCGCCCAATCCGGGCCCAGAACCACATCGCCGTTGGGTGCCGGCAGACGGTCGTCGATCACGCCGTTGCGGTACTTGTATACCTCGACGGCGAGTTCTCGCCCGTCCGCGACATCGACCAGGACGGCGCGCCCAGATTCGGTCCCGAAGTCGACGCCAATCGTGTAGCGAGGCTCAGCCACCAGTTCTCCTCCCGGACCTTCCCGGTTTCTGCGGTCACTTCTACGGGTTGACGATCACCTTCAGGCCACGTCGTTCGGCCAGAGTCGCAAACGCCTCCGGCGCATCGGCGATCGCGTACCTGTGGCTGATGATCGGCGACAGTTGGACTCCACCGGCCGCCACCACCTGTACGGCGTGGGGCAGGTCCGAGGCGACCATCCGGCGGCATATTTGCAGGGCAAGCTCCTTGCGGCGTGCCGTGGCAGCCTCGAAGCTGGTGCGATCGCCCGGTGGAATCCCGACGATCACGAGCCGTCCGGCAGGCCGGACGGCCGCTATCGCATCCGAGAGCGCTTCGTCGAACCCGGACATCTCGAAGGCTACGTCCACTTCTTCGTCACGAGCTTGAAGGCGGGCGTCGGACATCGACTCACGGGCGTTGGCGTCGACCACGAAGGCTTCAGTCGCACCCATCGCCCTGGCGGCGGCCACGCGGTGCTCGAGCAGGTCCGTGGCAATCACCGCCGAGGCCCCCGCCAGACGCAGGAGCTGGATGAGCAACAGACCTATGGGACCGCAGCCGTAGACGCCGACCCGCGCCCCCGTCGCAATTGGGGCGAGGTCCAGGGCATGGAGGGCCACTCCGAGAGGCTCGAGGACCGCTGCCTCGTCGGCGCCGATCGAGTCGGGAATTGGCGTCAGGAGCCGCTCGGGCCATGCCATCAGCGAGCGCAACGCTCCGTCCGTGGAACCGTGGCCGGCGAAGTGCATGGCCAGGCAGAGATTGTGCCGCCCCGCCAGACAGGGGGCGCACCGGCCACAGTCGGCGGCAGGATCACCCGCCACGCGCTGGCCGGCCCGAGGACCGCTCGCGATGATGCCGGCGAACTCGTGGCCCAGAACGAGCGGTCGGGACAGCCGGGCGTCACCGATGCTCGCCTCCTCGTACCAGTGCAGATCCGATCCACACAGCCCCACGGCGGTCACGCGGAGCAGGACCTCGCCCGGACCGGGACTCTCCGCCGGTTCGGTGGCCAGACGGATGTCGCCCCGACCGTGGATCCGGGCCGTTGAGACGAGTTGCTCCGTCTCGGTCACTTCTTGCCCTGCCCGTAGTACGCGTTCGGGCCGTGCTTGCGCAGGAAGTGGCGTTCGAGGAGGTAGTCCGGCGCAGAGGCCACGCCTGGGTTGAGGGCGAGCGTCTGAGTCGCCATAGCCGCCACGGCTTCCAGGGCAGTGGCATTGTCGGCGGCATCCTGCGCGTCTCGGCCCCAGGTGAAGGGCCCGTGCGAGGCGACGAGCGCACCCGGCATCTCCGACGCGTTGAGACCAAGCCGCTCCAGCGTCTCGACGATGACCGCGCCGGTTTCCGACTCGTACTCGCCGGCCACCTCGGTTGGTGTCATCTGGCGGGTTACCGGAACGGATCCGTGGAAGTGGTCGGCATGTGTGGTTCCGAGAGGCGGAATCGACCGCCCCGCCTGAGCCCAGGCCGTTGCGGCCGTGGAGTGGGTGTGGACCACGCCACCGATCTCGGCGAAGCGCCGGTACAACAGCAGGTGTGTCGGCGTATCCGAGGATGGCCTGAGCGCCCCTTCGACAACCCGACCCGTCTCCAGCGAAACGACGACCAGGTCTTCGGGCCGAAGCTCGTCGTAGGGCACGCCGCTCGGCTTGATGACGAGGACGCCCGATTCGCGATCGACGCCGCTGGCATTGCCGAAGGACAGGGTCACGAGCCCGGCCCGAACGAGCGCCTGGTTCGCTCGCCAGACCTTCTCCCGCAGCTCGGGCAGCAGTAGCGACGACACGTTAGCTCCTCGGTTGCGCCGCGGGGCGGGCGTTGGCGAACTCAGCGAAGCCCGCGAGCCAGGTGATAGTAGGCCTCGTTCCAGCGAAGCTCCTTCTTGAAGCCCGAGGGCGTTGTGTCGGCGTCGATCAGGAGGAACTCGCAGCCGGCCATCTCCGAGAAATCGGCGATGACCTCGGCGCCAACGGCCCGGGTGAGAACGGTGTGGTGGGAACCGCCGGCCGTGAGCCAGCTCTCCGTCGCGGTCGAAAGGTTCGGGCGAGGCTTCCATACGGCCCGTCCCACCGGCAGCTTGGCCATGGGCTTGTCGGGCGGCACGAGATCGATCTCGTTGGCGAGGATCCGGAAGCGGTCGCCCATGTCCATCAAAGCCACCACGATGGCCGGGCCGGAACCCGCGTCGAAGACCAGCCGAACCGGGTCGCTCCTGCCGCCGATCCCCAGCGGATGGATCTCGCAGGAAACCTTCTTGTCCGAAATGGTCGGGCACACCTCGAGCATATGCGCGCCCAGAACCCTCGGGTTGGCAGGGTCGAGATGGTAGGTGTAGTCCTCCATGAAGGACGTTCCGCCCGGCAGGCCCCTTGCCATGACCTTCACCAGGCGGGTCATGATCGCGGTCTTCCAGTCGCCCTCCGCCCCGAACCCAAAGCCGTCGGCCATCAACCGCTGGGCCGCGATGCCGGGCAACTGCTTGAGTCCGTCGAGGTTCTCGAACGTGTCGGTGATCGCACCGAACCCGCCTTCGATCATGAATTCCCGGAGCGCGATCTCGATCCGAGCCGCTTCCCGCAAGGCCTCGCGGTTCTCGCCGCCCGCGCCAAGCGACGCGACGACGTCGTAGGTGGCCTCGTAGACCGCCACCAGATCGTCGACCTTCGCCTCCGCGACGGCTCGAACGGCGGCGCTGAGGTCCCCGACGCTAAAGCCGTTGACCGACACGCCGAACTGCATCTGGGCAGACACTTTGTCGCCATCGGTGACGGCGACATTCCGCATGTTGTCGCCGAAACGGGCGAGCTTGAGGTGCTTGGCCTCGAACAGCCCGCAGGCGGCCCGAGCCCAGGTCCCGATCCGATCCTGGACGCCCTCTTCCTGCCAGTGCCCAGCCACTGTCTTGCGGGCCAATCCCAGCCGCGCCTCGATGTGCGCAAACTCGCGGTCGCCGTGAGCGGCCTGGTTCAGATTCATGAAGTCCATGTCGATCTCGGTCCAAGGGAGATCGCGGTTGAACTGCGTGTGAAGGTGCAGCAGCGGCTTCGTAAGGGCCTGCAGTCCGGCAATCCACATCCGGGCCGGCGAGAACGTGTGCATCCAGGTGATCACGCCCACGCACTTGTCCGTCGCGCCCGCATCGACGCACGCCGCGAGGATAGCCTCGGGGTTCTTGACGACGGGCTTCCACACGACTCGTACGGGGATGGCCGTTGACTCGTCGAGAGCATCGGCGATCTTCCTGGAGTTCTCGGCGACCTGTCGGAGCGTCTCCTCGCCGTAGAGATCCTGGCTCCCAGTTAGAAACCAGACCTCGAATTCACCCAGCGCCTTCAACTTGGCCACTCCCAACTGCTCTCGAGGCAGGTCGCGTTGTTCGCGCGCCCCGCATTTGCGAACTCGTATGCATCGCCAGGCCGACTCGGTCCGGCGCTACTTGTCCGTTATGTCGACCACATAATCGACGAAGTACTTCTGCTGTCGCGTCTCCACCGGCAGCACGATATAGAACCCGGTTACGGCCTTCGGCGCAGCCACGACTGTCGTCCACGTCGCAGTGCCGCCTCCCGCCGGCGTGATTGGCGCGTCGGAGAGGTGGGGGCTCAGATAGACGCCGTAGAGAATTCCGTCGGCGCCAATCACCGGCGGAATGCCGATGTGGACGTAGGCCGGATCTGAGCTGGGGTTGGTGCTCTTCCAGCTGAACTGGAAACCCGTATCTGTTCGCTTGACGTCCGTCAGCTGAACGGTGCACTTGTTGATTGCCCCGATCACGGCGTCCGCCTTGACCGGCTCGTAGCCGGCGACCTTCTGGGCAATCGGGTACTTGGTGTCGGTGACTACCTTGTCCAGGCTCAGGTTCAACGTGCCGCTGCTCTTGTGCGACGCAACGTAGTAGTTGAACGGGCCGGTGATATACGTGTACTGGATTGCGAGCTTCTGGCCGGCCGCTTTGGCAACGCCGGCACACTCGACGTAGTTCATTTGAGTAACCGGCTGGGCGGCCGTTCCGCTGGTGTAGCCCGCCATCATGAAGCCGGGCGGCAGAAACCAGCCGCTGTCGTTCACGAAGACTGAGGTCCCAACGAAGGCCGTCGCACAACTGCTCGTCTTACCTGATCCATCGGTAACTTCGGCCGTGCTGGCTGCGACGTTCATTGCACTCCAGTCGCCACTATCGTTACGGAGCGATAGGTCGACGTGGAGCGCGCCGTTGGCCTCCGAGACGCCGGTCACGATGGCTCCCCAGCCCTGGCCGGAGAGAAGCGGAGTAGCGGTACTGGTGTCGATCGGCGGCACGATGTAGTCGCAACCGGTGACCGCCATCACCACGGCAACTACCGCGGCCAGTGTTCTGGGCACTCTCATCCTGTGATCGCCTTTCATCACTGGCCGCCATTCAAGATCGGGGCCAGATTCCCGGTCATGACCCAGTAGTTGGCAGGCGCATCTGTCCCACCGTCGACGGCTTCAACCGTCTTGGTCTGGCCTTGGTAGGTCACCGTCGTTGAGTAGTGATAACAAGCCCCGCAAGGTGTGTGATGGGTCGTGTAGAAGTCTGGCGTGAAGAAGCCGAGGTCGCTTATCTGCTTGAGCAGCGTGGAAACCTGGGCCGGAGTCGCCTGCGACTTCTTGACGTTGTTGTCGCCGTAGTCGGACGTGACGTGACCGTCGGCATAGATGGCGTACAACTCATCCACGCACGAAGTCCCGCCGTTTCGCTCGTACACGATCACTGCGCTAGCGTCGACGAGGGCCTGATGCTCCGTTGGCCTCATGTCCTTGAGCGTGCAAGAGACCGTTGCTTGCTTGGGGAACACGAACGGGACGATCACGTTGATACTCACGGCCCCGAGGAGGACCACCGCCATCGCCAGCCCAAGGTTGCGGAAAGCCTTGCGGCGGTACCAGACCACATTTGGCTTGGCTCTGACATGACCGCCAAAACGGGCCCGTCCGATGGCCGCCGCGTTCCACGCGGCAACGATGCCCTGCACAGCGATGAAGAGGAGCATCAGCCCGCCGATGACGATATAGACCCAGTAGTTGCTGATCGTTCCGTCGGCCTGGATGATGCTCTGGATCAGCGAGGTGATCAAAACGCCCACCAGGGCGCCTACCAGATAACCTTCTCCGCCGGTGAGCGCGATGCCGCCGATGACGACGGCCGCGATGGCCGTCAGCTCGAGGCCGGTGCCGGCGTTGCCACGTCCCGAGTTGACGTAGATGCTGTACAGGATCCCGCCCAGGGCCGAGCAGAAGCCGCTCAGCACGTAGACCAGGACCTTGGTCCGGTTCACGGGCAGACCCATTAGCCGGGCCGATTGCTCGTTCATGCCGTTGCCGCCGCCCATCGCGTAGATCGTGCGGCCGAACCGGGTGAAGTGGGCGATGAAGAGCCCGACCACGAGCACGACCAGGGCCACGAGCACGAGGTAGGTGATGTAGTCGCCGCTCTTGGTGGAGGGGTCGGCCAACCCCGGGATCAGGATGTGAGTCTGGCCGAGCGTGGTGTAGGTTGCGTCATGGATTCGCACTTCGGCGTCGCTGATGACGTAGGACAGGCCACGAGCCAGCCACATGCCCGCGAGAGTCGCGATGAAGGGCTGGACCTTCAAGTAGGTGATGAATAAACCCATCACCAACCCGAACAGCATCCCCATCACCAGGACCACCGGGAAGATCGCCCACGCGCTCCAACCCATGTTGAGCAGCGATGCTGCGACCACGGTGGTCAGGGCGAGAATGCCACTGACCGAGAGGTCGATGCCGCCGGAAATGATCACCAGACCCTCGCCGACGACGATCACGATCAGAAATGGAGCCGCGGCGAATAGGTTGAAGAAGGCCTGTCCATCTCGCATCGCCGGATAGGACACAAAGCCAAACAAGTAGACCAGCAGGAAGAGACCGATCGTCGCCGCGAGCGGAAGGAACTTCCTGTTCCGATCGAGAGTTGCGGCCAACGCCGTCTTCACTGTGCTGTCTCCCTGCGCAACGAGAAGTTCCCCAACTTGCGAACGAAGGCCTTCGCCTGCTCTGCATAGAGCAGGACTACCGCAATCACCACCATCGCTTTGACTGCAATGATCGCGCTCGCGGGAACGCCGAACGACAGCATTGATGTGATCGTTGTCTGCAGAACCAGGGCCCCGATGGCGCTGCCCATCAGCGAGAACCGGCCGCCGGTACCCAGGAGCGTCCCGCCGATGACCACGGCCAGGATCGCGTCCAACTCCGTGTACATCCCGATGTTGTTCGCATCCGACGTTCGAATGTTCGAGGTCACGACCAGACCGGCAATGCCTGCGCAGAAGCCGCAGAAGGCGTAGGCAAACAGCTTGATCTGCTTCTCGTTGATTCCGGTGTAGAAGCTTGATTGGAAGTTGATGCCGACTGACTCGACGAACAACCCGATCGATGTCCTTCGCGTCAGAAGCCAGGCGCCGACGAAGAGAGCGACGGCTATGTACAGGGAGAACGGAAGGAGTATGAAGCCGTTACCGATGAACGCGTACGTGTCGTTGAAGATGACGACCTGAATGTTGTTGGTAATGAGCTGCGCAATTCCGCGGCCTGCAATCATCAATACGAGCGTCGCTACCATCGGCTGGATGCGCCCATACGAAACCAGCACTCCGTTCCACACTCCGCACAGCGTGGCGACGACCATAGGGACGATGATCACAGCCCACAGTGGCATCCACGTGTACTGCGGATTGTTGATAAAGAACTTGGGGTCGGTCAGGTTCATGCCGACGATAGTCGGGTTGATCATGACTGCGGCAATCGAGGCACTGATAGCCATGATTGCGCCGACCGACAGGTCCACGCCTCCGGTCGCGATGACCAGCGTCATCCCCATCGCCAGGATCATGGTCGGCGACCCGTGTACGAGGATGTCGATCAAGTTGCCGTAGAGGTGTCCATCCTTCAGCTCGATGGCGAAGAAGTTGTGGATCAGGAAGAAGTCGGCGGTCAGGATCAGTATCAGAGCCGTCGTCGGCAGGAAAAGCATGCTCTCGGTCAGCTTGCCCCACGATCGGGAC
>Ga0182019_10001521_pt1 | contig 11838 bp, 10 predicted proteins | sample 812E2MmetaG_FD_120483 | JGI IMG/M metagenome (GOLD analysis project Ga0182019, IMG submission 120483) | Permafrost microbial communities from Stordalen Mire, Sweden - 812E2M metaG | ecosystem: Environmental > Terrestrial > Soil > Wetlands > Permafrost | place: Sweden: Stordalen | collected...
GAGCATCGGATCCTCCTTTGAACGAATTGCCGAATTGCGATCGGCGAGGGCCGGAGCGGATGAGAACTTCAGCGAGTGGATTGTAAACGAGGCGCCAGGATAAGGCTAGAGAGCTAACTAGTAGGGATCCCAGGGCCCTGGGGAGATGAAGCCTAGTCGAACGCTGTCCGCAGGAAACTCGCCAGCTGCCACCCATCCATGTATTTGTACGGCGTCTCCCCCATGGTGTAATGCCCGCAGGGCAGCACGACGACTTTGTGATTCAGTTGGTGCTTCTCGAATTCCTCGACCACCTGTTCAGAAAATTCCGGCAGGAACGTCATGTCGTACTTGGCATAGATAATGAGCGAGCGGCGCGGCCAGCGCGAAAACTTGTCGAAGTACACCATCGGACTGACGGCGCGCCACACTTGCCGGAGATTCCCCAGATCGATAGCTGTTTCCAGTCCTTCGCGGATGTGGCGCGTGGACTGCCCGTGCCACACTACGTCTGCAAAGTAAGTCGAGGCGTGATTGAAGGCAGCCACCTGAATCCGCGGATCGTGCGCGGTGGCGATAAAGGCATAGCACGATCCGAGGCTCGTCCCGACGATGCCGAGCCGGTTGTAACCCTGGGTTTCGAGCCAGTCTAGGCAACAGCGCGCATCGATCACCCCCTGGCGCACCGAGTCTAGCGTGCGTCCTATATTGGCGGAAACGGCATAGTCGGCGCGGTCTATCTCCGCCGGGCGGCGAATGTCGTGATACGGCATGCTCAACCGCAGCACCCCGATGCCCATGTAGTTGAGCAGGCGGCAAAGACTATTGTAGGAAAGCGCGTCGGAATTCCAGTGCGGCAAGAGAACCACGGCGCGGCGTCCGCGTGCCGGAAACCAGCGCGCGTTCACCCGATTGTTCTCGGGGAAAGGCGTTACCACCGGCGAAGTGAAGCGGAGAAAATCCGCATGAGTGCCGCGGACTTTTTCTTCCAGCCGCGGGTCGGGGACTTCGCGCGTGCTGAACACCTGCACCTCGCGGCGCTCCAGGCGGAAATCCGCCGGCCTCTGGTAAGAGTAAAAATCGTCGCTTGCACGAATGATGCGGTCGTTGAAGCGCGAAAAATATTCCAGCAGATCGTGCGAGCCCTGTCCCGAGCCCGTTCTAGAAGGACCGCCGTTGCGGCCGGGCCAGTTGTGTGTCCAATCGAGGCCCCAGTCCAGCGGACGCACCACCCGGTTGTTGTCCACCGACGTTAGCTGGGTCTCCCAGTCGTACATCCATTGAGCGTAGCGCGAAGGCATGTCTCTTCTAGAAATACAACATTGGGGCTCAGCTTGGCGAACCCGGGTAGTTCAATGGCAGGATTGAGCAGCCAACCGCCAGCAAGGAGCATTCAGTTGGTTAGCGAAAGGCGAAGAGCATTAGAGCCAAAAGCTAAGCGTAGGTGTAAACTCTCGGCACTCGCTGCGACAAGCCGCACAGAATTTCGTAGGGCACGCTTTCGCAGAGGCGCGCGAGTTCTACGGCGTCCACGCTTTTGCCGCTGTCCGCGCCAATTAAAATAACTTCATCTCCCACCGCGACGCCGCGAATGTGGCTGACGTCCACGATGGTCAGGTCCATCGAGACGCGTCCCACCACGGGAGCGTATTCGCCGCCTACGATCACCCGCGCGCGATTCGAAAGCAGCCGCGGATAACCGTCCGCGTAACCGACGGGTAGCACCGCGATGCGGCTTCGCGCTTTGGTCACGAAGGTGCCCATGTAGCCGACCGCTTGTCCCGCGGCAACATCTTTCACCGTCAGCACGCGCGTCTTCCAGGAAAGCACGGGACGCAGCGGCAGCTGGGGCACTGCCGCAGGCTCGCCGCCACGCGTGACGGCTAGTGAATATCCGTAGAGCGTAATGCCTGGACGCACCATCGTCTTCCACGTGTCCGGCCGCGCGCTCATGGCGGCGGAATTTCCCATGTGAACCAGTGCAGGCCGCAGCCCGTAACTGTGCAAGAGGGCAAGTCCCTCTTCAAAGCACTTCATCTGGTGCACAGCGTCTTCTGCGTCGAGCACTTCCGCCGACGCGAAGTGCGTGCTCACTCCTTCGAGAGTCAAGTGCTTGCACGCGGATAACATCTCGCACAAACGCGGCAGCGCTTCCTTCGATGCGCCCAGACGGCTCATGCCTGTGTCGAGCTTCAGATGTACAGGCAAACGACGAGCGGGCAGATCGGTCTGCCGTTTTCGCGCCGCGCGTTCGAGCAACTCAATGTGCCACGGTTCCCAGATCGTAGGAGTGAGATTATGGGAGACGATCCCAGCCTCTTCGCCCTTCCAGATTCCGGTCATCAACAGAATGCGCGCCTTGGTACCGGCGCCGCGCAGCGCCAGGCCTTCCGCGGAGTCGGTTACTCCCAGCCAATCGGCACCCTCGGATTCGAGTGCGCGAGCGCACTCCACCGCGCCGTGGCCGTAACCATCAGCTTTGACCACGGCACAAATGGCAACGCCCTTGCCGACGTGTTTCTGTACCGCGTGGAAATTTTTTGCCAGCGCTGCCAGAGAGACTTCCGCCCAGGTCCGGCCATCGAGAATCAGAGAACGGCTTTCGGGTATTTGCGACAAATCGGGACGCGGCGCGTTCACGTAGCCGATTATAGTGATCGCACGCGCCGCGCTGTTAAGTGCCGATGGTAACTGCTGACATTAGCTGCCCGATAACACGAAGTTCACCGTTACCTCGGTCTCCACCTCGATGGGCTCGCTATTCAGCAGGTAAGGGCGGTAGCGCCATTGCCGGACCGCTTCAATCGCGGATTTGACCAGCATCGGATGACCGCCGACCACGACCAGATTCTCGATCGTCCCCGCCTTGCTGATGATCGCCCGCAATTCGACCGTACCCTGAATCCGCGCCTGGCGTGCGAGGGGCGGATAAATCGGTTGCACGCGGTAGATCAGGTTGCCTTCTGCCCAGTGCGAAACCTTGAGCGGACGCGCGGGAGCGGGAGGCGGGGCTGGTGGAGTGACAACAACCGATGGGCCGATTGAGCCTATGACGCCGCGTCTGCTTGTGCCGGTTCCCCCGTCCACGCCGAGATTACTTACATCCGGCGAAGATGCAACCGGCCGTTCGTTCAGGCTTGCAATAGTGTTTGGAATCGTCGGGGGTTGTAGAAGTGTCGCGTTGCTGATGTTCGACGAGTGAGGCGTCCGCTGTCCGTTTGTTGTTGGCGGTGCAGGTGCCGCCGGCGGCATCAGAATTGGCGATTCATCGAACCACCGCAGCTTGGGTGGTCCCTGAATCGCGACTAAGGGGATCAGCAGCAAGAAGCTTAGTCCTAAGGCCTGCATGGTAAAAGATGCGAGCGTAGTCCATCCGCGACGGGCAGACTGGTCCCAGTTGCTTTCAAGTGTGGTGAACATAGTGTGTGTCCTCCGGAACGGGCCCGTTATCCCTACAGACACCTGCGACCTGTGTTTTGATCCTGAGCGGTGAACAAAGAGCGCAACCGGTGGACTGACGGGCGTCCCCCTCCGCACGTCCGCCGGGCGAGGATGCCAGGCTCTCCACCAGCAAGGCGCAAAAAAGGCCGCGTCTGCACGCGGCCTTAAGAAATAAGTTGGAACTGAAGTTACCCGAGCGGTGTCGCTACTGTTTCGGCGGCGTGCTCGCGGGGACAGCGGGTTTCGTTGCCGGCCTTACGGGCTTGGCAGGCGTGCTACCCGCAGCTGGCGGAGGCACTCCGGACTGCACGTTGAAGGCTTCGACGATCGGTTGCGTGATGTCCACGGCCGGTCCGTACCAAATCACCGGGCCGCGCGGCCACTGTTGGGATGTATCCAGGATCATGCCGTAGCCGTTTTCGCTGGAGTATTTCACGATGAGTGGAGCCATCCGGGTGAGAATCTTGTTTCCGATCTCGCCCTGCTGGCCCTGGAAATCCTCCTGCGCGTCCTGGGTCGCGCGATCAAAACTCTTTTGCTTCGCCTCGATCTGCTTGACCAGCTTGTCGCGCGATTCCTCATTCAACTTGTCCTGCTGGGCATTGAGCTGTTTCTTGAGGCTGTCGATTTCGTCGGCCAGGCCCTTCAGTTCGTTCTGCTTGGGCTCAAATTTCTTGGCGAGCGTGTCGAAATCGCGCCGTCCTTCGTTGGAGGCGAAGATCGCCTGTTCGATGTTGATGGTGCCGACTTTTGTCCCCGTAGCCTTCGCCGCCGCCGCGGCAGCAGCGGAGGGAGCGTTGGGAGTGGGTACAGCCGCTGCGGGAGCGGCGGCAGCCGGGGCGGCTTGGGCCTGAGCGAAGAGGGAGAGGCCGAAGACTGCGGCCACGGTGACGCGCGACAAGTTGCTAATCAAGAACTTGCTACTCGCTAGCTTGCTAATCATTAACTTGGGAATCATTGGATCCTTTAAACTCCTTCGGATTTTTCGGAAATGCTGGAAGCTTCCAGCTCGCTGGGCTCAACGAGAAACTGATCGCAACCCGAGCCTATCAGTCGTAGTCTTGAAACACGGACCTGAAACCGACGCGCAAGACGCGTACGACGCTCGGTTCTCTACACGACGAAACCGCAAGCGTGGTGATCAGGGTGTGGACGCTCTGGATTATACGGAGCGTACCGGAACAGCGTCAAACCGTCGCCCCCGCTCATATTTAGTTCGATGCGGACGGGGACCTGGGCTGCCCCTCCTCCAACGAAAAATAGCGATCCGCGGATCGTCAGTTTCCCTTGTTCTCGCCGTTGCCATGGGCGGCCTGCTGCATGCTCTGCATCAGCTCTGTCCATGTCCAATCCGTGGACCAGAACTTGGCCACTGTTCCGTCGGGAGCGATCAACACAATGCTCATGGTGTGGGATATCAGGTTGTCTGCTTCCTCGTACCGCAGGCTGAAGGCCTGGGCTAGGCGGCGTAAATCCGTTGGATTCGTGGAAGCGAAGTCCCAGTGAGAGAAGCCGTTCTCGTCGCCGTCGAGGTAGGAAAGACCATACTTATGCAGGACAGCGGGAGTGTCGTGTTTTGGGTCGAAGCTGACGGTCAGCAGATGTGTTTTGTTATAGCCGCCGGGGATCTTCTTGAGTTCATCGTGTATCCGCGCAAATTGACTGCTCAGGCGGGGACAAAAGTCGGGCATGGGGCAGCGCGTGTAGAGAAAAGTGACCAGCAATGCCTTTCCGGCAAAATCTGAAAGATGGATGGTTCGGCCGTCCTGGTTAATGAGAGCGACGTCAGGGACCCGTTCGCCAGGCATGAGCATATGGAGTGCAGCCGCAGGCTTTGCCTGGCCACGCGCCGATTCATCGGTGATGCGAACGTCTTCCAGCCAGTAATCGCTCGGATCCTTCCCCACGATCACTTGCGCCGCGATCTTGTCGCCGGGCTGAACTTCCTGAACCACCGCCGGGTCCTTGACGCGGTAAGGCATTGCCATGGCCATCATGAAGCCGGGAATGTCGCCATGTTTCACCGTGATCTCGTTGGTTGCTATGTTCTTACCGACCACTTCGCCTTGCAGCGGATACTTCCTGGTGCGGTTGCAGCCCACGGATACGGTCAGCAAGAGCATGACTGATGTGAGTACGAACCGGGATTTCTTGAGTCTCATCCTTAGAGTCCTCTCCGTTGCTTTGTGGCCTTGGCGCTCAATAGTGGAACCTATAGCGAAGTTCGACAAAAATTTCGCGCGGGTTATTCCAGTGGAAACCTCCGAAGGTGGTGCTGTTGTCGAGTTCGATGCGGCGGTTGGCGACGTTCAGCGCGTTCAGCGAGGCGGAGACGCGCTCGCCGAAATCCTTGCCCAGCGACAGATCGAAGGTGGTGTGTCCGGGGAGATAGCCGCCGGGATAGGGCTGGTGCGGGAACGCGTTGCTGAAACCCGAGCCGTAGTAGACGTTGGTGGAAGCATACGAGCGCCAGGGGAGAGAGACGTCCGCGCCGACGTTAAGAGTATTGCGCTGGTCGTGGTCTAGCGGGCAGAGGCCAGGGTTGGGATCGCAGAGATTGGTGGTGCCATCCGTCAGCCCTCCGGTAATCGCGCCGCCGCCGTAGGCCACCTGGTTGGAATAAGCAAGGTGAACCTGCGCGCGATGGGCGATGCGCGGAGACCGCAGCGTGAGTTCCCAGCCGCGGATGAGGGCCTCTTGAATCGTGAGTGGGAAGAAGAGATTGGATTCTCCGATAGTGTTGTGGTCGAAGAAATTATTGGCTCGGGTGCGGAAGGTGTCGGCGTCGAGCGTCCATCCGCGGAAGGGTATGGTGACGCCGAACTGATGCTCTTCGTCGCGTTCGCCGTGCAGCGGGATGAAGGCGCAACTGTTTTGTGTGCACAACTGCACCAGTGGTCCGGAGGCGGTGAGCAAGGGTGGCGCTTGATAGTAGTTGCCGTAGAAAGCGCGGAAGGTCCAGCGCAACCGTGGGACGGTAACGATGGCGCCGACGCGCGGGCTGATCGAGTTCTCGGTGACGCCTCCGGAAAAGCGGGTAGGGCGGAGGCCGGCGGACAGAGTGAGCCAGGAGAAAGGCTTGAACTTGTCGTCTAGAAAAAAAGCCGCGAGGCCACCGGAAGCTGGCTCAGAATCGGCGAAGGGAGAACCTCCGCAAACGGGGAAGTTCGGATCGCCGTTGGTCGGGCAATTGAACAGAATGCCCAGGCGTTGGTTGTCGTTCTGGTGAAACCCGTAGAAGCCAACCTGGAGATCGTTCCTCCTGAAGTTCGCGGCGAAGCTTACCTGGCCTCCTGCGTAGGTAGAGGAGTGGTGGTCGGTCGTAGCGGTCGGGTAATCGATGTATGCGCTGGCGTAGTTGGCGGTGTTGCGATGGTAGAGGGGCGAAACCGTGAGCAAGAGTTTCGAGCTAAAGGTGTGCACCCAGGAAGCGTTGAGCATCACATCGGACTCGCCGTTGCCATCGCGAAGGCCACTGCTGTCGTATTGGGAACTCTCCAAATCATTAAAGTTCGGATCGTAAGGGACTTGGTAATAATCCTTGCGCAGCGCGGTGACCAAGCGGAGCTGATTGGAAGGATTGACATTGAAGATGAAGGAGCCGAAGCCTCCGTAGCCATTGGCGGCGTCGTGCACGACTGGAGAAATGGGCGGCTGCAGGCCGAGATTGCTACGGTTGGCGTTGACGCTGGCGTAATACGCGAAGCGCCCGGTGTGGCTGCCAAAGCTGAAGGAGTCGTTGGTCTGATAAAAGTTGCCGGCGCTGAGGACGAGTTCGGCCTGGTTATTGCGCTCGAAGCCGGTGCGAGGCACGACGTTGAAGACACCATAGGTGCGGTCACCGAACTCGGCGCCGTAGCTTCCGCGATTCACTTCCATGTAGTCGATATCTTTGGGATCAAATTGCGGACCGATGTTGGACGCGATGTTGGTATTGGGAACGGGTACGCCGTCTACGAGCCAGGTGGTCTGATGGCCGCCGCGGACGTGGAGTTGATCGTGCGTGACATACGAGCCGGGTACGTAGTTGGTGATCATGGCCATGCTGTTGGTGCGATCGGCGCCGGGAGTGCGCTCGATGTCCAGGCGGCTGATGAGGGTGGTGGGAGTGGCGGAATCTGTGGGGGCCACCTCGGGCTCGGCGGAGACAGTGACATTGCTATTGGCGGTCGCGACCTTCAGCAGGAAGTGGACGACCGGCACGGTGCCCGAGATGACCGTGACGTCTTGCGAATTTTGCGCGAAGCCCTGACTGGCGACACTCACGGAATAATCGCCGAGGGGCACGGCGTTGAACTGGAATTCTCCGGTGGCATCGGTGGTAACACTCTTGGCCCACTCTGACGATTTGGCTTTGAGCATCACCATCGTGTTCTGAATGGGACGATGCTGGGGGTCGTGCACCACGCCGCGGACGGCGCCGTAGATGTTGGCGAAGGCGGACTGGGTGGTCAACAGCAACGCGGTGAGTGCTAGCAGCTTGAGGCGAGTCATGTTTTATATGTCCTCTAGGTTTGTCGGTTTCTCCCAGCCCCTAGAGGGACGATTGGAAGCAGTCGACTTTCGACATCGCTAGAGCGATGCCCTGATACGAAGCGATTTGTTGGTCTGAAAACTTGCTCCGACGCGACGCCCAGAGCTGATGCCCGGCCTTACGCGGACAGGAGTGTCCGCGCCGCACAGCATTCTCTTCAGTGCCCGCAAAAAGGAGGTATTCGCAACTCCGGCGTTTGTCAGGGTTGCTAGTTTTCAGAGCTTGGCAAGAGGCTAACTGCGAGGAGGGGCGCGGGCGGAATCGTGTCCGGAGATTTCGGTTGAATGAAGTACCGCGCTTGGCGACGGCAGCGCTGTTTCGGTCAGAAGACCCAAGAAGGAGAGAAGTTTGGAAACGGGCTGTGCCCACGCGGAGGTGGTTGCGCCGCAGCAGCAATGGTTCTGACAGCAGTTATCGTTGTTGGTGGCCTGAAACGCGGCTTCGGATGATTCGACCGGGGGGGCGGGCTGGAGCGGCTTCGACTGTGCTATTGCATGGTGGCATGGCATCGCGGGCTGCGCGACATGTGTGGATACCGGCTGGCGCATGCAGTGCATGGCTTGCGGCTGGGCACACTGTGCCATCGCCACCGGCCCATAGGCAGGGGCCAGCATGACGAGCAGCAGAATCCTTGCAGTCCAGCGAGAAACTCCCCACATTTGCGGGACAGCATAGCAGCAAACAGTACCCAGTATCCAGTGAATCGGCTGCAGCTGGGTGCTGGGTACTGATTCCTGTACCATTTCTCCGTGCATAGGCTGGCGGAGCGGCTGTTGAAGACAATTCGAAAGCGAGAGTCGATTCGGGCTGGGGACCGCTTGGCCGTCGCGGTTTCAGGTGGGGCGGATTCGGTGGCTTTACTTTGCCTGTTGCTGGAGTTGCGAGGCGAGTTGGGGATTGTGTTGTCAGTGGCGCATGTCAACCACAAGCTGCGCGGAGAAGAGTCGGACGAGGACGAGCGGTTTGTCGGCGCTCTGGCGCGGCGGTACGAGCTCGAACTGCATACTCGCGAGGCGGCGGTTGTTGGGGGTATGGGTTCTGGCATCGAGTCGGCGGCGCGTGAACTGCGCTATGACTTTTTTCGCGAACTGGCGCGGGAGGGTCGCGCGGCGAAGATCGCAACGGCGCACACGCTCGACGATCAGGCGGAGACAGTGTTGCTGCGTATTTTTCGCGGTGCTGGAATTCGCGGACTTGCGGGCATTCATCCGCGAATCGTGTTCGAAGAGCAAGGGCTTACGTTTTGCGGAGTGGTGCGTCCGCTGCTCAGCTTCCGGCGCACCGCATTGCGGGAATTTCTGCGCGACCGAGGCCAGATTTGGCGTGAGGATTCATCGAACCGGGATGTTGATTTCCTGCGCAATCGCCTGCGGCATCGCCTGCTGCCAATGATCGGGGAAGAATTTGGCGAGGCCGCGATCGAACACATGAGTGAGCTGGCGGAGATTGCGCGGGCCGAGGAGGCGCATTGGGATAGCGGACATCCGGAGGTCCGGGCAACGGGTGGGGGCTCTGTCGACCAGACGCGGCAAGCTGCGTCTCTACGGGTGGGACCGCTGCTGGCGCTGCCTTTGGCGGCACAGCGACGACTGCTGCGAGCGTGGCTGGAAGCGAACGTCTCCGCTTTGAGCATCTCGTTCCGGCTGATTGAGGACGTGCTGGAGTTGGTTCTTGGATCGTTCGACCAAAGATCGTTGGACAACAGATCGGTCGGTAAAAGACTGGAACTGCCCGGCGGATGGAATCTTCGACGTGCGCGCCAGGAACTCTTGTTGGAAATGGGACCTTCCGATGGCCAAGGCGCCGCGGCGGATTACGAGTACGCTTTAGCGCTGCCGGGTGCGGTGGAGGTTCCTGAACTGGGCACTTGCATCGAAGCGCGGGTGGTGGATGTAGGAGGCGTTTCGGAGGAGGAGCGCGGACAGTTGCTGAACCTGGGACTCATGCCGCAGGTAGTTGTGATCCGCAACTGGCGCGCTGGTGATCGTTACCGGCCAGCGCATACCGCCGCCGCAAGAAAAGTGAAGGACTTGCTGAGTGACCGGCATGCGGCCGGAGCGGAGAAGAAGCTCTGGCCGGTTGCGTTCGCGGAGGGCTGCGGGCTGATCTGGATGCGGGGATTTGTGGCGCCGGCGGTTTTTCGAGCGCCGGCGGGGGCATCGAAAGCGATTTGGATTCGGGAGATTGCGGGCATGATGTAACATTCCATGGTTAGACGCCCAGCCCCTGAAAGGACGTCTGATTCTGAGGAATTTACCGCATGGCTGACGCCATGCCCCTTCAGAGTTACAAGGCCGGAGGCGCCACTTCCGCTATGGGTGTTTCGTCAAATACCGGGTTGCGCCAAGTGATCTCGGCCGACCAGATACAGAAAAGAGTTCGCGAACTAGGACGGCAGATCTCCGACGACTATCGCGGCCAGACCGTGATCGCGCTGGGGATTCTGGAAAACAGCTTCCTGTTCATGGCCGACCTGGTGCGGGCGGTCGATGTGCCGATCATTTGCGCCTTTATCAAGCCGACCTACAAACAGAGCAAGCAGGGCGAATCCCCGCTGTTGGAGATTCTGTTCAGCCACGAACTGGCGATTGCAGACAAGCATGTGCTGCTGGTCGAGGGTTTGGTGCATTCCGGGGTTACCAGCGAATACTTGATGAGCGACCTGCGCGGTCGGGGCGCGGCCTCGGTGAAGCTGGTTACGCTGCTGGATCGCCAGTCAGCGCGCCGGGTGCCGCTGCAGCCTGACTATTTCGGATTTCTGGTGGATGACGCGTTTCTTTGCGGCTATGGGTTGGGGAATCCGGAGCAGACAGGACGGAACTTGCCGTATTTGGCGGCGACGACATAGATCGTGTGGGGAGAAGGCTTTGCCCCGTTCGAGCGGGGCGAAGTGCCGCTTCCACATGGGTTGTGCCATCCCATGACTTCTGTACCCTGCCTTTACCCCTCCGTTTTCTGCCGAAAAGGTCTAGAATGAGGCAGCGGTCTTTTCCCAATCGAATTTCCGCCTCCGGCATCTAACATGAGCGACGAGGCGGCGTATTCCTATGGTAGGGATGAGGCTGCACTTTGAGGAGTATTGAGTGAATTCTACGATCAAAACGGTACTTTTCTGGGCGGTTATTGTGGTATCGGCCTTCCTGCTCTGGCAGGTGGTGAAAACCGGCAGCAATGCCCAGAAGGAAAAAGAAATCGGCTTTTCTGAGTTCCTTTCGGATGTGGACCAGGGCAACGTCCATGACGTGATGTTTATCGGCCAGGAAGTGCGTGGGAAGTTTAAGAACCCCGACGCGCCATTTCACACGATTGTGCCGGCCAACTATCCCGATATGTACAAGAAGCTGACGGAGAAGGGTGTTCCGTACGGTTTCAAGGACATCAGCAACGGCACCTGGCCAAGCTGGATTCTGAATCTGGCTCCGCTGGTTCTGCTCGGTGCGCTCTGGTTCTTCATGATCCGGCAGATGCAGACGGGTGGAAACAAGGCGCTGTCGTTCGGCAAGAGCCGGGCGCGGCTGCTCTCCATGCAGCAGAAAAAGATTACGTTCAAAGACGTGGCCGGCGTGGATGAGGCGAAGGAAGAACTGCACGAAATTATCGAGTTTCTGCGCGAGGCGCAGAAGTTCCAGAAACTTGGTGGACGCATTCCTAAAGGCGTGCTGCTGTTTGGACCTCCGGGAACGGGCAAGACCTTGCTGGCTCGAGCCGTCGCGGGCGAGGCGAATGTTCCTTTCTTCTCCATCTCCGGCTCCGACTTCGTAGAAATGTTCGTCGGCGTAGGCGCCAGTCGCGTCCGCGACCTCTTCGAACAAGGCAAGAAAAACGCTCCTTGAATCATCTTCATCGACGAGATCGACGCCGTTGGACGTCACCGCGGCGCTGGC
>Ga0182019_10001522_pt1 | contig 11838 bp, 9 predicted proteins | sample 812E2MmetaG_FD_120483 | JGI IMG/M metagenome (GOLD analysis project Ga0182019, IMG submission 120483) | Permafrost microbial communities from Stordalen Mire, Sweden - 812E2M metaG | ecosystem: Environmental > Terrestrial > Soil > Wetlands > Permafrost | place: Sweden: Stordalen | collected...
ATCCCGGTCTACCCGCACCTGCTGCTGAGCCGCGCGCCGGATCTGGAGGTCGTGGCCACCTCGCGCCGGACCAACGACGGCGTCCTCGGCTCGGTGATCAAGACGATCGAGACGCAGCTCGGCGGCCTGGACGACGCCCCTATCCTCGTCCTGGGCCTGACCTACCGCGAAAACGTCAAAGAGCTCGCCTATTCCCGAGCCCTGCCGCTGATCGATCGCCTCGGTTTCCACGGCGCCGAGGTCTGGGCCTACGACCCGCTCCTCTCAGATGCGGAAATAGAGCGCGATTGCGCGAAGCCCTACCACTGGGGCGACTCCGCGCCGTTCCGGGCAATCGTCACCCAGACCGGCGACAAGCTGTGGCAGTCGCTGGATTTCTCGCTCTTCCCCAAGCTCGAAGTCCTCTTCGACGGGCGGAACAGCCTGCGCGAGATCGACCTGCCTGCTTCGGTCCGCTACTTCGGGATCGGGGTTCAGGCCGCCACGCGGCGCCGAGCCGCCGCTCACGTGTAGGTCGCCGACGGTGCGCATCGTCAGCGTCGTCGGAACGCGACCGCAGCTGATCAAGGCCGCGGCCCTCCAGCCGGCGCTGCGCCGCGACCACGAGGACATCTTCGTGGACACGGGCCAGCACTACGACGACGTCATGGCGGGCAACTTCTTCGCCGAGCTGGGCCTGGCGCGGCCGGACCACAGCCTCGGAGTCGGCGGCGGCGGCCATGGCGACCAGACCGGCCGAATGCTGATCGCCCTGGAGCCGCTCCTCCAGGCCGCGGCCCCGGACGCCGTGCTCGTATATGGCGACACCAACTCCACGCTGGCCGGGGCGCTGGCGGCGGCCAAGCTCGGCATACCGGTGGCGCACATCGAGGCGGGCCTGCGCAGCTTCGACCGCCGCATGGCCGAAGAGCTCAACCGCGTGGTGGCCGACCATCTGTCAACCTGGCTCTTCGCCCCGACGCCGGCCGCCGTGGCCAATCTCGCGACCGAGGGAATAACCGACGGCGTGCTCGAGGTCGGCGACCTGATGCTCGATCTGGCGGCTCGAGTCTCGGCCGAGGTTCGGGGCCCGGCAGTGCTGGCGGCGATCGCCTCGCGCTTGAACCTGCCTATCTCCACGGGCCGCTTCCTTTTCGCCACTGTCCACCGGGCCGAGAACCGCATCCCCGAGGCGATGGCGGCCTGGACGGCGCTCTTCGATGCGGTCGCCACACCCGACCGGCCGGTGGTGCTGGCCCTCCATCCCGGAACACGGGCAGCGCTGGAGGCCGCCCACATCGTCCTGCCGCCAAATGTCATCGTCATCGAGCCGCAGGGCTATCGCACCTCGCTTGCGATGCAGCTGCACGCCGCCGCCGTACTCACGGATTCGGGCGGCATCCAGCGTGAGTCGGCCTGGCTGGGCGTGCCGTGCCTGGTCCTCCGCGACACGACCGAATGGGTCGAAACCGTTGGTGGACGCGACAGTTCGGCCGTGCTCGTGGGGCTCGATCGTTCGGCTGCCGTTCGGGAGCTCGACGCTCGCGCACCGCAAGAGCAATCGGCTCGACAGGCAACGGACCGCGCCGCCGGCCTTCGTCTCGTGCGAGCCGGGGCCGCGGAGCGCATCTCAGCCGCGCTTTCGTCGGCGGAAAGACCCGTCGAGGTGGGAGCGTGAGCGCCCCGGGGAAGCGCCGGCCGATCTGCATGATCGTCCATGCCTATTACGAGGAAGATCCGCGCGTTCGCCGTGAAGCCGAGTCGCTGGTCGCGGCCGGTTGGGAGGTCGACGTGATCGGTCTCCAGCATCCCGGAGATCCGGGGGCCGCCGTGCTCGAAGGCGTGAACGTGCGCCGGCTCCCGGTCCGCCGTCACCAGGGCGCCGGCCTGCCGGTGTACCTGATGGAGTACGGCATCTTCCTGGTACGGGCGATGTTCGCCGCCGCCGGAGCCCAGCGCCGCCGCCATTACGGAATGGTCCAGGTCCACACCCTGCCCGACTACCTGGTCTTCGCGGCGCTGCCGCTCAAGATGGTCGGAGTCCCGGTCTTGCTTGACCTACACGAGGCCATGCCGGAGTTCTTCCGGGGCCGCTTCCCCAAGGCCGCCAACCCGATCTCATACAAGCTGCTGCTCCTGCAGGAGCGGCTGTCCATCGGCCTGGCCGACGAGCTGCTGACCGTCAACGAGCCGCTGGCCGAGCGGCTCCGCAAGCGCGGCGCGGATCCCGACCGACTCACCGTCGTGATGAACAGCCCGGACCTGCGGCTCTTCTCGCCGGCCGCCCATCCGCGCCGCAAGTTCATGGCCGACGGCGTGCTCCGCCTCGTGTACGCGGGCGCGATCACGCCCACGTACGAGCTGGACGTCGTGCTGCGCGCCATGGCCGCTCTGCGCCGCGACCGCCCTTCGCTGCGGGTCGTGGCCACGTTCTACGGGCGCGGCGACGCCGAGGACTCGCTCAAGGCCCTGGCCGAGGAGCTGGGCCTGGCGGATTGCCTGGAGATGCCCGGACGCATACCCATCGACACCGTCGCGGCGGCCATCGCGGGTGCCGACATCGGCATTGCGGCAACGCGCCTCGACTCCTACTCCGAGGTCGGCCTCTCCACCAAAGTCCTCGAATACGGCGCCATGCAGAAGCCGGTGGCCGCCACACGCCTGCCGACCGTTGAGCTCTACTTCGGGCAGGACACTCTCTCGCTGTACGAGCCCGGTGACCCGGACTCGCTGGCCGCCGCGATCATGCACCTCGTCGACGATGTGAAGGATCGCGAGGCACGCGTCAAACGCACCGCCAGGCGCGTCGATGAGCTCAGCTGGGCTCATCAGGCTGTCGCCTACCACGCCGTGGTCGATCGGCTGGTTCACAGGCGAAGGGCAGGCCGTGCCGGCAACTGAGGCACACAGGCCGCTTTCAGGATCGGGCCGCGCCGGAGGCGCCAAGATCTTCGTGGGTCTGCGCGTGGCCGCGCCGTCCTCAGGTCGAGTGGCGGAATGCGGTAGCATACGGCCTCGTCACCCCCGGCGTGCCTTGCCGGGGCCAGCCAGCACCAGGACACCCAGATGACCTTTCGGCCCCCAGCCACGAAGCCCACGCGCCGCCGCACCCGCCAGGTGGATACCCGGCGCGCGATCGTCCTGAATGCCGCCTTCGGCATCGCCAGCCTGGCCGCGGTAGCCCTTCTCGGCGGAGTGCTGTTCGCCAACTGGTATTCGGATCACGGCACGGCCGTTGGTTCGGCGGGGGGCGTCGCGATCAGCAAGGACACCGTGCGCGCCGAGGCCGCCGTCGGCCAGGCCCGTGACGACCGGATTCTCGCGGACTACGACACCCTGCGCAATCAGGGCCAGCTGTCGACGGATGACTACGGGACGCTCACCAGTGGCATCACTTCCGCCGAGGATCCGACTCAGCTGTACTCCGACGCGCTGAAGCAGCTGCAGGAGAACCTGACGCTCGCGCAATACGCGGACAAGCACAACGTGTCCGTGACCGATGCCGATATCGACGCCCAGATCGTCAAGGACGGGACGCTGCCGGAATTACGCCACGTGAAGGTCATCGGTGTCGCGCCGGAAGTGACGCCGCCGTCGGCTGTCGCGACGAGCGACCAGCTTGCCGCCGCCCAGGGCAAGGCCCAGGCCTATCTGGATGAGATAAAGGCGGGCGCCCAGTGGGATGACGTCTTCACGTCCTCGCAGTCGGGCGGCGCCGCCAGCTCCACCGGCGACCTGGGTCTGTCCGCCCAGTCCGCGTTGAGCCTGGATCCCGATTTCGCCCAGGCGATCTTCGACCTGAAGAACGTCAACGACATCACGGCTATGTTCAAGGGCACCGACGGCGCATATCGCTTCGCCACCGTCACGCAGATCATCCCGGCATTCGTGGACTCAGGCTGGAAGGACGCGGTCGACTCGGCCTCCAACTCCGGCGACTACCGAAATGCCGCGCGGGCGGAAGCGATCAAGGCCGCGATCCAGAAGTCGATCGAGAGCCAGTACGTGACCGGGTCAACGGCCAGCCGCCACGTCCTCGAGATCCACGTCGCGGCCGGCTACAGTCAGCTCGGCGATGGGCCTGAGGCCAAGGTCAAGCTGATGATCTTCGCCCCTAATCACGACACCTCCTCAGCCTCGAGCGTCGACTCGTCCGACCCGGCGTGGACCGAAGCCAAGACGCGCGCCGACACCGCATATGCGGCCCTCCAGCAGGACATAACCCAGTTCGCCAAGCTGGCATTGGACACCACGACCAACGACGACCCGTATGTCGCCACCCAGGGAGGCGATCTCCCGTGGCTGCCCCAGACCATGTTCACGGGCGATGCATCCAGCCAGTCAGGGCTGGGAATGACGGCCGTCCCGGCCGCGATCTTCAAGGCTGGTCTGGCGCCCGGACTCCTGGCCCCCATTCTGGAGCCGACGCTGGGCTACGTCGTCGTCGACTTCCAGGGCGTTCGGCCGGGCCCGGCCCAGCGCATCGCCGACGCAGTTCTCGGGATCAACACCGGCACCAGTTTCGGTGACGAAGCCGCCAAGTACTCGGAAACGGCCGATGCCACGAACGGCGGCGATATGGGTTGGGTGACGCACTACCAGCTCTCGTCCGACGTCGAGCAGGCCATCTTCCAGGCTCCAGTCGGCGGCCTCACCCGGCTGGTCTCGAACGCCAACGGCTACTACATCTTCAAGGTTCTCGCCGAGGAGACCAGGACGCCCGACGCCACGCAGCAGCTGACGCTCAAGCAGACTGTGTTCGCCAGCTGGCTGAGCGATCTGGAGGCCGCGACCAACACCTGGACAGACTCGAGCGGCCTGACGGCGATCACACCCACGGCCACGCCGTAGCGCCGCGAAGGAAACGTGCTCGACGCGCTCGTCGCCGAAGCCCGCATTCGCTGGGGGCTCGATGCCTCCGCAGGTCTGCAAGTCGTCGCCCCGGAGCACCTGGCGGCATTCCCTGTCGAGCCCTCCCGTCCGCTTCTGGTGGTGCCGCTCAGGGTCCTGCACGCCGCCGTGCCCGCCGATGTGGATGCGCCGCCGCTCCCGGGCCGGCACGCTCCCGCGGACCAGACCGCCCTCGCAGTGCTGGCCCGACTCTACCCGGCCGGGCATCTCGTCGGCCGGATCGGCTTCCCGGAAGCGACCACCGTCGGCGAGCTCTCGCCGGAGGCGCTCGAAGGCTCCTTGTACCTGGGCCCCGTCGCGCCCGAGCTGGCCCCGGCCAGCCCCTGGGCGCTGCCCTGGATCGCCGATCGACTGCGCCGCCCCGACGGCTGCCCGTGGGATCGCGAGCAGACTCACGCCTCGCTGAAGAAGCACCTGCTCGAGGAAGCGTACGAGGTCTACGACGCCATCGGCGACGAAGCCACGCCGGAGCTTGCGGGCGAACTCGGTGACCTGCTGCTGCAGATCGTCCTCCACGCTCAGCTCGCGGCTGAAGCCGGCGTATTCGACCTGACCGACGTCCAGGCCGAGATCGGGCGCAAACTCGTCCGCCGCCATCCGCACGTCTTTGGCGACGCGCATGTGAACACGGCGAGCGACGTCAACCGGCAGTGGGAGCAGATCAAGCGAACCGAGCGCGAACAGGCGGCGGGAGAGGCCGCCGAACCGGCCGAGGTCAAGAGCGCCCTGGACGGCGTGTCCCGCTCCATGCCCGCTCTTGCCGCCGCGCAGGAGATGCAGGAACGGGCGGCCCATCTAGGCTACGACTGGCCCGACATCGTCGGCGTTCTGGACAAGGTCCACGAGGAGCTGGCAGAGCTGGAGGCGGCCGCGACGGCCCAGGAGAAGCGCGAGGAGGTCGGCGACCTACTCCTCGTCGTCACGAACCTGGCCCGCCGGCACGGCGTGGATGCCGAGGACGCTTTGCGCGGCGCGGCCGACAAGTTCCGCTCGCGGTTCCGTCGCGTCGAGCGGATGGCCCGAGAGCGCAACGTCCAGTTGCGCGATCTGGGGCTGGCCGAGCTAGACGCGCTGTGGGATGCTGCCAAGGTCGAAGAGCGAGCCGCCGCCGTGGAGCGGCCGGCAACGAACCAGAAGTCGGCGACCGGCGAGGAGAGGAAGCGATGACCATCGGGGCTCAACCCCTCAAGCGTGTCGACGGGCGTCTTCCAGGCGACCTGCGCCCGATCTCGATGACCCTGGGCGTCCAGAAATGGGCCGAGGGTTCGTGCCTGATCAAGCTCGGCGGCACCGAGGTCCTGTGCGCCGCAACGATCGAGGACAAGATCCCGCCGCACCTCCGCGGCAAGGGCACCGGCTGGGTCACGGCCGAGTACAGCATGCTGCCGCGGGCCACGACCGAACGTAACATTCGCGAGGCCACCAAGGGCAAGGTCGGCGGGCGAACGTACGAGATCCAGCGCCTGGTCGGCCGATCGCTGCGCGGCGTCGTGGACATGGCCAAGCTCGGCGAGCGGACGATCACCGTCGACTGCGACGTGATCAACGCCGACGGCGGCACCCGCACCGCCTCGATCACGGGCGGCTGGGTCGCCCTGGCGGCGGCCCTCACCACGTACGGCATGGAGCGCTGCCTCGTCGGCCGCGTGGCCGCCGTCAGCGTCGGGATTCTGGGCGGCATGATCTGCCTCGACCTCGACTACTCCGAGGACTCCAAGGCGGACGTGGACTTCAACATCGTGGCGACCGACGCCGGGCGGTACGTGGAGCTCCAGGGCACGGCCGAAGGCAAACCGTTCGAACGAGCCGACGTCGACCGGATGCTCGACATGGCGGCCGGCGGGTTGGAGCGCCTTTTTGCCGCCCAGGCCGAGGCGCTCGCCTCGGTCAAGCGCTAGCAAGCCGGGCGCAGGTGAGGGCTCGAGCCACGGCGGACGGGACGGCTCGGTCGCGCCTGCTCGTTGCGACCCGGTCGGCGCACAAGCTGCGCGAGCTGCGCGACCTGCTCGGCCCGCTTTCCACACGGCTGGTCAGCCTCGACGACGCCGGCATTCCGGGCGACGCGATCGAGGACGGCGATACGTTCGAATCGAACGCGGCCAAGAAGGCGCGCTTCTTCGCCGCGCTTTCCGGCCTGCCGACCCTGGCCGACGACTCCGGTCTCGAGGTCGACGCCCTCGGCGGCGGACCCGGTGTCCGAACGCGGCGCTACGCCGGCGAGGACGCGACCGACGAGGAGAACAACGTCAAGCTGCTCCGCGAGCTGGCGGGCCTGCCGCCGGAGCGACGGGCGGCGCGCTACCGCTGCGCCCTGGCGCTGGCACTCCCCGAGGCCGCAGGGCCCCGGGGCGGCGTCCCCGTGCGCTTCTCGCACGGAACTCTGGAGGGCCGCATCGCGGCCGAGCCCCGCGGCAACGGGGGCTTCGGATACGACCCGATCTTCGAGCCGGTGGCCGAGCGGCCCGGCGGCCGGACCCTCGGCGAGTGGACCGCCGAGGCCAAGAACGGCATCTCCCACCGCGGCCGCGCGGCGCGCCGCATGCACGCAATCCTGGCCGAACTCGGGTTCTAGCGCGTAGCCGGAGGCAATCGTTGGCGCATTGGGTCGTGGCGCCGCGCGACGGCGTGTGGAGCGACGCGCTGAACGGCGATTCGGTGGTCGCCTCCGGCGGGGCGCTCGAGGCCGCGGTCGCGCCCTTCTGGGCTCGAGTCCTGGTCGGTCGATAGCGACTAATAGCTCGCGGAAACCGCCGGTTCGGGCTCAGCCGGCAGCCGCCGCCCGGCCGCTCCGCGCGACAGCGCGAAGGCAGCGGCAACCAGCATCGCCATCATCACGAAGTCGGAGGACATGTTGCGCCAGGGCCGGTACATGTCGCCGGCGAAGGCCGTGGCGACCAGAAGCCAGGCGACCAGCGACGCGAGCAGAGTCAGGGCCAGCAGCCGCGTCAGCCGATCCGGCGGGGCTCGGTAGACGCGCCACAGGGCCAGCATGGCAGAGGCGAAGATCAGAACCACGACCAACAGCGCCGGGATGCCCAGCTCGGCCGCGACCTCCGGCCAGAACGTGTGTGCGGAGTCGAGCGCCAGATGCGCCTGCGAGGTCTTGTAGCCGCCGACGTAGTCGGTCTTGAACTGATCCAGGCCGATGCCGAGGATCGGATGATCGGCCGCCATATGGACCGCCGCTTCGGTCGCGAGCAGGCGCTCCACCAGCGAGCCGCGGCCGGAGAGCATGGCCGGGTTCCACGAGTAATAGCGGCTGGCCCCAACCATCCTGATCATGACCGCGCTGTACGCGTTTTCCAGTGTCGGAGAAGCCTGCAGCACCAGGGCCGGCCACGGGACCACGAACGCAGATAGCGCCACCGAAACGAGCACGATCGAGGCGCGCCGGCGCCAGGTGGTGGCGAGCAGCAGGAAGAACGTGACGATCCCGCCCGCGGTCGCGAGATACGCGCTCTTGGAGAAGGTCAGGAAGAGCGCTGCCGCGCTCACCACAAGGGCGATCGTCAGCACAGCCACCGCCAGGCGGCCAAGACCCAGCTGGCGGCGGGCGGCGATCGCGCCCAGGATCAGCGGCGCGGCCATGGCCAGCATCTCGCCGAAGAGTCCGACGTTGAAGAAGGTCAGCCTCGAGAAGAGCAGCCTGTTGGTCTGGAGGGCGGCCAGAGAGCCGAAGGCCGGGATCGACTGGATCATGTTGATCGCGCCGCCCAGAGCGACCGACAGGCCCACGGCTACGAGCACCAGAGCCAGCCGGCGACGGCTGGTGGCGAGGATCAGTAGCAGCACGCCCATCGCCACCGGCTCGATGATGCCGTGCATCAGGACGGTCAGGCTCGACTCGATGTCCGGCGAGCGAAGCGTCGAGAGGGCCGCCAGGACGAGCAGGGCCACGGTGGCGATCCAGCCGATGTTTCGAGCGACGAAGGCCGCCGCCCGAACCCGTGCGGCTGGCGCGGGACGAGGGTCCCATGACGCCCCGGGAGCCGAGCCGGGGGCGGCGACGCCGCGGCTTCCGCGCTCACGGAGCACGATGCCGAGCGCAAGCGCGACGATGAAGACGGTCTGAAGAACGACCTGCACCGTCCCCAGGTGCCACACCGGACTCACGTCCCACGAAACCTGCGCGGCGTCCCAGAGGGGGGTCAGCAGCAAGACGACCAGGAAAGCCGGCCATGGCCGCTCCACCGCGTACGCGGCCACGACTGCCGCGATCAGGGGCATGATCGCGGCCAGGGCCAAACCGAGCGGTCCCGGCTCGATGTCGAGCGGCGCGTGCTCGTTCAGGGCGGCGATAGCCAGCGTCCCGGCAAAGACCGCGACGGAAGCGAAGGCGCGAACCGATGCGCGAGCGCCCGGCAGGGCGAGGGTCACGCGACGAGCAGCGGATCGATCGACGTCGGAAAGCGCCGGCGGGCGTGGCGCCCGAACGTGCTTCGGGTAGCTCAAACAGAACCTTCCCGGTGAGACGGGACTCACCAGATTCCGCGCCCAGGACGCCGGGTGGCGCCGGCCACAGGCACAGGCCCGCACGGCGACAGCATGATCGGGGAACTTCCTGACAAAGAGCTGAAAGGTTGCTCGGAGCCCACCGCGCCATCGGGCGGTGGGCTATTTGGCATGTCACAGACCGTCCACTGACTATCATCATTCCGCGACGGCCGGCCGGCAGATCCCGCGCCCGGACGAGATCGTCCGCGACAACGCTCCAGACGCATCCAACAAGGGACTCGCAATGTCGACCTTCTACCTGACGGTGGTCCATCGGCCAGAAATGGTTCCCGAGTATCTCCAGAAGGAGGCCGAAGAGGGCAAGGCCGAAGACCTCGGGCGCAGCGCCGTCATCAGCGAGTCGCTGGACATCTTCCGAACGCAGCAGCGGATCGCCCACGACAACGGCATCCGCACGACCATCCAGATGACATACGCCAGCCTCTTCAACGCTGAGGCGGTGGCGCTCGCGAAGGCCGACCACGAGAAGTTCGGCGACGAGATCGGCTCGACCTTCCTGGGTCTGCAATGCGCCCAGTTCCGCGACAAGTTCGCGTCCAAGGAACTGGCGATCTGGCTCTTCTCCATGGAAGACAAGCGCAAGATCGTCGACGAGGTTTTCGGCAAGTTCGAGGAGGTCTTCGGCTTCCTGCCGACTTCGACCGGCTCCTACTACATGGACGCGGAGCTGGTCAACTACATCAAAGAACGCTATCCGATGATCAAGGTCGCGGTGGCCACGTGCTGGGAAGAGGGGCCCAAGGCATACCACAACGCCAACAACTCCTGGTACACGCTGCTCGACGGCGGCCCATGGAATCCGTGGATCCCATCCAAGCGCAACATCCACTGTCCGGCATCGGACGAGGCCGACGACATAGGGATCGTTGCGGTTCCACACCTCTCGCGCGATTTGATGGCCGCGTTCGACGGCCCGGGCTCCTACTACGGGACCCACCCCCAGAACATCCTGCGCGGGATGGCGTACGAGGATCGCGAGATCCCGTACTTCATGAACATCGTGGATCAGTACCGGGCGATGACGAAGTACAACGGCTACTCCTACAACATGATGTTCGTGGGACCCGGCTGGATGAGCAAGAGCGGCCGCTGGGAAGCCGACTGCGATTTCCTTCTGAAGAGCTACCGGGACGGAATGGCCTACTACGGCCGGCTCAAGAAGGAGGGCCAGGCCGTAGACCTCACGTTGAGTGAGTTCGCCGATGCGTACCGCGCAGGTCGTTCGTATAACCGCCCCGAATGCACGCTCTGGAAGGACATCTTGTATGGGTCCAAACGCCAGCAGTTCTGGTTCGCGGATCCGTGGATGCGGTTCTGCCTGGACATGAACCAGGGCGGCGCCATGATCGACCTGCGGCCGTACGCGGCCAAGCTGATCAGGCCCTGCGGCGTGGGCACCGCGCACATCCAGGACGCCTCCTACCCGTTCCTGGTCCAGTCCCTGTATCGGGCCGGGTACTTCACCCACTACGCCGGGGAAGGTGCCGTCAAGAGCGCCAGGTTCCGCCACGCCGGCGAGGAGGTTGATCTGTGCGCCTGCCGAACGCATGCCTCATTCTCGGAAGAGGGCGACACACGTGTCGTGACTCTCGATCCGGTGGACATCGAGTTCGAGAAGTTCACCATCGGCGTTCAGTCGATCTTCCGCCTGACCGAAGGTAGCGGCGAGATCGAGATCATCCGCAGGATCGTGAGGACTACGGACCCGGATGCCGAAGTCGCGATCGACGAGTACATAACCGCCTGCTACGGGACGACCGAATACCCGGAAGACCTGACGGGCGTTCGGCTCAGCCTCGCAGGCAAGTCCGGCACCGAATCGATCGAATACGCCTACAAGTGCCGTGAGGCGGCAGTCGAAGGCGTGACTTCGGCCGAAGCGCTCGTGCCCCAGGTGGATACCAGGCTATCGATGCGCTCGGACGCCGAAGACGCGGCAGGCTATTTCCGCGAGGGAATCGCATTCTCGCCGATGTACACCATCGGAATCAGGAAGTCCGTAACGGGCAATGGAGAACTGCGCACATGGCTCAAGGTCGAAAAGGCAAGCTGAATTACCGTTGCCCGCGCTGCCTGATGCGGGAGATAGATATGGACATGCTCTTCGACACCGACAAAGGCGAGTACTACTGCCTGCGCTGTTCCTTCTTCGGGCCGGAGGCGGAGGTCCTTCGCTTGAACGCCCAGTTCCGCACGAAATACCTCGACCGAACGACGAGGATCACGGAGTTCTAGCCGCGGGCATGTGGGCGCCGGGCCGGAGGGCGCGTGCCTACGCCAGGCCGACCAACCCTAATAGCCAGCGGCGGATCTGATCGAGCGCCTGCAGGAAAGTGATGTTGTCGAACAGGCGCGCCCAGTGGAGCGCCCACTCCTGGACCTCCTTCGCGCCGATCAAGGGGACGAGGGCCACCGCCAGCTGCAGGCGAGTCC
>Ga0182019_10001523_pt1 | contig 11833 bp, 9 predicted proteins | sample 812E2MmetaG_FD_120483 | JGI IMG/M metagenome (GOLD analysis project Ga0182019, IMG submission 120483) | Permafrost microbial communities from Stordalen Mire, Sweden - 812E2M metaG | ecosystem: Environmental > Terrestrial > Soil > Wetlands > Permafrost | place: Sweden: Stordalen | collected...
GCGCAGCAAGTACACGGCGCGCGAGCGTGTCGAGAAGCTGCTCGACCCTGGCTCCTTTCAAGAGCTGGACACCTTCGTGCGCCACCGCACCTACGACTTCGACATGCAGAAAAACCGCCCCTGGGGCGATGCGGTGGTGACCGGACACGGAACAATCGACGGGCGCACAGTGTGCGTCTTCAGCCAGGACTTCACCGTCTTCGGCGGTTCGCTCGGCGAGGTGATGGGCGAAAAGATGTGCAAGATCATGGATCTCGCGGCCAAGATCGGCTGCCCGGTGATCGGCATCAACGACTCCGGCGGAGCGCGCATCCAGGAGGGCGTCGTCTCGCTCGGCGCCTACGGCGACGTGTTCGTGCGCAACGTCAAGTGCTCGGGCGTGATTCCCCAGATCAGCCTGATCATGGGTCCCTGTGCCGGTGGCGCGGTCTACTCGCCGGCGATCACGGACTTCATCTTCATGGTCAAGGAGACCTCGCACATGTTCATCACCGGCCCCGACGTGATCAAGACGGTCACGGGCGAGGAGGTTGGCTTCGAGGAGCTCGGCGGCGCGATGTCGCACAACACGAAGTCGGGCGTTGCCCACTTCGCCTCCGATGACGAGGACGCCTGCCTGGAGGACTGCCGCTACCTGATCAGCTTCCTGCCGCAGAACAACCTGCAGACAGTGCCTCGGGTGACCCCCACGGACGATCCCCAGCGGATGGATCTGGAGCTCGACACGGTCGTACCGGACAACCCGAACAAGCCCTACGACATGCGGGGCGTCGTCAAGCTGATCGTCGACGACGAAGAGTTCTTCGAGGTGCACGAGCACCACGCCAAGAACATCATCTGCGGCTTCTCGCGCCTAGACGGCTTTGCGGTCGGGATCGTCGGCAACCAGCCGGCGCAGCTGGCAGGAGTGCTCGACATCGACGCCTCTGCCAAGGCTGCACGCTTCGTGCGCACCTGCGACGCCTTCAACATCCCGTTGATCACCTTCACCGACGTGCCCGGCTTCCTGCCGGGGACGGCCCAGGAGTGGGGCGGGATCATCCGCCACGGCGCCAAGCTGCTCTACGCCTTCACCGAGGCGACCGTGCCGAAGCTGACCGTGATCACGCGCAAGGCCTACGGCGGCGCCTACGACGTGATGGCCTCCAAGCACCTGCTCGCCGACTTCAACTTCGCCTGGCCGACCTCAGAGGTCGCGGTGATGGGCCCCGAGGGCGCGGTCAACATCATCTACCGGCGCGACCTCGCCGGCAGCCCCACGCCCGAGGAGCGGCGCAAGAAGCTGATGGAGGACTACAAGGCGCGCTTCGCCAACCCCTACACGGCAGCCGAGCGCGGCTACATCGACGACGTGATCGTCCCGCACGAGACGCGCCCGAAGCTGATCACGGCGCTGCACACGCTGCAGAGCAAGCGCGAACCGGGACCGAAGCGCAAGCACGGCAACATCCCGCTCTAGCGTTTGCGCCGCCCGTTGCGTTCGCCCAGCCACAGCCACCACGGGTAGGTCAAGAACAACAGGGCCGAGACGAGGTGGGTGCGGCGGCTGACGTGGCGGTGCTCAAAGCGAAAGACACCCGAGTTGAGCATCCAGTCGCGCCCGTCCTTCGCCCGGCAGGCCCTCCAGATCGGCCGCGTCCAGGGAAGGTTGAAGTACAGCGAGATGCTCGTCGCCAGGAAGGTGGCGGCGGTCGCGGTGTGCAGCGCCCGCGAGACCGGCGTCGGCTCGGGCATTGCCTTCGCATATACGCGTCCGGTCGCATACAGCCAAGGTGGATCGATCAGGAAGGACATGCAGTCTCCTAGCTTTCGAGATTTGGTTGGGCACCCGACGCGGCCAGGGGCGCCAGGCGGTCAGCATCGAGTAGCCGCATCGCCAGGCGAGTGGCGAGGGCCATGATCGTCATCTGCGGGTTCACACCGAGGGCGCTCGGGACGACCGAGCCGTCGGCCACATAGACCCCGCTGACCCCGTGCACGGCGAGGCCGCCGTCGGTCACGCCGTGGCTGGGCCGTGCATCTGCGCGAGCCGTGCCGAGGGGATGAAAGGCCATCAGCTTGAGGTCCCGTGCCCGCGCCTGCTCGGGTCGCACGCCGTCGGGGAGCGGTAGATACACCTCACGGGCCCCGGCCGCGAGGAACAGCTCCTCCAAGCGGGCGAGGCCGGTACGGAACTTGCGGATGTCCTCGTGCGCGAGGTCGTAGCGGATCAGGGGCCGTCCGCCGAGCGAGCGCACCTGTCCACGAGAGCTGTCGCTGACCATCAGCCCGAACTGGGCGAGGTGACGGTAGTTGGCCATCGCCTGCGCGTGGCGCTCGCCGGAGAGCGGCAGCGACATCGCGGCGTAGGCGGGCGGGCCGGCTACGCCCTCGAACATGATGCCCTCGGCGGCGAACTCATCGACATAGAAGCTCTGCGGCACGCCGCGGGCCATATCGACTTGCTCGTCCATCAGCGCGAAGGCGGCAGTCGCAGGATGCAGCGAGAGGTTGCTCGCGAGCTGTCCGGACCCGCCACCAATCGAGCTGCGCGCGAGCAGCAAGGGCGTGTGGATCGCTCCACAAGCGACAATTACCCGTGGTGCCCGTACCGCGAGCGTGCGCCCACCCGCAAGCCGTGCCCTGACACCCTGCGTCTGGCCGCGCTCGAGCACGATCTCACGCACGTCTGCCCCGGTCACTATCTCAGCGCCGGCGGCCCGCGCGCGGGGGATGTAGGTAATACCTGTGTGCTGCTTCGCGGACGTCGGGCAGCCAAAGACACACACGCCCGAGCCGACGCAGCCGCGCGCGTTGCGCGAGAGATAGCCATGCGACCAGCCGAGCCGCTCGGCGCCCCGCCGCGCGACAGCAGCGTTGGCACCGGCCAGCTCCGGTGTCACCTCGCCGACCGAGAGCGCCTGCTCCACCCGCTCGAAGCAGGGTCGCAGCGTCTCCTCGTCCAGCTCGAGACCGAACTCCTCCGTCCAGCGCTCCAGGACATGCGCCGGCGTGCGAAAGCAGGTCCCGGAGTTGATCATCGTGGTCCCACCGATCCCCCGCCCGAGCGGCAGCAGCATCGGCGGCTTGCCAAGCGTCAGCGTCTGCCCGCCGTCGCGGTAGAGACGGGCGAGCATCTCCGGGGGGCGCGCGCTGAAGTTATCGGCATCGTGCTCCGCCCCCTGCTCGAGCAGCACGACCCGGGCGCCGCCCTCAGCCAGCTCGGCGGCCGCCACGGCACCACCCGCCCCGCCGCCCACGATGCAGATGTCGGCGTTCACGCCCGTCCCTCGCTGCGCCGCAGCTCCCGCCCACGGGCGACAACGGCAGCGGCGTCCCAGCCAAGCGTGCGGGCGAGCGCAGGATCGTCATAGCGACCGAGCAGCAGCGCCGAGCGAGCCGCCTGTTCAAGCGAGGGCACGCGGGCAAGCAACGCGGCGCCACGGGGCCTACGCATCAGCGCAAGCAGCACTCGTAGGCCCGCCTGCTGCGGCCAGGGGGCGGCAGCGAGAAAGCTCTCAAGGCCCGTGCTCATGCGAGCATCAGGGCTCCCTGGGCAAAAGCGAGCTCCTCGATCGCCGCAGCCGCAGCCTCGCCTTCGCCCGCAGCGACTGCTGCCGCGGCACGCCGGTAGAGCCCCGCGAGCGTGTGCCGCTGAGCGACCAACGGCGCGAAGGCCTCGGCGTGCGGCAGGTAGAGCTCGCGGACCGAGTTGAGGATCAGCTGGAAGATGAGGTTGCCCGCACCCTCGACCAGCGCAGCCATGAAATCCCAGTCGGCGAGCAGCGCCGTGCCCTGATCGGCCGCTGTGGCCACAGTGTCAGCGAGCTCGAGCAGGGCGGCCGCCTGCTCCTCTGAGCGCCGCACGGCGGCGAGCCTGGCGGCCTCGACGAGCAGCAGGCGCCGGGCCTCGAACAGGTCGCGTACGAGCGCTGGATCAACTGCTGCGCCCAGTACGAGCGCCTCGAGGCCACCGGAGCGACGCCAGTCGAGCACACGCGTCCCGTCTCCGTGTCGGACCTCGATCAGGCGCAGCTGCTCAAGGCGGCCCAGCGCTTCCCGCACGGAGGCCATGTTCACGCCGAGGTCCGCCGCGAGCGCGCGCTGCGGTGGCAGCCGTTCGCCGGCTCGGTAGGCACCCGCAAGGATCGCCTCGCGCAGGCGGGCGAAGACCTGATCCGGTACGGAGCTGCGCGTGATCGGCTCGGATCTGGGCAAGGCAGTCATCGGCTCGGCAGTGTATCGGTGTTCGGAACAATTTGCCCCGGATGTCAGAGACAGCCGCGACGCGGCCGCCAGTCCGTCACACTTCTCGCATGCCGGCTTCCCGTCCCCGCCTCGAACTGCTCGGAGAGCCCACGGCCTCGCCCGAGGAGGGGGCCGCGATCGTGGCGGCGCTGGAGCGCTTTATGCGCGCGACGGCATCCCCCCCTACGCAGGCTGTGAGCGGCCCTGAACCCTGGCAGCGCGCGGCTATTCTCGAAGGCGTTTCGAGAGATCCAGGACCCGGCGCGGCGGTCCCCTGGATAAATACCTAAAAGTCGCTAGGCTTTAGCGCAATAGGTCTCCGCGCAGCGTCAAGTGGAAAGCAGCCCGGGCCGATGAGTCCGGATCAGGAGGTTTTGAATGGAGCAAGGTTCCATCTCCGCCCAGCGTGGCACTCTCGAGGACCCTGAGGTCCTCCAGAACGTCCCTGGGCACTTGATCCCGATCATCGAGCGCGAGTTCGACGACTTCAAGACGGAGGCCGGCAAGTTCCTCGCCGGCGATACCCCCGAAGACGAGTTCATCAAGTTCCGCCTCAAGCAGGGCGTCTACGGACAGCGCCAGCCGGACGTGCAGATGATCCGCGTGAAGCTCCCCTTCGGCGGCATCACACCGGAGCAGATGGAGTCCTTCGCGAACGTGATCGAGAAGTACGTGCCGCTCAACAAGGGCCACGTCACGACGCGTCAGAACGTGCAGATGCACCACATCCCGCTGCCGGAGATAGAGAAGGCGATCCGCGAGCTGAGTGAGTCGGGCCTGTCCAGCCGCGAGGGCTGCGGCAACACGGTCAGAAACGTGACCGGCGATCCGTGGGCCGGCGTCGCCAAGGACGAGCTGTTTGACATGACCCCCTACGTGGGCGCCTACGTGCGCTACTTCGTGCGCCACCCCACGACCCAGGCGATGCCGCGCAAGATCAAGACGTCCTTCGACGGTAGCCCCGCCGACCGCGCGATCAGCGGCATCCACGACATCGCCTACCGTGCCCGCGTCAAGCACATCGATCGTGGAGATGGAAGCCCACCCACCCTGGTCCGCGGCGCGGAGATGCTCGTCGGCGGCGGCACGTCGATCATGCCGCGTGTGGCGCCGGCGCTGTACGACTTCGTCGAGCTCGACAACGGCGACTACCTGAAGTTCGCCGAGGCCGTGTTTCGCATCTTCGACCGCCAAGAGTGGCTGCGCGTCAACCGCGCCCGCGCCAGGATCAAGGTGTTCGTCGACAAGTACGGCATCGATGAGCTGCGCAACCAGGTCGAGGAGGAGCTGAAGGGCGACTGGGTCGCCGAACGCGACTTCTCGATCGAGCAGCGGCTGTTCCTCGACGACGAGCGCGAGTCCGCGCCGGCACCGCCACAGAGCTACGCGAGCCCGAACGGCGACCTCTCCGAGTTCGACGACTTCCGCGAGCGCAACGTGGCCGAGCAGAAGCAGGAGGGCTTCGTCACCGTTGAGGTCAAGATAACCCGCGGCGATCTAACGCCCGAGCAGTTCCGCGGCCTCGCGCAGATCATGCGCTCATACGCCGGCGGCTACGCGCGCACGACGGTGCAGCAGAACCTGCTGCTGCGCTGGGTGCGCGAGGAGTCGGTCTATGACGTCTGGCAGGCGCTCGGCGAGCTCGGCCTCGCAGACGCCGGTCCGCGCGAGATCAACGACGTGGTGTCCTGCCCGGGAACCGACTCCTGCAAGCTCGGGATCACGAGCTCGATGGGGCTCAACCAGGCCGTTCAGGAGCGAATCGAAGAGATGGGCATCACCGACGAGCTGACGCGTGACATCCACATCAAGATGAGCGGCTGCCCGAACGGCTGCTCGCAGCATCACGTCGCGGACATCGGCTTCTACGGCGCCTCGATCAAAGTCGGCGAGCACACGATCCCGGCATACATACCGCACGTCGGCGGCGTCTATGAAGGCGGCAGCGTGAAGTTCGGCACCCGCCTGAAGCTGCGCCTGCCGGCCAAGCGCGTGCCCGAGGCGATCGAACGCTGGATCCGTCACTACGAGGCCAGCCGCGAGCAGGGCGAGGCCTGGGCGCCGTTTACCGAGCGCGTCGGCACCACCGAGCTGGAGGGCCTGGTCAAGGACCTCTCGATGCCGGTGGACTTCGGGCTGGAGACAATGAACACCTTTATTGACTGGAATCGCAACGTCCCGTTCGAAGTGATTCGCGGCGAGGGCGAGTGCGCGGTATAGATCATGCGATGCAACGAGAAGGATCAAACCCATGTCCACGCTGGATAGCCAGATGACAGAGCTCACCTCCACCTTCGACCCGGCGCCCGGCCTGACGCACACGCTGCGCGAGGCGGCGCGCCACGGGGCCAAGGCGGTGCTCCTGTGCTCGTTTCAGAAGGAGGAGTCGGTGCTGCTCGACGAGCTCTTGCGGCTCGACCAGGGCACCGGCAGAGCGGTGCGGATCGTGACGATCGACACGGGTGTCCTCTTTCCGGAGACGCTCGAGGCGTGGCGCGCCTTCGAGCAGCACTTCGGCGTGGCGATCGAGGTAATGGACGCAAGCAGCCCGGGCGCGCCCTGGAGCGGTCCCGAGCACTGCTGCTCGGCGGCCAAGGTCGCAGCGCTTGAAACCTCGCTCGACGGCGCGGAGGGCTGGATCACGGGGATTCGTCGCGAGCAGGGACCCACACGCGCCAAGGCGGAGCTGATCGAACGCGATGAAAAGCGCGGGCTGTGGAAGTACAACCCGCTTGCCCACTGGAGCGAGAAGGACCTGTGGCGACGGATCCACGAGCGTGAGCTCCCCTACAACAAGCTCCACGACCAGGGCTATGAGTCGATCGGCTGCGCCCCCTGCACCCGGCCCGGCAGCGGTCGCGAGGGTCGCTGGGCGGGGACGGACAAGACGGAGTGCGGGCTGCACATCGAGATCGTCGAGTAGCCGTGAGCGTCGCCGCCCGTCCTCAGCTGAGTCACCTGCGCGCGCTGGAGTCCGAGGCGATTCACGTGATGCGCGAGGTGGCCGCGGAATTCGAGCGCCCGGTGCTGCTGTTCAGCGGCGGCAAGGATTCGATCGTGCTGCTGCGACTGGCGGAGAAGGCCTTTCGTCCGGCGCCGTTCCCGTTCCCGCTGATGCACGTCGACACGGGGCACAACTTCCCCGAGGTGATCGAGTACCGCGACCGCCGCGTGACCGAGCTGGGCGAGCGGCTGATCGTGGCCAGCGTGCAGGAGTCGATCGACAACGGCCGCGCCGTCGAGGAGACGGGCCCGCGCGCCTCGCGCAACCGCCTGCAGACCGTGACGCTGCTCGACGCGATCGCCGAGCACGGTTTCGATGCGGCCTTCGGCGGCGCGCGCCGCGACGAGGAGCGCGCACGGGCGAAGGAGCGGATCATGTCCTTCCGCGACGACTTCGGCCAGTGGGACCCCAAGAACCAGCGCCCGGAGCTGTGGAACCTCTACAACGGGCGGATCAACAAGGGTGAGCACGTGCGCGTCTTCCCGCTGTCGAACTGGACCGAGCTCGACGTGTGGGAGTACATCGATCAGGAGCAGCTCGAGGTGCCGCTGATCTACTTCGCGCACGAGCGCAAAGTCTTCAAGCGCGACGGCATGCTCTACGCCTGGCGCGAGGGCACCGAGCTGATCGAGGGCGAGGAGACCTTCGAGGCGACGGTCCGCTACCGCACGGTCGGCGACATGAGCTGCACCGGCGGCGTGCAGTCGACGGCGGCCACGCTCGAGGAGGTCGTGCTGGAGATCGCAGCCACACGGATCACCGAGCGCGGCGAGACGCGCGCCGATGACCGCGTCTCAGAGGCAGCGATGGAGGATCGTAAGAAGGCCGGCTACTTCTAGTGCCGTTCCGAGTCGAACACTCGTGACGCTCGATCTGCTGCGCTTCACCACCGCCGGCTCGGTTGACGACGGCAAGAGCACGCTGATCGGGCGCCTGCTCTATGACTCCAAGCAGGTCTTCGAAGACCAGCTCGAGCACGTCGCCCAGGCGAGCGAGCGCCGCGGCGGCGAGGGCGCGCTGGACCTCGCGCTGCTGACCGACGGACTGCGCGCCGAGCGCGAGCAGGGCATCACGATCGACGTTGCCTACCGCTACTTCGCGACGGCCAAGCGCCGCTTCATCATCGCCGACTGCCCCGGCCACCGCCAGTACACGCGCAACATGGTCACGGGGGCCTCGACGGCGGACGTGTCGGTCGTGCTGATCGACGCTCGCCGCGGCGTGCTCGAGCAGTCAAAGCGCCACGCCTTCATCAGCGCTCTGCTGGGGATCCCGGAGATGGTCGTGGCGATCAACAAGATGGACCTCGTCGACTACTCCCAGGAGCGCTACGAGGAGCTCGTGGCCGAGTTCGCGGGCTTCGCGGAGAAGCTCAAAGGCGTCAAGAGCATCTCCTACATCCCGATGTCGGCGCTGAACGGCGACAACGTGGTCGAGCGCTCACAGCTGATGAGCTGGTATGAGGGCCCGGTGCTGCTCGACCTGCTGGAGCAGGTCGAGGTCGCCTATGACCACCCCAACGACCGCCCGGCGCGCTTCCCCGTGCAGTGGGTGATCCGCCCCGCGACCGGTACCGCGGGCGAGGACTACCGTGGCTACTCCGGCCAGCTCGCCAGCGGCGCGCTCAGGCGCGGCGAGGAGATCATGGTGCTGCCAGGCGGCGAGCGCACGCGCATCGCCGCGATCGACACCTACGACGGTGAGCTCGAGGAGGCGATGGCGCCGATGTCGCTGACACTGCGCCTGGAGGACGATCTCGACATCTCCCGCGGCGAGCTGATCTGCCACCCCGAAGAGGCGCCGATGGTGGCGCGCGAGCTCGAGGCGGACATCTGCTGGATGACCGACGAGCTGCTGCGGCCGCGTTCGCGCTACCTGATCAAGCAGACCTCGCGCAGCGCGACGGCGGTCGTCGATGCGATCGAGGATCTCGTCGACGTGCACACGCTCGAGCGAGTCGCCGCGCCGCAAGAGCTCGGCCTCAACGACATCGGCCGTGTGCACCTACGCACGAGCACGCCACTCGTCTTCGACCCCTACACGAGCAATCGCCGCACCGGCAGCTTCATCCTGATCGACGAGGCCAGCAACCGCACGGTCGGCGCCGGGATGATCGCGGCTGCGGCTTAGCGCACGCCGGCCGCTAAGCTTCCCGGCCGATGTTCAGCAAGGTCCTGGTAGCCAACCGCGGCGAGATCGCGGTCCGTATTGTGCGCGCGCTCGATGAGCTCGGCGTGGCAAGCGTGGCCGTCTACTCCGAGATCGACCGCGACGCTCCTCACGTCAGGCGCGCCACGGAGGCCTACAACCTCGGCGAGGGCCCGGCGGCGGATAACTACCTGAACGTCGAGAAGATCCTCGACGTGGCCCGCCGCACGGGTGCGGAGGCGATCCACCCCGGCTATGGCTTCCTGGCCGAGAACGCCCCATTTGCACAGGCCTGCGAGGACGCGGGGATCGTGTTCATCGGACCTCCCGCCAGCGCGATCGAGGCGATGGGCTCAAAGACCCGTGCGCGCGAGTTGATGCAGGCGGCGGGCGTGCCGATCGTCCCCGGCACGACCGAGCCGGTGGCCACGGTCGCCGACGCCCTGCGTATCGCCAAGGACGAGATCGGCTTCCCGGTCGCCGTCAAGGCTGCGGGTGGGGGTGGCGGCAAGGGCTTCCGGGTCGCCTTTGCCGAGGAGGAGCTCGAGGGCGCCTTCGAGGGCTCTAGCCGCGAAGGGGAGAAGTTCTTCTCTGATGCGACCGTCTATCTCGAGCGCTATCTGCACGACCCCCGGCACGTGGAGATCCAGGTTCTCGCGGACCGTTTCGGCAACGTGATCCACCTGGGCGAGCGCGACTGCTCGATTCAGCGTCGCCACCAGAAGGTGATCGAGGAGTCCCCGGCGCCCGAATGGGTGGTCGATCCCCAAACGCGTGCGCGCATCGGTGAGATCGGCGTGAACGCGGCCAAGGCCGTGAACTACGTGGGCGCGGGCACAATCGAGGGCCTGTTCGCTGAGGGCAGCGGTGACCAACCCGAATACTTCTTCCTGGAGATGAACACGCGGGTGCAGGTCGAGCACTGCGTCACCGAGATGACCACGGGGATCGACATCGTCAAGGAGGGCATCCGCGCGGCGGCCGGCGAGGAACTCCGCTACGCCCAGGCCGATGTGGAGCTGCGCGGACACGCGATCGAGTGCCGTATCAACGCCGAGGACGCCTCCAAGAACTTCGCCCCCGCCCCCGGCAAGATTGGCCTCTACCGCGAGCCGACCGGTCCCGGCGTGCGCGTGGACTCGGGTGTCGAGGCCGGTGGGGAAGTCTCGCCGATGTATGACCCGATGGTCGCCAAGCTGATCGTCTGGGACGCCGACCGCGAGCAGGCCACCAAACGCATGCTGCGCGCGCTCGCCGAATACGAGATCGAGGGCCTGAAGACGCTGATCCCCTTCCACCAGGCGCTGCTGGCGACCGAGCAGTGGGCCAAGGGCGAGACCTGCAGGGATCTGCTCGAGGACAGGAAGTGGCTGAAGACGCTCGCCTTTCCAGCTCCCAGCGCCCCCAGCGGCGAGGATGAGCCGGAGAAGGTTGAGCAGACCTATGAGGTGGAGGTCTCGGGCAAGCGCTTTGACGTGCGCGTCGTCGGGCCGCCCTTTGCGGGCGGAGGCGGACCGGCGACGAGCGCCGCCAGCAACGGCACCGGAGCGGGGCGCGCGGCGCCCAAACGCGGTGAGCGCAAGAGCGCAAGCGGCGCGGGAGGCCCCGACGTGCTCCCCGCGCCGCTCCAGGGCAACATGTGGAAGGTGCTTGTCAAAGCCGGCGACGAGGTGCAGGAGGGCCAACTGCTCTGCATCATCGAGGCGATGAAGATGGAGAATGAGATCACCGCGCACAAGTCCGGCACGATCGTCAATCTGCCGATCTCCGAGGGCGCGCCGATCCAGGCGGGCGCGCCGATCGCGACGATCGTCGACAAGACCGCGTAGACGAGTGAGAGACAGGGTGACGAGCCCTCAGTAGCTGACTGTCGCTATCGCGCGTGCCAGGGCAACGCCCGAAAGCCAGTCGTTGCGGGAGATTTGCTCAGCAACGTCGCCGTCACGCCTCTCATCACGCACACGGCCTTTGGCTCACGCCAGCACATTTCCCGTCCGCCGCGATCGCCCATTACGCTTCGGATATGCGGACTCTTTCCGGCTACGCTCGTCGGCGTGTCTCGATCGGCCGTCGCCGTGATCAGGCAGCCCAAAGACGAGGAGCGCCAAGGCCGCTGTCACTGCTGCCTCGAGTTGAAGTTGGTCCAGCGCTTGCTGGGTTCACGATCGCCTTTACTGGAGCACTCATCGTCGCGTTTCTCCAGTCAGCAAAGCCATTTTGGGGTGACTCCTTCAACTATTGGTCGATCGCGAGCACGTTTACCCGCAACGGACATTTTTCGCTGCTCAACTTTACAAGCCCGGTGCGTGGCTATGCGATCGGTCTGATCACCTACGTCCTGAGTACATTCGCCAAAAACTTCAGTTGGACCCCATCATCCGTGGTGAAGCTGTTCAACGTGACACTGTTCGCGCTCATCGGGTCAGTGCTGGCTCCTCGAGTCGCGGAATGCAC
>Ga0182019_10001527_pt1 | contig 11826 bp, 5 predicted proteins | sample 812E2MmetaG_FD_120483 | JGI IMG/M metagenome (GOLD analysis project Ga0182019, IMG submission 120483) | Permafrost microbial communities from Stordalen Mire, Sweden - 812E2M metaG | ecosystem: Environmental > Terrestrial > Soil > Wetlands > Permafrost | place: Sweden: Stordalen | collected...
AAGTTCTTCTGGGTGAATTTCATACTGTCGGGAATAGGCTATGATAGAGAAAACCATTTTGGTGCCCCGTTCAGCAGCGGGACATTCTACATGAACAGACAAGAGATTACAAATGATCCCAACATGCGTACAGCGACATATCTGGGGGCCGGGTATGATCAATGGGATAATTTTCCAGGGGCGCCGGAGTATTACGAAGATTTTCCCTGGCTTATGTTGTGTACTCCAATGTTGACAACCAACGACAATGGTGAAGCGGTATTTCAACAATTCAGAAGATCAGATCTCTCCAAAGAATTCCTCGTTGAAGTCGTTAAACAAGGAGATACCGTCAACGTTGAAGATAATGTGCATATCGCGTTTCCGAATTTTGCTACGTACCTCCAGGGCAATACCTTATGCCACATAGACTTGCGCTCTGATCCCACAGGCTGGGCGCGCGATGGTGATGGGGGGACAATGTCCTCAACCGGCTTGTACGAGGAAGATTCGTTCTTCTATCAATACTGGAATATTCCCCGATTTACGCTGCAGGCCTTTGCCAGGAATCAGGTTCAAGTGAACATAAAACCATATCAACCCTGGAGCTACAATCAATACCATTCCCCCGCCAACGATTATTATACAAATGCGTATTACGTGTTTAACAACGTGAGAAAGAATGCGGGCATATACCGCATACTGAGCACGACATATCCCTATAAACTCTTCGGCCAATCCGGTGAATGCACTGTAGACTATGAGTATCAGATGCCGGACGCTGCGTCGTGGCCAATGGACACGAGAACCGTGTTCCCATCATTTGACCTTCTCCAGGTCTCTGTGAACGACAGGTCGGCCGATATCGTCCGACCTGATCAGAATGCGAAACTCCGTCTTGTCCTCTTCGATCCCGACAGCAGTGTTGGCTCGGTGACACTCTCCCTGCTCCTCGCATCCGGCGTTGAGATCGACCTGCCTGTCACATTTGCCGGTGGGCATGAATATGACGCCACAATTCCGACCTACGTGCCATCAGGATTCGTCGATGTCGTGGCAAGGGCAGAAGATGCCAAAGGGAACACATGTGAGCTCACTGCAAGCCCGGCATTCTATTGTGGCACAACTTCGGACACGCGGAAACTGGATGCGCGGTTGCGGATGATCTCGTATGCGCTGAACATTGTCGCGGCTGTCACAATGCAGAGCGGCGACACGCTGAACTACACCCTGGCATATACCAATTACGGGAGTGACACTGCCCGGAACGTTGTCATCACGTTTCCCACCACACCGTATTTCAGACCCATTGGTGCGTCGTCATGGACGATCACCTCCGTGAGCGTGAATGATACAATCCACGTGCCAATCAGCCTTGTGTTCCTCGGCAAGCAACAGGCGACGGATCAGCAGACGCATTACTCACCTTCTATTACGTGGACCTCCGGCGGGACACCGTATCTGCGGCATCACAATGTACTTGTTGATTTTCAGAATACTGTCACAAGCGTGCCGCAAACAGCGGGCATACCTCCCATGACATTCGCGTTGTATCAGAACTACCCCAATCCGTTCAACCCGTCGACGACAATCAGGTACGATGTGCCCAGGGAATCGAAGGTGAAGCTCATTGTGTACGATATTCTGGGGAGAGAGGTCGCGACGATTGTCGATGAGGTGAAGAAACCCGGGAGTTATCAATCGATCTGGAATGCGACCCGGTTTGCAAGCGGGGTGTATTTCTATAGACTTCAAGCCGGGGAGAACAGTGCAGTGAAGAAGCTCCTGCTCTTGAAATAAACGGGGGGTCGTAACCACCGGCGGCAACAATGCCCCTTCTAAGAACTTTCGCACTTCAGGAGAAAACCCCGTGAGATACCCTACCTTGATGCGTAAGAATGTCGGGGCAGTTGCCATAGTCCTCTCTTTCCTTGTACCGTCGGCGAATGTGTACGCACAGCATTCCTCCGACATATTTCTTTCGAATGGCAAACATCTCACACCCGACAAAGCCGGATACGGTGTCAGTTCGCTGAACATGGAAAACGCACAGATCGTCTCGGTGCAGAACGAAGATCCGGAGGAAGTTGTGCGTCTGATCGTGTCGTTCAAGGACCAGCCGTTATCAGTGTACATGCCCAGGAAATCAACGTTACAGAAGACTTCCATCTCCTCAGTCTATTCGTCGATGCAGACCAGTCATGCATCGTTTAGAACCGCTCTCACTGCAGTACGACAACAATTATCCGCTCGACTGAACTCCGATTATAGCTACACGATAACCCGTGAGTATTACCGGGCATTGAACGGCGTCGCATTGCAGTGCAAACGAGGGATGATCGAGAGGGTTCGTGCATTGCCTATGGTGAGGCAGGTCAGCCTGGACAGAGAAGTGAACGCCAACCTAAAGGAGTCCGTCCATCAAATTCGAGCCGACATCGTGCAGGATAGTCTGGGGTTCAAAGGGGACGGTGTTCTGGTTGGTGATATCGACACCGGGATAGATTATGACAACCCGGCACTCGGCGGCGGATTCGGCCCTGCTTTTCGCGTGATCGGCGGCTATGATTTCGTCAACAACGACAGCGATCCCATGGATGACGAGGGACATGGAACGCATGTGGCAGGCATCATAGGAGCAAACGGCGGCGATTCACTGCGCGGCGTTGCGCCCCATGTCAGATTTCTCGCGGTAAAGGTGCTGGATGCTCATGGAGAAGGTTGGGCTTCCGACATTATTGCAGGGATCGAGTACTGCCTCGATCCGGACAACAATCCTGAAACAGACGACGGCGCAGATGTTATCAATATGAGTTTGGGGGGAGTTCCATCCTCCGACAGTCCTCTTGATAGCGCTGTGGACAATGCCACGAAGGCGGGACTCCTCTGCGTCGTTGCAGCAGGGAATAGCGCATACCTGGGGTTCGGCAGTATCCAGTCACCAGGAACGAGCGAATCTGCCTTGACTGTCGGTGCGACGGTTGCGCCCGACGCCGTAGCAGGGTTCAGTTCTCTGGGGCCGGACCCGATTCATTCCTCGATCAAGCCGGAAGTCGTTGCTCCCGGAGTGCTTATTCTCTCGACAGTACTGAATAATCAGACCGCAAGTTGGTCCGGTACTTCGATGGCAGCAGCACATGTTACCGGCGTGGCTGCGTTGCTCAAGCAAGAGCACCCGTTGTGGACACCGGATGAAATCAAGGCGGCAATAATCAACTCTGCTCATTCCGTCGGGGATGATGTGTCGGTTTTTGCCCAGGGAAGAGGATGTGTCGACGCCCTGGATGCCGCAAACGCACGGCTGATAGTCGAACCCGGTGTCATAAGTTACGGCATGGTCGACCTGACGCCGGCAGTCTGGATGGACACCGTACGATTGGCGGTCAGAAATTTCCATTCTATCTCTTACAACATACGGGTAAGTGCCGAAGGAGGAGTACCGGCGGGAACAACGCTGACATTCGACAAGACTACGTTTTCCCTTGCTCCCGGCGAAGAGACAACACTCCTGGCGGTTCTGACAGTTTCATCCTCCGTACCAGTTCTCCCACAGGAGCCGTTCGCGTACTTCGGAACAATTACGGTGTCCTCGGACTCAGACAACATCGTCGTTCCGTTCAGTTTTATCAAATCAACAAAACTCGTCGTGACCTTTGACATACAGGCACGTATGGTAACGCTTCTTGACCGAACGAAAGGAACGATCGTCAGCGATATCGGCAACATACCGGAAGGCGCCATGAAGTTTTCCTTCACCGTCCCCAAGGGGGATTCACTCGACATTCTTGCATTATTGGACCAGCAGGATACTCTCGGCGCTACGAGTTATTATATTGTCGACCATCCAATTGACAATGCGGTCGGATTGACGTATGTCCCTGTAAGTTACGGTGAAGCGACGCTCGCGATGATTGATACCATATACGATATTCATAATACCAGGGTCACTCCTGATTCACTCGCGGATATCGACGTCCTTCTCCGGATGCCGCTGGGATCTGCAGATTTTGTCTGGGGCCTGTCTGCAGGGTTGAACAGTCGAGTATTCATTTCCCGGCTCGATTCATCACTATTCGTGGAGAAGGATATCGTCGCAAGCCGGGATGCCGACCTGTTCATTCTCAGAAAATTCATCCATAACCTGCGTAACCAGAAAGACATTTCCCTAGGGTCGGGAGCTGGCAACCTGGCCGGCTACCATCTCGGGCGTTTTTCATACGATGATGCGTACCTGGGAATTCCCCCCTCCAGCGTGCGAAAGAAGATCGTTACCGGGTTCAGCACGTCGTGGTGGACACCGAACGGGGGGTCTCTCTGGACGTGGCCGCCGTTTCCATCGGACATCAGTACTCTCTATGTCAGTCGACAGGGCACAGATCAGGAAGGGAGTAATGATTCCTCCCTCTATGCCTCGATGTTCGTTGGCGAAGGTTACTGGCCTTCTCAGGGGGTGATGTTGCGCACACCGGATTTCAGCATCAACGCGAACGGCGAAGCAGTCTTTGAAGTCAAGCAAACCACCCCGGGGGGAATATCCACCGTTCACATTTATGAAACAGTGAAATCCGGAGACACGATCCAGGTTGAACACAACGCCCATTGCACGTTCCCTGATTATATGGCGTACATACGTAACGGATCATTCTTCTTGCATTGTGACAACGATTGGTCGCCTCTTTCGGCGAGCTACGGCGGCATACGACAATCCAGCGGAGTCCTTGAATGGAGAGATAAGTCCAACCCATACTGGATGATACCCCTTTTTACAGCACAAGCGTTCACGCACAATCGAACCCAGACCAATGCGAAGCCTTTCCTGCGGAATCAGTCTATTCTCTATAACGACGTTGACAAACGGTATGCGTACTATGAATTCGACAATATGAACAACAGGACAGGCACCTTAAGGATACTGAGCGATGCACCTCCGTACACGATCCTGGGTCAGGCCGGTCAATGTACCGCCGATTGTGAGTATCAGGTACCGGGAACGCCAATTGACTCGACGGTCTTCGCGTCATTCAATTTTCTGCAGGTCGCCGTCGACGGAAGGGCTGTCGACGTTGTTCGCCCCGGTCAGAACGGAACGATCCGTCTCGTTCTCTTCGATCCGGACGGCGCTGTCACTTCGGCCAGGATTTCGGTTCTCCCGGCCTCCGGCGACGAGATTGACCTGCCTGTCTCCTACGCCGGCGATCATGAATATGACGCCGGCATTCCGGCTTCCCTCTCCAAGGGATTTTTCGACGTCGTGGCGAGCGCGGCAGATTCCAAAGGGAACACGTATGAACTGACCGCAAGCCCGGCGTTCTACTCCGGCAGTACAGCGGATAGCGTACGGCCGGACGCCCGCGTACGTCTGACGTCGTACGCGCTTAACAATGTCGATGCGATCGCCATGCAGAGCGGGGATACGCTGAATTATGCTCTCTCCTACACCAATTACGGGACCGGCACGGCGCGAAACATCGTCGTAGCGCTTCCCTCGACGCCGTACTTCAGACCGATTGGCGAACAATCCCGGACGATCGATTCTCTCGCTGCCGGTGATACGGCCCGTGTGCCGGCCCGATTGCAGTTTCTCGGCAAGCAGCAATCGACCGAGAAACAGACGCATTACACGCCCTCCGTCACATGGACTTCCGGCGGGACGACATATCTTAGGAAACACGCTGTGCTCGTGGATTTTCAGAATACCGTCACCGGTGCCGCTCAAACAACGGGCACGGACCCGAACGCATTTGCCCTGTATCAGAACTATCCGAATCCGTTTAACCCGTCGACGACGATCAGGTACGATGTGCCGAAGCAATCGAGAGTGACACTTGAAGTGTATGATATTCTGGGGAGAAAACTCGTAACGCTGGTGGATGAATCGAAAACAGTCGGGAGCTACCAGACGGTCTGGAATGCCAGCCGATTTGCGAGCGGTGTGTATTTCTACCGACTGCAGGCGGGAGGTTTTATGCAAACGATGAAGCTGGCTCTCATCAGATAATCGTGAATGTGGATGAGATTCATTATCTTATGCTGACACTCTGAGAGGTCGGCGTTTAAGGACAAACGCCGATACCCGGACCGGGATATACTCTGTACCACATAACGCCAACACACATTCCACTCCTTACAACTTCATGAGGTTTCGCACTATGAAACGAGTCATTCCCTTTATTATTGCCGCTTTTATGGTCTGCAACATCGCATCGGCTCAGTTTGCCGGTGTTATGCGCGGTCAGAAGGAAGAGCCGCTTCCCGAAGGTTTCAAGCCGGCATCGACAAACACATTCATCTCGCAATACCCGGCCGTGAATGCCCAGACGCGCCAGGCGATGTTCCGCGTTGTCGCACCCTATGCGCAGCAGGTGCTTCTCGATCTGAGCGGGAAGAAATATCCCATGAAGAAAGACGACAAAGGGATCTGGACCTGCACCTCCGACCCCCAGGTTGTCGGCTTTCATTACTATGCCGTTCTCATTGACAGCGTTCCGGTGATGGACCGGGGGACCAAGGCCTACTTCGGCAGCAACTGGGAATCGTCAGGAATTGAAATCCCGGAAGGTCCCGAGGGCAATTATTACAGGTTTGACAAGACGATCCCGCACGGACAGATTCGCTCCTTCTTCTACTGGTCCGATGTCAACGGATTGGAACGTCACGTGAACGTCTACGTTCCCGCCGGATACGAAAAGAACCCGGAAATGAAATACCCGGTACTCTATCTCGTCCACGGGTGGGGGGAAAATGAAAACGGGTGGTCGGTTCAGGGGCACATGGCGAATATCATGGACGGATTAATCGAATCCGGGAAAGCGGTTCCGATGATCGTTGTCATGCCCAGCGGTGATATTCAAACCAACTCAGATGTGCGCGAAGCATCCGGCGATATCACGAAGATCTATGTCAACGACCTGATCCCGTTCATCGACAAAACCTTCCGCACGTACACGGATAAGGAACACCGGGCCATGGCCGGGTTGTCGAGGGGCGGCTTTCAGACCTGCAACACCGTGTTCGCCAATATGGACAAATTCGCCTGGATGGGCGCCTTCAGCGGTTTCTTCGGATTCCGCGGCAACACGACTGTGGAAACAGCATATAACGGCGTATTCAAGGACGCCGACGCATTTAACAGCCAGATAAAGCTCTTCTACATCAGCATCGGGACCGAAGAAAAATTCGGCACCAAAGATGCGAAAGACGCTCTGCTCAAACACGGCATCAAGAACATTGTGTATTTCGAATCCCAGGGAACGGCTCATGAATGGCTGACATGGCGCAGGAGTCTGAGTGATTTCGCGCCACGGCTGTTCCGGTAAGGGAAACATGTCCCACCATGGAGGGTCCCCGCATTGCCTGTGCGGGGATCCTTCACACTCATTCACATCCTTCAGAAGGAGTATCCATGCGACGTTCAATCTGGCTATGTGCGATGATCATTGCAGCACTCAGTCTGAGTCATGCCCAGGATCCTACCGGCAAGTGGAAAACGCAGATGGAGACCCCGAACGGTCCGATGGATATGACGTTCACGTTCAAGACGAGCGGCGATACGTTAACCGGAGAGGCGGAAGGACCGATGGGAGCGATGCCGATTACTCACAGCAAGAAGGACGGCAAAACGTTTTCATTCGACATACAGTTCGGCGATATGACGATCACCCATCAGTGCGTTATTATGGGGGATTCCATCTCGATGAAGGTGCCAGGCATGCAGGGAGAGACGATGAGCATGATTCTCAAACGAGTGCCCGGGCAAAAGTGAGGCGGGACCGCCGGCCCTGAAGACCCTTCCCGCGAGCGGGAAGGGTCTTCTCCGGTCTGCCTCGGCGTTCTAATGTTCCGGCACCCGCGGCCGCATGTAAGGCTCAAGCTGTGCTTTGAATCTGACAATGAGCTCTTTCAGTGCCTTCATGTTCACCTCCCCGGACCTTAACCTCTCGACTTCCCATGTGGGAGGTATCCTCATCGGTGCGAGCTCCGCAGATTCCAGGAGGTTGGCGCCCGTTTCCGCGATATCGAGTCCCTCCTTCCAGGTTCTCCCGGGATTCCCCAGCCACGTGGTGCTGCTATCGACGGTTCTTGAGACCCACCCTTCGCTGTCAGGGACGGCCGGAAGAATATCCGCCGACCGTTTGCGGAAGAACCCCATCATTGCGGCGGCAATGGACGGATCCCGGACGCTCCCATCCTCATAAAATACGCCGTGAATGCGGCCCCATCCTTCGCGGACGATCATCAACTCCCAGATATACCATCCAACGTTCGCGTTCATGTGTTCCTGAAGGGTCACATCGTACGGATTCGCGCGTCCGATACACCCAATCTCGCCGTTGAACAGCGGCTTGTTGACCTTCGCGGCAAATTCCTTCGCGCGCGCGATGTTGTTCCTGATCTGTTCGCGGGTCTGCATGTAGTCGTGAAACTGGAGCACATCCACGCAATCCGCCAATTCAATCATACCGTCGACGAATGCCATCCCGATCGTCACAGGCGTGTTCGGATCGACCTCGTGAAATGTCCCGGCCATGAACCTGGCGTTGTCACACTTCATACGAACCAACTCCTTCGGCGCCGGTGGCCAGTCGGGTTCATTCATGACATCCCAGAATGCGAGTCCCGGTTCATCCGAAAGTGCCTTCACAAGGAACCGGACCCATTCTCTCCCCAGGGCCCGCTTTGATGTGTCCTTCACCCAGGGCCCGCTCCCGACAACGGGCATCACCCCGATACCTCTCTTCTGACATTCGCGCACGAAGTGTCTCAGTTTTGCCGGCAGTGCATCCCTGTCCTCGGCATAAAGCGCGTACGGGACAAAGACACGCACCTGATTCAGGTTGAGACGACTGGCGAGGTTGAGATCAAACACGATTGTCGCAGAGTCGTATTTTACCCACCAACCGATATGATGCCGCGGCGCGATTCCACTGGCGGGAGTATAATTGAAGCCCCGGATACGCGACGGGTCCCGCGGTCCGGTGAGGTCAAATTTCGAGGGATGCGTTCCGGCGGCGGCAATCGCCGTCTGGATCAGGATGCAAAAAAGAAACGACCGACGGATGGATGGTTTCATAACATGGGCCTCTTTTCACTTTGTTTTTGCATGCCCATCGAAGAAGACCCCGCCACCCGATGGTTCGACAACGACGCGGTCTGTCGCACCGTTCTTCGCTCACAACTTTCAGTGCACCGTATCCTCCCACAACCTCTTTAACGTCTCGAGTCTTTCCCGGCCGGCAACGGGTCGCGGCCCCATCGTGTCGCCCAATGCCATCGTCTGGTCCGGTGTGTTTCCGAATGCCGGCCAGTGCGGCAATCCCCTCCCGTTCGGATCTCCCGCAGTGATGAAGTTCGTCCAATAGGCCGACATTGTCCCCGCGATCTTTTCGTCCTCCGCAGTCCACGGCCGGGGCGACTGGGTCAGATTCTCAAAGATGTACGGCAATTCCGAAGAATGGAAGGTCTGGTAACGCTCCCGTGTGGCACCGGGTTGCGGGTGCGTAAACACGTACGTATAGACGTGTGTCTTGCCGGTCTTCCCGCGTTTCCCGGCCCAGACGGACATTGAGACCATGGACATGTCGCGCGCAAGCACCTTCTGTGATTCCGCGGCTTTGGCTTGTGTCGAAGCCGGGTAGAGTTGAAGAATCCGACCCGCCTCCCCGCCCGCCTGTTGTCTCAACCGCTTCTGAAACTCTTCCCCTGAAACCATGCCGTAGTCATCACTGAAGCTCCCTTCGTCCGCGACCCAGCCGGTAAGTGTCGCCACATCGTTCTGCTTACCTGCTGCAACGATCTCGTCCACACTTTCCGGCAGAAACCATCCGTCTATGACCGGGAGAAAGTGAAATTCTTCTTTCGCAGGAGCGATCACATCGGCTGCCGGCATCGCCCGCAGTTCAGCCAACGAAGCGGCGCCCCTGGCTTTGGCGAACCGCATTCCCGTCTTCTCCGCCGACGCCAGGCTTTCTCCGGGGCCGATCCGGGCGTAGGAACCGCTCTGCGCAATTGCCCGGATGAAGAGTCCTCTGGCGAGTGGTGATGCCGTCAGGAAGTGTACAGACATCGCCCCCGCGGACTGTCCCATGATTGTCACACACTCCGGATTTCCCCCGAACGCCGCGATATTCTTTCCGATCCATGCGAGCGCCGCCACCTGGTCCAGCAGCCCGTAGTTTCCCGAAGAGTTGTGCTGCGATTCCTTTGTCAACTCCGGATGAGCGAGGAATCCCATCACACCTACCCGGTAGTTGATTGTCACAACGACCAACCCTTTCTTCGCCAGGTTCCTGCCGTTGTAGACCGGTACGTTGCCCGATCCGCCGGTGAACGCGCCGCCGGGAATGTACATCACCACCGGACGTTTTTCTTTCGCCGATTGAGCCGCGGTCCAGACGTTCAAATAAAGGCAATCCTCGCTCACCACCCCCTGCGGCTGATACTCCGAAGTCCACGGCCCAAACCTCTCCCGCATCTCCTGCATGGGGTTCGCCGAGAACGTGTCCGCCTTTAGCACTCCTTCCCACGGTGCCGGAGGTTGCGGCGCACGCCAACGCAACTCGCCGACAGGCGGGGCGGCGAACGGAATCCCCTTGTACACCGTCACCCCATCGTCGGATGTTCCCTGTACCAACCCCCCCTCGATTTTCACCGGCGCAGGTTGCTGCGCGACGGCACGTCCGGCAGCAAACAGTACCAACATCGCAACGAAGTGAGTCATGTTCTTCATTCAATGTCTCCTTCCGTCGGGCTTCATTCTTTTTGACATGACAATCACTTCGCCCACGCTTCTCCCTCCGGGGTCCGCCGCCATGAAAAATAGGCGTCAAGGACTTTGAGCGACTCGACGCCCGGTACCGGGCCGGTGTGCGGCGTCTGGCCGAAATACATCACAACAGGGTTGGCATCGCTGAACGCCGGCCAGGTTGGGACGCCTTCGCCGCTCGGATCGCCGTGCTTTGCGAAGTTTGTCCAATAGGTGGCCATTGCTTCTGAGATTGCCCGGTCAGTATCTGTCGCGTCCGAACTCAGAGGATTAAGATGCTGGAAGACGTAGGCCACATCCTGACCGTGCGGTGATCCATATCCGGCACGGGGTGATCCCTCCGGACGGTCAGGGTGGTGATCGAAGTAATAGTAGAAGGCTCTGGCTGTTCCCATCTTCGCCTGGAGCCGGGCCCAACTCCACGTATGCCAGCCGAACGCCGCGTCGCGGGCCAGGTCGCGGGCGGTCTTGGGAACCGTTTCGGAGCCGGCGGGATACGCCTTCAGAAGTCTCTCCGCGAAGGGGCCATAGCGCAGCTGCACGCCGGCGATATACGCCTCAGGCGTGCGCGGAGGCATGAAGCTGGCACCCTCGTCCGAGTTGTAGCCAACAAGGATCGGCGTGTCGTTGAACCGGCCCGCCTCGTAGAGCTTATATTGATCGTCGGGAATCACCCATCCATCGATGATCGGCCATGCCATCCCAAACCCCCGGCCCGCCGGTAACGTGTCGGCGCTTATCTTCCGCAGTTCCGCGATGGACGATACATTTGCACTATCTGCATACGCTTTGCCGGCACGCTCCGCGTCGGCAAGGCGCTTCAGGTTCTCTCCGGGAAAGGTTGTGTGCCGTGGAGGGCCGAACGAACCGCCGCTCTCCGAAATCGCGCCGTGGAACAGTCCTTTGGCCAGCGGCGACGCGCAAAGCATGCTGACCGCGATGCCACCGGCCGATTCGCCGAATATCGTCACCCTCGCGGGATCGCCGCCGAAGGCAGTGATGTTCTTCTGCACCCACCGGAGGCCCGCGATCATATCCAGAAGGCCGTAGTTCCCCGAAACGTGATTCGGGCTCTCGGCGCTCAA
>Ga0182019_10001528_pt1 | contig 11821 bp, 6 predicted proteins | sample 812E2MmetaG_FD_120483 | JGI IMG/M metagenome (GOLD analysis project Ga0182019, IMG submission 120483) | Permafrost microbial communities from Stordalen Mire, Sweden - 812E2M metaG | ecosystem: Environmental > Terrestrial > Soil > Wetlands > Permafrost | place: Sweden: Stordalen | collected...
CCGTCCATCCCAGGCATCCGGATGTCCAGCAGGACGATTTCCGGTTTGGATGACCTGATCATCGCGAGCGCGTCAGTCCCGCTTTTCGCTTCAATGACTTCGAAGTTCGCCGCGCGGAGGGAGGCCTGGACAAAGCCCCTCACCGCAGGCTCGTCGTCTACCACGAGTATCTTCTGCACGGTGGGCTTTGATGTTGTGGCGTCGGGGATCAGCGGGATTCACTTCGATATAAGAGAAGCGCTCTGATCCGGGAGTTGAGTGAATTCAGCGCAAAATGGCGCGTGTGGATTCTCTGGCGATAAGTTCCGTTTCCAGGACAACCCGCTCGACGGGGAGAAGCTTTGAAGACTCGATGTTGCGAATCAGAAGTTCCGCGGCACGTTGACCGATTTCACGCTGGGGAGCGCGAATCGTTGTCAGGGGGACCGGGTAGATCTTGGCATACGAGATGTCGTCGTTGCCGATAATGGATATTTCGTCCGGGACGCGGATGTTCAGTTCTTTCAACGCAGTCAGGATTGCCAGAGCCTGTTGATCGTTGAAGCATACGATGGCGGTCGGATACTCGTTCCGGCGTCTCTTCCTGAAGTAGTCCAGCGTGTTTCCGTAGCTTTCCTCCTGACGTGACCCGATGGACACGATCATGTCCTCCTTGAACGCCAGTGTGCTTTCACTGAAGGCGTGCCGGAATCCTTCGATGCGCTCCTGGGTATGAGATGAGGACGGAGGACCTGCAAAGTGGACAATGCGCGAGTGTCCGCAATCCATGAGATACTTGACTGCTTTCTTGATTGCGTTTGAGTTGTCGATCGTGACAACATTTGCCTGTATCCCTCTGACGTCCTCCAGCAGGACGAAAGGGTAGTTAATCATTTTCAACCTGAAGAGATGCTCGATCTCGGCCGTGCCTTCTACGAGGGGTGCAATAATCGCGCCCTTGATGTCCTTCGCGGCGAAAAGCTGGGAAAATCCTTTTTCTGATTGGTGGTTGTTCTCCGAACTCGTGATAAGGAGGGAATACCCTTTGCTGTTCGCATAGTCCCGAACGCCGGTGGCAATTGCCGTGTAGAACGGGTAGTTCACGTCCTTGATGATTATTCCGATGCACTTGTCCTGATTCCCGCTTCGCAGATTCCTCGCGATCCCCTGCGGGCGAAAATGGAGTTCCTTCATCACCTCGAGAACATGGTCCCGGGTTTCCTGCTTGACCGTGTTCCGGGCATTCATGACGGCAGAAACAGTTCCTTTTGAGACGCCTGCCCGTTTGGCGACCTCTTCTATCGTTATCTTCTTCATGAGCTTTTCTGTCACTCTTTAGTGTGGCCAAATATAAGCAAACTTCTGAAACGATTCAATCAGAGTTGCTTTTATTGTGGAAATTCGGTTATTTTTTCTGGTTTTCGTAGTTTTTGCCCGCCGGCCTCCGGCCTGCGGTGGCATCTGCACACGGGGGTTTTTGAAGGGGCAGGCATCATGGAGGGGATTTACAGGGACCTGAGGGGCAAGAGCGTCCTGGTGACCGGGGGTGCGACCGGGCTCGGATACGCGATCGCAGAGGCGTTTGCAGCCAACCATTCGGTCGTTCATATTGTTGGAAGGGACAGAGAGAAACTCGAGCGTGCCAGGGCAACACTGGGAGGAGGGGTACGCTCCGTCGTTTTTGATTTGAACAACATCGACCGACTCCCGGACCTGGTACAGCAGGTGGCTGCCGCAGCAGGGGAGATCGATATCCTCGTGAATAACGCGGGGATCAATATCAAGAACGATGCCCTGAGTGTTTCCAATCGGGAGTACCAGGACATTATCCTCACCAACCAGACCGCGGTATTCGCCCTCTCCAGAGAAATCGGGAGCTCCATGGTTGCACGCGGGACCGGCAACATCATCATGATCAGTTCGATGGCCTCACGCTACGGCATTCCGAAGGTTGTCGGGTACGCGGCATCGAAAGCCGCGGTCGAAGGGATGACACGAACACTGGCGGTCGAATGGTCTCCGCGCGGTGTCCGGGTGAATTGCATCGCTCCGGGATTTATTGCCACGGCGATGTCATCGAGGGCTTTTGAGGACGATCCGGCAAGAAGGGAACGGGTGCTTGCCCGTACGCCCCTCGGTACGCTGGGCGAGCCGTCAGACGTGGCGAATGCAGCACTCTTCCTCGCTTCTGAACAATCGCGATATATCACCGGTATTGTGTTGCCGGTCGACGGGGGTAATTCCATAGGCTTCTAAACCGCGTTCCACAGAGCGACTGTGCCATGACCGACGAACAATGGGAAATACTCACGAGGACGGTACGAGGGGAGATCGTCAGGCCTCTGCCCGTCGGGTTTATTATCGACAGTCCGTGGCTGCCGCAATGGTGCGGGATGAGGATCCTTGACTATTTTACGAGCGACGAGCACTGGTTTCTCGCGAACACGAAAGCAGTCGATGCATTCCCGGATGTGCTGTTTCTTCCCGGTTTTTGGTCGGAGTTCGGGATGTGCACAGAGCCATCCGCCTTCGGAGTACGTTGCGTGTTTCCTGCAGACGAATTCCCTCACGCTCACAAGGTTCTCGTTTCCGCGGACGACATTGAGTCGCTCCCGCAACCGGATCCCCGTACTGATGGCCTGTTGCCGTTCGTGCTGAATCGCTTGAAGCTCGCGCAGCCCAGAATTGAGGCGGCCGGCCATAGGATCCGGTTCGCAGTCGCCCGCGGCCCGCTGAACATAGCAAGTTACCTTATGGGGACGACTGAATTCCTCACAATGATGATGACCGATCCGGCGAGGACAGAAGCGCTCGTAAAAAAGATCACCCGGTTCCTGAAAGACTGGCTCTCTCTGCAACGAGAGACCTTTCCTTCAATTGACGGGGTACTGTTGCTTGATGATATCATCGGGTTCATCGGGGAAAAAGAGTTCCGGACATTCGGTCTTCCGCATTTCCGGGAGCTCTTTGATGCGGACGTCAGCATCAGGTTTCTGCATAATGACGCGCCGTGCCGGGTTTCGTCCCCCTTCCTTCCTGAAATGGGGGTGAACCTGTTCAACATGGGCTTCGAGATTACTCTCAATGAATTGAGACGATTGACGAAGAATGAAGTTGCGCTGCTGGGGAATGTACCTCCGCGTGATGTGCTTGCCGCCGGGACCATCCAGGATGTCGCGGCATCGACGGTCGGGCTTATAGGTTCACTGGAAGATCGTTCAAAGGTGATTCTTTCGTGCGGGGGGGGGATGCCTCCGGGTGTGAAAACTGAGAACATCTCGGCGTTCGTCCGGGCGGTCCGGGGTTACACGGGTTAAGAGAACGCTGTGAGGCGAGGGACCTCCGGAGGGCGATCCTGACCCTTAAATTCAATGCTGGTAATCAATTGCGGAAAAGCCGGATTGTCCCGGAGCGATGTCACGTAAATCTCCTGAACAAACATCCCTGGTGCGAGAAATTGGCTTTTGCTCTTGACATGAGGATTAATTCGTTGTATCATTGAATCGATTCAAGTGTATTGCTTACCGTTCCAAGTAAAATCAAAATCGCTGTCCAGGTTCTTCCCCTGTCTCGCCACGCGCGGGTCCGGTCTGAGAGTTTTCCAGCCTCCACCGATAGGCAATTTTGAAAGTGGGTATGTCGAAGCAATTCTTCCCGGGCGTCGGTCAACCGATCTCTTACGAAGGGAGAGAGTCGAAGAATCCTCTCGCCTTCAAGTACTACGACAAGAATCGGCGTGTCGGTGACAGGACCATGGGGGAGCATCTGCGGTTTGCGGTTGCATACTGGCACACCTTCATGGGGACAGGTGCGGATATGTTCGGCGGTCCGAGCTTCAGGAGGGAATGGCACAAAGCCAGCGACCCGATGGAACGTGCAAGAGACACGATGGATGCCGCATTTGAATTCGCGCATAAGCTCACCGCCGACTACTATTGTTTCCATGACCGGGATATTGCGCCGGAAGGCGAATCCTTCTCGCACTCATGCAGGAATCTGGAAACAATGGTTGAGCGCGCGAAGGACATTCAGAAAGCGACCGGCATCAGGCTCCTGTGGGGCACGGCAAATCTGTTCAGCAACCCCGTCTATTCACAGGGTGCCGGGACAAGCCCTGATGCACATGTCTTCGCGTACGCCGCGGCACAAATGAAAAACGCGATCGATGCAACTCATACGCTCGGAGGGGAGAACTACGTCTTCTGGGGAGGCCGTGAAGGATACGAAACGCTGCTGAATACCGACCTCAAGAGAGAGCAGGAGCAGATGGCCCGGCTCCTGCATATGGCCGTCGAATACAAGAACAGGATCGGGTTCAAAGGTCAATTTCTGATCGAACCGAAGCCCGCCGAACCCACAAAGCACCAGTATGATTTTGATGCAGCGACAACGATCAGTTTTCTGAGAGAGTACGGGTTGCTCGAACATTTCAAACTGAACATCGAAGCAAACCATGCGACACTTGCAGGTCATTCATTTGAGCACGAACTCGCCGTTGCATCAGCCGCCGGAATGCTGGGGAGCGTCGATGCCAATCGCGGCGATTTGCTTCTCGGCTGGGACACGGATCAGTTTCCGAATGATATCACCGGCACCGCATTCGCGATGATGATAATTCTCAAGCAGAATGGTCTGGGAAAGGGGGGGCTCAATTTTGACGCCAAGGTGAGGCGCAGTTCGGTTGACCCGACAGATCTCTTCCACGCTCATATAGGCGGGATGGACACGTTCGCACGGGGGCTCCTGATTGCACATCAGATTATCAAAGAGAAGGTGCTGGACAATATCATTGAAGAAAGATACAACAGCTTCAAGTCGGGGATCGGTGCTCAGATCATGGCAGGGAAGTCCAGCCTCGAGGATCTGGAAAAGTGGATCCTCCGGGAAGGCGCTCCGGCTGTGCGGAGCGGGCGCCAGGAACTTCTGGAAAACATCCTGAACTCGTATGTCGTGTAGCGGGTAATTTGGGCAAACCGGTGGTTCGGGCGGTCAAACACTGAAACGATTCAATCCAAGATGAATCAATCCAGAAAACGCTCTGTATTCATCGTGCCATGACAGAGCCTCCTCGTGCGCCCGCGTGCGCTCGAGATACCAACACGGAACGTGACAATGACTGAAAAACTCTCTCGTGACGAGACGATAAACCAGGAAGAAGGGCTCGACTACAGGAACGCCGGTCAGCCGGTGGAAGACCGCGTCGCCGACCTGCTGGGCCGGATGACGGTGGAGGAGAAGGTGGCACAGATGCTTTGCGTCTGGGGTCAGAAGAAGGCGATGTTCCTCGATGACCGGGGGAATCTCAGCACCGCGAATCTGGCGCGCAATCTCAAACACGGGCTTGGCCAGATTGCGAGGCTCAGCGATACCAACGGAGGGATGAACCCGCGCGAAATGGCGGAACTCGCCAACAGTCTTCAGAAGTTCTTCGTTGAAGAAACCCGTCTCGGCATACCCGTGATCTTCCACGAGGAATGCCTTCATGGGCTTGCCGCCAAAGATGCGACAAGCTATCCGCAGCCGGTCGGGCTCGCTTCCACGTTCAATCCGGAGCTTGTCGAAGAGATTTACTCTGCGATCGCTGAAGATACGCGCGGCCGGGGGGCACATCAGGCCCTAACCCCGGTCGTTGACGTCGCCCGAGATCCCCGCTGGGGGCGGGTCGAAGAGACGTTTGGAGAGGACCCGTTTCTCGTCTCCCGGATGGGGATCGCCGCCGTGAGGGGCTTCCAGGGGGACGGAAGCTTCAGGGACAAGAAGCGGATCATCGCGACGCTCAAACATTTTGCCGCTCACGGGCAGCCCGAATCGGGGACGAACTGTGCCCCCGTAAACGTCTCAGAACGTCTCCTCCGCGACACATTCCTGTACCCGTTTAGAGAAGTCATCGCGGAAGCCGGTCCGCTCAGCGTCATGGCGTCATACAACGAAATTGACGGCGTGCCGTCGCACGCAAACACGTGGCTCCTGCAGGATGTCCTCAGAGACGAATGGGGCTTCGGGGGATTCGTCGTTTCCGACTACTATGCCGTGACGGAGCTGCACAGGAGGGACGAGGCGATCAGTCATTCGGTGGCCGGGAGCAAAAGCGAGGCTGCGGCTCTCGCTGTTGCCGCCGGAGTGAACTTGGAATTGCCCGACCCCGATTGCTATCCCGAGCTGGTCCGCCTCGTCCGCGAAGGGGTCGTCAGCGAATCCTCGATAGACAGACTGGTGGGCCCGCTCCTGAGATGCAAATTCCAGATTGGATTGTTTGAAGATCCGTACGTCGATCCCGGCCTGATTCAGAACGATCACAGGCTTGCCCTGGAGCGAGACCTTGCGTTGCGCGCCGCGCGCGAGACGATCACGCTCCTGAAGAACGACAACGATCTGCTCCCTCTCCGCCTTGGGGAAAACGGTACCATCGCAGTAATCGGACCGAATGCGGACCGGGCGTTGCTGGGCGGATACAGCGGAACGCCGAAGTTCTCGGTCTCCGTCCTGGAGGGAATAAGAGCCCGTGCCGGGGGTGGGTTCAGGGTCGTCTACAGCGAAGGCTGCAAGATTACTGTCGGCGGTTCATGGAACGAAGATACCGTGACGTGTCCCGACCCGGAAGTGGATCGGAAGGCAATTGCCGATGCCGTCGCCACCGCACGCACCGCGGAGGTGATAGTGCTCGCACTCGGGGGGAATGAACAAACCTCCCGGGAAGGATGGAGCAAGGTTCACATGGGGGACCGCGCAAGCCTGGAACTCCTCGGCAGGCAGAACGAGCTGGCGAAGGCGATGGTGGAGACCGGGAAACCGGTCGTCGTGCTGCTCTTCCACGGAAGGCCGAATTCGATTACGTACATTCAGGAACACGCCCGGGCCGTCCTCGAATGCTGGTACCTCGGGCAGGAGACCGGACGTGCGGTGGCCGGGGTTCTGTTCGGTGACTCTGCTCCGGGGGGGAAGCTGCCGATTTCCATTCCGAGATCTGTGGGTCATGTCCCCTGCTATTACAATTACAAGCCCTCCGCGCGCCGCGGCTACCTCTTTGATGACGTTTCATCTCTCTATCCGTTCGGTTACGGGCTGAGTTATACGACGTTCGCGTTCAGCAATGTGAGTCTCGAGAAATCCGTCATTCAATCCGGGGAATCGACGACCCTCCGCGTGGATGTCACAAATACCGGGAAGCGGCCCGGCGATGAAGTCGTGCAATTGTATATCCGCGATCTCGTGAGTTCCGTGACACGTCCCGTGAAGGAACTGAAAGGCTTCAAGAAGATCCACCTCCTCCCCGGCGAGTCGGCGACGGTGGCTCTCACAATCGGGCCCGACCAGTTGTCGTTTACGAACATAGAAAAAGAGTGGGTTGTCGAGCCGGGGGAGTTCGACATCATGGTAGGGAATTCTTCCAGGGACCAGGACCTGACAAGAGTAGTTTTGAACGTGATCTGAAAGTACCGGATTCAGTCTGAAATCATCGGGGTAGCCTGTGTCGACTGTTGCGGAAAAACTCTCCATAAAAGAAAAAGTCGGGTACGCCCTCGGCGACACCGCTGCGAACTTCATCTTCCAGACGATGGTGATGTTCCAGCTCGCGTTCTACACCGACACGTTCGGGATCACCGCGGCCGCTGCGGGGACGCTCCTGGTGGTCGTGCGCGTGTGGGATGCCATTTTCGACCCGGTGATGGGTGTCGTTGCGGACCGGACAAAAACCCGGTGGGGGAAATTCCGCCCCTGGATCCTCTGGACGGCCGTCCCATTCGGCCTGATGGGATTCCTCGCATTCGTCACTCCCGATTTCAGCCCGGGCGGGAAGCTCGTGTATGCCTACTGCACGTATATCGTGCTGATGATGGTCTATTCCGCCAACAATCTCCCCTATTCGGCGTTGAGCGGCGTGATGACGGGGGATCTCGGGGAACGGACAAGCCTCTCGTCGTACAGGTTCGTTTTCGCGATGATCGCACAGCTTATTATACAGGGCCTTGCGCTCCCGATGGTGAGCTACTTCGGCCAGGGGAACAGCGCCACCGGGTACCAGTACACGATGGCGATATTTTCGACGCTTGCGGTCGTCCTCTTCTTCATGACATTTGCCACGACGCGCGAGCGGATCCAGCCGGACCCGGCACAGAGGGCGTCGGTCAGACAGCATTACAGCGACCTGATGAAGAACGGGCCCTGGCTGGCGATGTTCGCGCTGACGCTCATCCTCTTCATCACACTGGCGATGCGCGGGAGCGTTGTCTTCTACTACTTCAGGTATTACCTGCATGTCGATAACTACGAGAGGCTCTTCGGCCTGTTCAACGTGCTGGGGACCGCCTCGACGATCATCGGCATATTCTTTTCCAAGGGGCTCGCGATGCGGTTCGGGAAGCGGAACGTCTTCATCTGGGGCCTGGCCGGCACCGCGCTCTTTTGCGCCCTTTTCGTCGTTCTCCCCCCGGACGCGATCCCGTTCATGTTCGCTGCCGAGATGCTCCGGCAATTCGTCTACGGGTTCACGATCCCGCTACTCTGGGCGATGATGGCGGATGTGGCTGATTATTCGGAATGGAAAAATAACCGCCGTGCCACGGGGATCATATTCTCGGCGATCGTGTTTGCGCTCAAGGCGGGACTCGGGTTCGGCGGCGCGATAACCGGGTACGTCCTTTCAACCTACGGGTACGTTCCCAATGCAGTGCAGAGCGCGTCGGCGCTGAACGGGATCGTGATGACGATGAGCATTTACCCCGCGTCGACTTTTGCGCTTTGCATTGTCTGCCTGTTCTTCTACAGGATAAACAAACAGGCCGAGATTCAGATCACGACTGAGCTGACGGAGCGGCGCAAAGGGTTTGCCGCCCTTCCGGCGTAAAGAGAACTGTCCATACGGTGATGTACTGCACCACATTCTGAGGGAGGTCACAATGGTTCCTGGATACTCTGGGAGAAGCGTGTGGGGGATGTGTGCGTTGCTGTCGATCGTTATGCTGCAGTCGGCGTTTGCGCAGGGGGTCGGCACGATCAAGGGGACGGTCTACGACAAGACGTCGAAGGACAAATTGCCGGGGGCCAACATCGTTGTCAAGGGGACGAGCGTGGGGACGACGACAAACCTTGACGGGGCGTTCATTGTCAGAAACGCACCGGCGGGGGACCAGACGATCGTGGTCACGTACATCGGGTACGTCAGCACAAGCACCGTGGTGAAAATCGGCGATGGAGAGACCGTCACACGGGATTTCAATCTCTCCCCCACGACGATCGAGGGATCGGAGGTCGTCGTCACCGCACAGTCGCAGGGTCAGCTCCAGGCGATCAACCAGCAGATATCGTCGAACAAGATCGTAAGCGTTGTGTCTGAAGCCAAGATACAGGAGTTGCCCGACTTCAACGCGGCGGCGGCAATCGGCCGGTTGCCCGGCGTGTCGACGCTCCAGAGCTCCGGAGAAGCAAACAAAGTCGTCATCAGGGGACTTGCTCCTCAATTCAACGAAGTGGCGGTGGGCGGTATTACGCTTGCCTCGACAGGGAGCACGCAGATAGGGGCGGCGTCCCAGGGGGGGACATCGGGGTCAATCAATACCGACAGGAGCGTCGACCTGACGACGATCACCCCGTACATGCTCAAGACCGTCGAGGTCTACAAGTCGCTGACGCCCGACATGAATGCAAACGCGATCGGCGGATTTGTGAACATGGAATTGAGAGAGGCCCAGGAGGGATTCAAAACAGATCTCCTGATGCAGTCGGGCTATACGCAAAAGAGCGGGAGGTACGGCAACTACAGGTTTGTCGCCGCCGCGAGCGACCGGTTTCTTGACGGTGACCTCGGGGTCTACGTGCTGGGGAACACGGAAAAGTATGACCGGGACGCGGACAACATGAGCGCCGGATATGAAACCCAGAGCTCTACCGTTCAGCCTGATGGTTATAGGCCCGTTCAGGTCACTACCGTGACTCTGGATCGCCATTTTGAAACACGGGAACGTTTCGGAGGGAATCTGATCATTGACTACAAGCTTCCTTCCGGATCAATAAAGTCGATCAATCTCCTCAGCCGGTTGAATTCCAACTCTAATGATTATCAGACTCTCTATGATTACAAGTTTCATAACATCAACTTCCGGTACAACCAGGGAATCAACAAAACGGACATGGCAGTCAATACCCTTGCGTTTGAAAACGACTTTGGATTCATGTCCGCGGAAGTGAAGGCTGCCAACACGTATTCCCGGAACTTCAGCCCCGACGCCCCCCAGTTCGACTTTACACAGACGGGGGGAATTCCGGGAGGGCAGAGCGTGAACACCGTTCCGGAGGCGCTCATCCCCGCGGTGAACTACAAGGGACCGGGGCAGATATATCTTACCAATGTCAGCCTCTTCAGCGCCGACTACAAGGAAAACGACCAGGTCTACAAGGCCGATCTCAAAGTTCCGTTCAACGTCGAGAGTGTCACATCGGGGTTCATCAAGTTCGGCGGTGAATTCCGCTACAATTACCATACAAATCAACAGGGGACTCCGTATGCGAGTCTCCGGGGGGGCGGCACCGGGATCAGCGCCCAGCTTGTGAACCTGGTTGCGCAGCGGTTCAATCTGAGGATTGATTCGACGGTAAACGAATTTGCAGGAACGGATTTTACATCGCCCGACGGGAGCCTCACCAACTCATTCCTAAATAACCGGTTTGGGGGTCTTTTCTGGGCAGGCCAGACGGGAGTGCTGAACGACGTCGTGCATTACCTCCCGACGGTCCCTTCGATAAGCGCGATCAACAGCACCGGACAAAACCCGGGAGGGTGGTTTGACTCACCGTACCAGCGCCTTCCCAACAGCTACAAATACATAGAGAAATACTATGCCGGCTATGCAATGACGGAATTGAACTTCCTGCAGAATATTATGGTCGTCGGTGGTGTCCGCTGGGAAGAAGTCCAGTCATGGTTTGATGCATTCAACCTTGCCGACGGACGTGATGCCACCAAACAGACCATCGATACGGTCTCGGCTCATCCGCGGAATCGTTTCTTGCTCCCTATGGTGCAGGCAAAATGGGATGTGCTTGATTGGGTTGATGTGCGATATTCCTTCACGCAGACACTGGCCCGGCCGGACTACAGCCAGCTTTCGCCACATTTCAATATGGATTATACTCAGACCAATGTCTGGGCCGGCAACCCGAAGCTGAAAACGGCAGAGGCGAACAATCATGACCTCTTCATTACGTTGCACAACAGTGAGCTGGGGCTTCTTGCCCTGGGAGGATTCTACAAGGAGGTCGTGAATTTTACCTACTACACGCAGTACAAGCTGCACACTTCTCCGCCTCCGGGGCTCGACTCAATCGGGTCGTACGTCGTTCACACGGGAAGCGGGGTGGTCTCTCCCAAGGACGGCGCAACGCTCAACACGTACGTCAACAGCCCGTACAAAGCGTTTGTGCGTGGCCTCGAAGTGGACTTCCAGACGAGGCTCTGGTATCTGCCCGAGCCGCTGAACGGGATCGTCCTCGGGGTCAACTATACCCATATCGCTTCGGCCGCGACGTATCCGTGGAGGAATGATACGACAATCGTCGTCCCCCCCCGTTCGGTGAAAGTCATTACGCTTGACCGTACACGATCCGGACGCCTGATCAACCAGCCGAATGATGTTCTGAACGCGTACATCGGCTACGACTACAGGGGATTTTCGGGCCGTCTTTCGTTCCTGTTCCAGGGGAACTCCGTGAGCTATATAGGGCCTTTTGCAGAGCAAGACGGATTCACCCAGGATTATGTGCGCGTGGATGCCTCGGTACGGCAGATGCTCCCCTGGGCCGGCCTTCAGGTATTCCTCGACGTCAGCAATCTCAACAACAGGATGAA
>Ga0182019_10001530_pt1 | contig 11814 bp, 14 predicted proteins | sample 812E2MmetaG_FD_120483 | JGI IMG/M metagenome (GOLD analysis project Ga0182019, IMG submission 120483) | Permafrost microbial communities from Stordalen Mire, Sweden - 812E2M metaG | ecosystem: Environmental > Terrestrial > Soil > Wetlands > Permafrost | place: Sweden: Stordalen | collected...
AAATTAGTATGGAAACTAGAGCAAAAAAGCCGGTTTATTGAATCCATTATTTTGAATTTCCCCTTACCGCCTTTTTATGTGCATGAAACCCGAGATGGTAAATATATTATTGTGGATGGGGCACAGCGAACTGATGCTTTACATGAGTTTGTGAATAATAAGTTTAAACTTAAAGGATTACTTACTTTACCAAACTTAAATGGTAAAAATTTTTCAGAATTAAAAGGGGAATTTCAAGTCAAAATCGAAGATAAAAGAATTATCTTATATGTTTTAAGGCCTTCTGTGCCGATGCAAGTAATTTATGATTTATTTAATCGTATCAATACAGGTGGAACAAGATTAGGGCATCAAGAAGTACGCCATTGTATTTTTCTGGGTAAAGCCACAACATTACTTAAAGAGTTATCTGAAACAGAGATTTTTAAAAATGCGATTGATGGCGGTATTTCACCAAGACGAATGAAAGACAGGGAAGCGATATTACGTTACCTTTCTTTTAAGTTATTTGATTATAGGGAATATTATCAAGGTGATATGAGTGATTTTGTAGAAAAAGCGATGCGTAAAATTAATAAAATGCCGGATGAGGAAATTTCATATTTAAAAAAGGATTTTGAGCGGGTTATGCAATTAAGCTATGAGTTTTTTAATGATAGAAATTTTCGTGTTCCTTTCCCGGAAAAAACGACGCGTGGACGCATTAATATTGCTGTTTTAGAGTCTGTAGGTTATTGGTTTTCCAAACAAAATAATGATTTTTTATATAAAAACAAAGCCAGAATTATTAACAATTTTGAAATACTGTTAAAAGAACCGGTGTATTTGGATGCCGTTCAACAAAGCACGGGCGACAAAAGACGGGTTGGTACACGCTTTGATTTGGCACAAGAAATACTGGGGAGTGTAGAACATGCTGACGCAAATTAAATTGACTAATTTTAAATGTTTCAAGGAAGAAACAACTTTTCCGCTGAGTAAGTTTAATTTATTTACAGGCGTGAATGGCGCGGGGAAATCAACGGCGTTACAAGCTTTATTGTTAATGAAACAATCTATTGAGCATGATGTCCTGACAACAGAATTAATATTGAATGGCAGTTGCGTTTTGTTAGGTAGTTTTGATGATGTTAGAAATAATCAAGTATCAAGAAAAAATCCTATTTTTTTTGAATTTTTCTATAGTGATGATAATTGTGAAAAAAATAAATTGTCCATGCGCTATGATTTACAGCCTAAAGTTGATGCAATGAGTTTAACTATCCTGAAAGTGGGTATTAGTTTGCATTGCTTGAACTTAAGGAAAGAAAAGGAGGAAATCGAAAAATGTATCACCTACGACGTGGAAAGCAAACATCGTTTGCTGCTCGGAAAGGGTATAATTTTGATTGATAACGATAAACCGATGAAAGAATCCGATCCTAATCATATATATGCTTTTAAATTAAATGATCCAGATTTGGGATATATCGCGAAAAGAGAAAAAATAAACGAAATCCCTATTTATGATTTTAGTTTTAATTCTAATGTGGATAACATTTACTTTATTTCTGCCGACCGAATAGGCCCACAAGAATTTTATCAAAAATCCACATTATCTGAATTTCCCCATGTCGGTACAAAAGGGGAATTTACGGTTAATTTACTGGATAAACTCGCCCAAGAATTAGTTAATAAAACGCTTTGCTTAGGCGATGATGCCAGAACGCTAATCACACAAACCCAAGCATGGCTGGGAACAATTCTTAACCCATTGACTATAAAAATAAATCCCTTAAAAGTTAATATCCTGGAATTGCTTATTGGTGACTTTAAACCCAGTAACGTCGGCTTTGGTTACAGTAGCTTATTACCTATTATTGTTACGGGACTTATCGCCAAACCAGGCGAAAAAATTATCATAGAAAACCCCGAAATTCATCTACATCCCAAAGCCCAATCGGCATTAATTGAATTTTTAGTTAAAGTCGCTAACACAGGTGTGCAAATATTCATAGAATCGCACAGCGATCATGTTTTAAATGCCTTGCGAGTGGCAACCAAAGAAAACCGGCTAAGTCCAGAAGATACCAGCATACTTTTCTTTGCTACTAATCCGGCCAATAATGCTAATGATATAACTTCAATCTTAATTGATGAAAAAGGCAAGTTGCATAAAAAATCGAATGAAGGAACAACTGCTAAAATACCTAAAGGTTTCTTTGATGAATGGACAAATTCAATGGCTAAACTTTTCTAAAAAAACAGATGGACATATTTTTCAATGAATTATCGGTTACGATTGCTGTTGATGACAATCAAGCGTGTGAATGGTTGGAGAATTTAGCAAAGCTGGGTAAGTTGTTGAAGCAAATAATTGATCCATTAAGCGAAGACGCTTTTTCTTTTAGAAGAAATGAAGATTTTGCTGAACAAAAAATAACCAGTTCGCAAACAATTAGAGAGTTTTTACAATCGACATTTGAGTTTAGTGATCCTGTTTATATTTTTTTACTGGCCATTTTCGACTCTCCGTATATAGCAGCAAACGATCCTCTAAAAACCACATATGATTTAACGTCTATTACGATAAACAATCAAGATCATGAAGTAACAGGTATTGCCGCCGCTTACTTAAAAAGCTCTTTAACTGTAAGTTTTGATAGCAATCCGCAATGGGATACATGCCGATTAAACGTTCTTGTAAATAGATTAAATGGGCAAGCCGAAATCATCACTGAACAAAAACAAGTCAATCACGCCAGCAAAAACCAGCATATTATCGATTGCCATCTCCCATTTTTAGCTCAATTGTATGATTGGTCGTCCTATAGCCCTAAATTTGATCCAGAAACTAAAAAACAAACTATTCTGCCTCTAGTTGAACTATGTAGTTTCTATCTGGGAGAAGCTATTGAGACTGTTTGGGATGACTTTTACCAGAAAATATCACAACTCGATACAAATGAAAGAATTAGAGAAATCAAAAACATAGCAGAAAAGATTTCAAGGATACATGGGTGGAAAAAGGCAACGGGTAGCTTAGAAAATAAAAATATCGGCAGAGTGATTTATACCATCGAAAATTCAGATTTTATCGTGTCAGTAGATACTCAACATGGCGAATTTGAAGTCCATAAAAATAGAAAGGGAAACAACCATCTAGGCGTAATTTCGTTCGACGGTAAAAGGTTTAAAGAAAGCATTGGGGATCGTTTTCTATCATTATGAATATTAGCAAGCAGCTGTATGGAGTGAAACAGATAAACAAACAGCGATGCAATGGCTTGATACTTGGTAAATAGAGCATTAAACATGACTGACAAGATTTGCACTTTTATGAATAATCCAAAAATGAATTACTTTCCGGAACAAGATGTTATTCATCTAACTATAACGGATGAAGAAGAAATCGAAAGCATGGAATTAAGCCCGAATATTACCGCCGAACTTAATGCAAATGGTGAATTAATTGGAGTGGAAATCTTAAAAGCCAGCACTTTTTTAAGAGATTTTATTTTAGAAAGCACGCAGGCAAAGTTGATGCAGTTGCAACAAGCGCGTTATTCGAAATCGAATGCGGTGTAAATGGTGCAATTAAATTGTAAATAGGCATCACCGATCGTTAATTAGTTTAAGCAGTTGCAGCAGATCATCCGAGGTTTTCGCTGCCGATTGCGGCCCTTGTATTTTTTCTTGAGCCCAGTCTACCATTTCTCCTGAGCCCCATGAAACCAAGGAGGCGAGCGCAAACACCAATGTACCGCGCGTCAAGCCCTTGGGCAATCCCTGTTCCTCCAGATAACGATGGAGATACCAGGCCGCTATGATGAACACAAGGGAGGAGATGATCAGGTTCCATAGTGACGGTAATGTGAACATTATTGGGTTTTCTCTTGGATTGGCATGTGAATGGGGAATCTCCTTGCTAAGGGCTTCTTCAAGCATCAAGAACTGATCTTTCCAGTCGTTAGCGGTTCAGTTTTTTTCAGAAGAAGTACGGGCGGCCATATCACACAAGTCTTCAATAATGCAGCTTTGGCAGCGCGGTTTTCTGGCTATGCAGGTATAGCGACCATGCAGGATGAGTAAATGGTGAGCGTCTTTTTTATGATTTTTGGGCGTCCATTTGTCCAGTTTACGCTCCACTTCCAGCACATTTTTGCCGGGCGCAATGCCTGTGCGGTTGGAAACCCTGAATATATGGGTGTCCACCGCTATGGTGGGGTGTCCGAAAGCGGTGTTAAGAATGACATTCGCTGTTTTTCTGCCTACTCCCGGCAATGCTTCCAGTTCGGCACGGGTTTGGGGCACTTGCCCTGCATGCAGTTCCAGTAATTGACGACAAAGCTTAATAATATGTTCAGCCTTGGTGTTATATAAGCCGATTGTCTTGATGTAGTCTTTTAAGCCCGCTAAGCCCAACGCTAATAGGGCATCAGGCGTATTGGCGACGGCAAATAACCGGGCGGTGGCTTTATTGACCCCTTTATCGGTCGCTTGTGCCGATAAGACGACCGCGATCAGTAATTCGAAGGGACTGCTATAGTTCAGCTCCGTCGTCGGTTCGGGCGTCGCTACAGACAGCCTGTCAAAAATGATCTGGCGTTTTTTTTGATTCACGGTGATAGTTTCCAAATAACGGTATTCATCAGCCTGAAAACATCATTAACAATGGCTCTGGCTTATTTGTCCGGGCAGTATACAATGGCAACAATTGAACGGTATGTAAGTAAATTTTTTGGGGCCGATAAAATGGTCTTTGTGTTCCACAATAAAAGGGGTATCTATATGTCTGAAACAATGAAAATTGTAATTGCTGTTATCGGGGTTTTTGTAGCCGGTTTTGTCATGGTGGGTATCAGTAAAGAGCCGCCGACGACTGCGCAAATGGAAGCTGCGGCAACAATAAGAAACTATGTCGCCATACAATCCATGGCTAGTGAAAAATGCCCTGAGGCGATTAAGAAAGCAACCGGCGAGCAGGTATTTTTCCCTACCGAAACCAAGAGTGATAAAGAAACTTATATTACCTTGATCTGGCTGGGCGAAGACGCTAAAACCGGTGGCTTCAAAAAGGCTTCTTGCACTTTACACGCCGCGTTGGGCGGAATATCCGAGTTAATTATTGATGACAAGGTCATCATAAAGAAAAATATCTAGCGTAAAGACGCCCAATAAACCGGAAACGAACATCCGAAATAAAACTGATTTTTCTTCAGCGCAGGCTACCGGTTTCTTCGCCCAAAATTTGCTTTAAGAACGGAATCGTTAATTTGCGCTTGGCCGCCAACGAGGCCTTATCCAGTTTGGTCAGCAGCGCCCATAAAGAAGACAGATCTCTTTCATAATGCGTCAGCAGAAAACGTCCCGCTTGCGGCGATATTTCAAAGCCCATTTGGTCGGCTTTAAAAATCAAGGCCGTGATTTTCTCGCTATCGCTCAAGGGCTGTATTTTTAACGTCAAGCCCCAGTTTAGGCGCGTTTTAAGATCGGGTAATTGCAGGGCTATCTCGCCGGGCGGACAGGCGGCCGACATAATCAGCGTGTGCCCCTGATCGCGATGCAGGTTGAAAAAATAAAAAAACGCCATTTCCCACACCGGGTTACCGGCGATGTGTTCAATATTGTCGAAACAAACGACATCAAACTTGTCCAGCCCTATTAACAACGCGGGATCCGGCAGTTCCAGCGGCGACAAGGCAAAATAAAATGAACCCAGTTGCAGGCTTTGCGCCTGTCGGCAACAGGCTTGCAGCAAATGACTTTTGCCTAATCCTGACGGCCCCCAGAGAAAAATTTGCTGCTCGCCGTCGCCTTGGATGCTTTTTTGCAAGTGGTTAATAATTTCCAGATTAGCGCCGGGGAAAAAATCATCAAATGTCTGGTTCGCCCTGAACTCAAAATCTAACGGCAGTTGCCGGGCTGTGGTCATCGCTGCTTTCCTGCAAAATGCACATAGAGTGTCGCGCCAAAAAAAAGCATCAAGCCAAGGCCTGTTTCCAATGCCGGGTATAAGCGTCCGTCGCTGTTAACGTAGGTTTCTACCGAACCGTGGATAAAATAAATCAAGCTGATGTATGCCATCCAGGCGCAGCTTTTAGAATTGCCGTGTAAAAAACCGCGCAAAGGCAGCAACAACGGCGTAACCGTGATTAACAACATCAAGGCGACAGGAAAATGGGTGGCGGGCGTCAACACCGTATTCCACAGCATCAACAAGGCAAACAGGCCGAAATAGCCGACCTGGGCCAGCCTGTAATAATAGATCGGTTTTATAATCATGAGCTGGGTTCAGGCTTGTTTTAACAGCTGCGAGGTTCTTGCCAGACGCGTTCCCAGCGCCCGGCACAGCGTTTTTTCATGGGCGCTTAAGCCGTTAGGTTCCGATGACAAATGGCTGGGGCCGTAGGGCGTGCCGCCTGACAGAGTTTCGCGTAATGCCGTTTCCGTGTAAGGCAGGCCCAGCAGCAGCATGCCGTGGTGCATCAGCGGCAGCATCATCGATAACAACGTGCTTTCCTGGCCGCCGTGCAGACTGCCGGTGGACGTAAATGCACCGGCGGGTTTGCCGACTAGCGCGCCGGAAAACCAGATTTCGGTCGTGCCGTCAATAAAGTATTTTAGCGGTGCGGCCATATTGCCGAAATGGGTGGGGCTGCCCAAGGCCAGCCCATCGCACTGCTTCAAGTCGTCCAGCGTCGCGTAAATGGCGCCGTGAGCGGGAATGCTCTCTGCGGTCTTGTCACAAACGCAGGACACTTCCGGCACCGTTCTCAGCACCGCCTCGGCCCCGTCGACGGCCTCCACGCCACGGGCGATATGATTGGCCATTGCTGCGGTGGCGCCGTTGCGGGAGTAATAAAGAACCAGGATTTTCGTCATAGCGTTAAGAATTGGGGATTATAAGCGTGAGTACGGCTTCAGGTGGGCGGCCTATTGCCGCCTTGTCACGGGTAACGACGATAGGGCGTTCCATGAGTATCGGATGGCTGACCATGCCGTTAATGAGCGCCTGCCGATCCAAGGTTTCATCGTCAAAACCGCCTGCCTTGTAGGCGGCTTCTTTTTTTCGCATCAAGTCGCGAGGCTCCATGCCTAGTTTTTGCAGTATGTCATCCAGCTCCTCGGCGCTGGGCGGCGTTTTGAGATACTCTATAATTTCCAGCTCTACGCCCTGCTCTTGCAGCAATTGCAAGGTTTTTCGCGATTTGCCGCAACGCGGATTGTGATAGATTTGTACGCTCATGATACACACACCTACAGGACGTCTGCGCCCGATAAAATAAAAAAGCTATTCAGCGCGAAGCACAACATTCCCTGTCCAGCGGGAGAGCGTAGCGAGGGTTCAGGGACTGGCCTCACACTGAATAAATAATAAAAAACATTACAAATAGTCGTATCTTGGGAGCATGTCACAATTCAACTACTCATCGAATCCAACTTGAACTTCATCAATTTTAATTATACAGTTTTTTGGAATTTAGCGAACACATCCTGGCTTTCGGCAACACCGCTCCGCTCTAATTGATCGTTTACCTTAGGTCGTGATAGCAACTGATGAAATCAAGCCGGTAACTTGCATAAACGTGATAATGCGCTTTATCGTCGACCCAACTTTTTTCACAAATTTAGGTTGGGTTGCGCAAGATGCAATCTACCCAGGTTTTTAAACCCAAGCTTTCGAGCTGTATGCGTAGTTCGCTGACAAACGCTGCATCGTGACTGGAGTGGGAGATAAAAATCATGGCGTACCTTGTGTGTTATGAAGACGGTTCGGTAGGGGGATAGTAGTAGATTTTGTCGGATTACACGTTAGTTATGGGCGCGCGCGGTAGGCTCTACGCAAACCGGTTTCGTGGACTCGTTAGATGACAGGTGTCTTTGAATTAACTACCTCGCCGCGCCGTAAACCGCCGATATTTCGCTTGCAAAGCAACAGGCTGCAAGGGTACAGTTGCGCCGCAAGGACAGGATTTTAGTTATTTCGCATATTCATCTATTCATCAATTAAAGGCAAGCCAGTGGCAATCATTAACGAACGGTTAACAGATCGAATCAGGCAATACTGGTTATTAGCACGGTTTGACCGGCCTATCGGGATTTTGATTTTATTGTGGCCCGCCCTTTGGGCGCTGTGGGTGGCTGGCGACGGCAAGCCGGATTTGCGGGTGTTAATCGTTATTTGCCTGGGAGTCGTGCTGATGCGCGCCGCCGGTTGCGTGATTAACGATTATGCGGACAGGGATTTTGATCCGCATGTAGAACGCACTCGGCAACGTCCGATTGCTGCAGGCAAGGTTAAACCCAAAGAAGCCCTTATGGTTTTTGTCGTGTTATGTTTGTGCGCTTTCGGCCTAGTGTTACTGCTTAATGTTTATACGATCATGCTGTCTTTTATTGCGGCATTTCTGGCCGCCAGCTATCCTTTTATGAAGCGCTATACTCAGTTGCCGCAAGCGTATTTAGGCATTGCCTTTGGCTGGGCGGTGCCGATGTCTTTTTCCGCACAGCTTGACAGCATTCCGGCGGTGGCGTGGGTGATGTATTTAGCCGTTGTGTTATGGGCTTTGGTTTATGACACCATGTATGCGATGGTCGATAAGGACGATGATTTGAAAATAGGCGTCAAATCAACCGCCATACTTTTCGGCGCTTACGATAGGCAGATTATGGCGATTTTGCAGCTTATCATTTTAGCGCTGTTAATTGCAATAGGACTTATACAGCAGTTAAGCTGGCCTTATTATGGCGGACTCCTGGTCGCGGCCGGACTTTTTGCTTACCAGCAAAAACTGATTTTTCACCGGGATAAGACGCTGTGTTTTAAAGCCTTTTTAAATAACAACTGGTTTGGTATGACGGTATTTGCCGGGCTGGCGATGGCTTATTGGCTGCGGTGATTCACAAAGCTCCGTTCGCGTGCGTAGGCGTGCCATGCGCGCCTACAACGGATGTCCTTATACTGCGAACGGTCACGATTTGAGCTTTTTTGGAACCCTCACCCCAACCCTCTCCCGGTGGGAGAGGGAGTAAGATGTCGAAGTGTGTCATGCACGTTCCTTAATGAGGAAGCGGCGCTGGAACAGGAACAGGGACGGGAACAGCGCCTTGGGTAACCGGTTGTTTAGCCGCTTCCTCCAATTTGGCGCGTCGAGTGCCTTCCCCATAAAGCGTCATCGTGATCATAACAAAAATAGTTGTTATCACAAGAATCATAAACCGATCCGGTTTTTTTAAAAAAAACAGGGGCCACTGAGGCTTATACATACCGATGATGAAAAAAAGAACTGTCCATATTCCTAAGTCGAAGGCGTAATTTACCATTTGTATTTACCTGTTAATGTTCATTTAGATAGTTTTACATTATCATTCAGACTGGCGGCTTTTTGCAACACGCAGCCCATTTTAACGGTTTTAGTTGGTTAAGGTTTGAATTGTTCGCATGGGTTTTACAGTCTTAAATAATTTTGTAATATTGGCCGTGTTATAAAGGACAGTGTTTTTGAAGATGGCAAATGTTAGACGATAATAAAGCGTTATGGGTACAATGGAATACGATTTTGATCCGACTTACGGCTATACACTACCGCAATTATTGGCAGTAACAACGCCCAAGGAACCTAAAGATTTTGATGACTTTTGGCAGCAGCGCTATCGCAAGGCATTAGCCTTAGACCCTCAGCCGCACACGCAAATTATTAGTGAAGATAGGCTGGGCTGGCGTGTATTTGATATACGTTACACCTCTACCGACCGTTTTCCTATTCGGGGCTGGTTATTGTTGCCGACTTCCGGGATCATTAAACGCGGCTTTATTGTCGGCCATGGCTATGGCGGACGCGACGGGCCCGATTTTCATTTGCCCTTTAACGATGCGGCTTTATTGTTTCCCTGTTTTCGTGGTTTAGGGCTCAGCGCCCAACCCGCCATTTCTTCCGAACCTTACTGGCATGTGCTGCACAATATTAACCAGAAGGATCGTTATATTCTGGGCGGTTGTGTTGAAGACCTGTGGCTGGCCGTCAGTGCACTACTGTCTTTATTTCCGCAAATGGCCGGACATTTAGGCTATTTGGGCATTAGTTTTGGCGGTGGTATTGGCGCTTTGGCGCTGGCGTGGGAGTCGCGCATTAGCAGAGGCCATCTCAATACGCCCACGTTTGGACACCAACCTTTACGCTTAAGGCTTGCCAGCAACGGCAGCGCACACAGTGTCCAGCAGTATTATTGCAGCCATAAAAAACAGACGCTTAAGGTTTTACGCTATTACGACGCAGCCCTGGCGGCGAAACGGATTGCCATGCCCATACATTGTGCGTGTGCAAAATTCGATCCCTGTGTCGCCCCGCCGGGACAGTTTGCCATATACAATGCTTTGCCTGGGGAAAAACAGCTGTACATCCTGGAGGCAGGCCATCACAACTACCCCAATCAGTTACAGCAAGAACATGAACTCATTCATGAACTCGAAGTTTTTTTTGCACCGCTTGGCGTAGCCGATAGCCAGGAGATATAAATGAATCGCGAATATCACAAGTGGTGGAGTGAAAGGTTGCGGCGCGACATGGAATTGCTGGTGTTTGGTCATGCCGGCGCCAAAGTGTTGGTTTTCCCTACTCGCTTCGGACGCTTTTATGAGTATGAAAAATTAGGCCTGGTCGCGTCTTTAAAACACAAAATAGAACAAGGCTGGCTGCAACTTTATTGTATCGACGGTATTGATGCTGAAAGTTTTTACTGTGAATGGGCACATCCTTCAGGACGTATTCAGCGCCATAAGGACTTTGAAGAATACATCTTGAACGAAGTGCTGCCTTTTATGCACAGCAAAAATCAGCATGACTGCGTGATTTCCCACGGTTTAAGTCTGGGCGCATTTCATGCATCCAATATCGCATTTCGTTACCCCCAATTTTTTAAAAAGCTGGTTGCATTTTCGGGTCGCTACGACCTAACCTTGAATGTAGAGCATTTTTACGATCTTTTCGACGGTTTTTATAATGATGATATTTATTTTCATACTCCCAGCCATTTTCTACCTAATCTGGATTGTGCCTGGCGCTTAAGTAATTTGAAGGAAATGGATATTACCCTGGTTATCGGCAAAGAAGACCCCTTTTTACAGAATAATGAACAACTCAGCTCGATATTGGGGCAAAAAGGCATTAATCATCAGTTATTGGTTTGGGACGATAGAGCGCATAGCGGTTATTATTGGCGACGTATGGCGGCGCTTTATATCTAACTGCTTTTCTGGATTTCTAACAATAGTATTTTCAAATAACTAAAAAAGGCATTATAATGCGCGGTTCAACGGAGCATACCGCTCCTCCTTGCTTTACCTTCTTTTTAAGACAGAGAGGGAAGGCTTAACCGAAAGGAAAAATAATGCGACATTATGAAATTGTCTTTTTAGTCCATCCTGATCAAAGCGCTCAGGTTCCAGCGATGATTGAACGTTATAAGTCAACTATCGAAGCCGCATCCGGCACCATTCACCGTTTGGAAGATTGGGGTCGTAGACATCTGGCTTATCCCATTAGAAAAATTCATAAAGCCCATTATGTGCTGATGAATGTTGAGTGTGATCAAGCGACATTGGAAGAACTGGAAAGCGGCTTCCGTTTTAATGATGCTATTTTGCGTAGCATGACTTTATTGCAAAAAGTGGCCGTCACTGAGCCGTCCGCCATTGCTACGTCAACAGCTGAAGAAAATAAGGCGGCTGAATCCAGAGCTAAAGATGCGGCGGCCAGAGAAGCGGTAGTCGTGCCGGCAACAGGTGATCTCGATGACGAAATTGACTTAGACGATGTCGATGTCGATGTCGAT
>Ga0182019_10001531_pt1 | contig 11814 bp, 6 predicted proteins | sample 812E2MmetaG_FD_120483 | JGI IMG/M metagenome (GOLD analysis project Ga0182019, IMG submission 120483) | Permafrost microbial communities from Stordalen Mire, Sweden - 812E2M metaG | ecosystem: Environmental > Terrestrial > Soil > Wetlands > Permafrost | place: Sweden: Stordalen | collected...
CATCCAACCGGCTAACGGCATGATAATTTCGCTGGGTAAAGGAAAGCAAGCGCTTTCCATTGCCATCAGCGCAATCACGCCTGGCCACTGCATCGCCAGATAGACGGAATTGATGAAATGTAAAAACCAGGATTCAATGGATGACATTGCCGCCAGTATATCAAAATCAACGACTGTGAGTCAATTTTAGAGTGTGTCTCCTTGACATTAGGAGGTCAAAATCATACTATGGAGTCACGACTATGGCTAAAATACTGGACAGGATTGATAAACCGGGCGACCTGAAGCTGCTGACCACTGCCGAGCTAACGAAATTAGCTGCTGAGATAAGGGAAGAGCTGGTTTCGGTCGTTTCCGCGAACGGCGGTCATCTGGCTTCTAATCTGGGGGTAGTGGAATTGACACTGGCCCTGCACCGTGTTTTTAATACACCCCGCGACAAGATTATCTGGGATGTCGGACACCAGGCTTATGCCCACAAAATCGTCACCGGGCGGCGTAAAGAGTTTGCTTCTCTTCGCCAGTACGGCGGGATATCCGGTTATACTACGCGCGAAGAGAGTGAATACGATACTTTCGGCGCGGGTCATTCCAGTACATCCATCTCTGCGGCGTTAGGTATAGCTGTCGCCCGTGATTTTGCCGGTGATGATTACCATGTTATCGCGGTAATTGGCGACGGCGCGATTACCGGCGGTATGGCGCTCGAAGGATTAAACCAGGCGGGGCACCTCGGCTCACGCCTGATAGTGATATTGAATGATAACGGTATGTCTATCTCTCCGACAGTCGGCGCGATTGCCCGTTTACTGGACCGTATCCGGTTCGATCACCGTTACCGTGTCAGTAAAGAGAAAAGTCAGCGGCTATTAAACAGAATGCCGCTCGGTAAACAGGTGTGGAGTATGGGTTTGCAGATCGAAAGCTGGCTGAAAGATGTCTCCCGTCCGACGCGGTTTTGGGAAAGTTTTGGTTTCAGTTATATCGGCCCGGTTGACGGGCATGATTTCAAGAAGCTGGAGACTGCCCTTAACCGGGCGCGCAGTTACACCGCTAAACCAATCCTGGTGCACGTGGTTACGACAAAGGGTAATGGTTACCAGCCCGCGGAAGGTGATTCTGTTTATTTCCACGGCATTGCAGGCACGAACGGCAACAAGAATAAAAAATCGATACCAACCTACAGCGATGTTTTTGCAAAGACCATGCTTAAGCTTGCTCGTGAGAACCCGAAACTGGTGGTGGTCACGCCGGCGATGCCGGAAGGAAATTGTTTAAGCGCAGTGCAGGAAGAATTTCCCAAACGGGTTTTTGATGTCGGTATCTGCGAACAGCACGCGGTGACATTTGCTGCAGGTCTATCCACGCAGGGATACATCCCGGTGCTGGCCATTTACTCGACCTTTTTACAACGGTCATTCGACCAGATAATTCATGATGTTTGTCTGCAGGAACTGCCGGTGGTATTTGCCGTTGACCGCGGCGGCATTGTCGGTGACGACGGCAAGACACATCAGGGTATCTTCGATCTTTCCTTTCTTTCGCTGATTCCAAATATGATCGTGGCCGCCCCGCAAGACGAAAATGAACTGCAGCATATGTTGTACACGGCCGTGAAATCCGGCAAGATCATGGCCGTGCGTTACCCGCGCAGTGCAGGTCTGGGCGTCATGATGGATAAAGATTTCCGGGAATTGCCCATTGGTAAAAGCGAAATTTTACGCCAGGGCAATGATGTAGCGATATTAGCTGTCGGTTCCATGGTAGCTCCCTCGTTGCAGGCTGCTGAAATATTAGCACAGCAGGGGATTGAGGCGACGGTCGTGAATGCCCGTTTCGTCAAACCGGTTGATACCGAAATGGTTGTAGATCTGGCCACGAGGATAAAACGTATTGTGACGGTAGAAGAAAATACGCTCTCCGGCGGCTTCGGAAATTATGTTACCGACGCAATCAGACAGGCTGATTTAGGGGATGTTATAATAAGAAATGTTGGTTTGCCTGATGTATTCGTGGAGCACGGCGGTCAGGCATTTATACGTTCTAAATATGGTTTAGATGCGCAGGGAATCGTAAAAACAGTCTTATCTTTAATTGCTGCAAATTCCGTTAACCGGATCATCCGGTAAAAAGACAACATAAAAATTTTGGAGAGGAGAAATGGACAAACTAACAATCAGAGACATCGATGTCAAGGACAAACGCGTTTTGGTCAGGGTGGACTTTAATGTCCCGATGAATGAGGATACCGGTGTGATCACCGATGATAGCCGTATTCGTGCCAGCCTGCCGACCATTCAGTACCTGGTAAACCACAAAGCCAAAGTTATCCTGTGTTCCCATTTGGGCAGGCCGAAGGGAGCGCCGGAGGATAAATTCAGACTGGCTCCGGTAGCCATAAGATTAGCTGAATTGATCAAGAAACCGGTAGCGACCACCCGCGATTGCGTGGGGCCTGAAGCTGAAGCCGCGGTCAAAGCGATGAAAAGCGGCGATATACTGCTGCTGGAAAATCTGCGCTTTCACGTCGAAGAAGAGAAGAACGGTCCTGATTTTTCCAAAGCTCTCGCCAGCCTGGCTGAAGTCTATGTTAACGATGCCTTTGGCACCGCCCACCGGGCGCATGCCTCCATCGTTGGCGTCACAAAATATCTGCAGCCCGCAGTTGCCGGTTTCCTGCTGGAAAAGGAACTGGTACATCTGGGCGGCATCCTGACCAATCCTGTGCATCCGTTTGCGGCTCTGCTCGGCGGCGCCAAGGTCAGCGATAAGGTAGCCTTGATCGAAAACATTATCAGCAAAGTTGATTATATACTGGTCGGCGGCGGCATGGCGGCCACCTTCCTCAAGTCCGAAGGATATGAAATCGGACTGTCACTTCTGGAAGCTGACAGGATTGCGACAGCAGCCGATTTGATCACTAAGACCAAAGCCAATAAAGTCAATTTAATGCTGCCGCTGGATGTCGTTATTACCAACGATGTCAGTGACAAAGGTTCATACGCAGTAGTTGATATTGATAAAGTCCCCAAAGATATGAAAATCGTCGATATCGGGCCGAAGACCGTAGCTGCGTTTACTGTGGTTTTAAAGAAATGCAAGACTGTTTTCTGGAATGGGCCGATGGGTGTTTATGAAATCCCGCAATTCGCCAAAGGCAGTGTGGCAATGGCACAATTACTTGCCGGTTTGAAAGCATCTACCGTCATTGGCGGAGGTTCTACTGCCGATATGGTCTATGACATGAAGCTGGCCGATAAAATGACCTTCGTTTCCACCGGCGGCGGCGCTTCGATGAGCTTCCTTAGCGGTGAAGTGTTACCCGGCGTGGAAGCATTATCCAATAAAAAGTAGAGGTAATTAATGTTCACGCAGGCACAGATCGGAGCGTTAGCCCAGCCGACAAGCAGCAAGATCATTCTCTTTGTGCTGGATGGGCTCGGCGGTTTGCCCAAACCGGAAACCGGAAAAACGGAGTTGGAGACGGCCCGTAAACCGAATTTTGATAAACTCGCGGTGAAAAGCATCTGCGGTTTAAGTGAACCTGTCGGCGCCGGGATTACTGCCGGCAGCGCGCCGGGACACACCGCCCTTTTTGGTTATGATCCGGTAGCTGTCAATATCGGCCGTGGTGTATTGGAAGCAGTCGGCATCGATTTCCCCATCGAACAAGATGATGTCCTCGCACGTGGCAATTTCTGCACCGTGGATAAAAACGGTGTGATCACTAACCGCCGGGCAGGCAGGATCGCCACCGAACTGAATGCTGAACTCTGTAAATTACTGGAAATGAAAATCGACGATGTTCAGATCATTACCACACCGGTGAAAGACCACCGTTTCTTGATTTGTTTCCGCGGGCCGGGCTTGCGCGATGCGGTCACGGACAATGATCCGCAGCATGAAAACCTGATGCCGACACCGGTTACCGCAATCACCGCGGGCGCCATGAAGACCGCCAATATCGCCAACCAGTTCATCGAACGGGCAAAGAAGATTCTGGCCGACAAACACCCTGCGAACATGCTATTGCTGCGCGGTTTCTCCCGTAAACCGGAATTACTCAGCATGGAATCCATCTATAAAATAAAACCTGCAGTGGTTGCCGCTTACCCCATGTACCGCGGCCTGGCCAGACTGGTCGGCATGACTAATCTGCCTACCGGCAGCACGTTCGCCGATGAAATCAAAACCGTGAAAGACCACTATAATGAGTTTAATTTCTTCTTCCTGCATTTCAAGGCGCTGGATGCGGCCGGAGAGGACGGTGACTTCGACCGTAAGGTCAGATTCATCGAAGAAGTTGACAAGGCTTTACCCGACTTATTAAGTCTAAAACCGGATGTTCTCGTTGTTACAGGCGACCATTCGACACCTGCGATGCTCAAAGGACACAGCTGGCATACTGTCCCCACGATGATCTATGGGCAATATTGCCGCCCTGATAAATGTACCGGGTTTTCAGAGTCCGGTTGTCTCGGCGGCGGGCTGGGTATCTTTCCTGCCACTCAAATTATGCCGCTGGCCATGGCAAATGCACTCAAACTCAATAAATACGGCGCCTGATTCAGAAAACTATTAACAGGGCACTATTCATCAAGTAAAAGAGGCCGGGATTCCCCGGCCTCTTTATTTCGCCTCATCTCTTGATGAACAAAGTTTTTTATTGGGTGGCTGTATCATTTCCCGGTGATTCTCCCAATATTGCGTTGATTTTTTCTTTTAGTAACACGATGTCGAAAGGTTTTGCAATATAGGGCAGTTTATTCTGTATCAGGAACGTTCTGATGTCGATGCCCATAACATCCCCAGTAATGAAAATGGTGCGGTTTTTCATCTCCGGCGATTTTTCCAGAATACGTGAATAGAGCTCGATCCCGTTCATTCCCGGCATTCTGACATCTGTGATAATCAAGTCATAAGCTTCCCCCGCGTAGATTTTATCCATGGCGGTACCGGCATCGGCAGTAACATCTACTTTATGTCCCATGCGAGTCAGCACTTTTTCAAGGAGCTCACGGATAGTAGGTTCATCGTCGACAACCAGTATTTTATTGTTTTGCGCTGCCAACGGTTTGACCTCGGGCGTCGGAGTGGCGGTTTCTTCCTCTGCCGAAAGGGCTTCCACCATGGGCAGCTCAACGATAAATGTTGCGCCCTTCCCGACTTCACTTTCCACGCTCATTTCGCCGTCGTGCTCCAATACGATAGACCGGGAAAGGCTTAATCCTAAACCGGTTCCCTCTCCGGGCGCTTTAGTGGTGAAGAACGGCTCGAAAACATGCCTCATATTTTCTTTGGTAATACCCGGGCCGTCGTCCTGGAATGACAGGCGCAGCATATTATCCAGCTTTTCCGTGGTGATTGTCAGTGTGCCCCTGCCGTGTGCTTTTTTCATAGCCTGTTCGGCGTTTACGATCAGATTAAGGAATACCTGCTGCAGTTGCCCCGGGTCGATCACAGACCAGGGTAATTCAGGGTCGAATCTGGTGACAACATTGATGCTATTTGTCTTTAATACATATTCTCTTAGCTTGAGCGTGGTCTCGATCAGTTCATTCAGATTTGCCAGGGTTTTCACCGGTTTCGACTGGCGGGCAAAAGTGAGCAACCTTTTTACGATATTAGCCACGCGCTGGCTGCCGTCGGCGATCATCATCAGATTTTCCCTGATATCATCCGGTATGTCGTCTTTTTCCATGATCAATTCGGCAAAACCAAGGACGCCGGTCAGCGGATTATTGATTTCATGAGCAATGCCCGCAGCCATTTCACCTACCGCAGCCAATCTGCTGGTGATTTGTGCTTTCTCCTCCAGCCGTCTTTTCTCCTGCTCTGCCTGTTTCTGCTCTGTGATGTCCCTGGCGATACCGATGAAATACAGGAAATTGCCACTAATATCTGAGAACCTGGTACCGCGGGAAACGATCCAGCGCCACTCACCGGCAGCATTACGGATCCGGTATTCGGCATCGCCGCTGTTTTTATATCCGGACATGGTACTGAGTTGCACCTCTTTTTCTATGATCGCGACATCGTCTGGGTGCACCAGCGAGATGAACGGTTTACCGACCAGCTCATCCGGTTTGTAGCCCAGCATCGTATGGAAAGAGGGTGATACATAAACGTATTCTCTGCGCAGATTAATTGTGAAAATCATATCGCGCGTGTTTTCCACGATCATGCGGAATTTTGCTTCGCTCTCACGCTGCGCTTTTTCTGCCAGTTTCAGCTCTGTGATATCGTTATACAGCGTCTGGTACCGCTGCTTGCCGTCCCAGAACACTTCGTTCAGGGAAACCTGTAAATTCCGTGTTGTGCCGTCTTTACGGACGATATCAATTTCCAGTTGTTTCGGCATTGGTTCTCCGCGTTTGAGTTTTTCATGGCGTACTACCCAATCCGCATATGCTTGCGGCGAATAATAATTTTGCGGAGGATTTACCTTAATCTCATCGGCGTTTTTGTAACCGAAAATATCCAGCAATGCCTGGTTTGCATATAAATTAGTCTCATTGATATCGGAGATGCGGATGCCGATTATAGAATTGTCCATCGAGTTGCGGAAATTTTGTTCGGATGCTTTTAACGCTTCTTCCGCCTTTTTCCAGTCGGTAACATCACGGATAATCACCATTGTGGCAGGACGGTTTCTGTACATGATGGGCAGCGCTCTGGTGTCCGCCGTTATTTTCTTATCATCTTTATTCATGATTCCCAGTTCAAGTGTATTTGGTTCAGCGGGTGCTAGAACCCGCTGGTAACTGTTTATCAGCAATTCATGGTATTCAGGAGCAACCAGTTCGATGAATTGTTTACCGATAATCTCACTCTGCGAATAGCCGGACATCTCAATTATTTTTTGGTTGGCAAATATGATACTAAAACCATCCAGCAGCACGATTCCATCGGAGCTTTGTTCGATCAACACGGAGTATTTCTCCTCCGATGCTTTTAGCGCTTTTTCTGCTTGTTTACGCTCGGTAAGGTCGTAATAGAGTGTCTGATATTGCTGCTTGCCGTTCCAGAACACATCCTTATAAAAAAGTTGTAAATGCCGGAGAGCGCCGTCTTTACGGATAACATCCACTTCCATTGTGTCCGGTACCGGTTCACCGCGTTTTATTTTTTCTACCCGTGAGAGAAAATCTGCGTATGAAGCAGGTATAAAGTTTTTACGTGGAGGATCTGTTATGGCTTCATCTATGGTTTTATAACCGAAAATATCTAAAAAGGCGTGATTTGAATACAAAATATGCCCTTCAATATCGATGATGCGGATGCCCATGAATGAACTATCCATCGAATTGCGGAAGTTTTGCTCCGATAACTTCAGGGCTTCCTGCGCCAGCTTGCTTTCGGTGACATCTTTGTAAATAACTTCATGTTGCAGTTTACCGTCCCACAACACTTCGCTGGAATGAGTTTCTATATAGTGAATAGCGCCGTCTTTCCCCATTATTTCAACTTGCAGATTGTCCGGGATCGGTTCACCGCGTGATCGTTGTTCATCACGCGTGCGGAAACGCGCGCGCTCTGCCGGAGTGTAATGATCCTGTAATGGATATGCCCCGATTTCATTAATATCTTCGTAACCGAATATTTTCAGAAATTCTTGATTGGCGTAGAGGGTTTTACGGTCGGCAGTGACAATACGGATGCCCATCAAAGAGCTATCCAGGGAATTGCGGAAATTAAGCTCAGATGCTTTCCATGCTTTTTCGGCTTGCTTCCGCTCTGTGACATCGTTATATATCAATTGCCGTTGCTGTTTGCCGTCCCAGAATACCTTCTTCAGGAAAACCTGTAAATTGCGGATACTACCGTCATCCCGTGTGATATTTACTTCGATATTAGCTGGAACCTTTTCCCCCCGCGCTCGCTTTTCCATGCGCTGGAGAAAAAGGGCCTGTTCTTCCGGCGTGTTATGGGTTTGTAACGGATTTGGCCCGACCTCATCGATACTGGAGTAGCCGAAGATATCCAGGAATACCTGATTTACGTAAAGGGTATTCCATTTCGCGTCAATAATACGGATACCCATCATTGAACTGTCGATGCTATTGCGGAAGTTTTGTTCAGAGGCTTTCAGTGCTTGTTCCGCCTGTTTACGTGCGGTAATGTCCAGTATTGTCCCGATAATTGAAATTAAATTGCCGTCCGCATCGTAATTACCTTGAAAATTGGAATAATAATAGCCAATGCTTTTATCCGGACGCAGGAATTTTTGTTCGTAGGACCCTGGCTGATGAGAATCGGTTGCGCGTTTGATTAGCTCCTGGTCGCGTTGATGGTCCTCCGTCCAGGGGGACAAAGCCAATATCGAGTCTATTTGCGGGGTGAATTTCTGCGGGTTGAGCTGGAATATCTTAAATACCTCATCCGACCAGTTGACCGCGCCGGTTTTCAAATCCCAGTACCAGTAACCCAGATGGGCCATTTCCTGGGCTTCTGCCAGGCGTTTCTCTTTCTCCAGTAGAACCTCTGCCAGCTTCCGCTGTTCCATTCTGCTGCGGATTTTTTCGATTCCCAGAGATAGATCCCCGGCTAGTTCTGTCAGCAGAGTGAGTTCTTTTTCATCAAATGCATTTTCTGATGCAGCGTAGATATTCAGCACGCCTGTCGTTTTATTCCCAATAGTCAACGGGAATGCTGCCGAAGCCCGGAAACCCATCTTGAACGCCGCGGCTTTCCACGGTTTGTAGTGCGGGTTGTTAAGAAGATCCTGCATCGCGCAGGGTTTGCCGGTTTTCACCGCAATGCCGGTCGGTCCCTGCCCCCAGCGGGAGTTATCCCATGTTGTTCTGACCATGGATAAATAAGAGACTTTCTCCCCGGCCTTGACATTGGGTGAGATATCATACGAGTTTTCCTGAATATCACCCACCCATGCCAGGAGATATTGCCGTTTTTCAACGAATTGGTCGCATGCCTTTTGCAGCAGTTCCTTCTCATCATCTATCTTGACGATCAGTTGGTTGATGTTTGTCACCAGTTGCATAATGTTATTCAGTTCGTAGATTTTGGTTATTAACTGCTGTCGTTCTGTGATGTCGTTATAGATCGTCTGGTGCCGCTGTTTGCCGTCCCAGATCACTTCTTTGTGGAAAACCTCAAAATGCCGGATCGTGCCGGTCGTGCTCAGGATGTCGACTTCAATTTTATCCGGTATGGGTTTACCATTTGCCAGTTTGTTAACACGTTTGACTGCCTCTGCTTTTGATTCTGGAGTGTAAAATTCCCGCGTCGGTTTTGCATTTATTTCAGCGATATTTCTATAGCCGAAGATTTCCAATAATGCCTGATTGGCATAAAATATGTGACCTTGTCCATCGGAGATCAAAATGCCCATCGAAGAACTGTCAATGGAGTTGCGGAAATTCTGTTCGGATGTTTGCAGAGCCTGTTCTGCGATTTTCCGCTTGGTGATATTTCTGGCGTACACCCGTATCCGGTTTTTCCCCACCGCAAAGCACGCCTGCTCAAAATACAGATCGCCGACCTTTATATGAATGACCAGCGGGCGCAGTAAATTACCGGCCAGGAGTTTTTTAGTAATTTTTCCCCAATCCGCTAAAAATGGGTGTTTGAGCCCGAGCTGAGCCAGGTCAGGAAAATACTTCTCGCTGGCTGGATTTTGATATATAAGCTTTCCCTTACGGTCAAATTCCAGAATAGGGTTGATGTTCAATTCCGGGAACGAAGCAAAATAATCAACTTTGTTTTTAATTGTCTTGTTATTCAGGAGTTTGTCTGCTGGTGTTTTTTTTACACGTTTAATGCTAACCGCCGCAGCTCTTTTCAGAGAGGAAGTTGTTCGTTTTTGTTTGACTTTTTCTTTACTTGCCGTCATCGCGAATCCCTTCTTTATCTTTATTCCGCAAAGGTTTCCATTGAATTAGATCCCGCTAACGTTAAAAAGGGTACGCAAATTACTGTGTTTTCGTTAAGCTCAGTTTATTCTGGACTGATATAATTGTCAAGGAATTAGTACTATTTACTTCATAAAATGGGTAAATCGCTTATTAATTACGGAAGTATAGAAGATTTATATCTACCATCAATAAGAAATAATAGAATTATAATCACGGCCACCGGTTGACCTGCCCCGGCACAAACTGGTATTATCGGTGACACCGGAGGTAAACATGATAAAAAGCTTTAACGGCAAAACCCCAACGATCGCGGAATCGGCCTTTGTCAGCGCGGCTGCTTATATAATCGGTGATGTAGTTTTAGGCGAGCACTGTTCGGTGTGGCCCGGCGCAGTAGTCAGGGGCGACCTCGGGAAAATAACCGTCGGCCGTAATAGTGTGATAGAAGACAATTGTGTTATCCATTCCGGCTCACCGTCTATTCCTCCTGTTACTGATGTCACCATTGGTGAAAATGTCATCGTCGGTCACGGCGCGGTCAGTAATGCCCGCAGGATCGGCAATAACGTCGTCATCGGTATGAATTCCACTTTGCTTCATGACGTGGAGATCGGCGACTATGCGATTATTGCCGCCGGCTGCGTCGTCACGGAAAAAATGAAAGTTCCGGAGAAGTCTTTCGTGGTCGGTATTCCTGCCCGGATAAAAGGGCAGATTGCCGAAGATCAATTGTGGTGGAGTCAGAACAGTCCCAAAATCTACATCGAACTGGCTGAACAGTATAAAAAAGAAGGTCTATAAAAGAACACAAAAGCCCTACTCTACCTTAAGAAACTGCTGAATTAGTTCCTTTTTTCATTCATTTCGATGTTATGAATCATTTCTCTCCCTTTCGCGAAAGGCCATTAGGTCCCGGAGGCACGAACGGGAGAGGTCAGGAGGGATTTACCTGTTTTTTCCGCTGTCTATTTGTTAGCGCTTACTTTATCAGCAGTCTGCTAAGGGAGTTCAAGATGGTCGTTGAGCCCTTATTGGATGAAGAAAATTGTCTTTCCCGTGCAGGCAGGAAGCTATAAAAGATCATTCCACAAAGTTGAAAGCTAATTGCTGATAACTGACCGCTTCTACTTCAGCATCTGCTCCTTTAATTTCCCCAGGAATTTGTCCAGTTCCTCAACTTCCTTGTGTCCTTCCATGCTCAAGTGGTAATTGAACTGGTATTTACCGAAGATCGTGATTTCCGCGCACGGCACGATGGCATTCTGTGTCACAACGATCAGCGAATAATCCGTTCTCTCGATGCGGTGCAGCGAATGCATGCTGCACACCGAATAATGACATTTTGAGGAATTAAACACGAATTCCACCAGGCTTTTCCCTTCATAAATAATCAGCCCACGGGTAGTATCCACCGGATCGCCTTTTACCGTTAGCATCGGTAATTCCCTGGTTTTCCAGAACAGGCAATCGCAGGCGATTTCATGCGGCAAAGGATTAACATTGACCAAAGTCTTCTTGATAAAGTTATCGGCTTGCGCACAGTACTCTCTGTCCATAATGAAGTGCGAAAGGATGTTGTGGCTGTAGTTATCCGTATACATCACGTTTATTTTTTCTTTTAATTCCATTTAAATTCCTCCTCGCAGGTTATGAGAAAATAATAACGCTGGAATTGCCAATTGTCTAGAACCAAAACTCATTGCAAAATAACTCACAACTCAAAACAGTAACCTCAATGCTTCCCTCCTTTTCTTTTTCCTGTTTTCTGTGGTACATTTTAATTGATTACTAACATATCAAAAATTTATTTAGGGAGAAAAGACAACATGCGTATACCAATTATCGCCGGTAACTGGAAAATGAATACCACCGTTAGCGAAGCGGTTAAACTGGTCGGGGATATGCGTCCTTTACTGGATCCGGTCAATAATGTGGAAAA
>Ga0182019_10001533_pt1 | contig 11810 bp, 9 predicted proteins | sample 812E2MmetaG_FD_120483 | JGI IMG/M metagenome (GOLD analysis project Ga0182019, IMG submission 120483) | Permafrost microbial communities from Stordalen Mire, Sweden - 812E2M metaG | ecosystem: Environmental > Terrestrial > Soil > Wetlands > Permafrost | place: Sweden: Stordalen | collected...
TAGCTGATTTGAAATGTTTCGCAGCTGTCGCGGTTTCAGCTTGCTTCGTAAGATCGGTGACTGTCGTAAACCCAGGCCATAGCTCCTGCGGTACCATATACTCTGCCTGATTCATTACTTCATCAATCGGATATTGGAAGAAAAAGGGAAGGTTGAATTTGAATGTCTTTGAGAATCCAAGCACCATGGCATTGTTTCCCCCTTTGATCACATCACTCTTCCATGCAATGGAGATTTTATTTCCGTCTTGATTAATATTGATTTTAGAAATCTCTTCCTTTGCAAAATCCTCATCAAGCTTCCAATCTTCCAAAGGTGTCACAAGAAAGAAGAAGTATTCCCCGCTGTTAACGCTATCGCTTGTTAATGTTTGTTTGTGATTTTGATTCGAAAGTTCGATCTTCAATGTGCGAGGACCGCCCATACCTAAAAAACCGGATTTTTCTTTAATCTTCAGTTGAACAGAAGGTGCCTGAGCATTGAGAATCGTCGCAACGCAAAGGATACCAGAGAGCAAGGATAAGAATCTGATGTTCATTTGAAACCTCGGACAGTCAAAATGCTTAATGATGCTATAAGAAATATGGAATGAATATAGAAAAACAGTGCCGCAGATGCAATGATTCACATACGGGAACTTCTTGAATTCCACCACATTTTTTGGTACCTATAATAGGTATTGAGTGCAGATAATATTTCTTGCCCGTCCCGCATCAAAGCGGGACGGATTGTTTTTGAAAGGACATTCTCTTGGATTCACTTTATGTATTACCGATTCTTCTTTTTTCCATTGTCGTACATGAAGTAGCGCATGGGTGGATGGCGCTGCGTCTGGGCGACACCACAGCTCGTGATGCCGGCAGGTTAACATTTAATCCGATTCCCCATATTGACCCAATTGGATCTATTGCAATTCCATTGTTGTCGTTTATCTCTGCTGGATCTGTGTTTATTGCATGGGCAAAACCGGTTCCAGTCAATCCGGCTCATTTTCGTAATTTTCACCGGGACGATATTCTTGTCTCTATTGCGGGCCCGTTCTCTAACTTATTGATGGCGTGCTTTTGTTCGATTTTATACATCCTTTCAGTGCACATTCTTGGTTCGACGACGTTGGCCGAAAGTGATCTACAACGTGAAATAGCGATATTTGTGATTCGCATGTTTGCCGCCGGTATCACGCTGAATATTTTTCTTGCGGTCTTTAATCTGATTCCCGTACCGCCGTTAGATGGATCGCATGTATTATCATCGCTGCTTCCAGAAAAAATAGGCGAGCAGTTTCGGCAAATCGGATTCTTCGGAATTCTCATTGTTATTATGCTGATGCGAATAGCGCCGTTCCAACATGCTGTTTTTTCTATTGTACTCACACTGCGCATGCCATTAGATACATTTATTAGGTTGTTTACATAAATAAGGAATAGAAATAGATATATCACTATGCTTTCGTATCAATCGAAAATCTCAAATCGTTCATGAATTATATAACATATAAAGAAAACAATCTCACATGTGAAGATATTCCATTAAAAGAATTAGCGGAAGAGTACGGTACGCCATTGTACGTTTATAGTAAGAACCAAATCACGGAGAATTATCGATCTCTCCGCGGCGCGATGGGAGAAACGAATCACCTTGTGTGTTATGCTCTGAAGGCGAATGCAAATCATTCTATTTTGAAAATACTTGCTGCAGATGGCGCTGGTGCGGATGTGGTCTCTGCCGGGGAGTTGTATCTTGCGTTAAATGCCGGGTTTACTCAGGATAAGATTGTCTTTGCAGGTGTGGGAAAACGAGAAGATGAAATCGAATATGCATTAAAGCAGGACATTTTCTGCTTCAACGTTGAATCGATAGCAGAACTGCATACGATTTCACGCGTAGCACTTCGAATGGGAAAGAAAGCCCGCATTGCGCTTCGCATCAATCCAGATATCGATGCACAAAGCCATCCGTACATTACCACGGGTCTCCAATCATCTAAATTTGGCATCGAAGCATCAAAAGCATTCGAGGTATTTCAGTATGCAGTCTCGTTATCATCGCTGGAACTGGTAGGAATTCATACTCACATCGGTTCACAAATTACAAAAGTGGAACCGTTTATAACAACGGCGAACTATGTGGTCGGATTGATCGAAAAATTGCGATCAGCCGGCATCAATTTGACACATATTGATTTTGGTGGCGGTTTTGGTGTTCAATACACCAATGCCATTGTGCATGAAGCGCTTCCAAAAGAAGAAACGCCGGATAATAGTATACCAACACCCGAAGACTTTCTGAAAGCGGTGTTACCTATTCTGCAGTCATCTGGCTGTTCACTTTGGATTGAACCGGGACGTTCGATTGTGGCAAATGCCGGAGTTTTGGTGACGCAGGTGATCTCTATAAAAGAAAATTCTGTGAAGAAATTTGTCATCGTTGATAGCGGTATGAACGACTTACTGAGGCCGAGTCTCTACCAGGCATATCATCAAATCGTTCCAGTATCCATTGATACGTACGAACACGAGAAGGTTGATATTGTCGGCCCGATCTGCGAAAGCACCGATTTTTTTGCTCGTGATCGAATGCTGGCAAAAACAAATACAGGCGAATATCTTGCAGTGCTCACAACCGGCGCATATGGTTTTGTGTTAAGTTCTAATTACAATGGTCGGCCTCGTCCCGCTGAAATTCTTGTGAACGGAGATCGTGTACGTGTCATTCGTCCTCGCCAGACGATGGAAGAGTTAGGATAGAAAAATCAATCTTCGAAATGCAAACGCCCTCATAAGAGGGCGTTGCTGTTTATGATACAGTTCTAGAGTTATATTTCTTCCACACAAAATACATTGGAACACCCAGCAGCACAATCCCCAATCCTGGCAAGGCGTCTGCGGTTTGTAAATGAGCAGGTCAATTGAGATAGGAGCAATGAGCAAAATATATATTGTCGTACGACCAGTGGAAACAGCCGTAGACCGGCGATTCGTCCCGCACTTCATCGGAATTCGATTCGCATTTAAAGAATCGTAACGTATCCTTGTTCAAAGAAAAAACGCGGAACTCCATCAATTTTTAAAAAGAGTAAAACAGCATGTTTTCACACAGAATTAATAGATCCATTATCTCTATTTTCTTCATTGCAATAACCGTGTTTGGTCAGAAGAAAGAATCGGTGATTGCTGGTTTCGTTAAGGACGGGAATGGGTTGCCCCTTGCAATGGTGAATGTGCAAATAGTCGGCACACATGACGGCGATGCTACGAATTCGAAGGGGAGGTTTGTTTTTAAAACGGGAAAGCGCGGAGAAGGCATCGTTCGAGCATCACGAATGGGATATGAACCGGTGAATTTTAGGCTAACAGTATCAGAAAATGATTCCATCGTTCTCAATATAGAGATGAATGAATCGTCCGTGAAGCTCAAGGAAGTTGTTGTAGCTGGAAGTGCCTTCACAACAGGTGATGAACCGAAAGCATTAACGCTTCGTTCTCTTGAGGTCTTTACGACACCCGGAGCGGCAGCTGACATTTTCCGAGCCATCCAGACATTTCCCGGAGTAGTTGCAGTCGATGAGGGTTCCGGATTGTTTGTCCGAGGCGGAGATGTTGGTGAAACAACGATTCTTCTCGATCAAGCAACAGTTGTGCATCCTTACAAATTTGAGTCGTCTACAGGCGGATTTTTCGGGACCATACCACCCTTCCTCATCGGCGGAACATTTTTTTCTTCGGGAGGTTTTTCTGCCCGCTATGGAAATGCGTTGTCAGGCGTACTGGCAATGGAAAGTTTGAATAAGCCGTCGAAGTTGACCTCATCGGTTGGTGTCAGACTTGCTGCTGGATCTCTTGCTGCAAGTATTCCAATTATTCCCAACACACTCGGGATTCGAATCTCGGGTAATAAAAGTTTTACAGATGCAATGTTTCGAATGAATGGTTCCCGCAGTAGATTCACCGTTCCACCCGAGGGTCTCGATGGCAATGTGAGTGTGATCTGGAAATATTCTCCTACCGCTCAAATTAAATTCTTTAATTTCGTTAACACCGATTTAATCGGCGTTCGGGTGGATGAGCTTTCATTTAAAGGCGTATACAAATCACAAGAGACAAACTGGTTTCATAATCTTCAATGGAGTGAAGCAACGGAGCAATGGCTCCTGAAAGGGAGTCTCTCTCTCAATCGGTTTATCACCTAACAAGATCTCGGCAGTTTGAATTTGAAACCTTCAGACATTACCTACAAAGCTCGCTTCGATGCAGAAGCGAATCTGGACGATGATCATCGATTGTCGTTCGGAGCTGAAGCTGAGAAAATGATCAATCGATATAAGGGAACGGTGCCACAAAATCTATCCGTGCTTGATCCCCATGGAAGTGTTTATACTTTGGATGAAGAATATAGTGCCGTGAGACTTGGAGTGTACTCTGAGCTGGAATCTGCATTTTTGAAAAGGGTCATGGTAAGTATTGGCATCAGAAGTGATTACTATGATTTATCAAAGGAAGCCATTGTCGATCCGCGAGCGTCATTTCGCTATAACATATCAAAAGAAATGTATGCACAAATGAGTTGGGGAATATATCATCAATTCGCTCAACCATACCTTTACAATCAAGTGAATGGAAATACTCAATTATCAGCACAGTCGGCACAACACCTTACTGCAGGAGCCGAATATTCCACTGAACTTCTCATGTGTCGGATTGAGACATATCAAAAGAATTACTCCAATCTTGTTCTTCGCAACGAGTTAACGCATTATGCAAACCTCGGTGATGGCATCGCAACGGGATTGGATTTCTTTTTAAAGTATGGAGGATTTCTGAGAACGCCTGTCAGCGGCTGGATTTCGTACAGTTATTTGCATTCCCGCAGATTGCAAGCGCGCGATCTTGTAGATCGTATTGTGTACGAACAAGCCCCCTCGTCATTTGATATTACCCACAATTTGACTGTCGTAGGAAAGATTCAATTAATTCAATTCTTTAGTCTCGGCTTGACTGCTCGATATGCAACAGGTAAGCCCGTTACCCCGATTGTAAGCGCAATTCAAGCAGCAGGAGAGGAATATTATGAACCGGTGCAGGGTCCGATAAACTCAGAACGTATGCCGGACTTCATTCGAATAGATGTGAGCTTAGGGTATTTCTTACCGTTTGGCGATTTGAACTCGGCTATGATTTACTTCGCCGTTTCCAATCTACTGGATCGAGACAATCCCTCCGGCTATGAATATTCAGCCGATTATTCTGAACGTACACTAAAAACGACAGACTATCGACGGTCTATTTACTTTGGAGTTGCAATCTCATTCGGCTCATACGGTATCGATAATTAACAATTCTATCAATTCATCAGGAGTACAACAATGCAAACAATGCGATTGAACATCATTATAAGTTGCATAATTATTTTAGTAACGGTGAATGGCTTTAGTCAAACACAGACCGCAGCGCAAGGAATAATGGATGCAAAAGAATTTATACAACAAGGTTCCAATACAGCCTCAAGAGAAAAATTTGAGCAAGCGCATAACATCCTGACTCAATTTACCTGTCAAGGAGATCATCAAGCACTTGCAGAGTATTATCTTGGTTATATAGACTACCAAATGGCAGTTGCGGTCTATCGGATGGATAAAGAGAAATCTCCTGCAAGTTTCGATAGCGCGATCGTGCATCTAGAAAAGGCTCTTCAAATAAACGACAACGATGCCGAGTCGCATGCACTGCTCGCAAGCTGTTATGGCATGCAAATCGCCTTTTCTCCACTGAGCGGAATATGGCGTGGGCCTAAGTCCGGTTCCGAAATGAGCAAAGCGAAAAATCTTGCTCTAGAGAACCCAAGAGTGGCGTTGCTCGGCGCGATAGGCACTTATAATACGCCGGCATTGTTCGGAGGCGGCAAGGAAAAAGGTCTTGAAGCATTTAAGGAAGCAGTGAAACTTTTTGATCAATGGAAGACAGTAGATTCTCTCCAGCCAGATTGGGGAAAAGAACAAGTATATACATGGATCGGTATAGCTTATCTCGACAGGAAAGAGACAATCCTTGCGCGCAAGGCATTTGAGAAAGCGTTGGAGACCAATCCGGACTATGGATGGGTGAAGTATGTTCTTATGAAAAAAGTTGCTTCCGAGGCAGAAACACAATAACGTACATTACACACTCCCAACAAAAAAGATTGCATAATTATGAACGACAGAAGAAAAACAGGATTTATTCTGATCACGTTCTCAATGATAATGTTCAGCCCTTTTATAATGAATCTGGTCGGGATAAAGAATCCGATATTTCAAAACTTGGGATTTTCAAGAGATACATTAGCACCGTTCTACTCTTGGGGACTGTCGTTGATTCTGTCCTTTGGTTATATACTCTATACATTTCGAAACATTCCGTGCATATTAAAAATGCAGCGAGAAATATCCGTTCTCAAATTCATTGGTATTCTCTCCGCATTTGCAGGTGGATTGCTTGAAGAAGTAATCTTTAGGCGCTGGTTCATGGATTTCACGATGAACCTTGGATATGGTGCGATTCTTCAAATAGTTTTGTCTGGAATTATTTTCGGATTAGCCCATTCTATGTGGTTTTTATTTAAGAGGGAATTGAGGTTTGCATTATTGGCGATGTTGTCGACGAGCATGCTTGGTTTTGGATTAGCTATTATTTATGTGATAAGTGGAAGAAACATCGGACCCTGTATTGCTGCACATGTGCTGATTAATTTAGTAATCGAACCATGGCTTATGTTGTCTTCGGTATCGGGTGAATGAAGAAAATAGACATAATTGAATTTGAAAGAATTATTGTTTAAATGAGGACAGGAAAAAACACTTGAAGGTTAGGAACAAAATAGGATTGCATCATTAATGAACATTAGCCGAAATGCCCCCAACAAGTATAGGAAAACACGCAAATGGCCTTGGGAATCGTTTTGATAATAGTTTCCGTCCTTTGGGCAGGTTCGGAAATCATCTTAGCCCGAACGAATCGTTCTCAATCGACGGATATGAGATTTGATAAATCATCGCTCCGTCTTTTATGGATAACCATTGCTCTCTCCGTGAATATTGGCATCCTTCTCAGCTTTCAGAGTATTGGATACTTTGGAAATGGATCCCGAATATTTCCAATTGCTGGTCTCATTCTCATTGTCTGTGGTTTGCTTGTTCGTTGGATTGCTATTTTTTCTCTGAAGCATCAATTCACAGTGGACGTTTCGATCACAAAAGACCATCACATAATCAGGAAAGGAATTTATCGCTTTGTGCGCCATCCGGCATACGCGGGCAGTTTGCTTTCATTCTTTGGGCTTGGGTTATTCTTCGCTGACTATATGAGCATGCTCATAATTTTTCTCCCGATATGTTCGGCTTTTCTCTATAGAATCCATGTTGAAGAGAAAGCCCTTATTGATAATTTCGGTGATGAGTATGTCAACTACTGTGCCTCGACCAAGCGACTAATCCCTGGAATCTTTTAAATAAATGGTACTTCGGCTAACAGCGAAAGACAATGATGCCCTCTGTTGCCACGGCCTAATGCCTGCAGGCGTTGGGCTTAGGATCAGCATCCATCTATGTAACGAGTGGAAGAAATGTCGGGCCTTGTATAGTTGCACATGTGTTGATTAATTTAGTAATTGAATCGTGGCTCATGTTCTCTTCAATATCAGGTGAATGGAAAAACAAAAAACGATGGATAATGGAATAACACATATTGAAACTTTTCCTCTTCAAACCATATTAGGAGAATCTTCGAAGCCGCGCATCACAAACCGCGGTGTAGGAATTGTTGCGGCAGTTTGGTGCGTTTACTCGTTGCTTGCCGCATTTCCATTGATGCAATCATACAATGTTTCTTTTCTACAGGCGGTCTACTGGCAGGTATGTCAAAGCATGGTGATGTTTGCTTTGAGTATACCGATCTGGTTCATCGTTATTCGTTGGATGTATGCGGCGCGGTGGTACTGGAGGGGATTTGTACATCTCCTTCTTGCCCCTACGTATGCCGTGTTGAACTATGGATATCTTTATTATATGGTTGCTTGGTTCGGCAGTGAGGCAAGCGCTGAACCATTAAGGAAGAGTGCAGGCTGGCTTATATATTACAATCTCCTGATTTATCTCCTGCAATTCGCTCTTTATCATGGATACGAAATTCTCAGGCAGCTGCGCGTCAAAGAGAAAATTGCTTTGGAGTTATCATCCCTTCGGAAAGAACAAGAACTTGTCACATTGAAAGCACAGATCAATCCACATTTTCTTTTCAACACGCTCAACAGTATTAGTGCAATGGCGGCAACTGATACCGAAGAAACACGTACGTTGATTGCCCAGCTTGCCGATTTGCTTCGCTATGCAATAGAAAGCTCGAAGAAGGATTTTGTACCTCTGAAAGATGAACTTCAGTTTGTTCAAGACTTTATTGCATTAGAATCAAAAAGATTGGAAGACAGGCTGACGACAAAATTTCAGGTTGATCAATCCCTCGTTTCCTTTTTAGTACCTCCAATGATTCTCCAACCGTTAGTTGAAAATGCGATCAAACATGGAATCGCGCCTGCCGAAGAAGGGGGAAGCGTGTGCATTCAAATTCAAAAGGAAACAGAGGGAATAACATTCCGAATTTCTAACACAGGTGTTGGCATTTCTTGCTCTGATCCGTTAGCAACAACTGATGGTGTTGGTTTGAAAAATACCGACGCCCGCATCCGCAAAATTTATGGCGCCTCAGCTCGGCTAAAAATACAGTCGCTTGATCAACAGGGCTGCGAAGTTGTTTTTACCCTGCCTTTGAAATGAAGAACCGTATAACAACAATATTAGTTGACGATGAGCCTCTTGCACGCAAACTTTTGAAAGAGTACGTGCAGGATTTTCCTCAAATTAATATTGTTGGAGAATGCAAGAATGGCAGGCAAGCAGTTAAAACGATAAACGAGACCAAACCCGATCTCATATTTCTCGATATTCGTATGCCCGGTATGGACGGATTTGAGGTTCTGGAAAATCTGAAACACGTTCCCCACATTATCTTTTCAACCGCGTACAGTGATTATGCTCTGAAAGCATTTGAGATGAATGCTGTCGATTACCTTCTCAAACCGTACGACCGGAAAAGATTTTCCCGGGCGGTTCAGAAAGTATTTGATCGAACCTCTAAGTCAGGCGATGACATTGAACGGATTGTGCGGGTCTTGCAACAATCGAAGGAGACAGAAGGTTATCCTCAACGCATCTTTATCCGTATCGGAAGAAAGATCGTCTCGGTTCAGGTGGAGGATATTATTTGGTTTGAAGCTGATGGAGATTACACACGGTTATACACAAACAACGGCGCTCATCTTTGTAATTTGAGCCTGAACGCTCTTGGAGAGCGGTTGGATCCTTCCCGTTTTTTACGAGTGCATCGTTCTTATATCATTGCGAATAAATCCATTGAACATCTCGCCAGTGATGGCGAAGGAGGATTCATAGCAATGCTCAAGGATAAATCCAAAGTGAAAGTCAGCCGAACGTATGTAGCAAAGATTCGGGATGTTATCTGGTAATTTATTTTTCACCATTATCACTTCTTCCACACAAAATACACCGGAATTCCTAACAGTACAATTCCAAATCCTTGCCAGGCGTACTGTGGTTTAAAAATAAACCGTCTCATTAAAGATGGCAGCAGCAACCGATTCTGAAGAAACGCTCAGCTAACGATTCAACATCAGTTTTTCTACAAACGGGTTAAAAATAAAAATAGCCAACGAAGAAAAAATTGGAGAACTTTTAATAAGCCGTGAAAAGATTGTAGCGTTTAAGAAATGGTTAGACAGATAATCTAATGTAATGACTTAAAATGACGGCTTAAAAAAACAACGCCCTTCTCTGCAAGATTTATGGTAAATCGGCTAAGTGAAGGGTCCAAGCACTTAATGAGTCTGGTCGCGAAGTTTTTTACATTCAGTCCTTCTCTTATGCAGAAATTATGCGCCACGCAACCTAAGTAGAAATGTGAACGTATACCAAAGGCGCTAACAAAGAAATATATAATAGAGATATATTCTATGGATCAAAAAATTTCACAGAACCATCGTAACTTGCCCAAAATACTTGGAGTACTCATTTTCAATATTGTGTCACTATGGTTGCTGATTGCGTTATTACCTGCAGAGGGAGTGGCGGCTCAAAAAATTTTCACGGTCAGCGGCAAGGTATCGGACTCGAAGACCGGCGAAGCGCTCATTACCGCGAACATTAGAGTGGCTGGAACATCCAAGGGCAGTATCACCAACATGGACGGTTCGTACCTTCTTTCTCTATCCCCAGGCAATTACACATTCATATTTAGCTATATAGGATATCGCACAGATTCCATAAGCGTTTCACTTAGCACTAACATCTCACGTAATGTCGCCCTGGAATCTGCAGATATAGCGCTTCCCGAGGTCGTAATAATCGCGGAGGACCCGGCATATGCTATTATCCGCATGGCAATCGAGAAGAAGCACGAACGGGCAAAGTTACTGCAATCGTATGAGTTCAAAGCCTTTACTCGTGTGACTCTCTATAGAGACACTTCGATAGCAGGCATTACAGAGTCCTACAGCAATGGTTACTGGCGACAGGGAGATACGCTCACCGAGATCGTCACGCAAAAGCGTGAGACCCAAAACCTTCCCGAGACCAATATGGTACCGTCGGTGGGTAAGATCTTAAACTTCACCGACGATGTAATTGATCTGATCGTATATAAATTCGTGGGGCCGATAGCGGAACATGCGCTTGATTATTACAAATACAAATTGCTGAGGACGTTCAGAAAAAACGGCGTTGAGGTGTACGAAATCCAGGTTATCCCTGGCTCTCGCATTACCCCTCTCTTTGCAGGTAAAATAATGGTCGCAGACTCTTCGTATGCCGTGATGGGAATCGACCTCCGTCCCAACGAGGCGTTCAACATCCCTTTCACCAGTGAACTGAAATTGAACTACGGCCAGCGATATTCTTTATATGACGGCAGGTTCTGGATGCCGAATGACATAACGATGGATTTCGCGGCAAAGATTGGCTTTGCGGTCTTTTCCATTCCGAAGATAGAATTTAACCAGACATCTGTAATATATGATTACCGGATTAATTCCCAGATTCCCGACTCAATATTCAGAAAGAGAGATCTGGTTATCGATTCGAGCGCGGCGAAATACGACTCCACTTTTTGGAGTACGCACGAGGTGCTCCCCCTTACAGAGACGGAGGGGAATGCCTACAGGACACTGGACAGTACCCAAACGCTACAGAAACAATTTCAACCGTCGGGCGCAACGGCATTTCTGATTGATAATGAGAGCTCGCTCTCGGCATTAAAATACATCGACCTGAGGTACAACAGGGTCGAGGGCCTTTTTCTTGGCGGAAGTTATACGTACACCAATAAGCCAAAGATGATGACAGTCAACGTCTATAGTGAAGGAGCCAGTGTCTCGCAAAGCTCGGCAGGATTGAGCGTGAGTCTCCATGCTGGCTACGGTATTTCGGACGAGGTTTTCAAATGGAGATTCGGTGGAGTATTTCCATTTGGGAAGGACAACAAGGTTGAAGTGGGCACCGAGGTTTACAGAGATATTGCCCACTTTCCAGATGGAGATTTCTATCCGACAGTACTCACGTCTGTGATCTCTCTTTTCGGACGCAACGACTACAGCGATTACTTCATGACCTATGGTTGGAAAGCACACGTCAGCATAAGTCCGTTTAGCGACTTCAAAGCGGATATTACTTATCTGTCCGAAGATGAAAAGAGCGACACAAACCATACCAA
>Ga0182019_10001534_pt1 | contig 11795 bp, 11 predicted proteins | sample 812E2MmetaG_FD_120483 | JGI IMG/M metagenome (GOLD analysis project Ga0182019, IMG submission 120483) | Permafrost microbial communities from Stordalen Mire, Sweden - 812E2M metaG | ecosystem: Environmental > Terrestrial > Soil > Wetlands > Permafrost | place: Sweden: Stordalen | collected...
ACCACAAACGTCATAGTCCGTTTCAGGTCGTTGCCATCACGTACATGCGTTGTGCCGCGCGTTACTTCGGCCGGTGTATAAATGAAAGTATCGACCATCTCATAGAGACCGTAATACTTTTCAAATCGTCCGCCTTTTGTAAAATGCGGCTCTATACTATCTAAAATTTCTCTAGCCGACATTATCCTTCCTTCTCAATTTTAGTTAAATTCGCTCTCAGTACAGGACCGAAGTCATGTTTACCTGGATCCACAAACGTAAATAAGGAGACATCTTCTTCATCAAGCTCCAGACAACCCAATAATTGGGCTTGATCCGAATCGCCGATCACTAATGATTTCAGTAACGGCGTAGGTAAAATATCCAGTGGCATAACGGCTTCATAAACGCCGACAGGAACAATCGCTCTGTTACTGCCGTTTTTATCCGTTGTTAATGGAAAAAGACGATTATTTTTACGATCGACACTGGAGGTATAAATATTCAATGCCGAATATTTATCCTTGCCCGGCACGATCCAGCCAAACAATTCGCGGGCGCGGCCTTCCTGCAACGCAGAAACCTGATTGCTGTAACAGCCCAAAAATGCCGCCCAATCGGTCGCCGTATGTCCGTACAAGACTGAACCTGAAATCACCCGGCTTTCGATGTCATCCACCAATTCGCCGGCAACCAGATCATTGGTATTGGCGCCGACGCGCGTGCGGATCAAGCGTGGATTTTTTACGGTAGGGCCTGCTAACGAGATCACCCGTTCGACATTCAATTTACCGGTAGTAAATAACGCGCCGATGGCGATGACCGCCTGATAATCCAGATGCCAGACAAACTTATTGATGTTGACCGGTTCAATAAAATGGATATGCGTACTCGGTAAACCGGCAGGATGCGGGCCGGAAAATTCGGCGACGGTCGCTACATTACTGACAGCAATATCCGCGCCGGTCGCTTTGCAAACGTAGGTTTTACCCTCTGTCAACTGAGCAATAACCGCCAAACCATTGTTGAAATCATTGGAACGCGCTCTGATAACCACAGCAGGATCTGCTGCTAAAGGACGGGTATCGATAGCCGTAACAAAAATGGCGCTAGGCTTACTATCAATAGCTGGTATTTTGCCATAAGGACGTGTGCGTAGCGTCGTCCACAGACCCGATGCCACTAGGTTTTCTTTAACCTGATCCGGTGTTAAATTAACAAGATCAGACTCGTTGTATTGATCGAAGGACACTTCTGCCGAACCTTCAAGCTCAATAACAACTGATTGCAATGCCCGTTTGGCACCGCGATTAATGGATTTAACGACACCCGCACCAGGTGACGTGAAATGAACGCCAGGATTTTTCTTGTCAGTAAAGAGTATCTGGCCCAGCTTGACCGTATCACCCTCACTCACCATCATGGTAGGCTTCATGCCTACATAATCCATGCCCAGGATGGCAACGGAACTAACCGGATTGCCATCCTCAATAATTTGTTTAGGCCCACCTGTTATAGGTAGATCCAAACCTTCTTTAATAATAAATTGCATAGTTGAAGCCTACTCTCCAAAACAAGTTGCGGCGAAACCATCCTCTTATTTAAACATAAGAAAACAAGAGGCGCATTAAGACGTAAAACAGCCGCATTACACCATAAAAACGATATTTTCTCAATCTTGTAACAATAAATTAAAAGCCTGCCGCGTGTGGATATAATTACCTTAGGTTATTTGCTGGTTTGTAGAAAAAGCAAAGTCCACGAAAGATACGAAAAGAGTTGGAGCGATTCGCATTCCGCTACGATAAAATGCCTGTCAAACATCAGGAAACGCACTTACTTCCGTTAAAAAATCGGGGTTTTTCCTTGACTTTTGCCTGCATAGCATTATAGTCCGCCGATCATTCATGAGATATTAGCGGTTGCCCGCTTACAAGTTGGAAACGCATCAAGCCTAACCGTTCGTCTGGTGCGCCCGGCTCATTATGGGATTGCTTGGCCGCATGAGCAGGATTCTAGTTCCGATACCATTATTTGAGACATGCAAAATTAAGCTGTTGCCCGATGTGACTGTTTTAATTTCACCCTGTAATTCATACTATGCATTTTGAATGGGATTAAGAAAAAAGCCTTAATAACGCGCAGCCCTGTATCAGCTACAAAAAGAGGACGCAACTATGTCAACCATCAATAAATCTTTGTTTACTGTCGCTTTGAATCTATTGCTGATCGCATGGGGAGGCGCTTATAGCACGAGTATATCAGCCTTGCCGATTACGTGGACGCTACACGATGTCACTTTTTCCGATGGCGGCACCGCCAGTGGTGAATTTACGATTAATCAAAGCGGTTTTCTAAGCGGCTCTTCGATCACCACGACCGCAGTCGGCAGCTTCACCGCTGAAAGCTATATATACCCAGGTAATAGTATCAATCCCAATTTCGACTATCCATCCCCCAATACATTTCAAATCACTTTCCAGATCGATTACACCCATGCACTCAGCTTAGATTTTTTATATACAGTGGATTTAAGCAACCCGCAAATCAATCCCCTAAACCTTATTTCATCTTTTGAATGCGAGGGCAGCTACAGTTGCTATACCGGTAATGCCGCCAATATTATCGCAAGCGGCGGAATAATTCGGTCTGTGACTTCAGGAGAAGCGATGACACCCGAACCAACCGCACTGAGCTTATTGGTGATAGGAGTAGCCGGAGCCGGAGCATTTGTACGGATGCGACCTAAAAAACAATGGATAAATTGATACCAAGTCTATGGTAATGCCGGTTTTGGGCGTATTTGATATAGCACTACGCAGCGTCGTATAACGGCGTGACCCCGAGAAATTGAATAGTTGCGGGTGTTTGGTTATACTTCCAGCCGTTCCGGCTAGAGCATGTCCCGCATTTATGCCGTTGCGTTCCAGCTCGTGCCAAATGGCGTCAGCCGATATTATGGCGGTGTCCCCTGTTGAAATTAAATTATGTAAAAGGGAATAAGTATATGAACAAAGCACATTACAAAAAGCTTTCTATAGCGGCGATTTCGCTGTGTATTGGGGCGTTTCTTCCGGTTTTGGTGCAAGCCGAACTCATGGTTTATCCTGCAAAAGGCCAGAGTACAGAACAACAGTCGAAAGACCGTTACGAATGTCATATCTGGGCCGTTAAGCAGTCCGGTTTCGATCCGAGCACTGCACAAGCCGCCCCGGCAAGTCCACAACCTCAACAAAGGGGCGAAGTTCTCCGTGGCGGCGCACGTGGAGCGGCGGCTGGAGCGGCGATTGGCGCTATCGCAGGCGATGCGGGCAAGGGTGCGGCCATCGGGGCAACGGCAGGCGGGCTAAAGAAAGGCTTTCAGAAAATTGACAATAGCCGGAATGCTCAGAGTCAACCCGCCGCTTCATCGACAGGTCAGGACTCTTATAACAGAGCCATTGGCGCTTGCCTGAGTGGACGCGGTTATTCTGTAAATTGAGCCGTTAGTAGGGAAAACTCCCTCTCCAGCGGGAGAGGGTTGGGGTGAGGGGAACACAACTTAAGAAAACCCTATAAAATCCCCCTCATCTCAGTCCCTTCGACACCGCTCAGGGCAGGCTTCTCCCTCAAGGGAGGGCGAAGCGAGGGTGCAGGGGCTAAGTTACTTAACTTAATGGTAGTGAAGCTGAGCGTGGAAATCAGTGCATGGTTAATGTAAAACGGCAGTCTGCCACAAAGCGGCGCGTTTTTGTGCGTCGGCAATTTGTTTGTGCGTTAAGTTCGTTTCCAGTTTATCAAGAAATTCATGTGCGGAATCATTGCCCTGTGCAGCCGCCAGTGCAAACCAGACGTAGGCTTCTTCATCGTCTTTTGTAACGCCTACGCCGTCTAAATAGCATAAACCCAACTGGTATTGGGCGATGGGATTGCCTTGTTGCGCTGACTGCTTAAACCATTTTGCGGCTTCGTCAGGATTTTTAGCGATGCCTTCGCCGCGCAGGTAAATCAGGCCGAGATCAACCTGGGCTAGCGAGTAGCCACCCTCCGCCGCTTTATGGAACCATTTGAAGCCTTCTTCATAATGCCTGGTTACGCCGTGTCCATTGGCATACATTAACCCTATGTTGAATTGCGCCGGCACATTGCCCCGTTCGGCGGCCTTTAAAAACCAGTTAAATGCTTTTTTAAGGTTGATCGGCAAGCCTTCGCCGTGCGCGTACATGAGTCCAAGGTTGTACTGAGCCAGCGGATTTCCTTGTTCGGCGGCGGTTCTGAACCACTTTTCGGCCTGCTGGTAATCTTTCGCCACGCCGCTCCCAAGCGCATATTTAGTCCCCAAATCAGATTGGGCGGCGGCATCGCCATGTTCCGCTTGTTGCGTTAAATCAGTCAGTTTGTCGGCCCAGAGCATCGGTGCGTAAGCGATACAGACGCCCAACATCCCTCCTATCCACTTTGATTGCATTTTGTGCACCTGTTAAAAAAGCTAAAAAACGACGTCCGATTAATCAATTACGATCATGTCCTTGTCCTTCATGACCTTGATGCTGCTGACCTTGCTGTTGTTGACCTTGACCTTGATGCTGTTGACCTTGCTGTTGTTGATCTTGACCTTGATGTTGTTGGTACTGTCCATAGCTTCTGTTGCCTTGGTTATTATAGCCGCCTTCCCGATTACCTTCATGTTCGCGATTGGGTTGATAGTTCTGATAATTGCTCTGACCATAGTTGCCGTAGTTTCCATACGCCGCCGGGCCCGGATAGCGGGCGCCGTAAGTTTGAACCGATGGATAGCTTCTATAGCCATAGTTACTGTAGCCATAGTTATTGTAGCCATAGTTGCCATACGAGTCAGGATAGCCGACGCAGCCGCATAATAAGGTAAGAATAAAAAGTGCAGCAATGGAGCGAACTCGAATAATGTTCATAGCTTGTCTCAGGATCCCATTGTGTTTAGTTAAGACGTTTGAACGACTACTCAACCCTTAACCCTGGTGATTTTTAAAACGATGGCTAATTCTTTCAGGCGGCGCATAATTTTGGCCAAATGTACGCGGTCTTTAACGGTCAGGGTAATTAAGTCGACGCAAACACGGTCATCCTGATCGACGACGGTGACGTTTTCAATGTTCGAACCCTGTTCGGATATGGTTGAGGCCAAGGTTGCCAAGGCGCCGCGCTGATTCAGTATTTCTATGCGCAGTTCAGTGGAAAAATCGCCGACGATATCCTGGCTCCACTCCACATCCAGCCAGTTGGCGTATTTTTTTCTGATGACCGAGCGGTTGCCGCATTCGTGATGGTGGACGACGATGCCTTTGCCGGGATTAAAGTAACCGATGATGGAATCGCCCGGTATGGGGCGGCAACATTTGGCCAGGGTAATCACCATGCCTTCCGTGCCTTTTATAATCAGCGGTGTTTGCTGGATTTTGTCGTCGTCATTCAGCTTAACATTGGCATTAATATCATCCTGGGCGAGGCGTTTTGCGATTAAAACCGGCATTTTGTTGCCCAGGCCGATATCTTCCAGCAAATCGTCCAGGGTGGGCATCGCCATGATTTTAAGCAGGGCCTGTAAGCGGCTTTCTTCGATGTTTTCCAGGTGCAAATGCAGGGTTTGCAGTTCTTTTTCCAGTAGTCGCCGACCTAAACTGATCGCTTCCTGCTGTTTAAAGTTTTTGAGATGATTGCGGATGCTGGAGCGCGCTTTTACGGTGGTAACATAATTGAGCCATTGCGGGTTAGGCCTTGCCCAGGGCGCGGTAATGATTTCCACGGTCATGCCGTTTTCCAGTTTGGTTTGCAACGGCGCTAGTTGTTTATCGATTTTAGCGGAAATACAGGCATTACCGATGCCGGTATGCACGGCGTAGGCAAAATCGATAATCGTCGCGCCACGCGGTATTTTAATAATACCGCCCTTGGGCGTAAACACAAATACTTCTTTCGGGAATAGGTCGACCTTTAAATTATCAATAAATTCAAGAGAATCGCCCGCCGTTTTCTGTATTTCCAGCAAATCCCGCAACCATTCATTCGCGCGCGCCTGGAATTTTTCGGATTTATCGTCATCGGATTTATACAGCCAGTGGGCCGCGATACCCGATTCCGCCATGCGGTGCATTTCGTGAGTCCTGATCTGGATCTCAATGGGAGCGCCATAAGGGCCGATGACTATCGTGTGCAGGGATTGATAACCATTGGCTTTGGGTAGGGCGATATAATCTTTAAAGCGACCCGGAATGGGTTTGTACAGGTTATGAATGACTCCCAGGACGCGATAGCAGGTATCGATATTGTCGCAAAAAATCCGGAAGGCGTAGAGATCGAAAATAGATGACAAAGACACTTTTTTCTGGAGCATTTTTTGATAAATGCTGTAGATATTCTTTTCCCGTCCTGAAACTATACATTGCAGTTCGGCCTGTTCCAGGCGGTTTTTTATCGTACTTTCAATGGTGTCGACAACTTTACTGCGATTACCCCGGGCTTTTTTTATAGCCTTTGTTAAAATGGCATGACGCATGGGGTACATGGCTTCAAAGCTTAATACCTCCAATTTATGCCGAATTTTATTCATACCCAAACGATTGGCAATCGGGGCATAAATGTCAAGAGTTTCACGCGCAATGCGGCGTTTTTTTTCCGGGGGCATGACGCCTAATGTTTGCATATTATGCAATCGGTCGGCCAGTTTTACCAAAATGACCCGCAGGTCTTTGCCCGTCGCCAGAAACATTTTACGGACATTTTCCGCTTGCGCTTCTGCTCTGCTCTGGGATTTTCCGTCAATTTTGGTTAACTTGGTAACGCCGTCAACCAGTTCGGCGACTTCCTCATTGAACCGGTTAGCCAATTCTTTTTTGCTGATGGGTGTGTCTTCAATGACATCGTGCAGAATGGCCGCCATGATGCCGCTGGCATCCATGCGCATTTCGGCAAGGGTGATGGCGACGGAAACCGGATGACAAATATAAGCTTCGCCGCTTTTACGGAATTGCCCCGAATGAGCATCCGCGCTAAATTGGTATGCGCGGACGCAATCGTCGATTTGAGCTGGCTCTAAATAGCTGGACAAAGTCACGCATAAGCGCTCAATCAGTTCATCCTGAAGGCGTTTTGGCGGGACGGCGTCGGCTATTTTCGACATAGATGAAAAATGTTAGAACATGGGGTTGTGGTCGTGGGCATCGCCGACACGATGGAGAAGATTAATATTCTCAGTCGTGACATGACCCGCTGCAATTTCGCGCAAGGCAAGCACAGTATCTTTATCTTTACCGCGAGGCAGGAATTCAGTCGCGCCATGACTTAATTGACGCGCACGGGTGCTCGCCAACAAAACCAGTTTGAAACGGTTTTCTACGTGCTCTAAACAATCTTCGATGGTAACTCTGGCCATTTTTAAACCTAAAAAAGTGAAAAGGTATCAGCCCGTATGCACAGGCTGATAGTGGAACTAAGGTACAAGGTACAGGCTGCGAGGTCAAGCTGCAAGATTTATAAACCTCGGACAGCCTCCTAGTCTTTAGCTGCGTGATTCTAATATAGCCACGGCAGGCAGTTCTTTGCCTTCAAGAAATTCAAGGAATGCACCGCCGCCGGTGGAGGTGTAAGAAATTTGGTCGTTAATGCCATATTTGTCGATAGCCGCCAAGGTATCGCCGCCACCGGCAATTGAAAAAGCGCTGCTTTCGGCAATGGCGGTAGCCAATGACTGGGTGCCGTGGCTGAATTGTTCGATTTCGAAAACACCGACCGGGCCGTTCCAAACGATCGTGCCGGCGGATTTCAGCAGTTCAGCATACTGTTTTGCCGTATCGGGGCCTATATCCAGGATCAAATCATCAGCTTCCACGTCTGCAACTTTCTTGACGGTGGCGACGGCGGTTTCGGAGAATTCTTTGGCGCAAACGACGTCAACCGGTATAGGAATAGCAGAGCCTGCAAGCTTTGCGGCGGCAATCAAGCGTTGCGCTTCCGGTATTAAATCGGCTTCATAAAGCGACTTGCCGACCGGAAAACCCGCCGCAGCAATAAAAGTATTGGCAATGCCGCCGCCGACGATGAGTTGATCCACTTTTTCTGACAGCGATTTCAATACCGTCAGTTTAGTCGATACTTTAGAGCCGCCGACGATAGCCACTAACGGCTTGGCGGGCGTTTCCAGGGCTTTGCCCAAGGCGTCCAGTTCGCTGGCTAATAACGGGCCGGCACAAACCACCGGTGCAAATTTGGCTACGCTGTGTGTTGACGCCTGTGCTCTGTGCGCTGTGCCGAAGGCGTCCATGACAAAAATATCACAAAGAGCGGCCATTTTTTTGCCTAAGTCGTCACTGTTTTTTTCTTCACCGACATTGAAGCGCACATTTTCGCACAGCACGACTTCGCCCGGCGCGATAACAATGCCGTTCAGCCAGTCTTTTTCCAACCTGACGGGTTTGCCCAACAGAGCGGATAAGCGTTCAGCCACCGGTTTCAAAGAAGAAGCTTCGTCATAGTGGCCTTCAACAGGGCGGCCCAGATGTGACATCAGCATAACCGCCGCACCGTTAGCCAAGGCTATTTCAATGGTTGGTACGCTGGCCTGGATACGAATATCGCTGGTGACGACGCCGTTTTTTACGGGCACATTCAGATCCTGACGGATTAATACCCGTTTTCCTGATAAATCCAGATCAACCATTCTTTGAATCGACATATTTTATTCTCTCGGTTTGTGTGTATTTAGGGTATTATTTTTTCCATTTGATGGAGCAGCCCATGCTGGGAATCTGCTCTTGCGGGCCACTGCCGGTCGCTGCAATCAGCTTCATGGCCTCAAACAGGTCGCGCCGGGTATCGGCGGGTGCGGTTTCCTTACGGCTGGCATCCAACCTGCCCCTGTACTGCAATTCAAAGTCAGCATTATAACCAAAAAAGTCCGGTGTGCAGACAGCATTGTACTGTTTTGCGATGGCTTGCGTTTCATCAAATAGATACGGGAAGCTGAAATTCAGCCGCTTTGAGAACAACTTCATGTTCTCGAACGAATCTTTAGGGTAATCGGTAGGGTCATTGGACATAATGGCGACCGATTCGATGCCGAACTGTTTAAGTTCGCGGGCATCCCTGACGATGCGATCCTGCACGGCTTTAACATAAGGACAGTGATTACAAATAAACATAATCAATAAACCCTTAGCACCCATACATTGCTGTAGCGACCAAGTTCGGCCGTCAACGCCCGGCAAAGTAAAATCAAACGCTTTTTGACCAAAATCACAGATTGGCGTTTCCAGTGATACCATCATTGCACCTATTATATATTTATAGTGTTGTTGTTAGCGGGATGCGCAACCCGATTGCGGCGTATTTAGTTCGGCTTAGGGTAGTCATGATACTTTATGTTACGCCGAAAAAACATAAAGTCTTTGTTTGAAAGGGTGGATTGATTGCTTACCTACACGTCGAAATCAAATGATTTACAGGCACAAGCAGAGGTCTGCCGGTAAAATAAAATCCAGGTTAGCATAGAAATGTTATAAAATGACCGGTTTTCAATTTAAAGGCCGAGTTTTCGGTATATAAAAACAGTGGCTTACTTATGCGATGTCCGTTTTGTGCGGCACAAGATACGCGGGTGCTTGATTCCAGATTGATCAGCGACGGTGATCAGGTGCGTCGGCGACGTGAATGCAATGCCTGTAAAGAGCGCTTTACTACCTTTGAAACGGCTGAGTTGACCATGCCGCGTATTGTAAAACGCGACGGCATACGTGAGCCTTTCGAAGAAAGCAAGCTGCGTTCGGGCATGCTTAGAGCCTTGGAAAAAAGGCCGGTCAGCAGCGACGCCATCGAAGCGGCGCTCAATCGCATAAAAAAAGAATTGATGGAAAAAGGCGAGCGCGAAATTACGGCGCAGGAGCTGGGCGAAAAAGTCATGAAAGAATTGCGCTTGCTGGATCATGTGGCTTATGTGCGCTTTGCTTCCGTTTACCGCAGCTTTCAGGATGTCAGCGAGTTTACCGACATGATTGAAGATTTACAAAAAAAATGATGTCGAAGCAAGATGCCTTTTATATGGCGCGGGCCATCCAGCTGGCAAAAAGAGGCCGCTATACCACCGATCCCAATCCGCGCGTAGGCTGCGTCATCGTCAGGGATGATGAGATTATCGGCGAAGGCTGGCATGTTAAAGCGGGTCTGGCGCATGCGGAAGTTGACGCTTTGAAAAATGTGCCGGATGGTCGCGGCGCAACGGTTTATGTGACCTTAGAGCCTTGCAGCCATCACGGTAAAACGCCGCCGTGCTGCGATGCGTTGATAGCCGCAGGCGTCAGTCGCGTGGTTGCGGCGATGCAAGATCCCAATCCGCTGGTGGCGGGCAAGGGTTTGGAAAAACTTAAGGCTGCCGGGATAGATGTCAGTTGCGGCGTCTTGCAGGATGATGTTGCCCGGTTAAATCTCGGTTTTATTAAAAGAATGACAGCAAACCGTCCGTTTGTGCGCAGTAAGCTGGCGATGAGCCTGGACGGCCGTACCGCGATGGCGTCGGGGGAAAGCAAGTGGATAACGTCCGCTGAGGCCAGGGCCGATGTGCAGCGGTTACGGGCGGAAAGTTCGGCTATTTTGACCGGCATTAACACAGTCTTGGCCGATGATCCGGCCTTGAATGCACGGGTGGATTTCGAGGTCTTGCAACCGCTTAGAGTGGTTCTGGATTCCGAATTGAATATGCCACTGACTGCGCAGATGGCAGGGCTTCCTGGACGCAGCCTGATTTTGACTTGCTCGCCGGATGAGCAAAAGCGCGAGGCTTTGCAAGCCGTCGGTTTTGAAGTTTATATGCTGGCAGGTAACAACGGTAGGCTGGACTTATCCGCTGTGATGGCTTTTTTAGCGCAGCAGCAAATCAATGAAGTATTGGTTGAAGCAGGCTCGGTGCTTAACGGTGCGTTGTTGGCGGAAAACCTGATTGATGAATTGATTTTTTACATGGCGCCCTGTATTTTGGGCGACCAGGGACGCGGATTGTTTCATCTGCCGGGCGTGACGACGATGGCGGATAAAAAAGTGTTGAAGTTGCTGGATGCAAGGCAGGTTGGTGGGGATTTGCGGTTAACGTTTGAAACGCAGGGAAATTTTTTGCCATTCCAATAGTTCCCACGCTCCAGCGTGGGAATTCATCCTGCAACGCTCCAGCGTTGCGTGACGCTGGAGCGTCACGGGCGGCATTCCCACGCCGGAGCGTGGGAACGATGCGAACCAAACCCTTATCTGCCCGAAATATTAAGTTTTAAACGACCTAATCCACAATGTGATATTAAATGGCGTACAAACATTTCATGTACTTAACGAATAAAATAAAAAGTCTATGTTCACAGGAATAATTCTAGCCATAGGCAAAATAGCGGCAATCGAGCGCAGGGCAGGGGATTGCCGGTTAAAAATAGACACCGGCAAGTTATCGCTGACCGATGCCGCGCTGGGCGACAGCATCGCCGTTAACGGGGTTTGCCTGACGGCGGTGGAGTTGGGCGCGCATTATTTTTGTGCCGATGTGTCCAATGAAACCTTGTCCAGAACCTTGTTAAATAGCGTAACTATCGGCACACCGGTTAACCTGGAGCTGGCCTTGACGCCGACTACCCGCATGGGCGGGCATATCGTCAGCGGGCATGTCGACGGGGTCGGCAAGCTCATAGAAAAAAAAGCGGATGGGCGATCCTTCCGGTTTAAATTTAAAGCGCCGGATAATCTGGCTAAATACATCGCCGAGAAAGGCTCTATTTGTATCAACGGCATCAGCCTGACGGTCAACGAGGTCAATGGCGCCGTGTTCAGTGTTA
>Ga0182019_10001535_pt1 | contig 11791 bp, 10 predicted proteins | sample 812E2MmetaG_FD_120483 | JGI IMG/M metagenome (GOLD analysis project Ga0182019, IMG submission 120483) | Permafrost microbial communities from Stordalen Mire, Sweden - 812E2M metaG | ecosystem: Environmental > Terrestrial > Soil > Wetlands > Permafrost | place: Sweden: Stordalen | collected...
ACGGAAATCCTGAAGCAGCCGCTGTACCAGCCGGTAGCGATGGAAAAACAGGTGATGATCCTGTTTGGCGCCATTAACGGTCTATTGGACGATGTGCCGATGGCCAGGATGCGCGAATTTGAAGCCGGTTTATATAAATTCATGGATGCCGGCCATCCGGAAATCGGGAATTCTATCGCCCGCGAAAAAGATATCAATGATGCTACCTCAGAAGCGCTCAAAGGGGCGATCAAAGAATATAAACAGGGTTTCAAATAGTGAATAACGGAGCTTATAAAAACTCCCGTTTAAGATGATAAATAATGGCAAACATTCGTTTAATCCGTCGCAGAATACGGGGTGTGCAGAGCATCTCCAAAATCACCAGGGCAATGGAGATGATCGCCACTTCCAAGATGCGCCGTGCACAGGAAGCCGGCACGGCCGGACGTCCTTATGACCAGAAAATCCGGCAGGTCATTGCTGACCTGGCAATGATCCCGCAGACCGGGGAGTTACACCCTTTACTGCGCCGCCGCGAGGTCAAGAAAATCGCCATCGTGCATGTTTCCCCGGACAGGGGATTGTGCGGCGGTTTGATCACCAACCTCAACCGTAAAGCGGGGAATTTTATCCTGGGGCAAAAGACCCAGGTAACGACAGTTAATGTCGGACGCAAAGGTATTGATTTCATGCGCCGGACCGGGAGGGAGATGCGCGCGGAGTTCAGCCAGCTGGGAGACCGTCCAAGCCTGCTCGATACCCTGGCTATTTCCCGCATCATCATTGACGACTATACCAGCGGTCTTGTGGATGAAGTTTATGTGTCTTACACCAAATTTATAACCACAATGGTACAGACACCGGTAATCGAGAAACTGCTGCCGATCGAACCGCCGGTTTCGACACAGCCGAAAAATACCGACTTCGACTACGAACCGACGCCGGAAGATGTGCTGGGCGCATTACTGCCGCGGTTTATTGAAATGGAAATTTATCACGCCATCCTGGAATCGATCGCCAGCGAGCAATCCGCCCGCATGGTGGCCATGCGCAGCGCCACGGACAACGCAGCCGAACTGATCCAGGATTTCACATTGATGTACAATAAGGCCCGCCAGGAAGCAATCACCACGGAGCTGCTCGATATCAGCGGCGGAGCCGCCGCCCTATCCAGAAATTAACGGGGTTTGAGGGAAGACGGAGGTTTTTATGGCTAAAGGTAAGATAGTACAAATCATCGGTACAGTCATCGATGTTGAGTTTCCGCCCGATGAATTGCCGAAGATGTTTAACGCCCTGGAGATCGACACCGCCAATGGAAAACTGGTGCTGGAAGTACAGGGACACATCGGTAATAACTGGGTCAGATGTCTTTCCATGGCCCCTACCGAAGGCTTAGCACGCGGCACTGAAGTCAACGACACCGGACTGCCGATCACGGTTCCGGTCGGACGCGGCTGCCTGGGCAGATTGTTCGATGTTACCGGCACGGCCATCGATAGTGCCGGCGCGGTAAAAGCAACGGACAACTGGTCCATCCATCGTGCTCCGCCTTCATTTGTGGAGCAGGAAACCGCTCCGCAGCTGCTCGAAACAGGTTTGAAAGTTATCGACCTGGTCGCGCCGTTTTCCAAGGGCGGCAAGGTCGGCGCATACGGCGGCGCGGGTGTCGGCAAAACTGTGGTCATCCAGGAACTTATCCGCAATATCGCCACCGAACACGGCGGTTTCTCTGTTTTTGCCGGCGTCGGAGAGCGTTCGCGTGAAGGCAACGACCTGTGGAATGAAATGAAAGCCTCCGGCGTCATCGATAAAACCGTAATGGTCTTCGGACAAATGAACGAGCCTCCAGCCGTCCGTTTCCGCATCGGGTTGACGGGTTTGACGATGGCCGAATTTTTCAGGGACGAAGAAGGACAGGATGTGCTCCTGTTCATCGATAACATTTACCGCTACACGCTGGCCGGTATGGAAGTTTCCGCGCTATTGGGACGTATGCCGTCCGCCGTGGGTTACCAGCCGACGCTGGCCACAGAAATGGGCGAACTGCAGGAACGCATCACCTCCACCAAGCGGGGTTCCATCACCTCTTTCCAGGCCATTTACGTCCCGGCTGACGACTATACCGACCCGGGCGTGGTTACCAGCTTCGGCCACCTCGATGCCGTCATCGCGCTGGAACGTTCCATTGCCGAGCAGGGTCTGTATCCCGCCGTCGACCCGCTGACCTCTACGTCACGCGTGCTCGACCCGGCAATCGTCGGACAGGACCACTACAATGTTGCGCTGCAGGTGCAGCGCGTACTGCAGCGTTATAAAGATTTACAGGACGTTATTGCAATTCTCGGTATCGAAGAATTAAGCGAAGACGATAAGGTAACCGTCGCCCGCGCGCGCAAGATCCAGAGATTCCTCTCGCAGCCGATGTTCGTGGCGGAAGCCTACACCGGACGCGCCGGCAGATATGTGCCGCGCGAAGAGACCGTGCGCGGTTTTAAAGAAATTCTGGAAGGCAAACATGACGCACTGCCGGAACAGGCCTTCTTCATGCAAGGGACGATCGATGACGTGGTCGCGGAAGCGGCCAAGATGGGAGCAGCAGCATAATGACGATCAAGGTTGATATCGTCACCGCCGAACGGCTGGTCTTCTCCGAAGACGCCGACATTGTAATGGTGCCCGGCGTCGATGGCGAACTGGGCATCCTGCCGCACCATGCCCCGATCATGACGATGATCAAACCCGGCGAAGTGCTGGTGAGAAAAGGCACGGAAGAATACTCGCTGGCGGTTTCCGGGGGATTTTTGGAAGTAAAACCCGACCATATCACCATACTCGCCGATGCGGCGGAACGCGCCGATGAGATCGACATTGCCCGCGCCGAAGCCGCCAAGAAACGCGCGGAAGAACATTTAACCAACCGCACTGCAGAAACCGACAGCGCCAACGCCGAAGCCTCCTTGCGCCGCGCACTGGCCCGTCTCAAAGTCGCCGAAAAGAGACGCACCCACAAGCCAAGGATTTAAAGGTTTTTGGTTTTTTAACCTTTACCTTTTCTATTTTCGGCCAATCTATAAATCTATCCAAAATCAATGTAAGTCCTTTATCTGAAAAGTTCTCCCCCAACCATATAGTATTGTTCCGCTTTAGATTGATTCGAATTTACGCCTCTCCGCAGAGACCAAACCCCGATTAGCCGGCCGCTGAAAGCTATTAGTTTTTTTCAAAACGTCATAACATTGTAACTTTTTTCGTGTTGTTTTTATCCTTTTGCAATATTCTGAGTTGTAAAATTTAGCAATAAATCGAGGTGTAATCATGGCTGTTCCGATGGATGGTATCAGGGCAATTCACAACGCATTCCGCAAAGATCTGGCGGCAATGGATGCGGCTGCTTATACAGCAACACGAATGGGCAGTAGCCCTGATATGGTTTTAAAGCGTTACAAGTTCTTCAACGAGATACTGGTGTGGCATGCCAGCGGCGAAGAAGAGCAGGTATTTCCCGCAGTCGAAAAAGTAGCCCCGCTGGTGGCGGAAGCTTATGAAAGAGACCACCGCGGTCTCGACAGCACATATGCTGCGCTGGATAAAGCGGTGATGAGCAAGGATAAATTGGACATCGCCCGCGCAATCGCGATCTTTAATTTCCACCTGCAATTTCATCTAAACAAGGAAGAAGCGCACCTGTACCGGGTCTTCAACGAAAGGATACCATTGCCCGAGCAGGGTATGATCATCGGTAAAATGGCGCAGAAAATTCCACAGCAGCGCTTTCCAGAAGTTGTGGCTTGGCTTTACCCCTTAATCGGGAACGACGACCGGGAAAACATGACCAGGATCTGGCAGCAAGCCTTGCCTAAGCCGGTGTTTGCCGGAGCGGCGAATCTGATACACTCAGCAATCGGCGATGATTGGAATGAACTAACGCGCCGGATACCCGAAATAAAGTAAATCAAGCGGTTTATACAAAACTGCTATCTAATCGGCTGCCGAAACATGGCAGCCGAATTTTTTTATTCTTTCGCGGCAGGCCGACGGCGGGCAAACAATCTGACCAACCACGGACTGACAATCGAGATGGCGCCTTCCGGACAGGTTTCCTGGCAACAATAGCAGCGGATGCAGCGGTCATAATTATGCCTGGGCGGCTGGGTCTTGTTGCCTTTGTCCCAATCCACAGCCTTGGGCTCAACCGGACACATTCGGACGCAGGTCCCGCAGCGCGTACATTTGGTCTTATCGATCAACGGCCTTTGCGTGATCTGATTTTTTATAAAAGACATTGCCCGGCCGCTTTTACCCACAGGCGTCGGGGCGGTGCGGTTGACGTTAAAACTTTTATCGATGAAAGCTGCCAGCGGTTCGCCTACAATTTCGATGTTTTCCACATGGTAAGTTCCCAGCCCCGCTTTCTCGCCCAGTTTGGATGTCGGAACAACTTCCGGGCTAAGATCGATAATGCGGCAGGCGGTAGCATCCAGGGCGATGGGATCTGTAGAGAGCAGCAAGACATTCAATTGTTTCGGCTTGCCGCTGCGCGGACCGTTGCCTTCCATGGCGGTTATACCGTCCATTACGTAAAGGCGTGGTTTGATCAACGTATTGATATCCACCAGCATCGCCGCAAAATCATAAGGGTCGGGGAGCTTGACATGATACTGGCCTTTTAGAAAACCGGGGACACACCCGAACTGGTTTTTCACCGCCCCGGTATAGCGCAGGAATCCGTGTGTTTTTAACTTGGGCAAACTGACCAGCCCGTCGTTATCCAGCACGCCGTTGGCGATGACAAAGTTTTTTACCAGCAGCGCATCTTTATGGCTGACCGGCCGGCCGAAATCGAAATCGGCTAAAATAAAACCAAGTTCATCCCCGACCTGTTTGAGACCGGACTTTTTTAAATTCGGTTCGGCGTTACCGAAGCTGGGAGAATCGCCGTAATAGACTATAGCGCCCGCTGATTTAAATAACTGCCCCACCGCTTTGAATACAGCAGGATGCGTTGTAACGCACTTTTCCGGGTCGGCGCCCAGCAGGATATTGGGTTTCAGAACAATTTTCTCGCCGGGCTTGACGAATTGAGAAACCCCGCCTAGCAGTTCAATACCCTTTTTTATACTTTGCAGCACCCCGTCATCGTTATAACTCGTACATTTAATTACGGCTACTCTGGACTTATTCATATTTTTCCTTCCCGTTCCCGCTACTTTTAATCATAACACAGCGGTGTTTGCTTCCGGCTTGACAACTATATCACGTCGTTGTATATTTTATTGTGATATAGAGGAGCGAATTAGAATGATGAGTCTGGAGCAAGCCCGCAGACGTTATCTGCCGATGAGCGAAACGATGTTTTATATTTTACTCTCGCTGAAACAGGAACGGCACGGTTACGGTATCATGCAGCATGTCAAAGAACTGACTGATGCCCGTATCATTTTGGGGGCCGGGACGGTTTATTCCAGCCTGGGGAAACTGGAGAGCGACGGCCTGATTGAAGCCGTGAAAGAAGAGGACCGGCGGAAGTTCTATATTATCACGCCGCTGGGGCGCGGCATTCTGCGTGAGGAAGCATTGCGCATCACGGAGCTGCACCGGAATTCGGAGGGACTGTTATGAAAGATAAAAAAATTGTGTGGTTTTCGGCTTTTCGCCACGTAGTGCCGGCCGATTATGAAAACTGGCTGGAAAAGATGGCCGCAGAGGGGTGGCAAACCGGCCGTTTCCGGCAGTGGAGTTCGATCTATTTGACTTTTACAAAGGGCGAGCCGAAGAAATACCGTTTTGTTTACGACCCCCAGGTTTCGCCGCGCAAGGATTACGTCACCACCTATGAGCAGTTCGGCTGGGAATACCTGGGCCGTATGGCGAGTGCGCATTTCTGGCGTATGGAATATTCGAACAAACGGCCGGAAGCCTTCAGTGATACTACCAGTATCGTGCAACGTAACCGCCGCACGATTTCAGCGGTATCAGTCGGCTTTTTTATCTTTATCGCGTTGGAAATTTTATATGCCGTCCTGTTGACCGTTTTTCGGGATTCATTATCTGCATCTGATAGAACACAATTGATTATTGCCGGGGCATTTTTCTTTATTTTGACGATGACACTTGGTGCGGTAATGCTGGTTCTCCGGAAAAACGAGAAACGGTAAAGAAACCATTCTTCTGCAGTAAAAGGGCATCATCAACAGAAAGTTTTGACAGATTTGGCTCAAACCATCGCGTTTTTCAGCGGCAGCCAATCCAGCACTCTGTTGATACCGGCGTCCCAGTACGCCCAGGAATGATCGCCCGGCCCATCTTCAAAGGTCATTTCAATTCCCTGCGCTTGTGCGAATTCCTTTGATTTCAAGTACAGCGGATAACTCATGTCGTCTTTTCCCCAGCACTGATATAACAGCGGAATTTGCGTATTTTCATTCTTCATCTTTTTCATTAAGAAAAACAGATCGTTTTCGCTGCCTGCCACGCTGTCCAGATTTCCAAAAACACCTTCCAGGGTTTTCTTCATTGCCGGCTGCTGCCTGCCCATGGCAATCAGTTGGCTGACATCGGCGGTGCCGGAAATCCCGGCCGCAGCGGCAAAGCTCTCCGGCTTGCGTAACGCCAGTTTATAAGCGCCGTAGGCGCCCATCGAAGCACCGGCAGCGAAGGTATCCTCTTTCTTATCAGAGAGTGGAAACAGCGACCGGACTAATACGGGTAATTCTTCGCTGATAAACGTGAAGAACCGGCAGCCGTTCTGCGCATCGGTATAAAAGCTTCTCCCTGCTGCCGGCATAATTACCGCCAGACATTTTCTCCGGGCGTATCTTTCGATGGAGGTGTTGCGTACCCACCCGGAATGATCGCCGCCGATGCCGTTAAGCAGATAAAGCGTCTGGAATTTCGCACCTGGTTTATGATTCATTTTCTGCTTTTTCATTACATCCTCGAAGGTGGTTGTGGGTATGACCGCAAATATCGAGGTATCTTCACCCAAAACCTCAGAATAAAACCGACATTCGATGAGTGCCACGTAGCCCCCCTTTTTTTCTCACTGACGAAATTTGCCAGATAAATATATACACTGATTGAAACGGATTGTCAATAAATCGGGGTGGATTACGGCACATTTCCTTCGTCAAGTACTTCTTACATTTCGACTGCGGTCATATCCTTTTTTAGTGCGGTCAAAAAGGACCTCCCCTTTTCTTCTAAATCAGAAAATCTCCGGATATTTCGCCTTAAAACTCAAACTGCAGTCTCAGCCATTCGCCCAGAATGGAATGACTCCAATCAAATTAAGTCTTCAGTAATAAAAAACAACCGGAACCCATCCAAAAGTACCGTTGACAAAAAATCTGTGTAAGTTGTATCCTAAAATTAGTTAGGTTTAACCAAAATATATTGTTGGAGCGAATATTATGTCAGCACCAAACAATAGTCAAGACCAGGATAATAAACTGGTGCCGCAAATCCTGCGATTATCCGAGGAAATCTTCAGGGCCATTAAACTCAGTATTCCCCCGGAATGGCTGATGACCGAGATGACCGTGGCGCAGCTGAGGGTGCTTCTGTTATTGCATACTGAGGGAGAAACCCGGATGAGTACGATTGCTGGGACGCTCGGAATCGCCGTATCTACTGCCACCGGGATTATCGATAACCTGGTAAAAAAGGAACTGGTCACCCGCAGTGCGGATAGTGAAGACCGCCGGGTGGTGATTTGTACACTTTCCAGGCAGGGTCAGGAAACAATGAACAGCATCTGGGCGCAGGGACGATTTCACATGGAAAGGCTGCTGCGCGGGTTAACCGTGGAGCAATTAGAAAAAGCAAAAGAAGTTGCCGAATTTTTGCTCCTCAACACTCAATCCCAGCGCGTAGTTACACATACGGCTATCAAATAAAACAAAAAGGAAGATCTACCACAACATGTTCACTAAACTTGCCGAATTCACAAGAAAATACCGTATCATCATCACTGCCGTCTGGCTGGCGGCGGCGGCAATTCTGTTTCTGGCTGCCCCGAAATTATCCAAGGTCGGGGTAACAGATGACAGCGCGTTCCTGCCGCAAAATACTGAGTCCGCCAAAGCCAGCGCATTGTTGAAAGACAAATTTGTTTCTACCACCACTGCATCTGCCGGTAATGCCGTCATCGTTATTCACGATGGGAAAGGCCTTTCCGCGGCGGACAATCAGGAGGCAAAGACGATCCATGACTGGCTGGTTTCCAGCGCTGCGCCGCAAGACATCCAAAGCGTCACATCTATATTCGAAAGTGATGCGTTAAAATCCACACTGATCAGCACGGACCAGACGACTATGATGATCGTCGTGAATTTTTCCGTAGACAACATGTCCAACGCCGCCAAGACGGATATTCAACAGATCCGGGATTATATTAAAAACAATCATCCGAAACTTGAGGTGTATCTCACCGGCCAGGCCGGACTGTATCAGGATATGATCAGCTCCGTACAGCAAACCATCGACCGTACCACCATCGTGACCGTGCTGCTGGTGGCGATTTTACTATTGATCATCTACCGGTCCCCGGTGGCGATATTCCTGCCGCTGGTGGCTATCGGTTGTAGTTTCGCCGTCGCATCTGGAGTGATTGGCTTCCTGGCCCAGGCAGGCGCGCAATTTTCCACGCTCACACAGGCTTATCTGGTGGTCGTCATCTTCGGCGTCGGGACAGATTATTGTCTCTTCCTGGTGTCCCGTTTCCGGGAAGAATTACGGCACAAAGAACGTCTCGAAGCGCAGACCGACTCCATTTCACGTATCACTCCGGTGATTGCAGCCAGCGCACTGACGGTAATTGCCGCTTTCCTATCCCTTGGTATTTCCCATTTCGGCATGAACCGGTCAACCGGATACGCACTGGCAATTGGCGTGGCGGTCACACTTCTAGCCGGGCTGACGCTGGTGCCGGCGCTGATGTCGCTTTTCGGCAAGTACCTTTTCTGGCCGGTAAAAACTTTTACGGTGAAAAAACAGGGGCGTTTCGGCTGGCATGTTATCGGCAACTGGGTCAGCCAGCACCCGGTCCGGGTCGCCGTCCCAATTTTGATCATTTTGCTCTTGCCGTACCTCGCCTTGCCGCACCTTACCCGCTCGGCAGATATTATCAGTCAGCTGCCGCCAAGTGTCGAATCCGTCAAAGGGTTCAAAGTGATGAACGCGCATTTTCCGGCGGGAGAATTATCGCCGCTTACCATGTTGATAGAATCACCTCAGGGCAATATGACCGGGACTAAAGCGCTGCAGGGAATTGAACAGGTAGTGCAATCTCTGCAAAAAACCCCTGGCGTCGCCGGTGTAGACTATTATTCCGCGCCGGCGGCACAACTTTCCACACTGGCAGCACAATTCCGCAGCATCGGCGATGCGGTCGGGAAAGGCAGCGGGCTTGATCAGCTGACCTCACTGCAGACATCAGGCCAAATTCTGCAAAGTCTGGCGCTGAAGTATCCGGGCATCCTGCAAAGTCCAAATTTTCAGCAGGCCGGCGTCAATCTCACACAGTTTGGGAAAATTTCTGCTCAAATTCAGGTAACGCAACCGGCTGATTTGCCCGCACTTTTAGGCCAGCTGCAAAGCGTGATTTATAAAGTGTCCGATAACTACAACGGACTGGTCGACGAATTTAACCTGAAAACAGGCACTGCTTTCACGGTTTTCCTGCAGACGACCTATTTCTCTACTGATAAAACGATTGCCAAGATCAATATTACGCTGAGCGGCGATCCTTATGCATCATCTACGCTGACGACGGTGGCCCAGATCAGGAAAGCTGCTGCCAGCAGCGTCAGTGTTTCTTCCCTGGCAGGAGATAAGACCTATGTCGGCGGGCAAAGCGCTACACAAGCCGACATCATGCTGATCAACGATGCTGATTTCGGCCGGGTGGTAGCGCTTTCGATTGCCGGTATTCTGATCGTGATCATGATTCTGCTGCGCAGTATTCTGGCGCCGCTGTACATGGTGGCCACAGTGCTGCTGAACTATGGCACCACCCTCGGCATTACCACCTGGCTGTTCCTGGATGTGATGAAAGAAGGGAGCCTGATTTACATGATACCGCTGTTCATCTTCGTGATCCTGGTAGCGCTCGGCGCTGACTATAATATCTTCCTGATGTCACGGATCAGAGAGGAAACCCACGATAGATCGATCAAAGACGCGGTTAGCCATGCCGTGGCCAATACCGGCGGTGTGATCACGGCCTGCGGTATCATTCTTGCCGGGACATTCGCGACGCTGGTAATTTCGCCTCTGCGGATTGTATTACAGATTGGCGCGGCAATCGCCATCGGCGTTATCATGGATACATTTATCGTCCGGGCACTGCTGGTACCGGCAATCGCGACACTGGTCGGACGCTGGAGCTGGTGGCCATCCGGTCTGTTTAAAAACCTGAAGAAATAGTGGGGGCGACCGACCGGTCGCCCGTACAAATAAAGCGGTCGTTTGTATCAGGACGACCGCTTTTCATCCCTACGAAATCACCAAATAGATGATCCCGGTTTGTGGTACAAAGCGTGATGAAATACCCGCCGGGCATTGTATAATCGTATTCTTTTAATCTGATGGAATGGCATTGATATTTGGTATTTGTAATTTGGTTTTTCGAAAGGTGTATTTAGTGCTTCACTTTCAGCCTGTGATATAATAAACGCAAGGTTTCCATGATGGAAAACCCGGTTAACATCAGCAAAAAATCCACATTAAAATCCTTTTCTACCATAAATCAATGACAATGGTTTTTATACTTGACTTTTAGCAGGAGATTAGATAAATGGCCTACAAAATGAAGAATGCTAAATTGAATAAGTGGGTAAAGGAAATTTTCGCCCTTTGCCAGCCCGATAAGATTTACTGGTGCGACGGCACAAAAGAGGAGTACGACTCCCTGATGGCACAGATGGTGGCGGAAGGCCGGGCCACTTCCCTAAAAAAACGCGCAAACAGCTTTCTTTTCCGTTCCGACCCCAGTGACGTGGCGCGCGTGGAAGCGCGCACCTATATCAGCACGAAAAAGCAGGAAGATGCCGGGCCGACGAATAACTGGGTTAACATAGATGAATTAAAACCGGCTATGCTGGCGCTGTATAAAGGCTGCATGAAAGGCCGCACGATGTACGTCATACCATTCTCTATGGGACCGGTCGGGTCACCGTGGTCGAAAATAGCGGTGGAGATCACTGACAGCCCATATGTTGTCTGCAACATGCACATCATGACCCGTGTCGGCGGTAAAGTGATCGACCTGCTGAACAAAGGCGAAGAATATATCCCGTGCCTGCATTCCCTCGGCGCGCCGCTGGCGGAGGGGCAAAAAGATGTGGCCTGGCCCTGCGCCCCGATGGAAAAGAAATATATCAGTCATTTCCCGGATGAGAATACTATCTGGTCTTACGGTTCCGGTTACGGCGGCAACGCCCTGCTGGGGAAAAAATGCCTGGCGCTGCGCCTCGGTTCAGCCATTGCCAGACGCGAAGGCTGGATGGCCGAGCATATGATCATCCTGCGACTAACCAATCCGGAAGGCCGCCAGTATCACATTACAGCCGCCTTCCCATCAGCCTGCGGCAAAACTAATCTGGCCATGATTCAACCGACCATCCCCGGCTGGAAAGCGGAATGCATCGGTGACGATATTGCCTGGATGAAAATTGCGCCGGACGGACATCTGCGGGCGATCAATGCCGAAGCCGGTTTCTTCGGCGTCGCGCCCGGGACTTCCTACAAATCTAACCCGATGGCGATGGATACGATCAAAAAGAACACCATTTTCACCAACTGCGCG
>Ga0182019_10001536_pt1 | contig 11790 bp, 11 predicted proteins | sample 812E2MmetaG_FD_120483 | JGI IMG/M metagenome (GOLD analysis project Ga0182019, IMG submission 120483) | Permafrost microbial communities from Stordalen Mire, Sweden - 812E2M metaG | ecosystem: Environmental > Terrestrial > Soil > Wetlands > Permafrost | place: Sweden: Stordalen | collected...
CCCGTCGACATCCTCAAGATCGATCGCAGCTTCGTGGCCGCGCTCAACGACGGCGACCAGAGCCGGGAGCTGCTCCAGGCGATCCTGGGCGTCGGCGAGGCGCTCTCGCTGTCGGTCGTCGCCGAGGGCATCGAGGAGCGCCGGCAGATGACGATGCTCGAAGAGATGGGCTGCGAGATGGCTCAGGGCTTTCTGATGGGTAAGCCCGGCCCGGCCGAGCTGATCGGCGAGCTGCTCAAGCCCGGAGCGGTACGCCTCACAGCGGATTCACCTGCCATCTGAGCAGCCTGACTTTCACAGACACCGCGGTACGCACAGGGCCCAGGGCCGTGCATCCGCCGAGGGTGCGAGCCTATACTCCGCTGCTCCTCAGATCCGCTGTCCACTCGTCTTATCCCACGGAGGTCTCGATGAGCAAGCTGGTCGCCCGTTTCGGCGTTCCCGCCCTGGCCCTGCTGGCACTCGCCGGCTGTGGCAGCAGCAACAGCAGCACGAGCACATCCTCGTCCGCGACCACCTCCTCGGGGGCGAGCGCAGTCAACTCCGCGATCGCCGCGCAGGTACCGACCGCGATCAAATCGAAGGGCACGCTGACCGTTGCAAGCGAAGCCCAGTACGCCCCCAATGAGTTCATCGCCCCCGACGGCCACACGATCATCGGGATGGACGCTGACCTGATGAACGCCCTCGGTGAAGTCCTGGGCCTGAAAGTCAAGCTCGTCAACTCGAACTTTGAAACGATCATTCCCGGCCTCGCGGCCGGCAGGTATGACGTTGGCGCCTCGTCCTTCACCGACACCAAAGAACGTGAGAAGACGGTCGACTTCGTCGATTACTACACCGCGGGAATCTCCTTCTACGCAAAGAGCACAGGCAACCCGGGTGTGAACGGCGTCGCTGATCTCTGCGGTAAGAAGGTCGCCGTCGAGAAGGGAACCGTCGAGCAGGAAGAATCCGAAGCGCAGAGCAAGAAGTGCGCAAAAGAAGGCAAGTCGGCGGTGACCGCGCTCGTCTACCCCGGTCAGGATGCGGTCAACCTGGCCGTCTCCAGCGGACGCGCCGATGTCGGCATGGCCGACTCGCCCGTCGCCGACTACCAGGTCGCGCAGTCCAAAGGCGCCTTCAAGCTGACCGGTCAAGCCTTCGGTCTGGCGCCCTACGGGCTCGCGATCCCGAAGACGAGCGGCATGACCGCACCGATCGCTGCGGCCCTCAAAGCGCTGATCGCGAGCGGCACCTACGGCAAGATCCTCACGAAGTGGGGTTTGCAGTCAGGCGCGATCGCCGAGCCGAAGATCAACGGAGCCACGAGCTGAGCGAGTAACCAGGTGTCCTCGAGCGAGGTCACCAGCCCGACCGGGCGGCCGCAGGAGATAACGGCCGTCCCGGTCCGGCACCCCGGCCGCTGGATCGCGGCGGCGATCGTGCTGGTGATCGCCGCCGCCTTGATCCGCTCAGTCGTAACCACCTCTGGATTCGGGTGGGACGTAGTCGGGGAATACCTGTTCGACTCGCGGATCCTCGACGGGCTCGTGGTGACGATCGAGCTGACGGTTATCGCGATGGCGATCGGAATCGTGCTCGGCGTGCTGCTCGCCGTCATGCGCCTCTCGCCGAACCCGCTGATCTCGCGCGCGAGCTGGTCTTACATCTTCTTCTTCCGCGGCACACCCGTGCTCGTGCAGCTGCTCTTCTGGTACAACATCGCCGCGCTCTACCCGAAGATCGCGCTGGGAATTCCCTTCGGGCCGGCGTTCATACATCCCGACGCCAACACGCTGATCACCGCGTTTCGCGCGGCGATCCTCGGCCTCGGCCTCAACGAGGGCGCGTACATGGCAGAGATCGTGCGCGCGGGGATCATCTCCGTCGATGAGGGCCAGACCGATGCGGCCCAGTCGCTGGGCATGACGCGCGTGCAGACGCTGCGCAGGATCGTCCTTCCACAGGCGATGCGCGTGATCATCCCCCCGACCGGCAACGAGACGATCTCGATGCTGAAGACGACCTCGCTGGCGAGCGTCATCACCGTCACCGAGCTGCTCTACGCGGGCCAGCTGATCTACTCGGTCAACTTCAAGGTGATCCCGCTGCTGATTGCCGTCAGCATCTGGTACCTGGTGTGCACGAGCGTGCTCTATGTCGGACAGCACTATCTCGAGCGCTATTACGGAAGGGGCAGCTCGCGCAGTGAACGGGCGAAGAGCGAGCTGGCCTCGGTCACGCTTGCATCACCCCACGATGGCGGCATCGGATGAGCAGCCCGATGGTCAGCGCTGAAGGCGTCCACAAGCGCTTCGGGCGCGTCGAGGTGCTGAAGGGCATCAGCCTCGAGGTGAAGCGAGGCGAGGTGATGTGCCTGCTCGGGCCCTCCGGCTCGGGCAAGTCGACCTTCCTGCGCTGCATCAATCACCTCGAGAAGATCAACGCGGGGCGCCTCTCGGTCGACGGCGAGCTCGTCGGCTACCGCCAGGTCGGCGACAAGCTCCACGAGCTGCGTGAAGCTGAAGTGGCGCGCAAGCGGGCCGAGATCGGGATGGTCTTCCAGCACTTCAACCTCTTCCCACACATGACCGTCCGGGAGAACGTCACCTGTGCGCCGGTTCGTGTCAAGGGCATCGCCCGCGAGCAGGCGCGCGCCACCGCGCAGGAGCTGCTCGCGCGCGTCGGGCTGGCGGACAAGCTCGACTCCTACCCTGCCCAGCTCTCCGGCGGTCAGCAGCAGCGCGTCGCGATCGCCCGGGCGCTGGCGATGGAACCGAAGCTGATGCTGTTCGACGAGCCGACCTCGGCGCTCGATCCCGAGCTCGTCGGCGATGTGCTGCGGGCAATGCAGCAGCTCGCAAGCGAAGGCATGACGATGATCGTGGTGACCCACGAGATGGGCTTCGCCCGCGAGGTCGCTGACACCGTCGTGTTCATGGACGGGGGCGTCGTGGTCGAGTCGGGCCGCCCGGCCGAGGTTCTTGCCAACCCGAGCCACGAGCGCACGCGGGCCTTCCTCTCGAAGGTTCTCTAGCCGCTCAGCCGAGGTGCTCGTCGAGGCGAGTGAGCGCCTCCGCCAGGTTGGCGCGGCCGAAGCCCAGGCGCACGTGGCCCGGCTGTTCATAGACCGTTCCCGGCAGCACCAGAACGCTCGCGCGTTCCGCGGTCTGCTCACACCAGAGCGCAACGTCATCGACACCGCGCAGGCGCGGAAAGCCGATCGGCCCCGCGCTCGGGCGCACCCACTCAAGGAGCTCCGCACGCCGGGCAATGAGATCGTCGATCAGGGGCAGGTTCGCGAGCACCAGGCGCCGGCTCTCCTGCACGAGATGCTCGGAATGACGCAGCGCCAGCGCGACGAGCAGCTCGCTGGGGGCGCTCGAGCAGATCGTCGTGTAGAGCTTCATGTCCCTGATGCGCGCAAGCAGCGCCGGATCGCGACAGGCCAGCCAGCCGATGCGCAGGCCGGGCAGACCGTGAGCCTTGGAGACGGTTCCGAGCGAGATCCCGCGCTCGTAGACCTCGCACGCGGCAGGCAGGCGTGCGAGCGGATCGTGCTCGAGCCCGCGATAGACCTCGTCGCTGAAGAGCACGATCGCGCTCTCGCGTGCGAGCTCGACGACGCGCTCGAAGACCCCATTGCTCATCTGCGTGCCCGTCGGGTTGTGGGGGCTGTTGATGTAGATCAGCTTCGTCTGCGGGCGCAGCTCTGCTTCGAGCGCCTCGACGTCGTGCGCCCAGCCGTCCTCGTAGCGGCGCTGCCAGAGGCTCACCTCCGCGCCGGTGCTGCGCGCGAGCTCGATCGCCGAGCCGTAGCAGGGAGCCTCGACGATCGCGTGGTCGCCGGGGCCGAGCAGCGCGTGGTAGGCGGTGAAGATGCCCTCCTCCGCGGCCGCGAGCGTGAGCACGTCGGCGGGAGCCAGCTGCTCGTAGAGCTCCGATACCGCGGCCAGCAGCTCGGATGAGCCCGCGACTTCGGTGTAGCCGAGGCGCAGAGCGAGCAGCCGCTCGTGGGCGTCGGGCTCCAGCTCGAGCAGATCCGCCAGGGCGCGCGACTCACAGTCGCTGCTGGAGAGCATCCACTCCGCGCGGAACTCCCAGCGCTCATAGAAACGCTCGATCGCAAATGGCCTGATCTCCATGACGCCGATGCTATGGCGTGAAGGCGGCCGATGCCATCGTTAGCCTCGCGCCCTTGACTCGCGCTGCCAGCGAGTTTCTCATTTGTCAACTTGAGAAGGGGAGCCGCGATGCGCCTACTGCCCGTCCTACTGATCCTGCTCGCTCTCGCGGTGGCCGGCTGCGGCTCGAGCTCGAGCTCCGACAGCGCGAGCACCGCAACAGCTGCCAAGACCACGACCGTCGCCGGCCCGACGCATCTGGCGACGGCGAAGTTCGTGCTGCACGCGGGCCTCGCCTTCGGTGCCTTTCATCGCTACATCTACAAGCCGCTGCGGGCCGGGGACTTCAAGAGCCTTTTGCGTCACAAGCTGGCCGTGCTGAAGGCGACCGCGGCGGCGGCGTTCGTCGTGCACGAGCTGGGGCTCGCGAGCATCGATGCAAAGGCGAGCCCAGCGCTGCGCAAGCTCGCCTCCCAGCTGACGCTGCTCAGCGCCGGATTTGGCGCGGCGCTCAGCAAGCTGAAGAGCGGGCACTTCAACCCGCTGGAAATTGAGACGGCCGGCTCGGTGATCGAATCGATCGAGCGCGCCTCGGCCGCTGGCGGCGCGACTATCACCGAGAGCAGTCCCGCGGTCCCCTGACAGGGGTCCCGCTCGTCAACTCGTCGAGTGCGTCGAGCGGGCGCCCTTTGGCTGCAATCATGAGCGGCGATGACGATCACCGAATACGAGCGCGAACAGATTGAGAAGGCCAACGCGACAAGCCTGAGGCCGGTCGTGTTCATCCACGGGCTGTGGCTCTTGCCGAGCAGCTGGGATCGCTGGATGGACCTCTTCGAGGAGGCCGGCTACGTCGCCCTCGCGCCGGGCTGGCCAGACGATCCCAAGACGGTCGAGGAGGCCAACGCGAACCCCGAGGTCTTCGCTCACAAGACGGTCGGCCAGGTCGCCGACCACTTCGCCGAGGCGATCGAGCAGCTCGCGAGGACCCCCGCGGTGATCGGTCACTCCTTCGGCGGCCTGCTCGCACAGATCCTCGCCGGGCGCGGCCTCGCCGCGGTCACCGTCGCGATCGACCCAGCGCCCTTCCGCGGCGTGCTGCCACTGCCGATCTCGGCGCTGAAGTCCGCCCAGCCGGTGCTCGGCAACCCGGCCAACCGTGGTCGCGCGGTGCCGCTGACCTATGAGCAGTTCCGCTACGGCTTCGCCAACGCCGTCAGCGAACAGGAGGCGCAGGAGCTCTACGACACCTACGCAGTGCCCGCTGCGGGCGCTCCGCTCTTTCAGGCGGCGAGCGCCAACCTCAACCCGTGGACGGAGGCAAAGGTCAACAGCAAGAACCCCGACCGGGGGCCGCTGCTGATCATCTCCGGCGAGGAGGATCACACGGTGCCGTGGGCGATCGCAAACGCCTCCTACAAGAAGCAGGCTCGCAACGAGGGCGTGACCGAGATCACCGAGATCCCAGGACGCGGCCACGCCTTGACGATCGACAGCGGTTGGCGCGAGGTCGCCGATACAGCGCTCTCCTTCGTCAAACGCTTCGTCGAGCCTTAGCGATCAGGCCGTGGTCGGCTGGTCCTCGCCGGCCCGCGCGTCGAGCTTCTCCAGGCTCTCAAGCGTTTTTGGATCGCGCTCGATCTGAGCGTCGGTGAGGGGGTTGAGGAGGCCCCGCAGCAGCGACATCAAGATCCAGCGACGGGGGCGAATGATGCGCGCCCGGCGGCGCTCGATCCCGCGCACGATCGCCTCGCCGGCCGCCTGTGGCTGGATGCGCTTGCGCAACGCCTTCGGAAAGGCAGCGAGCATCTCCGCGGCGAGCGGGTCGGCGTCGATCGCACGGTGCACCATCTCGGTGTCGATGAAGCCGAAGTAGGCGACGCTCGCGCTCGCGCCATGCGGAACCAGCTCGACGCGCAGCGCGCGACCGAACTGCTCGACCGCGGCCTTGCTCATCGCGTAGGCGATCGTGCCGACACCGTTCGTGAAGGCGTAGACCGAGGAGATCACGACAACGTGCCCGCCGCGTCTGACGATCTCGGGCAGCGCCGCATCGACGGTGCGGTAGACGCCCATCAGGTTCACCTCGAGCACGCGCTCGAAGGTCTCAGGCGGTGTCGCGCGGAAGGTTGCCACCCGCGAGGCGATGCCCGCGTTGGCGACGACCACGTCGAGCGCGCCGAAGCGCTCGACCGCCGCGGCGACCGCCCGCTGCATCGCGCCGCGATCGGTGACGTCCCCCGCGAGCCCAAGCGCGCGGGTGTCGTGCAGCTGGGAGGCCGCGCGCGCGGCTGCCTCCTCGTCGAGGTCGACGATCACGACCGAGGCGCCCCGCGCGATCAGCGCTCGAGCGGTTGCGAGGCCGATCCCCCGAGCCCCTCCGGTCACGAGCGCGACCTTGCTGTTCAGCTCATAGCGGGCCACGGTCGAGACTCTGTCAGCTTGCGAGCAGCCGTGCTCCCTCACGGGCGGCCCTGCGGATCGCCGGCAGATAGCGCGACTCGTCGCCGGTGAAACGCGCGATCGGCACCGGCACCGAGATCGCTGCCACGGCCTCGCCGCCGGCGAGCACTGCAACACCGACGGCCCAGACCCCGGCGGTGTACTCCTCGCGATCGAAGGCGACTCCCTCGCGGCGCACGTGCTCGAGCTCCTCGAAGAGCGCAGCGCGACTGGTGATCGTGTTGGCCGTCGCGCGCGCCAGGCGCCTCGGCAAGAGCGCAGCAGCGCGCGCGTCCCCTATCGCTGCGAGCAACGCCTTGCCGTTGGCGGTGCAGTGCAACGGAAAGCGAGCTCCCACCGAGCTCACCGCGCGCAAGCGGTGTGAGGCCGGCAGCTGCTCCACGAAGCGCATCTCGCCGCCGTCGAGGACCGCCAGATCGACGGTCTCATCGAGCTCGCCGCGCAGCGTCTCGAGCACCGGGCGCAGTTGCATCGGCAGCGCCTCGAGCCGTGCCGCGCCGAGGCGTGAGACACCTGCGCCAAGCACGATCCGTCCGTCAGGGCCGGAGCTGAGGAGCTCCTCTTCGCTCAGCGCCGCCACGAGCCGGTGCACCGTCGACTTCGCGAGCCCCACAGAGGTGGCGAGCTCACCGAGCGTGAGGCCTTGGGGATGGGCGCCGAGCGCGCGCAGCAACTCGGCGGCGCGCGCGATCGACTGCACGCCCTCGCGTCTCGCCGGACTGTGGGGTTGCTCAACAGCGTTCTGCATCACGGAAATCTTATCCTGTATTGTGGTACACACGATGAGCGGTGGATACGCGGGGGAAGTGTTTGAGCGCGGCGAGCCCGGCTACGAGCAGGCGCGGTGCGGCGCGGTTTGGAACGCACGCACGCCTGCGCGCTATCCCGCAGTGATCGTGCGTGCGGCGAGCGAGCAGGACGTGGTGCGCGGCGTCTTGGAGGCCCGCACCCGCGGCATCAGGGTCGCGGTGCGCTCGGGTGGGCACAGCTGGGCCGGCAACCACCTGCGCGACGGCAGCCTGCTGCTCGACCTCTCGGGACTGCAGGATGCGGAGATCGACCGCGAGGCGATGACGGCCTCCGTGCAGCCGGGCTGCCGCGGAAGCGATCTCCTGGCGACACTCGCCGAGGAGGATCTGTTCTTCCCGGCCGGGCACTGCGTCGGGGTGGGGCTGGGCGGCTATCTGCTGCAGGGAGGCTACGGCTGGAACGGACGCGTGCACGGGCCGGCCTGCATGAGCATCGAGGCGCTCGATCTCGTTTGCGCCGACGGCTCGCTCGTGCGCGCCGATGCGCAGCAGAACAGCGATCTCTTATGGGCCGCACGCGGCGCGGGCCCCGGGTTCTTCGGCGTGGTGACGCGCTTTCACCTGCGCGTGATGGAGCGGCCGCGTGTCGTGGCCAACGGGGTCTTTCTGTATCCCGCGGAGGTGCTGGAGGATGTCTTTCGCTGGGCGCATGCGATCGGCCCAGAGGTCGCGCGCGAGATGGAGCTGATGCTGATCGTGCACCGCGACGAGCAGGGCGAGCTCGAGATCGCCGTTACCGGACCGGTGCTCGCTGCCGATGAGCCCCAGGCGCGCGCGGCGCTGGCCGTGCTCGAGAGCTGCCCCGTACTCGATCGCGCCAAGGTCGCCGAGCCCTATATCCCGGTCGCGCTCGATGACCTCTACGCCGGTGTCCACGCGGCCTATCCCGATGAGCATCGCTACGCGGTCGACAACATGTGGACCCACGCCGACATCGAGGAGCTGCTGCCCGGCCTGCGCCGAATTGCCGAGACGATGCCCGCGGCGCCGTCGCACATGCTGTGGATGAACTGGGGGCCGGGCTGCACGCCGGCGCCGGAGCGCCCCGACATGGCCTACAGCGTCGAGGACGACACCTACATCGCCGTCTACGGCGTTTGGCAGGACCCCGCCGAGGACGAGGCCAACGTCGCCTGGGCGACCGAGCGGATGCGCGAGATGGAGGGGCTCGCCAGCGGCATTCAGCTGGCTGACGAGAACCTCGGCAACCGTCCCGCGCGCTTTCTCACCGAGGCCAACTTTGCGCGCCTGCAAGCTCTGCGCGAGCGCCACGACCCCGACGGCCGCTTCTTTCCCTGGATGGGGCCCTCGCCGGCACGATGAGCGGCGAATCCGATCTGGACGCGTATCTCGAGCGCCCGCTCACCCCGCCCCCGGCCGCGGTGCTTGCGGCGATCGACGGTGGGCCGATCGATCCGGCGCTCGCGCTTGCGCTTGCGGACGTGGCGCGACTGCTGGACCCAACGCCGCTACCTGTCGAGACGGGTTGGTGCACGCTGGCCGACGGTGTCGGCTACGTGGCTGTGCGCACGGCGATGGAAGGCCTGAGCGCGGAGATGGTCGACTGGTGGTTTGACTGGCACCCGCGCGAGTCGCTGCGCTATCGCATCTGGCATCCCAGCGCGCACCGCGCGAACTCGCTGCAGCCGCCCGCGAGTCCCGGTGCGAAGGCGCACTGGGGCACGGTGCACCGCCCCGTGGAGGACGTCGGCGTCGGCGTCGTTCGTGCGCGTATCGCCTTTCAGCGACCGACCGCGATGGGGCTGCTGCGTGACTGCCTACAGGACGAGGATGTCGCGACGATCGTGTGCGGCTATGTCGGCGATGAGCGTCGCCGCCTGTGGCACACGCCGATGTTCCACGTCTTCCTGCGCGCCGAGGATGGCCTCGTGCTGCGCAGCCACTTCTGGCTCGGAGCCGCGATCCGCCCCTATGGCCTGCTCGGCACGCCCGGCGCATTGCTGCTGAACAACCGCTTCCTACGGCGCGCCTCGCTGCCCGCGAAGCTGCCGCGCGCGCTCGCCACGCACTGCGCTGAGGAGTACACGAACCTGGCTGCGTTGCTGCCCGAGCTTCACGCCCGCTTTGGCAGCGCGGGCACACAGCCCTAGGCTCTCAGGTCGTGGACAGCGGCGAGGAAGCGGTCGCGGTGATCGGCGGCGGGGTGGTCGGCTGCGCAGTTGCGCACGCGCTCGCCCGACGGGGGGTGAAGGCGGTCCTACTCGAGCGCGAGCCCGGGCTGGGCCTGGGCGCAAGCGGCGCGAACTCGGGGATCCTCCACACGGGCTTTGACTCCACGCCCGGCGAGCTCGAGACGCAGCTGATCCTGCGCGCGGCCGAGCTTCGCGGCGAGCTGCTCGATGAGCTGGGGGTGCAGACCTGGCGTTGCGGTGCGCGCCTAACGCCCGTCGGGGAGCAAGAGCTGGCCGCCGTTCAAGCGCTCGCAGCTAACGCCCGCGAGAACCGTGTCGAGACGCAGCTCCAGGACAGCGGCGCGCTGCTCGTCCCCGGCGAGGCGATCACCGACCCGGTCGCCTACGTGCACGCGCTCGCCGCCGCAGCGGAGCTCGGGGGTGCGCAGATCAGGCTTCGCGCCAAGGTCGAGCGGCTCACCCCCTCACCCGGTGGCACGATCACGGTGAGACTGCAGGACGGGGGCCAGGTGCACGCCGCGGCTGTGATCAACTGCGCGGGCCTCTACGCGGATGAGATCGCGCGCCTGGCCGGTGAAGAGCCGCTGCAGGTCTACCCGCGTAAGGGCGAGTTCCTCGTCTACCGAATGCCGCCGCGGATAGCCCTCGAGGAGATCCTGCTGCCGGTGCCCTCTGCCTTGGGCAAGGGAGTGCTCGTCTTCCCTACGATCGACGGGCACGTGATCGCGGGGCCGACCGCGCGCGAGCGCGAGGACAAGGAGGACTGGTCGGTCGAGCGCGACGCCCGGCAGCTGATCGAGGAGCGCGCGCGCAGCATGTACCCCGCACTCGCCGAGGCAGAGTTCGTCGATCGATACGCCGGCCTGCGCCCGGCCGGGCGTGGGGCCAACTACGTGATCGAGCACTCCCGCAACCTCCCCGGCTTGATCCACGTGGCGGCGATCCGTTCGACCGGGCTCTCGTCCTCGCTCGCGATCGGCGAGCAGGTGAGCACGATGCTCGCGGAGCTGGGAGGCATCGAGCTGGGAGCGCTGCGTCCCCTGCCGGTGAAGACACCTGAGCGCGCGCCCGAGCCTTGGTGGCAGCGCGCGGCACGCCATCACGCCGCGACGGCGAAGCGATGAGCGGGCCCCTGCTGCTCGGGATCGACGAGGGCACGACCGCCGTCAAGGCGGCGCTGTTCGACACCGATCTGCAGCTCGTTGCCGAGGCCAGGCGTCCGGTCGCAGTCACGCACCCTCAGCCGGGCTGGGTCGAGCAGGACCCCGAGGAGATCCTCGAGGCGGTCCTCGCGAGCGTCGCCGAGATCCTCGAGCAGGCTGAGGGACGCGAGGTGATTGGGGCCGGGCTCGACCACCAGGGCGAGTCCGTGCTGGCCTGGGAGGCTGACAGCGGCCGGCCGCTGAGCAAGGTGATCGTCTGGCAGGACAAGCGACAGGTTGCGCTGCTGGCCGGTATCGAGCCGGGAGCCGTCGCGAGCTCGGGGTTGCCGCTCGATCCCTACTTCTCGGCGGGCAAGCTCGCCTGGATGCTGGCAAACGACGCAGCGGTGCAGCACGCTCGCGAGGCGGGGACGCTGCGCTTGGGCACCGTCGATGCCTTTCTCGTCGATCGGCTTGCGGGGCGCTTTGCGAGCGACCTCTCGGGCGCCTCGCGCACGCAGCTGCTCGCCGTCGGCGGGCGCGACTGGGATCCAGCTTTGTTGGACTGCTTCGGGGTGCAACGCGAGTGGCTCCCCATGCTCGGGCCAAGCTTTGGCGAGCTGGGCGTGCTGCGTCACGAGCGCTGGGGCATGGAGCTGCCGCTGAGGGCTCAGCTCGTCGATCAGCAGGCCGCGCTCGCGGGCTCGGGTGTGGTGGGGGCCGGCGCGCTGAAGGCCACCTATGGCACCGGCGTGTTCGTGCTCGGCCTGAGCGAGGAGGACGCGGCCGCACCCATAGGCCTGCTGCCGACAGTCGCCTGGGGCGCGCCGCAGGCGGGGGGTGGCGTGGGTGAGGTCACACGCGCGCTCGACGGAGGGGTGTTCGCGGCCGGCACGCTGCTTGAGTGGCTCGCCCACGGGCTCGGCCTCGCCGCCGACGCACCCGCGGTTGCGAGGGCCGCGGCATCGGTGGGGGACAGTGCGGGTGTGCTCGTGCTTCCGGCACTCGCGGGGCTGGGTGCGCCGTGGTGGCAGCCCGGTGCGCGCGGCGTGATCGCCGGCTTGCACCCGGGCGTCGAAAGCGCACACGTTGCGCGCGCGGCACTCGAGGCGATCGC
>Ga0182019_10001537_pt1 | contig 11780 bp, 12 predicted proteins | sample 812E2MmetaG_FD_120483 | JGI IMG/M metagenome (GOLD analysis project Ga0182019, IMG submission 120483) | Permafrost microbial communities from Stordalen Mire, Sweden - 812E2M metaG | ecosystem: Environmental > Terrestrial > Soil > Wetlands > Permafrost | place: Sweden: Stordalen | collected...
AGCTGGCCCTTGTCTCCGAGGAACTTCTCGAGAGTCCGCGGCAGGCGACCCTCACCGACGGCGAAGTTCTGACGGAGCATCTGGTCCAACGCCGTGGCGGCCTTCTCGTTGGCGGCCTCCGTCTGGCGCAGCAAACCCTGGAATTCCGCTCGGACCGCATCCACGTTGACCGTGACGCCGACACTGGCAATCGCCGTCAGACCGACCCGCAGCGCCCGCTCGACGAGCAGCGCCCGCTCCTCGGCCGGCCTCTCGGCCACGAAGGCCGCGAGGGCATGGTCATCGAGAACAAGATGCTCGACGACCACTCGGCTCGCCTCAACCCGGATCGAGGGTAGCCGGCCGTTCTGTGACGGGAGTTGGACCAGCTTGGCGGTTTCCATGCCCTCACAGTATGGCTGGGGCGTGACAGCTGTATGGCACGGTCGGGGTCCGCCGGGCGATAGACTCGACCGCCTTGGCGCAACCCCGGTCGCCGGGCAACGGAGGTTCGACGTGCGCAAACTAGGTCGGCGGGGGCAGGCACTTGCGTTCGGGGCCATCGCCCTCGGCTTGGCCGTGGCGACGTCGATCGTCGGCGGACGCGCGCTCGATCCATACGGTTGGATCCCGCTCGCCGCGGCCGTCCTCGTGATCCTGCCCGGCGGTGGTCTGTGGCTTCGGGCGACGTGGAGTGGCTTCGGCATTGGCACGGCCGGATTTCGGGCGTGGTTGCCGGCGATCGCGATACCGGCGGCCGTGCTGACCGCGGGCTACGTCGCGGCCGCTCTAACGGGCAACGTGCAACTCAGCCTCGGCGGCACGAACCCGGCCGTCTTCGCGGGCGCGACCGTGGTCATCATCGCCGTCGGATCGGTCGAGGCTATAGGGGAGGAGCTGGGCTGGCGCGGGTACTTGTTGCCGCGCCTAGCGGACCTCGGCCGCGTCCGCGTCGGGTTGATCAGCGGATTGCTCTGGGCCGCCTGGCACGCGCCCCTCATCTACATCGCGGCCGCTTACCACCAGGGCGCCGGGCCGCTCTACATGCTGCCGTTCACGATCACGATCGTGGCGATGAGCGTCATCGCCAACGAACTGCGGATGTCGTCAGGAAGTTCGTGGCCCGCCGTGATCTTCCACGGGGCTCACAACGCCATCTGGTACCAGCTCGGGGCGCTGACCGTGGGCTCAACCGGCCTGTTGGCCGGCATCGGCGAGGAGTCGGGAATCGTGCCGATGACGCTCTACGTGGCGGTGGCCGTGTGGATCGTCCTCCGCCGTCCTGCCTGGGGTCCGGCGATCAAGTGCTGAGCCGTGTGCCGCTGCCGTCCCCGCTTAGATAGTCGTGCCAGAGAATGCGAGCGGCGACCGATCGCCACGGCCGCCAGAGTTCGCCCAGCGCCTCCATTTGCACGCCGTCGGGCCGGACGGCCAGCCCCTTGACCCGAGCAAGGGCCGTCACTAGAGCCAGGTCGCCGGCCGGCCAAACGTCGGGCCGACGCAGGGCCATCAGCAAATAGATGGAAGCCGTCCACGGTCCGATTCCCGTCAAGGCGACCAGAGCGCGATACGCATCGTCGTCATCGAGCTCCGGCAGGCCGTCCAGGTCGAGCGCCCCCGACTCGATCGACTGCGCCAGACTGCGAACGTAGCGCGCCTTCTGGCGGCTGAACCCGATGGCGAGCAACCGGTCGTCGTCGAATTCGAGGAAGCGCCCCGGAGTCAGCTCATCCACGGCGCCCAGTAGTCGATCGAACGCGGCCTGCGCCGAGGCCAGCGATACCTGCTGTTCGAGGATGATGTGAACGAGTGTCGCGAAGCCGGGCGGCCGATCCCACATAGGAGGCGCGCCGAACCGTTCGACGATCTCCCGCAACTCCGGATCCAGCGCGGCCAGCTTGCGAACGCCCAGCGCTAGCGTCTCCTCGGTCAGAGCCGGTCGTCCAGGGATCGCCATCGGCCGACGATAGCGGGAAACGGCGGATGGCGAGCACGACCGCGCGAGACGGCTCGGCGGGCGTGTCGCAGCTTCTGCGCGCGTTGCATGGCACCATTGACGCATGACATTTGGTGACGAAGGGGCCGCGCGAGCTACGCGATTGACGGCGTGGGCGCACGCGCTTCGCGCGGTCGCAATGGCGTGGTGGGGCCCTGTCGTCCTGGGCGCCTTCGCGTTGTGGCAGTTTTCTCAGACCGCGCCCGGCTACCACGACGACGTGACGTGGGCGATGGCGTTCGTCCCGGCGGTGATCGTCTGGCTCGTGGTCCGCCGTCGCGTGAGTCCCACAGAGATCATGGCCCTTCAGGTTCTCGCCACCGCGCTGTTCGCGGATTTCCAGAGCTCGCAGGGCGGCGGGCTTCGCGATCTGCACCTCTATCTCAACGCCGGTGCCCAGTTCGTGAATCATGCGGCGGTCTACACCACTACCGCGATACACGGCTACCCGAAGAACGGCCTCGAATACTTGCCGTTCCTATACGCCCCGCCGACGTTGCCGTTCTTCGGCTTGCTCTCGGAGTTGCCGCGTAGTGTGGTGGACGTTCTGTGGGTCGCGGGCTCCGTGGCTGCGGTGGTCTTCTCGTTGCGGGCCTTCGGCCTGGCGTGGCGCTGGGCGTTGCTCGCCCTCATCTGGACGCCGATCGAGCAAGGACTGTTCGTCGGCAACGTCGCCATCCCTTCGCTGCTGGTGATGGGCGTTGCGATGCGTTACGGCGGGGCTCTGGTGTTCGGTCCATTGCTAAAACCGCAGAACGGAATCGTCTCGCTGTGGCTGATTCGTGAGCGTGCCTGGCGGCGGCTCGGCGGCGGTCTCCTGACCCTCCTCGTGCTTGTCGCGGTGACGGTGCCTCTGACCGGTATCGATCTGTGGCGAGACTGGATCAACGGGCTGACGGCCTACCAGGAATCACAGGGATATCTGCACGGGCTCTACGGCGTCGGGCTGGGCCGCTACCTGCCGATGTGGGCCTTCCTCCTGATCGCGGCATTCACGATCGTGGCGGCGCTGTGGGTTCGCGGGCGTGAGGGCCTGGCCCGTCTCGGGCTGGCGTCTGTGGTTGCCTCCCCTTCGCTGTGGAGCCACGGTTTCGTGTTCGCCATCCCTGCGTTCCTGCGTCTGCGCGCCGAATGGTTGTGGCTTGCGGCCGGAATGCTGTCGATCGGCCAGTGGCCCGGCCCGCAGCTTGCCCTTGGGGTCGGCGTGGCGGCCTGGTTCATCAAGGGGATGGCGCGCCATCCAGGCCACGAGGCGGCCCTGCCGCCCGGGCGCCGACCTCTTCATCCGCTCGGTATGGTCGCGGAACCGTGGCCGTCCGACGAGGAGCGCCGGCCCGCCTGAGCCAACATTCACGTGTTCGGCAATGTTGCGTTAAGATGCAACTGTGACCGAGACGAAAGAGCGGTCGGGCCCGGGTGTCCGCCTGCTGCGCATCCAAGAAGCCGCGGCCGAGGTTGGGCTGACGCCCAGATCGGTCCGCTACTACGAGGAACTCGGGCTTCTCACGCCGGCGGCCAGATCGGAAGGCGACTACCGCCTGTACGACACGACCGATGTCGAACGCCTGCGTTTCATAAAGGGCTTGCGCGACGACGCGGGCTTCTCACTCGCCGAGATAGCCGAGTTGCTCGAGGACGAGGCCGCCCGGGAGCGTGAGCACGCCGCATTCCACTCGACATCCGATCCGGACGAGCGCCGACGGCTTCTGCGCAATCGGCTGGCTCGCTATGAGCACCAGGCCCAGATGCTGCGCGCCAAGGTCGCGCGGTTGCAGGCGATGGTCGACGAGACCGAAGGCCGACTTGCAAGAACTGCGGCGCGCCTGGATGCCTTCGCGGTCGAGCCGGCCCATTCTTCGACCCAGCCGGAGAAAGCCCGATGATCCAGGGCGGCCGCCTCCGATTCACGGCCACGGGCCGGGCCCTCAAGCACCGCAACTTCCGGCTCTTCTTCTTCGGCCAGCTGATCTCCGTCACCGGGACGTGGATGCAGACGCTCGCCCAGGCGTGGCTTCTGATGCAACTCGTGGGGGCTAACCAAGCGATCGTGCTGCTGGGTCTGCTGGGCATGGTGCAGTTTCTGCCGGTCCTGATCCTCGGCCTGTTCGGCGGGATCATTGCCGACATCTGGCCCAAGCGCAGAACGGTCATCGCGACGCAGATCGCGGCCGGGTTACTGGCTCTGACTCTGGGCGGCCTGGACTACTTCCACGTGGTCGCCGTCTGGCACATCTTCGTGCTGGCCATTTTGTTGGGCATAGTCAACGCGGTCGACATGCCGACCCGGCAATCCTTCGTCGTCGAGATGGTGGGCCGGGACGATATCGCCAACGCCGTGGCCCTCAATTCGGCCGTCTTCAACAGCGCCCGCATCATCGGACCGGCCATCGCCGGGATACTGATCGGACTCCTCGGCACCGCGCTGTGCTTCGGCCTCAACGGGATCAGCTATGGAGCCGTCGTCGTCAGTTTGCTGGCCATGCGGGAAAGCGAATTGATGCCGGCCGATCGGCTGGCCGTGCCCCGAAGCGTGGCGGCGATCAAGGAGAACCTCGGCGAAGGTCTGCGCTACGTATGGGAAACACCCGTTGTCCTGCTGGCGATCACCGTGATCGGCTTCGTCTCGACGTTCGGGATGAACTTCAACGTCTTGCTGCCGGTCATCGCGGCCCAAGTTCTGAACGTTGGCGCGACCGGATACGGGCTGCTGTTTGCCTCGATGGGCGCCGGGGCGCTTCTCTCGGCTCTCGCCGTCGCAACGCTGCAGCGGCCGCGGCTTCGGGTTCTGATCGGCGGCGGCATGGTGCTCGGGGTGGCCGAACTCGCCCTCGCGAGCACGACGGTCTTTCCTGTGGCCCTCGCGGCCGTGTTCTTCTGCGGCGCGGGCGCAATCGCGACGGCGGCCAGCGCCAACTCGCTGATCCAGATAACTGTGCCCGGCCCGCTCCGGGGCCGCGTCATGAGCGTCTACACGACCGTCTTCGCGGGCTCGTCGCCGATAGGGAACGGCCTGACCGGCGGCGTCGGCGGTTTGTGGGGGACGCCGGCGGCCCTGATCATGAACGGCGCCATCTGCTTCGGTGCGCAGGCGGTTGCCGGCGTGGCCGTGTTGCGGGCTCATATCGGGGTCGACGGCGGCGGCCGCGGATCGGGCCGGCCGGGGCCAACTCCCGTCCCGACCGGTGCGAGCCTGCCTTCGATCGACTAGCTCGGTTCGAGCAGCGTGTCCGCCGCGACCTTGAAGAGCCGCCACTCTTCCCGTCCCTCGGTCAGGGCGCGCTCTCCGTCGAGCGTGAGGCGGTAGTAGCGCCGTCTCGGTGCCCCCGCGCCAACCTCGACCCAATGGCCAACTACCATCCCATCCCGCTCGAGCCTGCGGAGGGCTGGGTAGACCGTCCCTTCGGGAAGATCGATCGTGCCCTTGGTGGTGGCCCGCAGTTCAGCGACGATCTCGTAGCCGTACATTTCCCGCCGGCTTATGAGGCCCAGGATGAGGAGCCCGAAGTCTCCACGCGAGAGGTGGGGAACGCCCGTCGGCCGTTCGGCCGGCTCGGCGCCCGAGTGGTCGCTCATGGGAACTGGCTTGGTGGCTGCACGGGCGTCGTGACCGGCTGCCCGACTCCAGACCGCGTGCACGTCGCGAACGCCTCCGCGCCCCAGCGACCCTGGTGGTCGTATCGGACCCGGAATATAGGGTCGTCCGGGAGGCCGGTGGATCGCTGCGATATGAACCCCAACGAGGCCCGGTAGGTTCGGTTGGCTTGGATCGACCCGGGATCGATGGCATCCTCGACTACCCCAACGTCGAAGAAGGAAGATCCCGAGAACACCAGCACTCCGGCGTCAGCGGGGAGTCCGGTTTCAGCGTCAACCATGGTCCAGTTTCCGGTGACGACGACACCGTCTTCCAAGCCGCGTGGGAATGGCAGTCCATTGGCGCCGGGGTCGAACTGAAGGCTCGATGCCGATGACGCGCCGATCAGGTCCGTCCGGGCCATGTCGGGCCTGAACCCGTTCGGGAGGAAGTCCGTTCTGGCCCACCGGATAGTGGCAGTGACCGTGCCTCCCGCAACCGCGCCACCGGTCCGTGTGCAATCGGCCCGAACCGTGATCGACAGGTCGGCCGGCGACGCCTGCGTCGGGTCAGGCACCGCGCCGACCGCCAACGGAACGTAGGGCAGCAGCACGGCGACGACGATCACCACGCCCAGCAGTTTCCCGGTCCGGCGAGAGGAACCGACCCACAGGCTCAAGTCCTTGCGGAACACGGCATCCAGAACCACCAGCGCCACGATACCGAGCAGGGAGACCTGGACAGGCTGCACCACGCACTCGACGATCCACCCCGCCACAAATGCAAGAGCAAGGACCTGAACGTACACGAGCGCCCAGCGTTGCCGTCGCGCCAACGCCCTGTAGGCGAGCACCGTGATGAAGAAGGCGAGAAGCAGCGCCAGGACGCTTACGAGCAGACGGAACGGGGTTTGCGCATTCGCGACGACGGCGCCGCCGACCAGCGTGAAGAATCCGGTCAGGAATACGAGTGCCCGCGAGCGGCCGTAGCCATACGGTCTGTCGCTCGAGCCGGCGACGGCCGGCAGCAGAACCCCGATCGTGCTGGCGTACAGGCGAGAATGGTACGCGGAGGTCATCTCGCGGCCGAGGCGGTCCGCATCCCCGAAACCGGCGATGGCCGCATCGGCGGCTTCGTCGCCGGACAGCCCGGCCCCGATCCCGTCCTGCCAGCGCTGCCAGAGGTGGCCGTAGAGTTCCTCGACCAACTCCTCACGGTCGCGTTCGCGCACCGACGTCCGGTCGAGGATTCGCTCGGCGTGGCTGCGAAGACGCTCGGCCGGGGTGAGTTCCGTCACGGCCGAAGCTCCCCGAGTCGCCGGGTCGATGTTGCGGACGAACCGGCCTCCCGGCGAGCGTGGACCGCGAGACCCTTCGGCGTCAGCACGTAGTAACGGCGGCGGGGCACATCGGTCCCGATCTCAACCCAATGACCCGACGCCAGCCCGTCGCGCTCGAGGCGCCGAAGCACCGGGTACACGGAACCCTCCGCCGGGTCGCTTCCTTCGGCGACGCCGCGGAGTTGGGCGGCGATCTCGTAGCCGTAGGCGTCGCGGCCGGCGAGGACGCCGATCACGAGCGACCGAAGGTCCCTCTCAGCAGGCACTCGCGCCATCGCCATCCGCCCTCTTGAGTCTCTCCGGGGCAGCTCCCGCCCTACATAGAGACTCTAGGTATCCTGGTGGACGACGTCAAGGGGGACCTCCGGTTCGGTGCCGCTCAGGTCGAGTGCGTAGCCGATCAGCTCGATCCCCGGCGCGGGTGAGAAGTCCGTGGCCCGCACCCGCTTGAAGCCCAGGGACTCGTAGAGGTGCTTGGCCGCAGGCATCCGGTCGCCGGTGTGCAGCGCGAAGCCGCGCCGACCCTCGGATCGGGCGCGTTCGAGACAGGCGAGAGTGAGCGCCCGGCCGATGCCACGACTCTGGCTGGCCGGATCCACGGCGAGCATCCGCATTCCGCCCTGACCCTCCGCCAGGTCCTCCGAATAGGGGTCGTCCGGGCCGCGGACGTAGGTGACGCCGCCGAGTAACTCGCCCTCGGGCGCCACGGCCACGAGCACGCACGAAGTCTCCGCCCGGCGAGCCACGTCGCGAAGCTGGATGTCGTAGACGTCCTGATGTGGCATCGCTATCGGCAGGCCTCGGTAGGCGGCGACGGTCAACTCGCCCAGCGCCGCGTACTCATCCTGCCGAACGGGGCGGATCAGAAACGTCCTCTGGGTTTCGGCCATACCGGCAGGGTAATCCGCGGCCAGACCGGCTGCCGGGCGCTGGAGTATCAGGTGGGCGCAAAGTGCCCGCCGGGGCGATCATTCCCCCATGGCCGGCCAACCCCTCCTCGTATATGGGCCGAAGTCGCTGACGTACGACTTCGGGACCAGGCACCCTCTCAGCCCCAGACGGTTCGGGCCGGGCATCGAGTTGCTCAGGGCCGTGGGCGCGGAGCCCGGGCTGGCGCCCGAGCCGGCGACGGACGCAGAACTCGAGTGGCTGCACTCGCCCGACTACATTGCGACGGTCAGGCGCTTCTCGACCGATCCTGACGAACCGCCGATGGCCGGAATTGGCCCCGGCGACGATCCAGCGTTTGCCGGCATGCACGAAGCGGCCGCTGCCGTGGCCGGCGGCTCGATCCGGGCCATGGAGGCGATCCTGCGCGGCGATGTGGAGCATGCGTACCAGCCCGGCGGCGGTCTCCACCATGCCATGCGGTCGCGGGCGAGTGGCTTCTGCATCTACAACGACGTTGCCCTTGCGATTGCCCGAGCGCGGCGAGATGGGCTGCGGGTCCTGTACATCGACCTCGACGTCCATCACGGCGATGGCGTTCAGGCGCTTCACTACGACGACCCAGCCGTCCTGACCATCTCGTTCCACGAGTCCGGTCGGTCGCTATTCCCCGGGACGGGATCCGTCGCCGAGATGGGGGAGGGGATTGCGGCCGCCACGTCGGTCAACGTCCCGCTGGAGGCCGCATGCGGCCCCGAGGCGTGGCTGGCGGCGGTTCGTGCGGTCGTGCCCGCGCTGGCCGCCGCGTTCGGGCCGGACGTCATCGTCAGCCAGCACGGCGCCGACGGCCACTTCTGGGATCCGCTAGCGCACTTGTCGCTGACGACGACGGCGATGGGCGAGGCGGCGCGGCTGGTCGATCGGATGGCGCATCGATATGCGGGCGGGCGGTGGCTGGCGACGGGCGGCGGCGGCTACTCGGTCCATCGGGTCGTGCCGCGAGTCTGGACGCTGACGTGGCTGGCGATGGCGCACGAGGCGGTCCCGGAGCGGCTCCCGGCCGACTGGCGGGCGCGCTGGGAAGGCGACGCCGCTCGCTGGGACGATGCGCCACTGCCGGTGGGTTTCGAGGACGAGCCGGATGTGCCGCCCGACAGATCGAGGAGTCCGGCTGCGGCCGAACGAGCGAAGACGACGGTTTCACTTGTTCGAACCGTCATAGTGCCTGCCCTACTGCGGGCTGCCGAGAGTCGGGGCTGGCGGCTGTTCGACGATGGCGTGCCGGATTCGGAGACGCGCGCCACGCCGGCTGCAGAAGCGCAGCCGGCCCGCCGGGAGGGGCCGGCGTCGGAGCCGATGATCCGGCTGCTGGTGCCGGCCGACCTCGACTCGCTCCAGGTGGCGCCGCGAGTGGCGGCTCCGGCCGATGCGGGTGTGACCGCTGAGATTCTCCGCGCCGCTCTCCGCGACGGGGCCGTGGCCGCGGGCGCCGTCGTCGGGGAGTGGCTGGCCGGTGTCGCGCTGGTGTCGTCCGGTCCGGCCGAGGGCGTGGATCAACTCGTGGCCCTGGGCGTGGCGCCGGAGTGGCGTCGCCGCGGCGTGGCTACGGCCATGTTCCGTGCCCTCGTCGCCGAGCAGGACCGCCGCGGGCGGGGCATCGCCGCGCTCCACACCGCGGCCGAACGCGACCCGCTGGACCCGTTGCCCCGGGCGGTGCGCCGGGGAGTGGCAGAGCGGCTGGCCACGCACGCCGGACTGGCGGTTGCGGCGGCACCGCCGGAGATCCTTGCCGTCGACCCGGATGCCATTGTGGCCGTGCGCAACTCGGCGAACTGACCAGGGTCAATCGATCGTTCGTTGACGCGGGCGTGGCCCATGTGGGATCGTCTGGCGGAAGGGGTGCGACGATGCCAACTCGGGCAAGCCTCGGCGGCACCGGCCTCCGGCGAGCCGCTCTAGGCGCGGCGACGGCCGGATTGGGGACCTGTGCGCTCCTCGTCCTGGCCTCATGGGGCGTTCGAAGCGGCGGGCGCGGCCTGGATTGGCCGCTGGGTAGCCTGCTCGGTGTCCTGATCGGCACCTTGATCGTGACCGCCATCGGGGCGGCCGCCGGTCTCGTCTCCGGTCGGTTCCGCGACGCCCCTGCCTCGTGGGCCGCGGCTGTGGTCGGCTACGGGCTGGCGTTCCAGATCAACTACGCGATCGATCCCAGTTGGCCGACCGGGGACTCGGGATTCGCGGGAGTTGTTCTGTACGCGTCCATCTTCCTGCTCCCATTCACCGTGGGCGGCCATCTGCTCGGCGCACGGGCCGGAGCCGCTGACACGGGTGGCAGGAAGAATCGGACCATGCTGGCTGGGGCCATGCTCGTCCTCCTCGCAGGCGCCGCCGCCGGCACGGTCATCGTCCTCAACAGCTCGCCCTACTCCGACGGACATCGCCCCGCCAGCACGGCCGATGTGGCCTCGGCCTTGGCCGTCCCGAGCCTGCCGGCCCAGATCTTGGGTCTCGCGCTCGACGACACATCCACATACGACTCGGGGCCGACGACCGGCCGCGCCTACTACGCCGTCTGGGGCGACGGGTCCAAGCGCCAGATCCAGGTGGTGCTGAATACCGGCGTGCCGAGCTGCGGGTCGGAGAACGGGTTCACGGATGACGTCGAGCAGGTCAGCTTCCGGATCTACGAGGGCGAGTCGTGCCTCCAGGTGTTCGCGCCGGACCTGACGTCCCTGCGCGCCGCCGTGGCGGTAGTCCGGCCGGGGCTTACGGCCCAACTCGAGCGCGAGATCACGAGCCCGACGACTCCGCTCCCGAAGGCGCTCTCAAGCCAGTAGGTCGGCGCACCGGACGCTCGGTTCCGGCCGCCCAGGCGGGCGCGCCGTGGCAACCATCCAACACTAATGGATGAAGTATTGGATTGTGCCTGCCGGCCCGGTTGGATCGGGACTTACGGCACGGCTGCCAAACAGTAAGTCGCTCTACATTCGATCCATCGACTTCAACGGTCCGGACTCCAAGAAAGAGGAGACAACGGACCAGCAGCGGAAGGTGCAGGAATTACGATGGATAAGAAGGATCGCGGGATCTTCATTCTGCGGGTAGGCCTTGGACTCGGCTTCGCGTTCGCGGGCCTTGACAAGTTCCTTCGTCTCGCCGGCGGGGCAGCCTTCACTTCGAAGGGCTTCCTCAGCTTCGGCACCACCGGTGCCTGGCTCGGCAGCGACCCGAAGGCAGTCATCAACCCGACGCACGGCTTCTGGACCGCCATCGCCGGCAACGCGTCCCTGGTGTCTCTCTTCGACACCCTCGTCGTCTTCGGTGAGATCGCAATCGGCGTCGCACTGATCCTCGGCCTCGCGACCCGGTTCGCCGGCCTCATGGGCACGCTCCTGATGGCCCTGATCTTCGTGTCCGGCTGGAGCTTCGCCAACGGCCCGTTCAACGAGCCCTTCTACTACGCCCTGATCGCAGGCGTTCTGGCCTTCACCGGCGCCGGCGCCTACGCCCTCGACACCGTGGTCGCCAAGCTGGCCATCATCCAGAAGGTCCCGGTCGTCAAGTACGCCCTCGGGTAACTTCCCAAGAACACCTCGGCGCGGGGAGTGTCTCGTCCCACTTCCTCCCTGCACCACGAAACGGCGGGCCGCAAGGCTCGCCGTTTCTCATTGTGTCCGCGTAGCGTCCGCAGATGCGCGTCCGGCAGACCTGCCTCCAGGACCGACGCACTCGCAGAGACACGCCAGGTGGTCCGACGCGTCGAGTGAGGAGGCCCCTACCCGTTCGCGAAATACACTGGCGAGGTATCTCGTCGCGTCGGAGTAGAACGTCGTGGGGAAACAGGCCCGGAACAGCAGAAGAATCGGCCCGCGGGCGGAGCCCCAGCGCAGGGTTACCCCGCCTAATCGAAATATCAAAGTCTGGGTCGCTGCGGGCGTCGCAGGCATTGTTCTAGTTGGGCTGGTCGTTGCGGCGACCGCCCTTGCCGTCAGCTCGGGATCGGC
>Ga0182019_10001539_pt1 | contig 11774 bp, 13 predicted proteins | sample 812E2MmetaG_FD_120483 | JGI IMG/M metagenome (GOLD analysis project Ga0182019, IMG submission 120483) | Permafrost microbial communities from Stordalen Mire, Sweden - 812E2M metaG | ecosystem: Environmental > Terrestrial > Soil > Wetlands > Permafrost | place: Sweden: Stordalen | collected...
AGCTTCCTGTTCAATTATAATTTCACGATTGTGGCGACGGATCCCGAAGGGGACCCCATCACCGTGTCCCTGCGGAATCCCCCCGCGGGCATGAAGTTGATCTCGCCATCGGCCGGAACGGTCTATTACGCCCCCTCGCCGCAGGATATCAACAAAACCATCAATTTGCTGGTGGATATATCGGACGGCTTTTCAACCATCACGGAGACCCTGCCGCTCAAGATCAATCCATAACAGCCCCCGGGTTCCCACGCGCCCTCTAACGCGCCCCGCCTTCCCCGGAGGCGGGGCTTTTTATTTGGGGTCCCCGGGGACAGGATGGATCCGTTGTCTTTCCATGGCGTACGCTTCCACGTCCTTGAGGAATTCACCCACGGGATCCTCCAGCCCGATCTTGCGATGGGGCTTTCCGCCGATAAAGATGAGGGCCTGCCCCTCGCCGAAGGCGATCCCGATCTCCGCCAGACGCGCCTCCCCGGGACCGTTGACCTCGCATCCCATCACGGCGGCATGAACGTCCCAGCCCCGTTTGAGGATCTCCGCCTCGACGGCCTGCACGACGGGGATGATGTCGGTCCTGCAGCGTCCGCAGGTGGGACAGGAAACCACCATCGGACCTCCGGAGCGCAGCCCAAGGGACCGAAGGATTTCCAGTCCTGCGCGCACCTCCTCCTCCGGCGGGCCGGTCAACGAAACACGGATCGTATCCCCGATCCCCTCGTAGAGAAGGATGCCGATGCCGAGGGCGCTCCGGATGGATCCGGCGAAGACGGTGCCGGCTTCGGTGACGCCCAGATGCAGGGGATAATCGCACCGGCCCGCCATGAGGCGGTTAGCCTCCACGGTGGTGGAAACATCGGAGGATTTCAGTGAGATCTTGATATCGCGGAAGTCGAGGGATTCAAGGATTTCGGCGTGACGCAGGGCCGATTCCACCAGCGCCCCGGGCGCGGGCCTCCCATGCCGTTCCAACAGGTCCTTCTCCAGGGATCCCGCATTCACGCCGATCCGTATCGGAACGCCCCGATCCCGGGCCGAACGCACCACCTCCTCCACCTTCCATCGCGCCCCGATGTTGCCGGGATTGATGCGCAGGGCATGCACGCCGGCCTTCAACGCTTCCAGGGCGAGACGGTGGTCGAAGTGGATATCGGCCACCACCGGCAGGGGGGATTGGGCGACGATGGCCTTCAACGCATCGGCGGCGGCCGCGTCGGGAACCGCCGCCCGGATGATCTCGCAACCCGCCGTGGCGAGGCCTCGAATCTGGCTCAGTGTGGCTTCCACGTCGCGGGTGTCGGTCTTGGTCATGGATTGAATGCTCACGGGGGCGCCGCCGCCGATGGGAACCCGGCCGATGAAGAGCCTGCGGGTCAGGGGTCTCATAACAGCTTCAGCACGTCGAAGACCAGCACCATCACGAACAGGGAGGCCAGGATCATGAAGCCCGTCTGCAGAAGACGGAATTTCAATTCCACGCTGAGATCGCGGCGGCGGACGGCCTCGATCCCCAGGATGAAAAGGTGCCCGCCGTCGAGGAGGGGAATGGGCAGAAAATTGAAGATGGCCAGCTGCAGGGACACCATCCCCAGCAACCAGACGAAATAGCTCAATCCCTCCTGAATGGCTTCACCGGAAAACCTCGCCATATCGATGGGACCTGAAACCTGCCGGATGGAGCCCTTCCCGGACAGGAGCTTTTTGAGAAAACGATAGGACAACGTGGCCCCGTCCACGCAGGTGTCAAACCCATGCCGCACGGACGCGACGAAGGGATACTTTTTCATGATCATGGCTTCGTTTCGGAACATCACGCCGATCTGGCCGGCCCCATCCACCAAGGCGGGGGTGAGCTCGATGCGGAGGCGCTCCCCGCCGCGCATCACCTCCACCGACACCGCACGGCCCGGCGCGGCCCGGACGGCTTCGATCACGGCATTGATGATCCCGACGGGTTTCCCATTCACAGCCACGATGATGTCCCCTCCACGCAGGCCCCCCTTATCCGCGGGACTGGCGGGGGTGACCCGTTCGATGACCGCGCGCTCAAGGGGATACACCCCGATATTTCCCAGAAGATATTTGCCCTTCTTCTCGACATGCACAGGCACATGGAGCACCTGCCCATCCCGGCGAATGCCGACCTCCACCGTTTCCCCGCCGGAAATCAGTACGGTGTCTGAAAAGGCCTGCCAGTTGGGAAGAGGCCGGCCCGCGACAGAGGTCAATTCATCGCCGGCGCGGATGCCGGCCTGGGCCGCGGGTCCGGCGGGATCCACATAGCCCAGCCGGACAGGCTGATCGAGAATGGCGGGGACCTGGATGCCGAGCATGAAACTGAGACTGGCAAACACGAGGGCAAAGAGGGCGTTAATGGCGGGCCCGGCCATGAAAATGACAAAGCGTTTGCCGCGATGTCCGGGCACGCGGGGGACGGCATCCGGGGTTTCCCTGGAGATCAGATCGGACTCATCCAACCCGAGGCCCATGACCTTGACATAGCCGCCGAGCGGAATCCATGAGAGGCGGTAATCGGTTTCCCTCCTGTGGAATCCCCATACCCGCGGCCCGAACCCGATGGAGAACACCTCCACGGGGAATTTGAACAGCTTCGCCATGGCAAAGTGGCCGAATTCATGGATGGTGACCAGGACTCCCAATACGATGATGAACCCCAGGATGCTTTGAAGCACAAGAATCACCGGAGACCGTCCTTTCCGAGACCGCGGATGACCGCAAGCGTTTGCCGGCGGATCCCGCCGCAAATTCCGATGAGGGCACCCAGGGTGCGGGGCCGGGGATCATGGAAGGAATCGAGAACGCGCTCCACCACCCTTGGGATGTCGGAGAAGCCGATCCGGCGATCCAGAAAGGCGAGGACGGCCAGCTCGTTGGCCAGGGAGAAGGCGGCGGGGTATGCGCCGCCCTTCCGCAACGCTTCGTATCCCATCCCCAGAAGGGGAAATTTTTGCCCGTCGGGCTCGTGAAATTCCAATTTCAATCCTTCAAGAGGAAGGGCGCCATAGGGCGCGGGAAGGCGGCGCGGAAAGGTGAGGGCGTACTGAATGGGGAAGCGCATGTCGTTGATCCCCATTTGGGCGATGATGGACCCGTCGCGCCATTCCACTGCCGAGTGGACAATGCTCTGCGGGTGAAGGACGACGGAAATGGCCTGTGCCGGCACGCCGAAGAGAAAATGGGCTTCGATGACCTCCAGCGCCTTGTTGCCGAGCGTGGCGGAATCCACGGTGATCTTGGGCCCCATCTTCCAAGTGGGGTGACGAAGGGCGTCTTCGACACCGAGGGCGGGGAAGTCTTTCAGGGGCCGCTTCCAAAACGGGCCGCCCGACGCCGTCAGGATAAGACGCCGCACTTCATCGCGTTTTCCGCTGCGCAGGGCCTGATGGAGGGCGCAATGCTCGCTGTCTATGGGCAGGATGGCCCGCTTCCGCTTCTTCGCCTCGGCCGTGAAGAAATCCCCGGCCATGACCAGGGCCTCTTTGTTGGCGAGGGCCAGGCTTTTCCCCGATTGCAGGGCCGCGAAGGCCGGAAGCAATCCCGCCTCCCCCACAATGGCGGCCACGGCGCAATCGGCGCGCGATTCCCGCGCCAGATCCTCGATGCCCCGGCTCCCTCCGTAGATCTTGACGCCGGGGAACTCTTTGCGCAGGGCGCGGCAAGCCGAGGCCTCCGCCACGCCCGCGGCCCTGGGCTTGAATTGCGCTATTTGCATACGAAGGCGATCCAAATTCCGGCCGGCCGCCAGGGCCTCCACCTGGAATTCCCCTGGGAAAGCCCGGATCACCTCCAGCGTACTGACGCCGATGGAGCCGGTGGAGCCGAGCAGAAGAATGCGTTTCACTGACTTTTCCAAAGATGAACCGCCAACGCGGCCCACAGCAGGCTGTCGGTGCGGTCCCAAAATCCACCGTGTCCGGGGAAAAAGGTGCCGCTGTCCTTGACGCCCAGATCGCGCTTGGCAAGACTTTGAATCAGGTCGCCGAAAAAGCAGGCCAGCCCGAGGCCAAAACCCGCCAGCAGATTTCCGGCCGACCAGCCGAAAAAGGCGATCGTGACGGCCGCGGAGGCGGCCAGCAGGGCCGCCGTCCCTTCCACCGTTTTATTGGGGCTCACGGCGGGGGATATCTTATGACGGCCGAAATTCCTGCCCACGTAATACGCGACGGAGTCGGAGACCCAAACGACGGCCAGCAGAAAGATCAGGAGCTTTAATCCCTCCTGCGGATTCGGAAGCGTCCGAAGCGACAAGAGGGCCCCTCCGGGAAAACCGATGAGAAAGGGCACCGCCATCATATAGAAGAGGCGCCGCGATCCTCCCACCAGCGGCTGCGGCCGGGCCAGCGCGGCCAGACCCGGGAGAAAGAATCCAAGGGAGAGAATCCACAGGGGATTCGCGTGAAAGGCCAGCAGACACGCCCAGACGGCGGTGAGCGGCGGGGTCAGCAGGACCAGGAGGAGATTGATGCCGGGCCGGTAGAGGATCGCAATTTCCACACTCGTCAGCAGAACCACAACCCCGGCGAGGACCTGAAAGGCGGCCGGAGGCAGGCAGAAGAGGACGCCGGCCGTGAGGGCGATCCCCGCGGCGGCCGTCATCTCACGCTTAAGCGAGGCCACCGAACCGCCTTTCCCTCCGCTTGAAATCCTGAAGGGCTTCCAGTAGATGCTCTTTGCGGAAATCGGGCCAATGGACGGAAGTGACGTAGATTTCGCAATAGGCCAGCTGCCATAAAAAGAAATTGGAGATGCGCATTTCCCCGCTGGTGCGGATCAGCAGATCGGGATCGGGCAGGCCGGGATTGTAAAGAAAGCCCGTGAACCGGGCTTCATCCAGCGGTTCGGGGGAGGTCTCCAGCAGTTTTCTGGCCGCGTCTATGATTTCGTATCTCCCGGAATAATTAAGGGCCAGGGTAAGATAAAGCCCCGTGTTGGCGGCCGTGGCGCTCGAGGTGGCCGCCAGTTTTGCGCGGATGCCGGGCGAAAGTTCATGGGTTCGCCCGATGGTGTGGAATGAGATGTGGTGTTTCATCATCGTTTCCATTTCCCGATCCAGGTAGAGATCCAGCAGCCCCATGAGGGCGTCCACTTCCTCCCGGGGGCGTTTCCAGTTTTCCGTCGAGAAGGCGAACAGGGTGAGGTAGCCGATGTCCAATTCGACGCAGGCCTCCACCGTGGCCCGGACGGCATCAATGCCGGCCTTATGCCCTTCAATGCGGGGAAGATCGCGTTGCCTGGCCCAACGACCGTTCCCATCCATGATGATGGCGATGTGGCGGGGCGGATTGCGGGAATCGTCCATATCCTGTTTATCTTACCTTAAATGCGGGACATCCCTCAAGCCGAATATCACCTGGGGAAGCGTCCCGCCTCCGATTCTGTTATCATTTATTATATGGCTACCTTTACCGTCCTGTGTCCCGAATGCAAAGCCGAAATCACGGTGGACCGCGAGACCGGCGCCGTCCTGATGCACGAAAAGTCCACCATCCCGGCCGAGAAGGTCTCGTTCGAAGAGCGGCTCCAGGCTCTGGACAAAGGCAAACAGAAGGCGGAGGAGCTATTTTCGAAGGAAGTCCAGGCCCTCAAAGATAAGGATCGCCTGTTGGAGGAACGGTTTCAGGAAGCCCTGAAAAAAGCCAAGGAGAAGAAGAACGAGGCCGACAAACGCCCGCTGAAGGATATTGATTTATAGCCGTTGCCGGGCAGGCCCGGACCGAATATAGACTAAAGGGAGGTCTCGATGACACGATCTATTGCCGTTTTCATGGGGCTCGGCCTGTTTCTGGTGGGAACGATGACGGCCGACACGCAGGCTACAACACCCGCGAATAAACAAAAGCCCGCCATTCTTGTGCCGGTCGGCACGGATGACATCATCGCCAGAATCTCCAAATTCAGGGAAGAGAACGAAAAAAAACTGCTCAATCACAAGCTCTCCAAAAAAGAAGTGCCCTTCACCGGCGGGAACATCAAGGAAGCCCTCAAACAGGAATGGGAAAAGATGGACGCCTACTTCGATGGAGAGCAGCTGGTGCGGATCCAGCTTTATCCGCACAAGGGGATCTCCGAGCGGACGGAGGAATTTTATCTGAAGGACAACACGCTGATCTTCGCCTTTATTCAGGACAAGGGGCCGAAGCACGTGGGAAGGGATACCGGCGAGCCGGGCAAGGAGTTCTACTTTGACCACGGGAGGTTGATCAAGTTTCTGGACCGCAGCGGCGAAGTGGAGAAGGACCTCGATTCCGAGCAGAAAATGTACGAATACAGGTTGCCGTATGAAATTGAAGAGCTTCTGGTGATCCTAAGCGGTATCCGGTAGAAACTCGCGGCATTCCGCGGGCCTGCTTTATAACGGTCCCGCCATGGGGCATTCCAGCCCTTCGGCTGACTGGCAGTTTGGAGCAGGAAGTTGGTCGTCCCTCTTTCCCTCCCCGACTTGGAACTTGGAACTGCTTTTTTCTGTCCGGCCGTCCGGCTGTCCGGCCTTCCCGTTGAAAGCTGACAGCCGATAGCTGGTGGCTGCCCCTCCGGCGTTCCCGTCTTGCCGACTTCCCGCATTTTTTGGGTTTGCGCGTTCATGAACAACATGGCCGGCATGACGGCGTCATGCCGGGATGGTTTCCACATGGGAAGAGCCTGGGTCCCGGCGGATTCACTCCGCCGGGCGGGAGAGGGAGACACCCTCTCCCCCATCATTAAATTCCAAAAAAAAGGGCCCATTCAGGATGGGCCAAAAAGGAGGTATCAGAAGGGGGCATTGGGCACGATATCTTCTGCTGTCATGATTAAAACAAAGGACACCTGAGAATTATTTCCTGGGGAGCCGGAGCGCCGTCTTCACCAGGCTGATGCGTCCCTGGGCATCCTGCATCCCCGCCACCAGAAGCTGATCGCCCTTGCGTATTTTCAACGTCACCGTATAGACCAGTATGGGCTTGTCTTTCCACTGGATCGCGTTGAGATCCAATTTCTGGATGAAGGTATCGGACCGTTTTCCCCCCTCAGCGGTGAGGATACCCAGCTTGACGGAGGTTTTGCCATCCTTGAACACCAGAGACGCCCGGGGCAGGGCGATGCGAAGAGGAACCAGATAGAACTTCCCGTCTTTCTTTTCGTCCCCCACCTCCACCTTCAGGCCGAGTGGATTTTCGAGCCCACTTTCCCACTGGACCGCCGATGACAGGCGCAGGGGGAAGGCGTCATCCTCCGAATAATCCTGATAACTGCGACGCGCGTTCACCAGAAATTCAGGGTTGGTGAGCCTGACGGTGAGGGTGTGCACTTTCCCGTCGGGGGGGTGGCGCGGCTGATAGCCCAACACGTAATAGTGGTTGAGTTCCAGTCCGGCCCTGGCCAGGGCGGCATCGAAATCGTTGGTATTAACCACGGCCCGCCCTCCCGAGGGTTCGGTCAGAAGCTCGAGGGAATCCTGCATGCCGCGTTGGGCGGCCGAGAGGCCGGACATATCCACGCCGGCGTCCGGATCGTGGGACCCCACCTCCGCGTCGGAGCCGGGCGCGGCGGAGGCCAGGCCGCGGGAATCCACGGCCGTGAGCACAAATCCGTGGCTTGCGGCGAAGAGGCCCAAATCGCGGAAGGCCGGGGACAGATCGAAATTCGATGCATCATTCAGGGAGGCCTGCATGGGAAACCGTCGCTCCAACTGGTAGAAATACTCGATTCCCGGAATCAGGGAATAGCCCTCCCCGACGTAGAGGAAGAATTTCCGACCGCCGAGGCCGGCCGTGAATTCCATCGCCGCTTTCATGGCTTCCACCGTGGCGAGAGCCTCCGTGCGCTGCTCCTCCGCGAACCCCCGCACCTGGATGAGGGCCATCTGGTAATTGCCCTGGCGCGCAATGTTCTCCTCCACCATGCGCCCCTCGTTCACGCGGGACAGGGCCTGGGCCCCGCCGGACGTGAAGCCGCGCAGAAACACCTGCGCGTCCCCCACCGAAGACGTCCAGGGCAGGAGAACCTTGAGATTGGGCATGGCGCCGAACACGGCCGCCTCGTCCCCCGCGGTCAGCGCGGTGGACAGGAAATTTTCAAGGGCGGGCAGGAGACGCTGGTACTGGTTGGACTGGAGATGAAGGACGTCGAGAAAGACGACGATCCGTTTCCGAACCTCGGGTGCGGGGGGGGTGATGCCCTTTTCCTTCAGAAAATCGGCGAACTGTCGCCGGGCGATGGCGCTCTCTTTCACTTCATAGAGATGGGTGATCTCCTGCGGCAAACCATCCTCGGCAAACCGGAAATCCTCTTTGGACAGCTGCAGGATGGCATGACCGGTCCTGTCGGTCACCTGCACGGGAATCTCCATGAGGCGGACCGTGACTTTTTCCCCGAATTGCGCAAACCCCGAAGCGGCCAGGCCGAGGAGGCAGGCCCAGAGCCGATATCTCATTTCTTCGCTCCTTGCGTCTCAATCACCACCCGTTCGATTTTGAAGCTTTGAAGGCCGTCCGTCGGATTGATCACGGCCACACCCACCAGGCTGGGGCCGGGCTGGATGGCCAGCTCGGCCTTGTACTGGAAATCCTTGGCCTGAAGGGCCGTCCACGCCTCATCGGGAATATTGAACGTGCTGGTCTTCCAGATCACTTCGGATCGGTCGCCATGGGCGTCCTTGGATACAAAACCGAAACGGAGTTCCCCCACCTGCTTGCCCCCCTGCGGAATGAGGGCAATCCGGCTGAAGGGGATTTTGACGGTGATCGGCAACGCATAGGCCCCGCCCTCAAGGGGGTGGGGCTGAACGAATTCCACGACGATGTTGTAGGGATTTTCCTCCACGGGGAGCATCATCTTCGCGATCAGGGAATCCGCCGCCTGGCTATAGGAGGATTTCTCCAGGAAGGAACGCTTGAAATTGACTTCATAAGCCTTTTTGGATTTCACCTTGATCTCGATCTTGTGCAGGCGGTCCTCCATGGCCCGGCCCCGCTGGTAGCCGATGAAATAATAATTATCCAGCGTCGCCGCCACTTTGCGGAACCCGCGAAGGAAATCATTGGTGTTGATCACCGCCGCCCCCCCCGTTTCTTCAGACAAGGAGGCCAGCTCATCGGTCTGGTTGTGGGACTCGAGGGTGAAATCGGTTTCATAGGACTGGGTCTTGCCTTCGGCGATGCCCTGGCCGGCGACGCTGCGCAGCCCCGTGGCATCCACCATGTACAGGCTGATCCCGGAACTGTTCGCCACGTTGATCAGGGTCCGGTACTGGGAGGACATGTCGTAATTGTCGCTGTAACGCATCCCGTTATGGTTGGAAAATTTGTCCTCAAGATAGCGGTACATCTCAATGGCGGCGGTTTCGGGAAGGCCGCCGCAGATGTACAAGAGCGCCTTTTTGCCGGGAACGCCGGCGAGGGAAAGGAGAAAATCCTGGAGCGTACGAAGCGTCAACGAAGTCTCGTTGAGGATTTCCGCGGCGTAATTGTCAACATGGGCCACGGCCTGGCTGAAGCTCTGGTCATCCTGAATCTGATCAATCAGGTCCATACGGCTCTGCACCCGGTACATGCCCTCGCCGGTCTGCATTTTCACCTGCTCCAGCGCCCCGATGACATCATCGGGGTTCTTCGTGAAGGGGAGGCGTATTTTGAAGGATCGCTCATAGGAGACCACCATGGCCTCGGCCTCCCCCGTCAGACGGCTCCGTATAAAATCCTTCATTTTATCAATGACCTGATTGCGCTGAAGAGGATGGACATTGAGATTGTCCATATAAAGAATGTACCGTTCCTTCAGGGCCTCCTGTGTCGTCGGGGGAAGCTTCTCCGGATCCGCCACCTTCTCCGGCTTGGGGGTTTGTCCCAGCGTGAATATTTGGACGGGAATCCGGTTCTGGACTTCGAGAAAATGGGTGATCTTTTGGGGCTTGCCGTCCTCAAGGAGTTCGAAGTCATCCTTGGACAGGCCGGTGATCTGATTCCCGCTCTTATCGAAAACGGTCGTGTTGATGGAAATCAGATAAACCTCAACCCGTTCCCCGAATTGGGCCGCGAGGGGGGCGGCGGCCAAAATCATGAGCCCTACACATTTTGAAAACAAGGATTTCATAAAACATTACGCTCCTTTAGATCCATTGGGTAATACCTTGAAGGAAAATAATTCCCTTTCATCATGATAGCACACCCCCGGCTGCTCTTTTATGGAATCCCTTTCCATTTCCAACGACACGATCGTCCCCGGAAAATATCCGCTGGGTTGCCTCATGGGCGGTGAAGAAATGGCGCGATCCACCGTCGAGCCGCCCGGCATGGCCATGCGCCGGCGTTCCCGCCGATCGTGGCGGCTGTCAGGAAGGCATGCCCTCCGGATCTGGACGTTGGGGATCGGGACCGAAATCGGTGCGGATGGGACCAAAACTCTTCTCGTACATCTCCACGTTCTGTTTGAGGGTGTCCAGGAAGCGTTTGGCATGAAACGGGGTGGTTAAAATCCGGGCCCTGACCCGCACCTCAGCCGCCCCGGGCACCAGACGGCCGAAGTCCAGAACAAACTCGGTGGGGTTGTGGAGAATACTGAGAAAATTGGCGTATTCACCCTGGGCCACCGGTTCGTCCACCTTGATCTGCAGTTGAACGGGTTTTTTATCTGACATACAATGATTATAACACCGGAGGTATCGCATGAAGTATTTTCTGTCCTGCCTGTTCCTGTGGTTCGCCGCTCCGGCCATGGTCCAGGAAAGCGGCGACGCATGGTATGCCCGACGTCATGAAGGGATGCAGAACGGCATCGCGCCAAAAGCCGCCATAGAAAAAGCGGTGCAGGCCTATACCGTTGAGCTGAAAACCGATCCCTCGTCCCTGATGAAGCGCGCCGCCCTCATGGAAGCCCTTTATTTCATGGGCCGATACACGGGCGCATCAGTTGCGGAGCAAAAGACCATCTGCGGGAAAGGCAAGGCCATCGGCGAAACCGGCAAAGCCCAGATTTTTCAACAGACGGGTTTGAAAAACTTCGACAAACCCGAATCGGCCGCGGCCAAACTGAAGGACACCCCCGGCGCGACGGCGTTCTTTTTTTGGGATGGGGCGCTCATCGGCCAATGGGCCCTGGCCTACGGCAAGATGGCTGCGGCGCGGGAAGGCGCGGCCCGGGCCATCCTCGATTCCGGGACCATCACCCTTCTGCTGGACGAGAAGGCGGAAGACGCCGGCGGGCATCGCGTGGTGGGCCGGCTGCATCATCAGACCCCCAGCATTCCCTTCATCACGGGTTGGGCATCCAACAAGGAAGCGATGAAGCACCTGGCCCGCGCCGTGGAATTGGGACCCGCCAATCCGATGAACTACTGGTTTTACGGCGACGTTCTGATGGACGAGGGACGGAAGGCCGAGGCGAAAGCCGTGCTGGAAAAAGGCGCGGCGCTTCCACCCCGCCCGGAAAAGCTCACCGAGGACACCGACTCCATCGCGAACATCAGGAATCTGCTGGCGAAATTGAAGTGATCCCGGGCCGCATTCCATCCCTCACCGTCCGCGGATTCTTTGTCATTCTGGCCGTCGCCGTTGGGAGTGCGGCGCAAACCTGGGACAATCCGATCCAGACCGACCGTCCGGGAATGGCCAATCCCCCCTCGGTGGTTCCCGTGGGAAGATTTCAGCTTGAATCGGGCCTGGAATCCTACACGGTCGGGGGAGCGGAAACGCGGTACCTTCCGACGCTCCTGCTTCGGACCGGAATTCAAAGAGACGCTGAATTTCGGCTGGGCATAGCCTGGCAGGATCTTCGGAACG
>Ga0182019_10001541_pt1 | contig 11769 bp, 17 predicted proteins | sample 812E2MmetaG_FD_120483 | JGI IMG/M metagenome (GOLD analysis project Ga0182019, IMG submission 120483) | Permafrost microbial communities from Stordalen Mire, Sweden - 812E2M metaG | ecosystem: Environmental > Terrestrial > Soil > Wetlands > Permafrost | place: Sweden: Stordalen | collected...
CCAGCCTCCGGGAATCAATTGTCGCTGCCAGCTACCCTCCGTTTGAACCTGAATTCGTGGGACGGGTCGTTGGCGCAGCCTTTTCCTCTTACGACGAATTTATCCGTTCGCTCACAATCTCATTGCGCCGCGTTACCTTTGCAGCAATCGTCCTAAGTTTGCTCTGTACGTACTACAATCTTTCTGAGAGTCATACCGTCAACGTCGCAGCAGCGTTCGGACAGCCCGAACCGTCGATAGATCAGGTTCTTCATCCGGAGGCCACCGTCGAATGACCACAAAATCAAAAGCAACGCTGCTTGTCCTCGTGACATTTCTGCTGGGAGCCCTTGTTGGAGCCCTGATCAATGGAGCCATCGTAAGTCGCCAGTCAAAAGCTCTTACCGTCCTCCCCCCCGGGGCCATGTTCTCGTCCATAGTTGAGCGCGCCATCCGGCCTGACGAACAACAACGTGACGCGGTAATGAAGATCCTGGAACGGCACTCCGGAACGATGACCGCGTTATCGGAGAAATTCAGGGAGACAATGGCCCGGACTATAGACTCCATTCAGAGCGAGCTTGGCCCTTACCTGACGGCGGAGCAACAACGCCGTCTCAATGAGCGTCTTGAACCGAGGATGATCGGAGGACCTCACTTGGGAACGCCTGAACACGAGATGGACAGGATGAAGGATCGGCTCGGCCTGAACGCTCAGCAGGTCGGGGAGTTTCAAGCCATTGATAGAGAGTCGCGGCGAGAGACTGAACACCTTCTCGAAACACACCAGGGGGATCTTGAATCAGTCCGTGATTCCATGGGCGCGATAATGCGCGGGAGAGAGGCAAGAATCAGATTGCTCCTGACGCCCGAACAGCAGAAGAAATACGAAGAGATAAGGAAAGAGCGGCAAGTCTTTGGACCGGGGGGATTTCCACCCCCGGACAGTGGAAGGGAATAGCGATTCGAGGTGCGGCACAAATGCTTTCAAGAACTCTCCTTATCGCCGCCGTTGCTGTCGTAGTGAGTGGGTGCTCGGATCAACGGATCGAGAGCAGCTGGGCTGTAAGTAACCCGACTATTGATGGAAGTCTCGAAGAGTGGGGGGTGGCCTCGCTCGTTACATTTGAGGATCTCCAGGTATCAGTCGGCGTACGAAACGATTCTTCGTTCCTATACCTCGCCGGCCGGATTGTGGAAGGCGCGCTCCGGCGAATGGTCCGGCAATCCGGCGTGACGATCTGGCTTGATCCTGAGGGTGGTCACCGCAAGGATCTTCAATTCCAATTCCCTGCGGAACCCGGTGTGACAGCGACCTTCGAACGTGGAGGGTTCTGGGAGGCCCTGACGACCGAGCAGAAAGAGAGCGCCCGAAAACAGCTTGACGAAATGCACCGAGGAGTTCTCGTTATCGATGAACGATCAGGTAATTCAATTGTCTATAAGCCGGGGAATGTCGAAGGAATTGAGGGGAAAATTGGCGAGGCTCAAGGCTTTGTCTCATTTGAGGCACGTATTCCGATGCGGATCGAGAATTACTTCCCGGCCTTTCGTGGGATGACACCCGGAAAAAAAGTGAGGATTTGCCTGGAAATTGGTTCGTCGTCCGCGGATGGGTCGCGAGGAACGGTCTTGAACGGCGCACCCCCGGCGGGTGGGTTAGGACCTCCCGGTCGTGGCGGCCCCCCGGGGGCTATCCCGGGCGGAGGTGACCGGATGCCTGAGAAAAGGGAGATCTGGCTGGAGGTGAATCTTGCGCGGCCACAGTAGAAAAAAGGCAGCACTCTCGGCCCGCGGAATCATCTCTCTGATCGCCGGACTGACTTTTGGCATCCTGAATCAGGGGTGCTCACCGTCGCCCGGGTACCTGCGGTCTGAACAGGAGAACGGCGAAGAACTACGATCTTTGCTCGGCGGGTCTTTCGAAACGTGCTGGAACAGGAACACCATTGTCCTCAGGTCACAGTCGTCAGGAGGCGCCGGCGTCGCTTTTCTGTCCGGCGGAGGCCCGGATAGGGCATCGTTTCCCCTGAATGTGCGTGCGACGATAATGGATTCGATGCTCGTCGAAGCAGGGATCAGGGAATTCGGTCGCCTTGCAGGTATGGACACGAATGGTCTTGAGATGTATCGCAAATCATACCGCGCGCGCTACCGTTGTGACGAAAACATCTTCGTCTATGTCGAGATGCAGACATTCCTTGCCGAGGAGTATCTCAGGGTTGCCCGCTGGATCTTCTTTGTCGAAGACGAAAAGGGGAATCAGGTTGAGCCTGAACGAGTTGTAGAACACCCGATTCAGCGACAAGGACCCCGGTCCCTTCCATCGAGCGGATTAGGCGTTGGACCGGAGGGCTTCGGAGCAGAAAAGCGGATTATCGAATTCTACTTTCCGCTCGATCGCTTCCCCGAGGGAGTTCGTGCGCTCAGGAAATCCGGATTGAAGCTTGTTCTCCTTGACGCCGGAAATCCGCTTGTCCGTGCGGAGGGGACGTGGAATCTTACTACACCTCGATAGAGCCATAAAACAACAAATCCTCTCGATCTGGAGGCACAGCCTAAATGTCCACTTGCATTCTTTCGATTATCCTCGTGTGTGTTGCTTTCGCCTCTTATGGTTGCAGCACTGCGGTCGAACTCTCAAGCGCGTGGAGGGATCGTGACGTCGTTGTCGATGGCTCGGACTCCGATTGGCAGGGGGCGACGACATACATCAAAGGCTCGAACCTGGCTCTTGGCGTTCGCAACGACAGCGAATATTTGTATGCGTGCGTCATTATCAATGATCGCCAGACCCAGATGCAGGTACTGGCATCGGGACTTACTGTGTGGTTTGATGCACGGGGTGGGCAGAACAAAGCATTTGGCTTTCGATTCCCCCTGGGGATGCAAGGAACTCAACCGCCGGCGGGGATTGAACGGAGGGACGATCCCGATGAAGCCCGGCAACTGATTCAGCAATCGCAATCAGAGCTTGAAGTCATAGGTCCGGGAAAGGATGATCGTGAAAGAATGCCTTCGATGGTTGCGCAGGGTATCACCGCAAAGCTCGGAAACCGCCAGGGAGTTTTGGTCTATGAGTTAAGGGTGCCACTGCGAAAATCGGCAAGCAATCCGTATGCCATCGACATGGGTGAAGGCCAATTTCTTGGCATTGGTTTCGAAACAACCGGGTTAAATCCGGAGACGTTGAAGGATCGCCCTGGTGGCATGGGAGGTGGTGGATCGGGAAGAGGTGGGCCGCCACAGGCGGGTGGCGGAATGCCCCCTGGTGGCGGCGGGCCCCCCCGCGGTGGCCCACCTGGTATGCAGGGTGGAGGACGGCAACCCGAACCATTGAAATTGTGGACCCGGGTTCAATTGGCACTTAGCATTGCCTCAGGGGCAAAATGAGGCTCTTTAGTGCACGCCGGCTCGCTGGAAGGCGAGTGACGAAAAAGGAGATCACGACTGTCTGTCGAGTCTGTTATAACGAATTCCGGGGCCGGCTTGGCTCCAACCGTTGCCCCCGCTGCAGGAAGGAAGATCAGCGGCACAAGGCGCAAAGGGAAAGGCTCAAGAAGAATCTGCCGTTCTACCTGAAAACGTGGAGTTGAGCAAAGTGGGGGCAAACTCACAAGCAGGCGCACTAATCAAACCGAGCTACCACACGATCAAAATCCATCCAGTTTCAGCACCTACATCCTGCTCCATACACAGCGGGCAACCTGTTCCGGAGTCAATTCTGACTCGATTCTACCCTCCCCGGCGCCTCCCGAAAGGGACCCTTCATCCAACCACGACTGGTAAATTTCCAACAGGCATTTGATGGACTGGCCGGGTTCTCGGATTTGCGCTCTCCATCTTCGGCAGCCGTATCTTCTTCGCGGCACTCTTCTTCGCTTCAGCATTAGGTGTTAGGCACCTTTCTGTGACGTGAAGCGACGAGTGCCCTGCGAGTTCCTTTATGATATGTGGGGGGACACCGGCATCAGCCAACCTTCCCACGTAACGATGTCAGGGAATCTCGTTCGCCAGAGTAGATGTCTTGGAATGAGAGATTAGGGGCTTGAGCATTGAGTGATCGTTCCACCTGATGCTTGATCCTTCCAGCAAAGTCCATGGAAGGTGCTGTCGCATCTTTCGGCAATTGCTTACTGACCCAATCCTGGGCATTCGCTGGCTGCAAGCAAATGCAGACAAATAGCAACACGAGAATTGACCTCATGTGACAATTTCTCCTTCCACTTCCGCGTTTTGGAGAACTTAATCGGCAGGCGGCTCATCTGCGGCTCCGTTTGGTCTCAGACTTCGCCGCTTCAGCCTTATAGGTCGTTTGTCAATTGTTGCCGAATCCCAAGCTTGGTCAATAGCTCCTCAGCGCCCCGCACTTCGCCGAACGGAACCAGCACCAGATGTGGACCTAAATGCATGTTTGGCGTGAGTCGCCCGATGTTGGTCACAGGGACTATCGCTCGTGACACGGCAAACGGATGATAACCCCCTTCTTGCAAGGATTGAAACGCAATTTGAGCAATTCGGTTTTCGGTTGAATCAAACACGCATGCAGATCCTTCGTAGATATCGTATGCGCTATGTCTCCGGCAGAAGAACAGCTTGCCAATGGATGTCCCGCACTCTTCGCAATAGGGTTTACTGCAGATGAGACAAACGCCCTTCGCAAGCTGAGAATCATGGTTGCCGCATCGGACATCGTCACGGAAGATTGCCCCACAGCCTGGACAGAAGTCATCATCTTCATCAACATCTGCTCCACATTCTTCGCAGGCATAATCTGATTCAGAGGGTTCTGACATTATGGACTCCTCTCAATGAATTTGTCCCGATGCGCTCAATACTGCAAATGGGGGCTGTTCACCCTATGCTCCCCTCAATCAAGGATTTCCGCATCGGAGCCGAACCGTCTTTCCGCCATGTTCAGTCACATGCGTTTAGCTGGAGCGTAGCGATCCCCGTGTTATCAATCCACCCCAAAACCTTCCCATTCTTTGAAAGAAGTACCCAAAACCTGTTGTCCCGATTCAAAAGCCTAGTCACATAAACAGAATCAGCCTTGGTCAAGACAATATTCTCCTCTTCTGAACCAACTGTAGGTCTTCGATGGACGGAAACATGGATGGTGTCACCATTGGCTTCGAAAACGGCTTTTTGCACATCAGACCTTGCTTCGTAGCCCGAATCTTCTGGTGGCATGATAAAGGAACAGCTTTTCAAATCGAATCGGATTTGTTGGTCGTAGAAGATACAACCAAAGTTTCGCCCACTTGTTAGTATTTGCCCATCGTATAATGTGCCGGGAAGTTCATTTGGGTCTTCAATGTACAGACCGGGAAATTCAACCAATGCTTCAACCTTGTTGATTCCGAACGCCTTGAAGCTTGTGCGGTCGGGATGACTGGGGTAAGAGACTTCGCCAATTACCAGCAAAGACTTTGAGGAGCCAATTGCCGGTGTGTATACCCGTCTATGAACTTCGTACGACATACTGCTGTCTTGCTCTACTCCAACATCTTCTGTATCGGCAGCCACTACGATGCCCTTGCGAACAAGAAACAGATTCCCTTCTGATTTGTCCGCCCCCTCTCCTTTTCGAAGAGCATTCAATTCTTCAACAATTACCCATACAGAGTCTTTCGTATCAGCCTCAATCTGATATCCAGCCTTGCGAAAGGAGCGAAGCAATGGAATGAACTTTCCAGTCCCGCGAAGTCTCTGCCCATCAACCTCACGATACTCCGTGTAGATCGTGTCGTGAATGCCCAGCAAGCGCATATCTGCAAGCTGGCCCAGTTCAAAAATCCTGCCCCTCTGAGAAGTTTTTGGTCTCAGCAAGATAGAGCCATCTGCCGAGTCCGTTCTGGCCACGTCAACAGCCGAAGAGTCCCCCTTGTGGACCTCTTGTTTTGTCGGGTTCGACCGGTTACAGGCAAGGCCGCAGAGGCAGAATATGGAGACAATTAGAAATCGCATGGCGAGTTGTGCGTTTGTTCCATTGTTCTCTACCAGTCCTTCCGCCAGGTTCAACCTTAGTGAAAGGAAATGCCGATGAGTTTTTGGAACAATTCGCTCAGTTTCGGAAGCTCCACTTGGTGAGCAGTAGATATGTAAAAAACCCGTCCTTCTACCTCTGCCAGGATCATTTGGCATGGTCCCATATTGCCTTCGTATACGACAGCTTCCCCGCGCCCAGCAAAATGAGATTTGCCGAATATTCCAAGACCGAGTAGGTTCCCGCTGGTGTCTGTTGAAATCGACCCGTTCGTAGCGTACCATCGGGTCATTATTCTGAACTCCGGCTGTGAAGTGACAAAGGAGAAGACACGCATTGCGTCAGCCGCAGACCCGATAAATCCACCTGCGTATCCCGGCGCACTCCAATGGTACTGCCAGATTCTGGGATAGCCCTGAGGATAGTTGCCTTTTCCATTATCAAGCCTGAGTGAAGGAGCATAGGCACCGAAATACTGATGGAAGAGTTGTTGAAGCGATTTCCCTGTTCTCAGTTCGAGAATTCGGCCAATCATGTTGAAGTTGGTATTTGAATACGCGAAACCAGTACCCGGTTGAAAGAGCAAGGGTTGGTTGCGATAGGCTCGATCAATTGAATTGGTTGGAGTTACAGCAGAATCTGGGTTTATCGGCACCAAGGTCACATAGTCTCGAATCCCGCTTGAATTAAGAAGCAAGTGCTTGATCGTGATCGAGTGAGATTGTGTGAATCCGTCCTTCTCAGGGAACCAGTGATCAATTGTCGAATCAAGATCAGGCCCCTCTTTGAGAATAAGATATGCGAGTAGGGGTTTTGCGGTAGGACAACCCAGCCGAAGATCGTTATCTTCGACAATTGCGCCCTCTGTCCATGCCTGAGGCCGGGAGTCAGGACCCGCCATTGTACCGAAAAGAATCCCTGCGCTCTTACTGGAATCGGTTAGCAGAAAGCGGTGCAATTCCGCAGACACACTATCCTTATCAGCGCCTTCAAGCACAGAAATATTTGCTAAAAGAGTGAGGGCAATGCAAAGGGAGCGAGAAAGCACAAGGTGAGGTTCGTTCTGTCGAAAACGTGTGAACTGTTCACTCATGATGATTCCCTTCCTGGATTACTCGCTGCAGTGATTATTCGCCGATCCGCCAGGTTCGGCCACCGGTTAATCCGCGCCCAGTCCTTTATTTAATTGACTGGCTGGCCTGTCCACCGATCATGACCTGCCCAGAATAGGCACTTGGGACAGGTTGCTCCTTCTGGATAGTCTGCACCTTCTTCATGGGGACACCCTATAATCTGATCAGCATACCCGACCGTCTTCACGCCATGCTCTGTGATGAATGCCACAACCTTTTGAGTGATCACAGGATCACTCCGCACATCACTCTCGTCTGAGAACCATCGTTCCAGGAATTCTACATTATCCCCGTGAGTGATTATGCCAACCGCGACTTTGGTAGCCCGTTTGTCATCTGGGCCATAGAACGCAACGGTTGCCATTGGATATCCCCGAAACCCCTGCCGGGCCTTGCGTTTGAGCCACTTCTGGCTATTCTGAGGTAGGGCCATCTTCTGCTCCCCGTCTGTCACCGAAGCTTGAGAAGCTGCTGCCTGACGCGGCACACCTACTGCAACGTCCCACTTGCTGTTTAGAATCCAGCGAACTTGGTCTTGAAATTCCTATACGTTCGTATTAACGATACTTCCTTTGGCTTGAGCGACTTACCAGGGCACTGTCCTGCAGTATCTTATCAAACACCTCTTGGGTTTTCTTCGATTCAAAGCCGAGTCTTTTGTAAAACACCCTGGCTTCCTTCCGCACGATGTTTGTTCGAACACGAATTCGAAGACAGCCTTTCCGGTGTGCCCACTTTTCCGCCATTGCAACCAGTTGTGTTCCGATTCCCGAACCACGATGCCTCTCGGCTACAACAAGTCCACGAATGTCTGCAAATGTGTCACTTTGTAGGGACTGACTAAGGGTGACATGAATCCAACCGACTATAGAATCGAGTTCCGCAACAAAAATACCATGATCTGATGTGGAGAACAACTTGTCGAGACGACTTTTCATCCCAGCAGCGGTTGTAGAGTAACCGAGTTCTCCGGCAAGCGTAGCAAGCGCAACCGCATCTGATTTCTTCGCCTTGCGGATATTTGGCTTTTCATTCATATGCATACGATATCTCTTTGCAGCCCACAAGGACCGTTGCTCACCATGCGGCGGGTGAACCCCCTGGATTACCTCAGACTGAGTCCAGCCATTGATCCTACGGTTCACTATCACTTATATCGCTACAATCGAGCGGGTGTTCCACTACCGATCTATTGTCAGTCACTCGCGTGTAGCTGAAGCGTAGCGATTCCTACGCCATCAACCCACCCAAAAGCCTTACCATTCTGCGATAGATTCATTTTGATAAACCACATTTGACGCACTTCCCTATCCAATACACATTATCTGTGCGACACTTTGGGCAAGCCCACAAGACATCTCCTTTGTAAGCCATCAGGCGCAAGTGATAAGCGATATTTGCCAATTTGCTGTTCATGCTGAAAATGGTAACAACCATAGCAATCTGTAGTACAGCAGCAGCGACAACAGCAACAATGATAAGGAATCCGGTGGCTTCTGGCATGGCTTGGTCTCCTTTTCATATTTCATTTTTTGGGGATTTCGCAAAACATCTCCACAATACCTGCACTTGATTGCTACGAGTCTAATGAATTCAGCGGTCTGACACTCGCCACTCACCTGCGGCGGATTTACCGGAGTAAATCGCAGGCCAGGTCCCGCGTCTTTGTCTGTTGCTGAAGTATTGCCAAGTTGATATCAGAGCCGTTCTACTGCTTAAGATCGTAGCCTGCGTGGCCCCATTTGGCAATTGCGTTCTCTCCTACCAAATCAATGAGCAATGCTCGATTGCCGATTGTTGGTATGTTCAGTTTTCCGATCCTGAGTGAATCTCGATACACCATAATGTGAGGTACTCCTGGCAATGGTGACCGATTAACGTGTTCCAACATCATCTCATTGTCGTAAAATTGACCGATACAGACTTCATCCCAAGCTGGATATTTCTTCGAATAGCGCATCCCACGCTCGATTTCCTTATCCATCACGACAAGAACGAACTTGAATGACATTTCATGATAAAGTCTGGGCAGTTCCGTCCTCATCTTGTTGATATTCTGCACATTTCTATGATCAACGCAATATGGACAATCGGAACCGCCGAAATAGAAGACAGTAATCACTGTCTTGGCAGAGTCCTGTCCGAATGCTGGGATGCTAAGGAATAGCAAAACGCAGATCATCGTTCGCATGGGGTGATCTCCTTTGGGAGTCTAGCTGTAGCTTCTCATTACTCCTAACCGATCATCGGGAAAACCGGCAACTCGTTAGCGTATCTGTATCAAGACAGATCGTCAGTGATGTCTGTGTCTTCTCCTCACGAACGGAAGAATCGTTTTCCTAAGCCCTTCATACGACTTTTGTCCAGTCCAAAAAGCACGGACCATGCCATTGCGATCAATAATGTATCCTGAAGGATTGAAAGTCGCTTGGAATGGCCAGACAAGATTCGTCCAGGGTACCACAGCGTCAATCCCGCCAACTTTGATTTTCGTACGGTCAAGAAACTCGCTTACCGTTTCTTTGTTTTGGCTACTCATCGTGAGAATGAATAGTCCACGTTCTCCATATTGTTTCTGAAGGCGAGACAAATCGGGCATCTCGGTCACGCAAGGAGAGCAGGCGGTAGACCAACTGTTCAACAGGACCACTTTGCCACGTAACGATGAGAGGCTGTCCCATCTTCCCGTTCGGATGTTCTGGAATACGAGCGTTGGAGCCGGTTGGCCGAGCGATCGCTTCACATCTCGATTAAGCCTCTCCAAGGGAGTCCCGTGTTCTGGTTTGTAGTCCCTATAGTAGGATTCAGCCCATTTCTGACCGAATGCCAAATCGCACATCAATCCAAAAGCTACCAAACTGAGACAGACCATTGGGATTTTGAGGATTCGCATGGAAGTGATTACCCATCCGTGTTAGGAACACTCACAAAAACATTACGGCCCCTAATCCGAACGTGGACTAAGGGCCTGTAAGAATGAACCTCAATTCTGACTGTAACTTACCGAACAAATCGAACATGAGCAAACACCAACAATGACGAGCTAAATGTTGGTCTCTTCATATCCATATTAAATTCCCATCGTTTATCAAACACATGAATCTTACGACAAACCGGACACCACACACCCCAACCTTTCAACTCTTGACCATCCATGATGGGCTTCACAACATCTGGATAAAGCATAGTCATAACATTCTCCGCTTTGAAATGACTTCGATGACGAATTTTCCTTGCTTTGATATCCGTCTCATTCTCACAAGAAATACTTCACCGTCATACAATCGCTGACGATATCTACTAAGGAAATTCGGTGGGAATAACCAATCACTCACGTTGTATGCATAACTATCTACACCGATCAAAATGGTATCTTTCTCAGCCAACATTTTATAAATCTTTGACTCATCAGTCAGTGCTACTTGATCTGCTGTTATCTCTGGCCCTGCTTTCCTCAGAAGGATCGCTCCTTTGCCTGTGTAATACAAAGGTATCTGGTTGAAGTTGGTTGCAAGATCCACCGGAGGCATACCACGCCAATCATTGTAATACAGTATGTTGCTATACCAGGGATAGACAGTGCCATGTGTCATTGAAGGGATTTCTACAGATTGTATTAACAACGCAACAAACGCAACTATCGTTAACACCTCAGCCAAATAAAACCTTCCATCCTTCTCAAGCCATGGCAACAAATACCAAGTAATATACATCAATGCCGCCATGATTGGTAGATACCACAATCGAGGCTCATGCAAAAACATTTGCACACTACCAAACCCTGGTCGTACTCCAACATCACCACGCATCAGATACATAACTCCAGCCATAACAATCAAACCAGCTATTGGTGCCACTACAATACTTCTTTTCTTCTTACTTTCCTTCCATGCACCAAACCAATCGATCCCAACAATTGCTACTGGTGTACATAGTATAGCTGGTAACATACACCAACGATAACGCCACGCAAAGATCATAAACAATCCCGCCATCGCATACGGCCTACACATTCTTGACCACCATACAAACAAAGGAAACACTGCTACGAATACCGAAGCGCAAGCACTCCATTTTCCTGGCTTGACCCAATAGATAGCAAAGATGGAAAGTGTCCCTGCCAAAGCAAATGGTATGCGTGTTCTTAATTCATCGCTCACACCGAGCACATGAGATATTGCTGCTGGTAGATATTCTTGACGTTCTGTCATATGTACCATCGATGTAGCGAAGGCTGCTTCATCACACCAGAATGGAGCAACTCCAAGATTGACAAACCGAAGGTATCCACCAATCATGGTAGCCAGAATGACTATGGACAGATGCCACTTCATTTTTTCCCCACACTATCTACACCGTAAATCTTGAACACATTGTTTGGATAACAAGTATCAACCTGAAACCATCCATGACTTTTCATAGTATCAGGCGGTGGTGGTGACCTGCCCCAGTTGTTGTGCCAATGTCAGAGTTGGATTTGAACCTTCAGGCATTGGCGGGCTGAAGAGGTCTGTAGGCTTCTGGTGCTGGTGATCTGTAGCCAAGTGCGTATTCCGACGTTATCCGACCAGTGATTCCGAAAGAATCCGACCACTGATTCCGACGGAAAGCGACCACTGATTACGGAGTTATCCGACCAGAAAAACCCGAGGGTCGGAATGCTGGTCG
>Ga0182019_10001543_pt1 | contig 11765 bp, 11 predicted proteins | sample 812E2MmetaG_FD_120483 | JGI IMG/M metagenome (GOLD analysis project Ga0182019, IMG submission 120483) | Permafrost microbial communities from Stordalen Mire, Sweden - 812E2M metaG | ecosystem: Environmental > Terrestrial > Soil > Wetlands > Permafrost | place: Sweden: Stordalen | collected...
CTCGACCCCAGTAGCCCGGCTCATCCTCGGCGACCTTCGCTGGGTCCTCGCTGCTCGTGCCTCACAACGCCGCGGCAGTCAAGCTGGCCCCGCCTCGAATGGGTCGCTACTCCTCGAAGAGCGCATCGACGAAGGCGTCGGGGTCGAAGTCGACGAGGTCCGCGGCCGTCTCACCCAGGCCGACCAGTTTCACGGGAATCCCCAGCTCGGACTGAATCGCGAAGACGATGCCGCCCTTGGCCGAGCCGTCGAGCTTGGTGAGTACGACCCCGGTGAGCTCGACCGCCTCGGTGAATTGGCGAGCTTGCGCCAGGCCGTTCTGGCCGGTGGTCGCGTCCAGGACCAACAGCACTTCGGTCACCTCGCCGGCGCCTTTGTCTGCGACGCGTCGCACCTTTGACAGCTCGTCCATCAGGTTGGACTTGTTATGGAGCCGGCCGGCGGTGTCGGCCAGCACCACATCCGCGCCGGCGGCTGCGGCGTGGGCGATCCCGTCGAAGATCACCGCCGAGGGATCGCTGCCCTCGGCCCCCCGCACCAGCTCTGCCCCGCTGCGCTCGGCCCACATGCCGAGCTGCTCGGCGGCGGCGGCTCGGAACGTGTCCCCCGCCGCCATCACGACCTTCTGACCTTCGTCAGCCAGACGACGACCGAGTTTGCCAATGGTCGTCGTCTTGCCGACACCGTTCACGCCGACGAACAGCCACACTGTGGGCGGTTCAGGCGCCGTTGACAGGGGGACCGGCTCGCCGAGCCGGCTCCGCAACTCGGCCCGTACCGCGGCGACCAACGCGTTCGGGGTCGTGATGCTGTCGGTCTTCACCGTGACTCGAACCGCATCCAGGATCGACTGGGCCAGGCCGACACCGACATCGGCTCGAATCAGCGCCTCCTCGAGGTCATCCCACGTCTCGGCATCGATCTGGGTGCGACCGAGCACCGAGCCCAGAGCGCCGGCAAACGACGAACGGGCCTTGGCCAGGCGATCGCGAAACGTGGGCGCCTCGAGTGGCTCCGGCTCTGGTACGACCTCGGGCTCGACGCTCGGTTCCGCTACCGGAGCAGTCGGCTCCTCGACCTCGACGGTGTCTGCGGGGGCGGACGTCGTGGTGGTGGTTGCGATGACCGGTGGCGCGGCCCGCGTCGTCGGACGGGGTGGGCTGGGAGCGAGTGCGTCGGCTTCGGCGGACGACCGCCGACGGGTGGTGACGACAAATCCGACGCCGACGACCAGGACAATCGCGACGGCTACGAGAACGATGATGAGCACCATGACAGTCGGAAGCCTAGAGGTGCGACGGATTGCCGACGACGGTCCCCGCTGCCATTGAGAGGCGACACAGAGGGTCGCCGCCGGTTCTCAGGCCAGGCGACGTACGCTCAATCTTTCGTCACCTGCAGGAGGATTCGTGGACGAGCCCGCCGCTCCCCGCCTCGAACGAGTGCTGTTCGAGATCAAGAAAGTCATCGTTGGTCAGGACCGCGCCATCGAACGCATGCTCGTCAGCCTGCTGGCCCGGGGCCATTGCCTCCTCGAGAGCGTTCCGGGGCTGGCAAAGACGCTTTCGGTCGAGACGCTCGCGAAGTCGGTGGGCGGATCCTTCAGGCGAATCCAGTTCACTCCCGATCTCCTGCCGGCCGACATCGTCGGCACCCGCATCTATCGGACCTCGAGCGAGCGCTTCGACATCGAGCTGGGCCCGGTCTTCGCCAACTTCGTGCTGGCCGATGAAATCAACCGGGCACCCGCCAAAGTCCAGTCCGCATTGCTCGAGGTGATGGCCGAGCATCACGTCACCATTGGTGGGATCACCCACGAGGTACCGACGCCGTTCCTCGTGCTGGCCACCCAGAACCCGATCGAATCCGAAGGCGTGTACCCGCTTCCCGAAGCCCAGCGCGACAGGTTCCTCATGAAGGTGACCATGGGCTATCCGTCCCCACACGAGGAAGCCGAGATCGTGCTGCGCATGGGCGTCTCCCCGCCGGTGGCCGCGACGGTTCTCGAACCGGGCCAGATCGAGCAGCTGCAGGCCGAGGCCGACCAGGTCTACGTCGATCGAAGCGTGATGGAGTACGCCATCAACCTCGTGCTCTCGACCCGGGCACCCGAGCAGTTCGGCCTGGCCGACCTGCGACCGTACATCGAGTTCGGCGCCAGCCCGCGGGCCAGTCTCGGGCTCGTCCGTGCCGCCCGGGCGATGGCGCTGTTGCGCGGCAGGTCCTACGCCATCCCACAGGACGTGTTCGACGTGGCACCCGAAATCCTGCGCCACCGTCTGGTGCTGTCCTACGAGGCACTCGCGCAGGAGATCGACTCCGAGGCCATCCTGGCCCGCGTCCTCTCGACGGTGGCCGCGCCCCGGGTCACCCCGACCCAGTCGACGAGTGGGGACGCCTGGTACGGCGGGCCAACCGACGCCACCGCGTGGACTGCTCCCCCGGCGGGCCAGACGGCATGACACGCCGGCCCGTTGCCGCACCGCTCGGCGCGGTGGACCCGGCCGAATTGGCTCACACGCGTGCAGTGTTGCGCCGGCTCGAGCTGGACGTGACCCGCCGACTCGACGGCATCCTGCACGGCGACCATCGAGGGCTGGTTCCCGGGCACGGGTCCGAGCCCGGCGAAGCCCGGGAGTACCAACCCGGCGATGACGTGCGCCGCATCGATTGGAACGTCTCGGCCCGCACCAATGCCATCCACTTGCGCGACACCGTTGCCGATCGCGAGCTCGAGTGCTGGCTGTGCGTCGATCGATCCGCCAGCCTCGCCTTCGGCACGACCGACCGGGAGAAGGCCGACGTGGTCCTGGCTGCGGCGGCCGGTGTCGGCGTGCTCACGTCGCGGGGCGGCAATCGCATCGGTGGCCTGATCGTCGGGTCACAGGGAGCGACCGTCGTACCGGCCCGGCAGGGCCGGGCTCACCTGCTGGGGCTGCTGTCGTCCATCTCTCGAGCGTCTTCGGGCGACGGCCCGAGTTCGCTCTCGCTGGGTGACGCGATCCGCAGGCTCGGAGGCATGACGCGTCGGCGTGGGCTCGTGGTGGTGATGTCGGACTTCCTCGACGAACCGGACCAGTGGCGCCATCAGTTGGCCGCCCTCGGCCAACGGCATCAGGTGATGTGCATCGAGGTGGTCGACCCACGCGAGCTCGAATTGCCCGACGCCGGCACCCTCACCGTGATCGACACCGAAACCGGCCGCATGCGCGACGTCGACACCCGCTCCCGCAAGGTACGCGAGCGATACAAGGCCGCGGCCAGCGAACAGCGACGATCCATCGCAAGTGCGATCCGCGGCGCGGGAGCTGAACATCTGGTCCTGCGGACCGACCAGGATTGGGTGATGACATTGGCCCGGTTCGTCATGGGTCGACGCCGGAGGATGGCGAACGTGTCGGTAGGAGCTCGACGATCATGACCTGGTCATTCCTGCATCCAGATCGCCTCTGGCTGCTACTCGGCCTCGCTGTCGTCGCTGCGGGCTACTTCTACGGACTGACCCGTCGTCGTCGCCGGGCGTTGCGGTTCTCCAACGTCGCTCTGATCGACAAGGTGGCCCCCCGTCGCGGCGGCTGGGGACGCCACCTGCTGGCCGCCGTGCAACTCATCGGGCTGGGCGTCGGCATCCTGGGCATCGCGCAGCCGGTGGCACCGGTCAAAGTCCCCAAGGATCGGGCCACCATCATGCTGGCGCTCGACACGTCGCTGTCGATGAAAGCCACCGACGTGACCCCCAGCCGAATCTCGGCTGCCAAGAAGGCAGCCACCCGATTCGTGGATTCGCTCCCGAAGAAGCTGAACGTCGGCCTGGTGAACTTCGCCGGCACCGCACAGGAGGACGTCAGCCCGACGACGGATCGATCGGCGGTCACGAACGCCGTTCGTTCGTTGCGGCTCGGCGAGGGAACTGCCATCGGTGACGCGGTCAAGACCAGCCTCGCCGCCATTGCGCGGGTGCCGAAGGATTCCACCGGCAAGAAGGCTCCCGGCGTGATCGTGCTGTTGTCCGACGGCGCCACCACGCTTGGCACCAAGACCGCGGCCGCGGTCCCCCTGGCGAAGAAGGCGGGCGTGCCCGTCTTCACCATCGCCTACGGCACACCCGACGGTGTCGTCGACATCACCCTGCCCGAGACCGGCGAGACGGCTCGAATCCGGGTGCCGGTCGACGCCCAGGCCCTGGCCCAGCTGGCGAGCGCGACGGGCGGCAAGTCGTTCCTGGCCCAATCGGCATCCGATCTGACCCAGGTGTACCAGAAGCTCGGTGATGCCATCGGCTACGACACCGAGCATCGCGATGTGACCTGGCGTTACCTGGTGGCGGCGATGGCGACACTTGGCCTGGCATCGCTGGTCGGAGCGGTCAACTTCCAACGGCTTCCCTGACCGGCCGGCACAGTCGATATCCTCACCCGGTGCGCCAACGGTGGGGAAGGTCGACGACAGGGCGATTGGGCATGGTCGCAGTCGCACTGGTGCTCGGCATGTCGATGGTTGGGCTGGCCGCTTGCGGTAACGACACCCCGTCGCGCGATGACTTCGTTGCCCAGATCCGGCGCATCACCAACCCGCCGGTCGATCGAGCACTCGCCGAATGCGCCTACGACAACCTCAAGAACAATCAGCGACTGCTGAGGCTGGCCACCACCAATTCGACGATCCCGGCGAAGGATGACAGCGAGCTCTCGAGGATCCTGGCCCGGTGCATTTTGACGGTCGGTTCGACCACCACTGCGGGGAAGAAGTCCTCCAGGACCACGTCGACCACCAAGTCCTCGAAGAAATCCGGCGGCTGAGCTCAGTCGAGCAAGGCTCCAACGCGCTCGGAGAGCACCTTGGAGGATCCTCCCGGCTCCATCGTCACGCCGTACAGCACATCGGCCGCTTCCATCGTGCGCTTCTGGTGGCTCACGATGATCAGCTGGGCTGCGTCGCGGAACTCGGCCACCAGGCCCAGGAACCGATGCAGGTTCACGTCATCGAGTGCGGCCTCGACCTCGTCCATGACGTAGAACGGCGACGGCCGGCTGCGGAACACCGCAAACAGATAGGCCAGAGCTGTGAGCGACCGTTCGCCGCCCGAGAGCAGCGACAGCTTCTTGACGTTCTTCCCCGATGGCCGTGCCTCCAACTCGATGCCCGTGTTCAGAAGGTCGTGGGGCTCGGTGAGCCGGAGCTGTCCGTTGCCGCCGGGAAACAGCGTGTCGAACAGGGCAACGAAGTTTTCTGACACGTCGGCGAACGCGGCCGAGAAGACGGTGACGATCTCCTCGTCGACGGCCCGGATGATCTTGGCCAATTCACGCCGGGTCTGGCGAATGTCGTCCAGTTGACCTTCGTAGAAGGTGTGTCGCTCCTGGAGCGCATGGAACTCCTCGAGTGCCAGCGGGTTGATCGGACCCATCAGGCGAAGGTCGCGTTCCAGCTCCCGTACCCGCGCCGGCGCGCTCGTGCCATCGGCCAGGGGCGGGCAGTCCGCGGCCATCGCCACGTGCGGCTCGACGTCGAGTTCGCTCCGCAGCGCCTCTGTGATGGTCTCCAGGCGGAGTTTGGTCTCCGCGTCGGCGACCTCGGCCCGCTGCAGCCGCTCCCGCACGCCCTCGAGCGATTTCTCGCGCTCGGACCGCTGACGGCGGAGGCCGTCCAGTCGTGTCGTGATGGACCGGGTGCGTTCGGACTGCTCATGACGAGCGGTACGAAGCTCGGCCAACACCGCGTCGATCCGCTCGCTGCGCCCGGCCACGAAGACTGCGAGCACATCCAGCACGTGGCCGCGGGCGTCCAACTCGCGGTGACGACGCTGGGCCACGAGCCGGTCAGCTTGATGGCGCAGCAGCCGGGTCTCCAGATGCTTGAGCCGCGTCACCAGTGAGGCCTGGCGCTCGCCGAGAGCGGCCACGTGGGCCGCCACCTCGCTCTGTTGGCCGGCCACCCGCCGTTCATGATCGGCGAGGGCCCGTCGAGCGTCAGCCGCTTCCTGGTCACGACGGGCCCGATCGGCTTCGTCGGATTCCAGCCCGGGCATGGCGGCGCGCAACTCTGTGAGGCGAGCGCTGCCGTGACCATCGCTCTCGTCCAGCTCGATCTGTTCAGCGTCCAGGGCTCGGAACTCCACCTCGAGCTCGTCGACGTCGCGCTCGGCGCGGGCAAACGCGGCGATGGCGGCCTCGAGCGCGGCGGCGTTCGCGTCGGCGTCCCGAGCGGCGGATGTGCGGACGTTGCGAGCCGCCTCGACCGCCGCCTCACATCCCTCCCGATGAGCGAGCGCTCCTGTAAGAGTCGTGGCCGCATCGGCGGCGCGCGCCGCTGCCTCCTCGAGCGCTGCGCCGGTGGCGCCGCTGCGGGCCAGCTGAAGGGCCCAACCCTGCGGGGAGAACCGGTCGCCCTCACGGGTCACAACCGTGAACTCGGGGTGAGCAAGCGAGTAGTCGAGGGCGGCCTCCCAGCCACCGTCGACGCAGACCGCAGTCGCCAACAGATCATCGAGCAACTCGGTCACACCCAACCGGGACGACCGCACATGAGAACGGAGGTTCTCACCGCTTTGTCCTGCAGAGACAGACGCGGCTGTGCCGATGGACCGGACAGAACGGGGCTGGCCGGCGCCGAGGGGCAGCACAGCGCCGCCGACCTGCGCAGCCGCCAGGGCGGAGAGCGCCTGGCGACCGGATGCCACGCCGTCGACCAGGATCAGTCCCAGCGCATCAGACGCCGCCGCTTCGATCGCGGCCTCCCAGCCGCTATCGATCTCGATGGCGTCGAGCAATGTTCCGACGACGCCCTCCACCTCTGCCACGCGCTCGGCGCCCGCCTGCTGGCGGGCCTCGTCGAGAGCCATCTTCAAGGCATCGACGCGAGCCGACCAGCGGTGTGATTCATCGGCGGCCGATTCGGCCGCCGCCGCCGCCTCGGCAACATCCTCGAGCGCCGTGGACAACGCGGCGCCCGCCGCACCAGCCACCGCCCGCAACGGGAGGGCCGCGGCTTCTCGCCGATCGATCTCCGCTTGATGCGTCGCGGCCTCGGACCGTCGACCATCGAGCCGATCAGAGATGGAGCGGTGGCGGGATGCCAACCGATCGCGGTCGCCGGCAAGCCGTCGACCCGCCGACTCCAGGGCCGCCACCTCGGCACGAGCGGCGGCAATCTCGCCTGCCGATGCCGTCTGTGCCTCACCCGAGAACTCGGCCTCGTAGAGGGCCTGGGCCGCGGCGAGAGCGGCTTCTGCCTCGGTCAACCGAGCGTGCTCGGTGCCCTGCGCCGACTGGGCGGCCTCGACTTCAGCCAACTCCCGCTCACAATCGGCGCGCTCGGACTCGAGCGAGGCAACGACCGCCTGGTCGACGAACGCCTCCCTGTCCCGGTCCACGCCGCGGCGGCGCTCGGCCACCAGGGCGGTCAGACCACGGGCGCGCTCCCGAAACGATTCGTAGCGCACCAGGACGTCGCTCACATCGGGACCCCCGATACCGGACAACTGTGCCTCGACCTCGATCACCTCGGCATCGAGAGCGGCCAGCTCTGACCGCAATGTTCGGTCGCTGGTTCGCAGCTCGGACTGCGCCGCGGTCGAGTCCTGGAGTTGTGTCCGCAGCCGGGCCAGGTCGCGCCCGGCCAGGTGCACCTTGAGCGCCTGCAACTCGGCCTGGACGTCGTGGTGCCGACGCGCCGCGTCGGCCTGCCGCTCGAGCGGCTTCAGCTGACGGCGGACCTCGCGCAGCAGATCCTGGATGCGAGTGAGGTTGGCCTCGGTCGCGGTCAGGCGACGCTCGGACTTCTCCTTCCGGCGACGGAACTTCAGGATGCCGGCGGCTTCTTCGATGATCAGCCGGCGGTCTTCCGCGCGAGCGTTCAACACGGCGTCGATCTGGCCCTGGCTGATGATCACGTGCTGCTGGCGACCAACCCCCGAGTCCGACAGGAGCTCCTGGATGTCGAGGAGGCGACATGGCACTCCATTGATCGAGTACTCCGAGTCACCCGAGCGAAAGAGCACGCGCGAGATCGTGACCTCAGCGAAGTCGATCGGTAGCAGACCGGCGGAGTTGTCGATGGTCAGCGACACCTCGGCCCGGCCGAGAGCAGGTCGTTTGGCGGACCCGGCGAAGATCACATCGTCCATCTTCTGAGAACGAACAGCCGAAGGCGCCTGGGCGCCGAGCACCCAACCAATGGCATCGACCACGTTGGACTTGCCCGAGCCGTTCGGGCCGACGACGACGGTGACGCCGGGCTCCAACTCGAGCGTGGCCACATCGGCGAACGACTTGAACCCCTTGATCTGCAGGGTCTTCAGGAACACGACATCCCCCCGAGCGAGTGTTCCCCAGCGGCCGAGGAACGAGGCGAACCGAAGTCGTAGGAGGCACTCGTCATGAGCAACCCCTCACATCTGGGTCTGTTCACAGTAATAGGTGTATCCCGAGCCGAACCTCGTCTTGACCACCGGGCCGCGGGCGCGAGGGCTCATTTCGCCCTCCTTCTGATACACGGCCAGCTCGTTCTGGTATGTCCCCTTCTTACCGAACACATCGACGAACCCATCCTCACCCAGCGACGTGCCGTTGTACTTCAACGCGTCGTGGATGATCTCGACGGTCGATCGGAACAGGCGGCGGATCTCCTGGGTGGACATGGTCGACGGCTCGCGGTCGTACCGAAGCCCAGCCTCGAACAGCACCTCATCGGAGTAGATCGGCCCCACACCGACGAGAAACGTCGGATCCATCAGAATCGACTTCAGCCGGCCCTTCTGCCGCAGCAGGCGCTCGCCGAAGGTAGTCCACGAGATCGGCTCGGCAACGAGGTCGATCCCCGGATGGCCCACGATGTCGGGCAGTTCCTCGGGGGTGACCACGAAGACCTCGGACTTCTTGGCGGGATCGATCACACGCAGCTGCCCGTGCTGGGTGAACGTCAGTGTGAGAGCGGTGCCCTTGGCGACCGCGTCCTTGTTCTGCGTGCGTCGCAACAGCGCCTTGTCACCCAGAGCAAAGACGAGGAGCTCGCCCGAATCCATCGCAGTGATGAGCCAGCTGCCTTGGCGGGTCGTGCCGCCGAACTTCACCCCGTCGAGACGGCTCGAAAACAACCGTTTGTTCGTGTTGCGCTTGACGATCGACGGAAGCAGAACCTCGGCGGACTTCATCTTCTTGCCGTTCAATTCCTTGTCGAGGTTCCCACGCAGGATCTCGAGCTCAGGCAGCTCAGGCATCACCGGCCCCTTTTCCATCGATGTCGGCGTCGCCTGCAGTGGCGAGACCATCGCCGAGCTGCTGCCATGCCTCTGCGGCGGCAGCCTGCTCGGCCTGCTTCTTCGATCGACCGCCGCCGCGCCCGATGACGTTCTCCCCGACACCGACTGTGGCCTCGAACCAGCGGTCGTGATCTGGACCGGTGCCCTCGACCCGATAGGCCGGAACCGAGCCGAGGCAGCGCGCTGACAACTCTTGAAGCCTGGACTTGAAATCGGTGCCCGGTCCGCCGGCCACGATGTCGAAGTACGGATCGAGCAGGTCGAGGATCACCGAGCGGGCGGCCGGCAGGCCGCCATCGAGATAGACCGCCCCAAAGACCGCCTCCATCGCGTCTGCGAGAATGGATGCCTTCTCGCGACCGCCGGTGGACTCTTCGCCGCGACCGAGCAGCAGGACCGATCCCAGATCGAGCGATACGGCCAGCTCGGTAAGAACGCGGGCATTGACCAATTCGGCCCGACGACGGGCCAGAACGCCCTCGGGCAGCTCTGGGCCGGTCAGGTACAGATGATCGGTGGCGACGAGCCCCAACACGGCGTCGCCGAGGAACTCAAGTCGTTCGTTGGACTCGACGGCGCCGTTCTCTGCGCACCACGACCGGTGCCGGACGGCAAGATCGAGCATTGCGGGATCGACAAACCGATGGCCGAGGCGGTCGGCGAGACCGGCGAGAACCTCAGCGTGGCGGTTGGCCGGTTCGGCTGATTCAGACAAGGCGACTGAGGACATCGTCGATCGCATCGCTGACGGTTTCGAGCTCTTGGAGATCTTCGTCGTCGATGTGGAAGCCGATGGTGCGCTCGCCGAGCTCGTCCTCGAGCAGCTCTGCCAAGTCGAGGAGAACGATGTCGTCCGCGCCCAGATCAGCGAGACGATCCGGCTCTGAGACCGACCCGGGGTCAAGACCCAACAGCTCGGCAAGACGGTCGCGAATGAGTTCGGACACCGCGGCCCGGTCGAGTGGAGCACGATGTGTGTGGGTCTCGGCCGGCACGTCAACCTCCCCTCGAGTCCACCAGGCTGCCGGGCGTCGAGCGCCCCACAGATCACACGACTGTAGTTTCTCAGGCGACCGGATGCCGTGAACGCGCTCAGTCGACCTCGATCGCCTGCCGGCCGGCGTACCACCCGCAGTTGTGGCAGACGACGTGAGGAACCTTCACTGCCCCGCAGCGGGGACACAGGCTGCGCGGGGGCGCATCGAGCGTCCATGCGGACGCTCGCCGGGCCCGGCTCTTGGCCTTTGACGTCTTCTTCTTCGGGACTGCCATGGGGAGAGCTACCTGTCGAACGGTGCGGATCAGCGCGGAGAACCCGCGCACGGAACCCCGAGCAGCGCTAGCCGCTTCGGCGAACGAGCGAGATTAGCCGACCTCGTCGGGTGGGTCCGAATTGTCCTCGAACTGGGCCCGCAATTCGTCCAGGGCGGCCCACCGCGGGTCACGCGGTCGGTCCTCGATCTCATCGGGGTCCAGTTCGGGCGAATTCCCCGATTCCAGGGGAAAATCTCCCGGGGCCGGGCCGACGCAGTCCGGTCCGCAGAGCGGCGCGAGCGGTAGCCCGAGGATCACCATGTCTCGGGTCAGCTCACGCAGATCGATGGTGTCTCTCGCGATCGGGTACGTCTCTCCGTCCACGTGATCCTCCGCGAAGATCTCGTGCACATCGACTCGTAGCTCTCCCTCCACCTCGTCAAGGCAGCGTCGACAGGGCCCAACCCAGGCCACCGACACGGTGCCCGTGACGTCTATGCCGCCCTGAATCCCCTCCAGCAGCAGGTCCAGGGTGATCGGAGCGTTCTCGGGCACCCGCACCTCCCCCACCGAGATGTCGGGAATGACCGTGGTCAGCTCGACCCTGCGGGTGGTACCCGGATGTTGGCGCAGGTCGTTGATATCGATTCGCAACCGCCCGGGGCGGGCATCGAGGGTCAACGACGGTCCCCGCTGAGCGGCTCCAGATCATCATCGGGCGAACCGAGCTCGGATTCCTCGACCGTGGCCGAGAGTCTCAGCCGGCCTTGGGAGACCGCTCGGCCGACCCGTTCCAATACCACCTGGAAGCTGGCCAGCTTCTGGTCGCAGTAGTCCTCGGCATCGTGCTGCATGCGGCGAGCCTCGTCCTCGGCCGCATCCAGGATCTGCCGGGCCCGATGGTCGGCTGCTTTGACCACCTCGGTGCGCTGCACCATGCGGGCGACGTTCGATTTGGCCTCGGCCACCAGCTCGTCGGCCTCGCGTCGGGTCCGGGCCAGAAAGTCCTCGCGCTCCTTGAGGAGGTACCGGGCCTCGTGCAGCTCGTCGGGGAGCCGGGTTCGGGCCTCCTCCACCAGCGCCAACACATCGTCGCGTTCCACCCGAACCGACGTCGACATCGGCAAGCTGCGGGCGTTCTCGAGCAGCTCGGTCAACTCGTCGAGCACTCGCACGGTTCCACCGGCCTCGGGAATCGGCACATCGCTCACAGACCACCCTCCAGTGTCGTCACGGATACCGCTTGGCCAGC
>Ga0182019_10001544_pt1 | contig 11764 bp, 10 predicted proteins | sample 812E2MmetaG_FD_120483 | JGI IMG/M metagenome (GOLD analysis project Ga0182019, IMG submission 120483) | Permafrost microbial communities from Stordalen Mire, Sweden - 812E2M metaG | ecosystem: Environmental > Terrestrial > Soil > Wetlands > Permafrost | place: Sweden: Stordalen | collected...
AGTAAACGCGGATTCTGCTAAATGGGGACTCCCTTCCTCCTTCGCGGCCGGAAGGGCATTTTCGCGAGGCTGATGGGCGTACTGAGTGAGGGCCGACGGTTACTTCGTGCTGCTCATCTTTGACACTTCCGCGATGGTTGCCTTGTCGTCATAGACGCCGGCGGAAACCACGTAGGGGGTTCCTTTGGCACTCAAGCTATAAGTGAGCTCAAGTGGTCCAGGACCTGGATCCCAGGTGTTTTGACGCATACCCCGCTGCGCAAGACGAACAGGACACCGTCAGACAGGCGCGGCCGGCAGTCGAGGTCCCCCCAGGGCTTAATGTGTGGAGGAGGCACCAGAAGCACAAACGATGGTATTAGCAGCGACGACCGCCTGGACCGGATCGGAAGCGGTTGCGGAAAGTTGACAAATCGACCGGTGGACCAGACTGACTGCTCCCCTTCGCCGTTTCGCTGAGCTCCTACTGCATCGCGTTTCCGTATGTTGGCACTCCTCCCTGCACAAGGAAGAGCAGGGTTTGCCCGCGGGACGACCAGTCACTTTGTGGATACTTGGAGACTAACTGCTCGGCAAGCGCGATCGCCAGATTCTTGGCCTGGTCGGACTTCTTGGCTTGCTCTTCCGTTTTATAAATCTCGATCAGTGCGGCCCGGCGAGAAGCGGCGTTGTAGAGCGCCTCGGGAGCGGCCGGAGAGTCGGGGTGCTCCTTCACATATTTTTCATAAATCTCGGCTTCCTTGTCCGGACACTTCGAAGAGCCTTGCCAGTCTCCGCACATCTTGTTGTCTAGCAGGTGGAAGGCGGCGAGCTGCGCCCACTTGGTATCAGGAAACTTTTTCATCACCTTCTTCATCGATTCTTCATCAATGCCTTGCCGGAGGTAAGATTCTTTTTCGCGCGCCGAAGGGCGGGACTGCATATCTGATTTGTCGATCTGCCATCGAATGTCGGCGGCGCGGTAGAGGGCTTCGCCGGCCAGGGGAGCCGTGGGGAAAATATCGTAGACGCGGCGATAGAGGCGCAAAGCGTCCTGAGCCGCCCCGCGGCGTCCGTGGCGGCGGCTGGCTTCGTCTTCAGAATCGACGGCCGCGCCGAACAGGATACGGTCGCCATTGGGAGTGGACGCCCAGACAATTCCCGTATCGAGGATCCAGCCGCTGATCGTCTTCCCCTCGTCCTCGTCCTCCAAAACGAAAGCAGCGTCAGGAGTTTGCGCGAAGCCGAGCAGAGCTTCCACGTGCAGCCAGTTGCGGCTCTTGTCTAGAAGAATCAGTTCCCGCCCGCGTTCTACCTGCCCGAGCTTGTTGGAAGTCGCGTCCGGCGAAATGTAGATGATGGCCTCGCGCACCAGCGTGCCGCGATCGGCGGCCAGAAGCAACGAATTTCCCATCACGACCATGGCGATCAAATGCGCAAGCTTGACAATTATTTTCACTGTTGCCTTCGTCTCCGTTTCGAGGGTAGCATGCGCCGTAAGATGCAGGGAATGGGCGGAAATGGAGCTTCGGCACCATCCTTCCCACTTTTCGGCCATCTTTCGATGTAGAGCTTGGTCCGGTAGCAGCCCCTTCACTCTGCAAATTCTTTCATCTTGACAGTGCCTGGCTCTGCCTTCAGAATCGGCTCTGGACCGACTTGGTCCTGTATAGCAAGTCCCTCCCCGCACTACCCCCATCGGGCTCCGGCTGCCGCGAGGCTCCTGGCCTGCGTTGTGTGTTGCGAACGGTACGATTCATCTCCTATACCAAACGAGGAAACCCTGATTTATGAAGTTGTTTTCTGTGGTGGTTCTCACTGCGGTGCTCGGTTTAACGAGCCTCGCTCCGGCTCAGATCAGGCCGGTCAGCGGGAAGGTATTTACTCCTGATTCGAGCATTGAAAGACTCAGCGACTTGGGGAAACGCGCCCACACCAATATCCACCTGTTCCTGCCCACGAAGACCATGAAGAATGCGCAACCGTTGGGCCCGCCCTTTGCCGGCTATGCGTATGAGACGCCTGCATCCCTGGGCTGCGTCTATAACCTGGTCAAGGTGGTCAAGGGCTGCAACCCGAATACCGTGACGGCAAACCCCGCGGGCGGCGCCAAAATGATCGCCATTGTGGACGCCTACGACGCACCGAATGCGGCGAGTGATCTGGCGGCGTTTTCGACTCAGTTCGGACTGCCGGCGCCAGACTTCCAGGTCGTCTTTGCCAGCGGTTCCAGACCCCCATACGATTCGGGCTGGGAGATTGAAGAATCGTTGGACGTTCAGTGGTCACATGCCATGGCTCCCGATGCCAAGATCGTTCTGGTCGAGGCGGCCTCCAACAGCTTTAGCGATCTGCTGGCGGCGGAGGATGTGGCGAGCAAAATGGTCAATGCAGCCGGCGGCGGCGAAGTATCCAACAGTTGGGGAGGTAGCGAGTTCTCCGGCGAGACTAGTTATGACTCTCACTTCGTCAAAGCGGGTGTAGTGTTCTTTGCCTCTTCCGGGGACAGTCCGGGAACGATCTGGCCGGGTACCTCACCCAATGTGGTCTCGGCGGGTGGAACAACCGTGCGCCGCAATCCGTCGACTGCTCTGTTCTTGTCCGAGTACCCATGGGACGCAGCCGGCGGCGGCGTAAGCTCGGTTGAAGCGCGCCCCAGTTACCAGAGCGGAATCGGTTCCATCGTGGGCAATGCCCGTGGAGTTCCTGACCTGTCCTTCGATTCCAATCCTATCACCGGCGTTTGGGTGCTCGTCACCGGCCAGGGCGGTTGGTACATCGTGGGCGGGACCAGCGTGGCCTCACCTTCGTTGGCCGGCATCGTCAACTCAACCGGCAGCTTCGCGGCCTCCAGCAACGCGGAGTTGTCCACCATCTACGGCAACCTCGGTGTCGCCACCATCTTCCGCGACATTACGACCGGCTACTGCGGTCCGTACGCGGGCTACTCCGGCGTCAAAGGTTGGGACTTCTGCACCGGTGTGGGAGTCGACAAAGGCAAGAAAGGTAAGTAATCCTGATTCACCAGGAAGGCCTATCCATCTTCGGGTAGGCCTTTTTTCTTTCCCCCAAATTGTTGCTGCGGTTAGCGGCTTCTGGCTCGCCTTCGTGTACCGTCGTGCCCTTTGTGGTGGATGCCCATGGCAAATTGACCCGCTCCTTTGATTGCGATTGACAAGCATCCGGCCTGTACTGTAAACGGTTGTGTTTCTTGAGCGCCGGATTTCTGCGCAGGGACCGTCATGGTCGTAGAAGCAAACTCAAAGCGCGAGAAGGCCCGTCAATGATGTCCCGCGGTTCGGCGCAACAGATTGTAATTCGCGACCTGAGGAGCATCGACGACCTCAGCCAGTTGAAAGCGGTGGAGAAAGAAGTCTGGGGCATGGCCGATGAGGATACCTTGCCTCTCACCCTGGCTATTGCCTCCAAGGCAGCCGGCAATATTTTCGTCGGAGCCTTTGACAAGGATAACAATAAGGAAAAGCTGATCGGGTTCGCCTTCGGATTTCTCGGCCGCGAGCACGGCCAGACGACGATTCACTCGCACATGCTGGCAGTGCTCGACGCCTACCGGCACCTGGACCTGGGCTCGCGGCTGAAGCTGTCGCAGCGTGAACGCGCCATGGCCATGGGCGTCCATGAAATGACGTGGACCTACGATCCGCTGCAAAGTCGCAACGCCCACTTCAATTTTTCCAAGCTGGGCGTGGTTTCCGATACCTACAAGGTGGATTTCTACGGGCCGGAAACTTCCAGCATGCTGCATCAGAACGGAACGGATCGGCTGTGGGTGCGGTGGATGCTGAATTCGCGGCGGGTGCGGGATCGGCTGGCCGGCAAGAGTACAACTGCGCGCGCGGAAACCCTCGATACCCTCAGGCTTCTGGCTCCTCTGGTGCGCTTTGATCCCAGCGGGAAACCAGCCCGGGCCGATCTGGCGGAATCACTGGCGCGGCAGCGTGTGAGCATTGAAATCCCAGGCGACATTCTGGAGGTCGAGCGCACGGACATGGGATTGGCGCGAGAGTGGCGCGACGCGACGCGATGGGCGTTCCGCGAGGCCGTGAAAGCGGGGTTCGTTGTAACCGAGTTCTGCCGTTCGATTCGCGGACAACAGGGCCCCGGAGCGTATCTGCTGCAGCGAGGGACGGCGAGCGAGATTATTCCCGAAGTGTAAAAAAGAGGTCCAAAAGAAATATATAAAGAGGTTACCAAGCGCGCTGTAGAATATCCGGTTCCCGGTTCAAGGCCGGCGACAACTATTAACTATACCCATCCCCGAGGTCAATTCATGGCCGAAGCAACCGTGACGCAAGTGAACATCGATTCCACGCTTGACGAGCAGCGCAGTTTTGCACCCTCTGCGGAGTTTTCTCAGAAAGCGCAGATCAAGAGCCTGGCCGAATATGAAGCCCTCTATAAAGAGTCGGTCGAGCAGCCGGAAAAATTCTGGGCCCGCGCCGCCGAAGAGCTGCACTGGTTCAAGAAGTGGGACAAGGTTCTGGAGTGGAACGCGCCTTGGGCCAAGTGGTTTGTCGGCGGACAAATCAATCTTTCCTACAACTGCTTGGATCGCCACGTGCACACGGCGCGCAAGAACAAAGCGGCGCTGATTTGGGAAAGTGAGCCGGGCGAAGTTCGTACTTACACCTACCAGCAACTCTGGAGGGAGGTGCAGAAGTTCGCCAATGTCCTCAAGGATCTTGGCGTCCGCAAAGGCGACCGCGTCGCCATCTACATGGGCATGACGCCGGAGTTGCCCATTGCCATGCTGGCCTGCGCCCGCATTGGCGCGCCGCATTCGATTGTCTTTGGCGGATTCTCCGCGAACGCGCTCGTCGATCGCATTCACGATTCGCATGCCGTGGCGGTGATCACACAGGATGGATCCTATCGGCGCGGCACCGAAGTTAAACTCTTTCCGGCAGTAGAAGAGGCCCTGAAATCGTGTCCATCGGTGAAGCATGTGGTGATCTACAAGCGCACAGGAAGCGCGATCAACACAACCGAGGGCCGCGACCACTGGTGGCATGAGCTAATGGCGAAAGCTTCCGATGACTGTCCCGCCGAGCCGCTCGATGCCGAACATCCGTTATACATCCTTTACACCTCCGGCACGACGGGGAAACCGAAAGGTATTGTGCATACGACCGGCGGCTACTCGGTGGGCACCTATCTCTCGACGAAATATGTTTTTGACCTGCGCGAGGAAGACACCTACTGGTGTACCGCCGACATTGGCTGGGTCACCGGGCACAGCTACATCGTGTATGGGCCGTTGCAGTGCGGCGCAACCAGTCTGATGTATGAAGGCGCCCCGAACTGTCCTGAGCCCGATCGTTTCTGGTCGATCATTGACCGCCATCAGGTGAACGTGTTCTACACCGCGCCGACGGCCATCCGCACATTTGCCAAGTGGGGCGACGACTGGCCGAAAAAACACAAAATGGAAAGCCTGCGTCTGCTGGGAACCGTCGGCGAGCCGATTAATCCTGAGGCATGGATGTGGTATCGCGAGGTGATCGGCCATAACCGCTGCCCGATCGTGGATACATGGTGGCAAACGGAAACCGGCTCCATCATGATCACACCGATTCCGGGCGCGATTGCGACCAAGCCAGGTTCGGCCACGCGGCCATTCTTCGGCGTGGTCCCGGAGGTCGTGACCATGGAAGGCAAGCCCGTGCCGGAGGGCTCGGGTGGTTATCTCGTGATCCGCAAGCCGTGGCCCGCCATGTTGCGGACCATTTACGGCGATCCGGATCGTTATGAAAAACAATACTGGTCGCAGATTCCCGGCGGCACCTACTTTACCGGCGACGGCGCCCGCAAGGATAAGGACGGCTATTTCTGGATCATGGGGCGCGTGGACGACGTTCTGAACGTCTCCGGTCATCGGCTGAGCACGATGGAAGTGGAATCGGCGTTGGTGGCGCACGAGAAGGTTGCCGAAGCCGCGGTAGTTGGCCGCCCGGATGAACTCAAGGGCCAGGCCATTTCGGCCTTCGTGACTTTGGAACAAGGCGTCCCGCCGACAGAAGAACTGAAGGAAGAGTTGAAGAAATGGGTGGCGAAAGAGATTGGTTCGCTGGCCAAGCCCGACGACATCCGTTTTACCGATACGCTTCCCAAGACGCGCAGCGGGAAAATCATGCGCCGCTTGCTGCGAGAGTTAGCCAGCAGCGGGGAAGTGAAAGGCGATACCACGACGCTGGAAGATTTCGGCGTGATCGCGAAGCTGAAGGAGCAGGACGAAGTGTAGAGACGGCGCTGGCCCGGTCTCTGGAGCCGCGGCAAGCCGCCTCTCTACAGCAGGTTTCTAAGGTGCGGCGGAGTGTGATTGCGATTCGGTGGTTTGGCGCTGTTCCCGCATCTGCTCCAGGAAGGTTTCGACCGGCACCTGAAACTTGTGCCGGAACAGATCGACGAGTGCATCTTCGGTGCCGGAGCCTTCGTTGCTTTCAGAGACTTCGGTTGCGGAAGCTTGGGTTGCAAGGACCTCGAACCTGGCAAAACCACCGCCGGGTAATGGCGTTTCCAGTCCGTCCGGTTCGACCTGAAGCTCGGGAGTTTTGTCTCCATTGGCGCGCAGAGTCGTGATCATGCGGAGCGCCTGATCCCGTTGCTCCGACGTAGTCTGGAGGAACTCCACTCCCATCCCGAATTCCGGATGCGCCACCAGTACAATGCCTCCGGTGTGGACTTGGAAATCTTCGGTCTTGATGGAAAGGATGACCCGCGTGCCCCTCGGAAATGGCGAGTTTGTAGTCAGATAGCAGCCGCCCAGACTGAGGTCGGTGAGACGGCAATTCACAGGCGGGTCGTCCGGTTCGGGCTCGGGAAGCTGGCTGTCCAGCCACCGGCGAAGAGTGTTGCGCTGCTCGTCGCTGGCATTCTTGAAGCGGACGCCAGCCTGGTCTCCGTTGCTTTCCCATGCCAGCTCTCCATAGATTTCGAGCTTCTGGTCCATGCCCGGCAGTTCGAGCGAGAAGCGAAGCGTATTTTCTTTCGCGACGCGGCCGGAAAACTGAATCGCCATGCCGCCTTCGCACAGGTCGATGGTCTTGGCTTGGTATCTCCCCGCCCCGTAACACGCTACCGGGATCTGCACCGGGACCCGCATTTGCAGCCGCCGTTCCCGCTTCATCAGGGCCCGAACCGCCCGAAAACTGGCCTTCGCGCGCTCCACCGCAAAGGGCTTGTGGAGAACAAAATGCGCTCCCATTTCGAAACCGCCCTTGAGTCCGACCGAAGCTTCCACCAGTACGATCGCGAGCGCCCGCTTGTTGACCGGAGCAGCTTGCGCTGCCCGCAAGACGCTGCTGGCTTCCTCCACATTCGCCGCATCGACGATAATGGCTTCGAATCGCTGGCGAGTGATCCGGCGAATGGCATCGTCGGCCGAGGAGCAATGCTCGACCCCGATTTCCAGGTCGCTCAGAACCCGGCGCAGGATGCGCACCGTCTTTTCGTCAGAACTCAGTAGTAAAGACTTCAAGTTCATGGTTTGATCACGACCTTCGAATCACGACTCCAGATCGGCCAATGCGCCGTCCGCTGCTGCCGAGGCGGTCGATACCAGTGTTTTTGTCAACCGCCTTCGCGCGCCCGGTCCGGGCTCTAGGGCCGCTCCCAATTGGGCGTTCCCAGTACTCCCCCGTTCGCACTCTAAGTCTATGGGATTCTGTGGTCAACGCCATGGCCTGCTCTTCCGGTTACTCTAGTCACCTCTTGCTCCGGACACACGTCCCGACCACTGTTCCTTCCCGCCTCATCGACTGCTTTTGGTCGTTCCCGTAATGTCATCGGCTGCAAGACAATGGTTCAGTAGGGCGACCGTAAGCGGTGACTCTTCTGGGGGGACGTGTTCCCCCAAGGCACAACTGCAAGTGGCTGTTCACAAAGGGGATACCAACTAGGGCGTGCCGGAGGCAATTTTCCTATTGACTTACATAGAAAAACCTATTATTATCAATAGCTTCCATAAGAAGCCGAGGGGCTAGAATCTGTGGTCTGCGTTTCCTTTTTACGAGTGAATCCCCTGGGCACTTCTTGGAATCAAACAGGATAGCGACTCAAGAGAAGAAGAAGTCCTTATCGCTCTTAGAAGAGGGTATATTTTTCATGGCTAAGCGACGCGGAAACCCCAACTGGGGCAAGCCCGAGCCTATCGGCCCGGTTACTCCCACAATCACCGAATTCGAGCAGGTTGTGCACGAGTACAAGCTTTCCCCCGACCAGTATTTGCGGTCGACACGGCTGCGCGAATGGGCACGCCGCAACAAGAATTCCAAGTACATTCCCGAGCCATTGCTCGAAGCTTGGGGCTTTGAAATCGAATCCACCCTGTAACCGCTAGGAACCCGGTCTACGGGTAGAGGTTTACGGGGAGAGCTTTACCGGGAGGGTCGCCGCAGGCGGCCCTTTCCTGTTTTACGCCGTATTGGCAAGGAGGCCGAGTCCGGATATGCTGTCAGGCGTGAAGTTTGGCGGCCCCGAACTCGTAGGCCTGATCGTGGCGATAAGCTTCGCCGCCGGACTCAACCTGTATGCCACGGTGGCCACCCTCGGCCTGCTGGCCCACGCCGGCCTCCTCGATTTGCCCTCCGGACTGCATCTGCTGGCTAGTTGGTGGGTGATTGCGGCTTCTGGCGTGCTTTTTGCCGTCGAGTTTTTCGCCGACAAGATCCCAGCTTTTGATTTGTTCTGGAATGCCCTGCACACCTTTGTTCGAATTCCGGTAGCAGCCCTGATCGCCTACGGTGCCACGTCACAGCTTTCGCCGGAAAAGCAATTGCTGGCGGCATTGGCTGGAGGCGCGATTGCCTTAGCGGCCCACGGAGGCAAGACGGCCGCCCGTGTAGCCGTAACCCCGTCTCCGGAGCCGGTATCGAATTTCATGCTCAGCGCCGGAGAAGACACGCTCGCCGTATTCCTGACCTTGCTCGCCAGTCGGCATCCGATTGCGGCCGCACTGATCGTTGCCGCCTTTCTGGCCGTGATCGTCGTCGTGATGCGCTGGATCGTTAGGGCGATGAAGCGGGCGATGAAGAACCTGTTTCGCGGCGCGGAAAGGGAACTAACGCCGTCGAAGCGGCGCGATCTAAACGCTGCGTAAAGGTCGGGTCTTAAAGATTTGAGCGTATTTCGTCGTTGTTCCTTTGCAAGGCGCGGTTTCACAGGCTGCAGAAAAGCTCGGGTTTCGATTTTGTTTTGAAGGGGTACGGCTTCAGCCGCGCCGTTTCGAGGCGCGTAAATAAAGGGGCTTTAGCCCCTGAGGGGATCGGTCTCCTATGACTCCAAATTCACCCTTCACCGATGTCCCCACCGCGATCGAAGAGATCCGCGCCGGCCGCATGATCGTCGTGATTGACGACGAGGATCGCGAAAACGAAGGCGACCTCACCCTCGCCGCGGAAAAAGTTACTCCCGAAGCCATCAACTTCATGGCCAAGCACGGACGCGGCCTCGTCTGCCTGGCCATGACCGAGGAACGGCTCGACCACCTGCGCCTCGGTCCCATGACCAGCGAAAACACGTCGCAATACGGGACTGCTTTTTGCGAGGCAATCGACGCGCGCGATGGCGTGACCACGGGAATTTCAGCCTACGATCGCGCGCGCACCATCAAAGTAGCGATCGATCCAGCGACGCGCCCCTCCGATCTCGCGCGGCCGGGCCACGTGTTCCCGCTGCGAGCCCGCAAAGGTGGAGTCCTCGTCCGCGCCGGACAGACTGAGGCTTCCGTGGATCTGGCTCGCTTGGCGGGCATGGTTCCCGCGGGCATCATCTGCGAAATCATGAAAGACGACGGCACCATGGCGCGCGTGCCCGACCTGAAGGAGTTCTGCCGTACCCATGAAATGAAAATGCTCACGGTTGCGGAGTTGATCCGCTACCGCATGCAGCATGAGCGCTACGTACATCGCGTGGGCGAGGCGTTGGTAGAAACCAAGCACGGCGAATTCCGCTTGATCGCCTACGAGAGCGAAGTGGACGGTGGCGGATCCCACATGGCGCTGATTCGCGGCGATATCACGGATTCGTCGAAGCCGGTCCTCGTCCGCATGCATGCGCACTGCCTGCTGGGCGACGTGTTCGGAGCCACCGGATGCGACTGCAATCAAACCCTCGAAGCTTCGTTGCAGATGATCGCCTTGGAGGATCGGGGCGCGTTGATCTACCTGCACCAGACCTCCAAGGGTTTCTCGGCAGAAAAAATCGGCGACCAGTCGTTCCTGACGTTTCATCGCGAACGCCGTTTGCCGTCGCTCCCCGAAAGCGAGCGCAAGATTCATCGCGAGATCGGCCTGGGAGCCCAGATCCTCTCCGACCTGAATCTAAAGCGCATTCGACTCCTGACCAATCACCCAAGAAGGGTAGCCGCACTGGAAGGATTTGACATTGAGATAGTCGAGCAGGTCCGGTAAAGTTCGTGGTCCCGAGAACATAGATGTTCGTGTGGGGACGGGCGCCCTCGCCCGTCCAAGCCGAGCGAAGCTCGGCCAGTTGCCGGTGGTCGCAGCAACGCCGGATTCGCTATAGGGGTCTGTATCAGGGTATCGCTTCAGCGATGCCACAGGCTCATCCAAATCAGATGCCGCGTTAGGGGTTGGACGTCGCCATGTCAGAAATCAGAGCCGCGGCAAGCCGCGTCTCTACGACTAAAACGGTTTCCGAGGCGTGATCTCTTCGTCCTTGATAAAGAACTGTGCCGAGCACACAGCAGAGCCGCAGATTGTCGGCAGCAGTCCAGCCATCTGCTTGCGGGTAATCAAACCCAGCGTGCCGCACGATGGGCACGAGAGCACCGCCCAATAGGGGTCCTCTCGCTCTCCCACTTCCCCCGCATTCTCCAGCACGAACACGGTGCCGGGTTCCATCTGCTCGGGAATCCACTCGTTGATAATGCTCAATTCACCGATCATCATGCCTCCCCCGCTTTCCGTTCACCCTCGTCTTACACCCACTGCGTTACGCCCTGCGAGCCCGGCGTAAAGGCCGAACCCCTTCCGAAACCGCAGTCTTCTTACGCGACTGAATCTCTGCGCGCACCCGCCGCACTTCATCGCTTAAGCAAATGTCGAACATCGGCTGATGTGCGTTCTTGATCAGGTCCACGACCTGCCGCGCCGAGGTGCGCAAATAAAGATGAGTGCCGTCGCTAAGCAGGTGATACTCCTGTTCCGGTGACGCGCTGACCGTTGCGGCCAGGGTGGTGCCGAATTCCCGCTGCAGGAACCCAATCACTTTGCGCATGCGCTGCAGCGAAAAGCCCCGCCGCCGAAGCTGGCGGATGACCGCCACGGTGACCAGTTCGTCCCAGCTGTAGATGCGGCGGTGCCCCTGGCGGCCGGGCGCCACGATGCCCCGTTCATCCCACCATTGCAACTGGCGGGCGGTGATTCCGGTCAGGGCGATCACGTCGTTGGATGTGAACTGTCGTTGCATCTTGAGCACATTCTGTTTCAAACAGGAAAATAGAGAAATGTTTCGAACATTCTAGGTGGCAGAAGCAGAGATCAAGCAACGTTTCGTGCTTCGAGGTGTTGACTACACGGGTACGTCGCCGCCAGGTCGCCGAAAGCGTGCTTGTGAGAACTCATTTCGGGCAATCCCGTGAAATCGGATGCTCGCTAATCCAGCCCCGGAAGCGCGCGCCAGTTCAGCCCAGCCCAGGGCTTCAGCGCTGGGCTATGTGGAAGAGAAGATTCAAGTCCCAGAGGGAAGACCCAGTTCTCGCCTGGATGCGGAAGGTGCGGAAGGCCGACCGTTTGTACGTTTC
>Ga0182019_10001546_pt1 | contig 11760 bp, 11 predicted proteins | sample 812E2MmetaG_FD_120483 | JGI IMG/M metagenome (GOLD analysis project Ga0182019, IMG submission 120483) | Permafrost microbial communities from Stordalen Mire, Sweden - 812E2M metaG | ecosystem: Environmental > Terrestrial > Soil > Wetlands > Permafrost | place: Sweden: Stordalen | collected...
GTTAGTTTCCATCGCACCCACACTTATGTTTTTCATAAGCCTCGCGCTCCTCGTTGCAATACATTCTCAGGCGGTCGGCTAGTAATTTAAAATCAACTTCGTGGCCGTCAAATTCCGGCCCATCCACACAGGTAAACTTCGTTTTTCCCGCGACAGCGACACGGCAGGCTCCGCACATCCCCGTCGCGTCAACCATGATCGAGTTGAGGCTGACGATTGTCTTTATGCCATGCTCTTTGGTTATATCGCAAACCGCTTTCATCATTGGCACCGGACCAATGGCATATACGCGATCAACCTTAATATTCTGGTCAAGCATTCCAACTTGAAATACAGAGCTTACAAAACCGTGAACGCCGTAACTTCCGTCATCGGTCGTGATAATCATCGTATCGGAACTTGCTCTCATTTCCTTCTCCAGAATGAGTAATTCTTTTGTTCGTGCTCCGAGTATCGAGATGACCCTGTTGCCGGCTTTCTTCAAAGCGACTGCCAGCGGATAAATAACACCGATTCCCACGCCGCCGCCGATGCAAACTACCCGGCCGTAATTTTCAATTTCCGTCGGATTGCCCAACGGTCCCTGAACATCCTGAAGAGAATCTCCTACTTTCAGGTCGGACAGTTGCGCCGTCGTTTTTCCCACAATCTGAAAAATGATGGTGAGTGTGCCTTTTTCCGCGTCGGAATCAACGATGGTCAGCGGAATACGCTCGCCCTTTTCATTAATTTTCAAAACGATGAACTGTCCGGCCTTTCTCTTTTGCGCGATAACCGGGGCCTCCAGCACCATTTTGACCACTCTTTCGGACAAGTTTACTCTTTCAAGAATTTTATTCAAACTTCATATCTCCTATATAAAATTAATAATCTCTGGGCAGGTCGTCCAACTCTGCCAATGAAAAAACCGGACCGTCCTGGCAAACATACTTGCTGCCGACATTGCAGCGTCCGCACTTACCGATGCCGCATTTCATTTTCATTTCCAGAGAAGTGATAATGTTCTTTTTGGCAAAACCCATATCAAAAAATACCGGCAAGGTAAATTTGATCATGATCGGCGGGCCGCAGATCAAGGCCACGGCATTGACTGGCGACGGGGCAATTTCTTTACAAACAGCAGGAACAAAACCCTCCCGGCCCTTCCAGCTTTTATCGCCTTTATCCACCGTGATAACTGTCTTAATATCATCTCTTTTCTCCCACGTGGCCAGTTCATCCTTGTACAAAAGCAATCCGGGAGTTCTGGCGCCATAGATCACCGTTATCTCGCCGAAGCGGGAGCGGTTATCTTCATGGAGCATGTAGTTGATGAGCGATCGCAGCGTGGTAAAGGCAAATCCGCCGCCGACCACCACAATATTTTTCCCTTCCAGAAATTCAATCGGCCAGGAATTACCCAGAGGACCGCGAAGCCCGATTTGCGCGCCTTCATCCATGTCATGCAGCGCGGAAGTAACCAGACCCGGTACGACAGCGCCTGCTCTCTGTATGGTAAATTCAACATAACCCGGATCCGTGGGAGATGAAGCGATGCCTATCGGCGATTCTCCCTTGCCGTAAATGGACAGCTCGGCAAATTGCCCCGGCAAATATTTAAAACTGGCTTCGTCTTTCTTGTGCAGGAAGGTGAACTGGAATGTTTTGATATCGTTTGTATCAACTTCGTTGATGATCCTGGCGATTTCAACCGGCATGGGAATGTAAGGATTTTTATGCGTCATTGATTTCTATTATTTATACTTATTTAGTATTTATCTGGAGATCCCGCGCCCCGGGGAATGGGAAATACATGTACAAAATCATTCCCTTGAACAGCAGGAAAGTCTTTTTGCATATTAATGACATAATGTCAAATTCAAATAATATCTTTCTTTTATCTGATTTGTTAATTTTTTAGTGGAGCCCCTCCGGTCGAAGATGACCCTATAGTGCCCTTTAGGGTATTCAGGTTATTTAGGTTGCAGGAGCCGGAGGCTCCTTTCCAAAACGCGACATCCCGCGATTGGCAGAAAGCCCCCAGCGGGAACTGGGGGCTTTCTGCAGCGGGGTAACTTATCAAAGCTATAGTCGTTGATACCACTTCGCTCTGGTGGCGATATTAACAAAAGCAAATATGTCGATATTGACCGGACAGGAGCGCGTGCAGCGGCCGCAGCCGACACAGGAAATCACGCCGTATTTTCTGATATGAAACGAATATTTGTGGCAGAATTTCTGTCTTAACCGTTGATAAACCTGCGTTCGGGGATTGTGACCGCTCGCCTCCAGCGTAAAATCCGTAAACATGCAGGCATCCCAGACTCTGCGTCTTGTTCCTTTGCTAAACAGAGTATCATCACAAATATCAAAGCAGTAGCAGGTCGGACAAACAAAAGTACAGACGCCGCAGCTCAGACAGGCGGAAGAAATCTCTTTCCAGAAATCGGTATTTTCGAAAACATCCTCTAATTCCAGAGCAATCGCTTCGGGATCCACACTGGTAAAACGGGTTTTATAATCTTTTCCCCGCTGGAGATATTCTTCATAATACTGCTCGTCGCCGGATGTGGCACTGGTCAGAGCACTCAGCTGGGCCAGAAGTTTTTCACCTTTGTGTGTGATGCTTTTCAGCAGCAATTCTTTTTCTTTTTTCACCATGAAGATATCGCTGCCTTCGGGATCGGAGGCAGAAATGCCCAGCGTGTTATAGAAATCGGCCGGATCAACGGGTTTGTCCAGATCAAAGGCATAACCGAAAATGGTTGTGGATTCTCTTCTGTGATGCCAGTAAGGATCAATAATGCCGGCATGATTAAAATGGATATCCATGATCTGAAAACTTTTGACATCACAGGGACGCACGCCAAACAGAAATACCGGTTTTGTATCCAATAGAACCGTTTCAGCCGCAGATAATTTTTCCGCTGTTTTATATCTGACAAAATCTTCCTTTTGAGGAAAAAATGCGCTCTTCGGGCTCATGATAGTATTGTAGAAATCAAGATCAACCTGTCCGGGATCGGCAATCTCCATAAAGTTATGGCCGGAGATTTCCTTGACGGGGGCTATAAGCGTCCCCATCTCCATTAACACGGCTGTCAGTTGCGATATTTCGTCTATTACAATTTTTTTCAACACAAACCGCTCTCCTTAACTATTCCAAAATTTTGTCGGAATCTTCAACCCTGAAATCAATCAGGACTGGCTTATCTTCGATACTCATTCCGGCCTTCTGATGAAACATCTCCTCGCATTCCTTGGCCACTTTCTTGTGGAAAAGATACAGAGGGATGTTCACCGGGCAGGCACGAGAACACTCACCGCAATCGACACAACGTCCCGCCAGATGATGGAATCTGGTCAGGTGATACATCATATTACCGGGAGACTGCGGCGCTTTATCGGCCCATTTCGGTTTGCTCTGATCAATAAAGCAGGGATCGCAATAACACATGGGGCAGGCTTTGCGGCAGGCATAACAGCGGATGCATTTATCCAGTTCCTTCTTCCAGAATTCCCAGCGTTCATCTTTATCCATCGCTTCATACTTTGCCAGCACATCGTAGGGCGAAATTTTATGTCCGTGTACATCATCATTTAACAAGACGTCATACAATACCGGAGTATACATACCGCAGGTTGTTTTGCCGTCAATCACTTCACCGGTCCTGGGATCTTTCATTCCATGTATCGGAATGCCCAGAAGCACCAGATCATCTCTCTTTACTTTTTCTTCCTGGATCAGCTGGACGACCGCGCGGCTGTCGGCAGCTTTTACGGCAATGGCAATCTTTGTTCCCTGCGGGTACCGGACAAGATATCTGGCCATATTATGATTACAATATTCATTAAAGACTAGATCTTCGACATCGGCAATTTTTTTTGCGGCATAGGGCATCGGATGCTTTTCATCGTAACCTTTCCCGTAAGCCAATACCACAGTAACTTCTCCCGATTCCAAAAGTATTTTTGCTTCTTTTTTAAGTCTCTCTTCGATTTGCTTAAAGCGAATCATATTTTCTCTCCGTGTTTATTACCCGGCTGCTTCCAACCAACATCTTTTGTCCGTTTATGGCTCTTGTATCTTTAACTTCATCTGAGGTCCGAGATTTTTTATCTGATTGGTAAACTCTTCCACAACCTCGGCAAATTTGTTGCCCTCGGATGCGGAAATCCACTCTACTCTGAATCGGCCCGGTTCAATACCGGCAAATTCCAGTATTTTTTTGGCAGTAGCCAGTCTTCTTCTGGCGTAAAGATTCCCGGTATTATAATGACAATCACCGGGATGGCAGCCGCCGACCAGAACGCCGTCCGCGCCCAGCTGAAACGCCCGGAATATGAAAGAAGGATTGATCCGGCTCGAACACATGACCCGGACAACCCGGACGTTCTGCGGATACTCCAACCTGGTTGTTCCGGCAAGATCCGCTCCCGTGTATGTGCACCAGTTACAGGCGATGCCTAATATTTTCGGTTCAAATGACATGAAAATAATTTCCTTTCTAGCAAAACATTTATGGCGTCAGAAAAAGCTCCAGAAACAAGGCGCACGAGTTTCGCGGAGTGAGACCTACTTTTTCGTAGGTCGCAGCGACGCGAAATGAAGTGCAACGCAGTATATGGACTTTTAATGATGCCATAACTAGTATTCCATCAAACCTTCCATCTCAGCAAGAATTTGGTCATTGGTAAAGTGACGGGCAATAATTGCTGATGACGGACAAACGGACGCGCAAAGCCCGCAACCTTTGCACAAAGCTTCATTAATTTCCGAAACACGTTTGTCATAGTTAAATCCCGGCGCGCCGTAAGGACATACGCGAACGCAGTTCTGACAACCACAGCACGAAGCGGAATTCACTATCGCCGTGGTGGCCTCCAGTTCCATTTTATCATTGACGACAATCGTCAGAGCCTCCGCCGCCGCGCCGTTGGCTTGCGCCACGGTATCCGGAATATCTTTGGGGCTCTGGCACACGCCGGCGATGAAGATGCCTTCGGACATCGTGGCCAATGGCGCCAGTTTTGGATGCCGTTCCATGAAAAAACCGTTTTTGTCAGTGCTCAAATTAAAGAGATGAGCGATATCTCTGGAATCAGACCGCGGAATCATGGCCGGTGAAAGCACGACCATATCCACCGGCAAATTGATAAATTTTCCGGTAATGGTGTCTTCAGCTTCCACAATCAGACGACCCGGTTCATCGGCGCTCTCGGCCACGCGCGCACCTTTGCCGCGAATGAACTTCACATCTTCTTCAATGATGCGGTTGTAAAATTCTTCATAGCCTTTACCGGCTGCCCGCATATCGATATAGAACTGATAAACATCGGCGGATGTTTTTTCCTTGAAAAGATGCGCAAACTTAAGCGAATACATACAGCATACGCGGCTGCAATGTTCATAATTATTTTTATCGCGGCTACCGATACAGTGCATGATGGCTATCGCCTGCGGTTCCCTGCCGTCGCGCATCGTCACCTTACCTCCGGTGGGACCGGCGGAATTAAAGAGTCGTTCCACCTCCAGCGCGTTATACACGCCGGGGTGCTTACCATAGCCATACTGGACCAGCGGTTTGGTATCCATCAGATCATAACCCGTGGCTAAAATGACTGCGCCGACCTTCACCGGAATAAAAGTGTCCTGTTGTTCGAAATCAATGGCTTTCTGTTCGCAGACCTTTTCACACAGTCGGCATTTTCCTTTTTTAAAAAAAGTGCAGGTTTCTCTATCGATAACCGGTTTCTGCGGCACGGCTTGGGGAAACGGAATATAGATCGCCTTTCTTTTCACTAAGCGTTCATCCCATTCGGATACGCCCTTGCCGGGACATTTCTCCGTACAGGCCAGACAGGCATTACACTTATCGTGATCCACATAACGCGCTTTCTGCCGGATGGTAATATCAAAGTTGCCGACGTAACCTTTGACTTCGCTGACTTCGCAGGAGGTCATCATGGTTATGTTTTTATGCTGCAGCACGGAATCCATTTTCGGCGTCAGAATACAGGCGGAGCAATCCAGCGTGGGAAAAGTTTTGTCAAACTGGGCCATATGCCCGCCGATGGTAGAATTCTTTTCCACCAGATAGACTTTTTTGCCGGTATTGGCCAATTCCAAGGCGGCCTGGATGCCGGCGATACCGCCGCCCACAACCATGACATCGGGGCTGACGTCAATCACGCGGGATGTCAGCGGCGCCAGTAGGCGCGCGCGGTAAACAGCGCCGTTGAGCAGCGCTTTTGCTTTGGCGGTGCCTTCTTCGATGTCATGAGTGACCCAGGAAACCTGCTCGCGGATGTTAACAATAGTCAGAAGATATTGATTCAAACCGGCGTTCTCGATAACTTTCCGGAATGTTTTTTCGTGCATCAACGGAGAGCAGGCCGTGACAATCACGCGGTCGAGATTGTATTTCCTGATATCATTCTGGATCATCTCCTGTCCCGGCGTGGAACACATGAACTTATAATCTCTGGCAACAACAACATCCGGCAGAGTAGCGGCAAATTCCGCCAACTCGCTGACCTTAACTGTTTTCGCAATATTTAAACCGCAGTGGCAAACAAAAACACCAATTCTGCTCATACATTCTCCCAGTTGTGTTTACTTCAAAATCATTTCGCTATATTATATATTCAATCGTTTTATGTTTTGCATGTAAAGTTAAGGTCGGACGTATTCGACATCAGTTCTTCAATATTGACGCCCAGACTTTCCAGAAAGAGTTCCGTCACGTCTTTTATTTTAATTTGTTCGTCCACATTGAGCGTCCGGCTGCTGTCTTCAAACATGGTTATGCAATATGGACAGGACGTCGCCAGAACGGAAGCGCCTGTCGCCATCGCTTCTTCAATCCTCAGATCGCTTAAGCGCTCGCCTTTGAGTTTCTCCATCCATAACCCGCCGCCACCACCGCCGCAGCACATGCTCTGCTCACGGTTTCTATTCATCTCGACAAAATCCAATCCCGGAATGGATTTCAGCACTTCGCGCGGCGCATCATAAACGCCGCTGTGCCTGCCCAGATAACAGGGATCGTGATAGGTGACCTTGACGCCGCCAAAATCTTTTTTGGGAGTCAGCTTTCCTTCCTTGAGGAGGCCGGCAATCAACTCACTGAGATGCACGACCTCATAATCCTCTCCGTAATCCTTTTTAAAGGAACTAAGGCAGTGCGGTGAAACCGTAATTATTTTTGTGATACCTTTTTTATTAAAATATTGAAGATTATTATTTTTCAGTTTTTCAAACAACTCCAGATCGCCGACTTTTTTCAAACTTTCACCGCAGCAATTTACTTCCGCCTGCGGCAGCCCCCAGCTAATTCCCGCCTGATTTAATACTTCGGCCGCCGCTTTGGCCAAACGGACATTGCGGGGATCGTAGCAAACCGTGCAGCAGGTCCAGAACAGATATTCCTTATCTTCCGTAAACAGAGGATATCTTTCTTTAGCCCAATCATTACGGCTGGCCTGGTCGCCCGACCAGGGATTGCCTCTGGCCGACATACTGCCGACAAAGGAACGGAGGCTCTGCGGCAGCATTCCGCCGCCGCTGTATACATTTCTTATCGCCGTCACCACGTCGATGATCTCCACCCCGCGCGGGCACCGGTCGACACAGAATTTACATGTGGAGCAACCCCACATGTATTCCTCAATGCCGTCAATACCCAGCTGGCCGAAACGGACAAGTTTGCGAATATTGAAATGGGTTATCGGAGTCCAGGGGCAGGTTCCGGTGCAGGTTCCGCACTGGTAACATTTTTTCAGCGCCTCTCCGCCCGCCTCCATAATCGCCTGAGACATTTCCAAATAGGGTGTAACTGCCTGTGACATCAGTAATCTCCAGTTATTTATAAGTCATCAAATAGAAATTATCGGTTTCTCATGGACTTGCTAACACAGGAAAGAAGAAAGTACAAACGCTAACTTGACAAAAACCATTTCACAGATGGTGCCCCGTAAACTTAAAAAAAAGGGAACCCAAAGGTTCCCTAAAAATAAATTTTTTAAAGAATTGGGGATCTTTTCTAATATTCCGGTGTCAACTTATCCAATTCTGCCAGTGAAAATACGGGACCATCCTTACAGACATACTTACTGCCTACATTGCAGCGTCCGCATTTTCCTATACCGCACTTCATTCTCATTTCCAGAGAAGTAATAATGTTTTCCTTGGAGAAACCCAAGTCGAAAAATACCGGCAAAGTAAAACGAATCATCACGGGGGGACCGCAGATCACCGCCACGGCGTTTTCCTTGCTGGGAGCAACTTCTTTACATACCGCGGGCACAAAACCTTCCTTGCCCTTCCAGGTCGCATCACCCTTGTCAACGGTAACATTGATATTCAAATCACTTCGTTTCTGCCATTCAATCAATTCATCTTTGTAAAGCAGCAAACCGGGATTTCTTGCACCGTAAATAACCGTAATGTTACCGAAGCGTTTGCGGTTGTCGCCGAAAATCATGTAATTGATAAGAGATCGCAGGGTGGTGAAGGCGAATCCACCGCCGACGATGACGATATTCTTTCCTTCCAGAAATTCCAGCGGCCAGGAATTACCTAGAGGTCCGCGCAGACCCATCATGGTTCCTTCTTCCATTTCATGAAGCGCCGAAGTTACCACGCCGGCCTTTTGGACGGTGAATTCCACATAGCCTTTCTGTGTCGGTGATGAGGCAATACCGATGGGCGATTCGCCTTTGCCGTAAATGGAAAGCTCGCCGAACTGTCCGGGTATATAGGCATATTTCTGCTCATCTTCCGGATTTACGAACTTGAAACGAAAAGTTTTGATGTCTTTGGTATCGACCTCGGTAATGATCTTATCCACCACGACAGGATAGGGTATATACGGGTTCTGCATTACTAACTCCCTAATTATAATTTTGAAATATCTTCCACAATTTTTCGAATATCAATATTCACCGGACAACTCATCACGCATCTGCCGCAGCCCACACAGGCAATCGCGTTGAAATTATCCACGTAATATTTAAACTTATGCATCGTACGCTGACGCCATCTTTCCTTCTGCGAAGACCGCGGATTATGACCGGATGTTTCCCTGGTAAACATAGGGAACATACAGGAATCCCACGACCGGAGGCGGACACCGTCGCTGCCTTTTACCTCGTCGCTGATATCGAAGCAATGACAGGTGGGGCACAGGTAGGTACAGGTGCCACAAGCCAGACATTTGCCGTAAATCGTGTTCCAGAAGGGATTGTCGAAATTCTTATCCAGAATCGGTTTGATTTCATGAGCGGGAATCTTGGATTTAATCACTTCTTTGGCCTTATTCGCAATATCGGTTTTCCTGGCATCGGCGGTAGCATCCGCTTTGACATCGCCGAAATAGCCGGCCAGTTTTTCTCCCTTGGGAGTGATGAATTCAGCCAGATAGTCACTGCCGATGTCGGTGAGCAGGATGTCCGCGCCTTCGGAAGAAACGGGTTCGCCGTCCACCGATGTGCAGAAGCAGCTCGCGTAAGGAGGCTTGACACAGGCTAAAGAAATGACCGTTGTGTTCTGTCTTTTCGCAACGTAGTAAGCATCTTTGTATTTTTCCTGATCAAAAAGCTTGTCGAGCAGGGCAAAACTGTGAGCGTCGCAGGGACGCACACCGAACAAAACCGATTCATCCGCCTTGTTTTCCTCGGCTGAAAAAACCATTCCCTTTTCCGTACGGGTGTATTTCATCATAGTCTCCGTGTGCGGAAAGAAAACGTTTTTCGGCGCGTTCTTGGAATTTAAATAAGCGAAGAAAGGTTCGGCGTTTTTCTGCAGAGGTTCAAAAAGAATGTTATCTTCTTTTTTTACCGGCGCCCAGACAAAGAATTTTTCAGCCACTTTTTTGGCAATGCCCGCTAGTGCATCTTTTTTTACTAAACGTTTTTCCATAACTTTCCCTAATTAAGAATTTAATGAGACCCAAGTTTTAGAAACAAAGTGCGCTGAAACTTGCAGGTCGAATTATCCCGCATGCAAAGCTTAGCGGGATAATGAATATCCCTTCATAATTTATCAAATCAACCCTAATTGCTTCAGCAGCGGCTGCGGATCAAAAATATGCGATTTAAAAGTATCGGCCGATCCGGAAAGCCCCATGGCCAGCGAAATCAATTCCGAGAAATAAAAAATCGGCAGTTTCTTGCCAACGCTTGGCCGCATATCCAGATTGGCCATGCAAAGCGGGCAGGCCGTCACGACGCAGTTTGCCCCGGCTTCTATGGCGGCACTCATCAGATTGTCGCACATATCCACAACAATGGCTGTTTTGCTGATCGCCAGTGAACCGCCGCAGCAATCCGTCTTGTAAGACCAGTTTTTTACATCGGCGCCGATAGCTCCCATCATCTTATCCAACATGAAGGGATTCTCGTAATTTTCAAACTCGCAGACCTCCGGCGGACGCAACAGCAGACAACCGTAATAAGAAACAGGCTTGAGTCCGGCCAGCGGCTTGACCACCTTCGCGGTCAGCGCATCAATACCGATGTCATTGTAGATGATGTCAATCGGATTGCGAATCGTAATGCCGCCCTGATATTTTGCTCCGACCACGCCTTCAATTTTTGCTTTGAGGTCTTTGTCGGCTTTTAAATGATGCTCGGCCGTTTTAAAACGATTATAACAGGCGGCACAGGGCACCATAACATCCATCGCGTCTTTTTCCGCGGCGATCAGATTGCGCGCCGAAAGCGCAATGGATAAATCAAAATTAGTGCTGTGCGCGGATGAAGCTCCACAACAGGACCAATCGTCAACTTCTTTCAATTCAATGTTGAGGGCACGACTGATAGCCTTCATGGACTGATCATATTCTTTTCCCGTCGCATGCAGCGAACAGCCCGGATAGTATGAAACTTTCAACTCTAGCCTCCTTAGCCTTCTTTACGAGTGCTTTGTTTTCTCAAATATATTTCTTACCGATTTCATGTCTTTCGTCCTTGGAGAAAGCAGCGACAGCTTGCCTTTCATGAACATATCCAGACCCAGCATCGCATCAGAGAAAAGATCTCCGGACTTGAGTTTGTACTCCACCATCATCATCGGTTCGTTGATCCGGCCGCCTCTCTTCATGCCGGCGAGGAAAGCTTCATGGAACTTCAATACATTCTTCTCATGGGCGCCGACACCGGTTTCGATAGCCATCTGCCTCAGCACATCCATCATCCGCGCGATATCAACCTTATTGGGACAGCGCGTAATGCAGGTTTCACAGGACAGACATATCCAGATGGTCGAACTATTGAGCACCTTATCTCGCTGACCGTTCTGAATCATCTTGATAACCTTGTTGGGGTTATACTCCATGTGCTTTGTCATCGGACAGCCGGCCGTGCATTTGCGGCAGTGATAACAGGCCTGCAACGGCACACCGTGTACTTTTTTGTTTACTTCTTCCAGAAAAGTTTCCATGTAAACTCCATTACCTCAAACTATTATGGGTTGTAGACAAAGTCTCCCTTGTCGTGATGTTCATCGTACTTACCTAGCGGCGGCATATCCTCCATCGAAGAACCGGCGCGGTTTCCGAACATTTCCCACCCGTCCTTGTCAATCTTCTTGAGGAACTTGCGCAGGTCGACGCCCATCGGGCAGACGGCTACACAGGAGCCGCAATCAACACAGCGTCCTACCATATGATACAGACGCATCAATTGAAATACCTGAGTGTCGCTCTTATCTTCGCCGATGCCCACCCATTGCGGTTGACTCTGTTCCACAAAACAGGTCGGGCAATAGCAGGAAGGACA